>Ga0268261_10000009_pt1 | contig 169851 bp, 146 predicted proteins | sample TergutNc150P1_FD_190353 | JGI IMG/M metagenome (GOLD analysis project Ga0268261, IMG submission 190353) | Nasutitermes corniger P1 segment gut microbial community from laboratory colony in Florida, USA - Nc150 P1 (SPAdes) (version 2) | ecosystem: Host-associated > Arthropoda: Insects >... | reverse complement strand
ACTAATCCAAGAGCAAGCTCTCTTCATCGTTCGACTTGCATGTGTTAAGCACGCCGCCAGCGTTCGTCCTGAGCCAGGATCAAACTCTCCAAACAAACCATCATCACCAACACCCTCAAAAACAGAGGAAGCCAGTGGCTAATTCACTCGAAAAACAAGTAATCCGGCATCAAAACCGTCTATAAACAAATTCGTAGTTTCGAGACGCATATCGCCGCAGATTAACTGCGCCAACCGCACCTCAACCAACGAACCGTCGCTAGCGATTAAAAATGTCCGACTCCACCAACCAAGGAAAGCTGATGAAGTGAAAAAGTTGGTCAGCACACGGGGTGTACCGCCAACCAAGTTACCACCACCACCGCATACAACGATGATGACAGATACCATAAAAATGGCATTAACTATCAAACACACTATTGAATTCTCAAACAACCAATTACTGACACCTCCACCAACCTAGTTTGATTGGCTTCAATGCGATCAGTTAGCCTCGAAACTCCGAGAGGATTCACGGTGCAAACCAACAATTTAGTCGGTGACCTTTGGACTAGAATGTCCACTCGAATCATCGTTTCCGTTTCAGCGGCGAGGGATAACATTACGCCGGTCGGAGGCGCTTGGCAAATCACCGAACACCCGGGCGTGTCGAAGCATACTCCAAGGTGACAAACCGCAGGTCACACCGATATATCTACGATACCGTCGCGACCCCCATCTGTGCTTGATGCTCCTAGCGGATAAAAAATTTTTCGCCGCTAACCAGAGCCGACACATCGCTGCGCGCTAGAAACTTTGAGAACATAGCTGTTCTCCCGCGCTAGCTAAATATAGCGCGGAAGAGCGCAAAATGACCTAGCGCCCGAAACGCTTGCCTAAGCCAGATAAGAAAATTGACGCACCAATCGCTTTTACAACTCTAGCTTCTCGACGCACCGCCTTCGCTTCCGCTATTTGCGCTTCACGTTCATCACGTTCATCACGAATTTGTTGAAGCTGTTCTGCCGTTGCTTCTGCGTGGGCTGCCTCATGCAACAGAAACTCTTCGCGCTCCTCATAGCCCATGTTCGCTAACATCGCATTCCTAGCAGCCGACTCTGCCTTCTTCCAGTGAGCTCTCGCAAAGAGCACAACAGTAATTATCAGCAAGACCGCCAATACTAACACCGCAGGCAAACTGTTCGTAAGAAAATTCGCACGCCTAGCCGCTTCAGGACTAACTTGTTCGTAGTCCAAATCCGGAGAAGCTCCGACAATTCGCGCCCACACACCAGCGCATCCGCTTACGGGCAAAGCGACGAGCATGACAAGAAATACTTGGGCAGAAATGCGAAGGTATCTTAGTGTGGCTTTATTAATATAAATATTTTTCATAATTCGCCCTCGAATTCCCAATCTGGTTCTTCATACTGTGCTGGTGCAGTTTCGATATTGGAAGCTCCAGCGAGTTCGCTCACTTCATTGGCTTCCTCAATCATAAACCCAGCGCGATTGGGGTTGGTAACCACTACATCTCCGAATACTTGCTTTGTAAAGAGGTTTTTACGCCGCGCCAAGTTGTCGGCACGAGCATTGAACCTGCCAAGTTTTGCACCTTCCTGTCCATAGATTTCGAACTCATCATCAAGGTTTGAAGAAACGCGTTCATGGTCTCCTCCGAACTCTTCTTGTAGTGTCGCTGACACGTCCATTGACAATTCAATTGGTTCACTATCTTTTTCCGGAATGCAAATTGCGTAGTCACTTGATTCACTGATTCCAAAGCCAGAATCGGCATCGCTTCCGAATTCACCCGCCTCCAAGCCGTCATTATCTTGCTCATAGTCACGGCTTGTTATATCGAAACCGATCAGCCGACGCTGGGACGCTAATGGGTTATCATACAGTGTTGCCTCGGCTATATAGCCACAATCGGATGATTCTTTGTGAACTTCCTCTTCCTCGGGTCCGCAATCTGAGGGAGTTACGCCTGAATAATCCACCATTGATATTCTCGACTTCATGTCAAAAGGCTACCCCCCCCCGCTTTTTGCAACTCTTACGCCTGGTCGTTACACCATTGAGACTTGGGCTAATTGCGAATGAGCTGAGGTGGCGATGCGGATGCAGGGGTCGAGGAAACCGTAAATGATATCAACGATCAGATTGGCAATTACTAGCATAATACCGAGAGCGAATGTCACCTATAAAAATGTCGAAGTCGATCACGGTGCGGTACCGGCGCCCCGGTCCAAAATAAAAACATTCCAGGAACATCAGGCCAACTCCGCGCAACCCGAAGTTAGTTTAGTCAGAAACGCGCCGAACAGCGTGATGACTGAGCACAACAGCCGCTATTACTGCGACCCTAACTCGCCCCAACCACCAGGCTGGCTAAGCCCAACCTCGCTGCATTGAATGGCTACGCCAAGAGTCTTTTTGCCTCTGCGTAGGATTGCGTATTTATTTGCCAGGAAATCCGAATCGGTTAGGGTGGCTTCCGCGTCGGTCACTTTGTTGTTATTGAGGTAGAGACCACCTTCTTGAATTGCTCGACGGGCCTCGCTTTTGGACTTGACCAAGCCGATTGCCACGGCAGCATTGATGATGCTATCGCCGACTTGAGCCTCAGCATTAGGGAGCTCGGCGGCGACACCTGCCAAAGTCGGGGCATCGAGTCCGGCTAAGTCACCGCCGCCGAATATGGCTTTGGCTGCGGCAATGGCGCCGTCCGTGGCGGCTTGGCCGTGAACTAAGGTAGTGAGATCGCCAGCTAGAGCCCGCTGCGCTGCGCGGGCACCGGGATTAGTTTTAACCTCATTTTCTAATTCTTCGATTTCTTCTTTAGTGCGGAACGTAAATACTTTGAGGTAATGAATTACGTCATCGTCGGCGGTATTTAGCCAGTATTGATAAAACGCATAAGGGCTGAACATCGTGGGGTCTAACCAAACTGCCCCACCCTCTGATTTGCCCATCTTGGTACCATCGGACTTGGTAATTAGCTTGGTGGTGAGGCCGTGAACTGAGGTGCCGTCGGTTTTGCGAATAAGATCGATACCCGCGACGATGTTGCCCCATTGATCATTACCAGCGCATTGCAAAGTGCAATTATAACGATGCAGCAATTCGCGGAAATCGTTACCTTGGAGTAATTGATAACTAAATTCAGTAAAACTAATGCCTTCATCCGATGCCAATCGCCTAGCGACAATGTCTTTGGACAGCATCGTGCCTAGGCGGAAATGTTTACCGATATCGCGTAACAATTCGATGGCGGAAATTTCGCCCGTCCAATCTAGGTTATTTACAAAGATTGCACTGTTTTCGCCATCAGTAGTAAAGAATGGGGATAGTTGGCCTTTGATTTTCTCAACCCAGCCAGCCACTACATCTTTATCGTTCATTGAGCGTTCGGTAGTTTCGCGCGGATCGCCGATGAGGCCGGTCGCGCCACCAACCAACACAATCGGGCGATGCCCGGCCTGTTGCAACCGCCGCATAGTTATTACTTGCACTAAGTGTCCTACGTGCAACGATGCCGCCGTGGGGTCAAATCCAGTGTAATAGGTTACTTGGCCCTTATCAAACGCCTCACGCAAGGCTGCCTCATCAGTTGACTGAGCAATAAGCCCGCGCCACTTTAATTCATCAAGTATGTTTTCCAATATAATCTTTCACCTAATTTATAAGCTTTATTTGCCTAATGCCACTACGTTCAAGCCTTTAACGTTAATAAAGTCTTTAGCATTACAAGTATATAGAGGCAATCCATTTGCCTTTGCGGTAGCTGCAATAAGCGCATCAAATGAGCGAGCCTTGCGCTTCCCCCCATACTGGCGCAAACAAGCTGCAACTTCTGCGAAAGCACGGGCAGTAGCCTCATTGAACGGTAAAGGATCTCCGTAGTCAACAATCGCACGTTGGAGTTGATTCTGACGCTCCGCTAGCTCTTGCGGGTTCTCAGCAACTAGCGGCCCTAATGACAACTCTGCCAATGTGATTGCAGATACGAAACCAATATCGGGAAGTTCACTTAAGGAGAACTCATCAATCCTGATTACCGCTGAGGTGTCGAGCAGCCCATACGGACGGCTCATAATGAAGTATCCAAAAAGCTATCAACATCCGACCGAAATTTCTCATAATCTACTTTTGGTGCATTTCTTGCACGTTTAAGGATTTCCGCCATCGGCAATGGTTGGCGACGCAATGGATTCAACTGAGCGACGGGCGCGCCATCGCGGGTCACCGTGAGTGACTCACCTTTTAGCACCCGGTCAAGAATCCGACCACCATCGTTGCGTAGTGTCCGAACCGGAATTTCTTCCATTGTCATGAGATGGAGTGTAGCAGCCGTGATACATCGACTTCAACCCAATTGGCGGGATCAATTTTCAAATAAAGCGGGTGCTTCGGGTTTCCGCTTTTGTTTACATGAAATGCGAAAACCTTTATGCCCTCTTTCGTGAGCATTTCCAACAGGTCTTTCAGGCCGGCCGTTAGGTTTGGATGTTTCAGTTCGCCCCATGCTCCCCACACTTCTTTAACTCCGTACTCCCTAAGAAGTCTTCTGATCGCGGCGACGTTTTGGTTAATTAACTCTTCTTCGAGTGGGTCCATTGCCTGAGCTTTGGTAGCACGCTCTGGGTAGATATTTACAATAAACCATCCTCGGTATCCCAAATCGACGGATGCTTTCGCGACTTTATTTACTGTACTGTCGGAACTAGTCAGATTTGCTGCGGATGGGTTCATGCAAATTGCTATGAGTGGGTTTTTGCCCACTCTACCCAAAACGAAACGGTGACCTGCATACTCAACCGGTACGGAATGGTCGGGCTCAAGACCCGAGGGGTACTCAAGTAGTCTCCGGGTAATCTTGCTGGAGTTCAATTACAGTTTCCTATTCGGAGGGAAGTTGTTCTGCTGCGTAGGCTAGTTGTTCTTGGACTTGGGCGGGGGCGGTGCCGCCTTGGTTGTTTCTTGAGTTTACTGAGCCTTGGGCGGAGAGAACATCGCGCACGTTTGGGGTGAGGGCCGGGCTGATTTCTTTTAACTCCTGGTCGGTTAAGTCCCATAGTTCTACGTTGCGCAGCTCGCAGGCTTTAACGCAGGCACCAGCGATTTCGTGGGCTTCGCGGAAAGTTACCCCTTTTTTGACCAACCATTCGGCGATGTCGGTGGCTAAGGAAAACCCTTGGGGAGCTAATTGTTCCATACGTTCGGTATTAAATTTTAGCGTGCGCACCATGCCAGTAAATGCCGGGAGCAATACTAACAAAGTATTTACTGAGTCGAATACTGGTTCTTTATCTTCTTGGAGGTCGCGGTTATAGGCCAGCGGTAAGCCTTTGAGTGTGGCTAACAACCCGGTGAGGTTTCCAATTAAGCGACCAGATTTACCTCGGGCCAATTCTGCAATATCCGGGTTTTTCTTTTGGGGCATGATGGAGGAGCCAGTCGAATATGCATCATCAAGCGTGACAAAATCAAATTCCCGAGTATTGAATATGATGATTTCTTCGGAAAGTCGGGAAAGATTTACGCCGATCATCGCGCAGATAAAAGCGAATTCGGCTACTACATCACGGGAAGCGGTACCGTCAATCGAATTGTCAACTATGCCGCTGAAACCTAAATATTCTGCCACCGTTTTTGAATTTAGGCCCAGCGTCGAGCCAGCTAAGGCACCAGAACCATAAGGCGAGTAATTTGCGCGGCTTTCCCATTCACCAAGCCGTTGCAAATCTCGAATAAGCGGCCACACATGAGCTAGCAAATAATGGGCAAGCAATACAGGTTGGGCATGTTGCATATGAGTGCGCCCAGGCATAATCGAATCCCCCGCTGCCTTAGCCTGATCGATTAACGCTTCGCCTAAATCAACTAACAACTTTTTGAGAGTCTCGGCATTGTCGCGTAGATACATTCGGATTAACGTTGCGATTTGATCGTTCCGGGAACGGCCTGCCCGGAGTTTGCCGCCGAGTTCTGGGCCTGCTATTTCGATTAAGCCGCGTTCTAGGGCGGTGTGGACATCTTCATCAGACTCAATCGCGACGAAAGAACCGTCCGCAACTTTATCGGCTAGTGTTGCTAGCGCATCGTCCATCCGGGCTGTTTCATCATCTGTTAATAAACCAGCTGTGTGCAATGCCCGGGCATGGGCGCGGGAACCCTTAATGTCATACGGTGCCAATACCCAGTCGAAATGCGTTGACTTTGAGAGCGCAGCTAATTCCGGGGATGGGCCGGACTTGAAGCGGCCGCCCCATAGGGCGGTGGGTTTGTCATTCACTTGATTATTCAATGTTTGCCTTTACGAGATTCTGCGATCTGCGGCCTTCGGCCTTGCCGCAGAATGACGGGAGGGTTTCGCTTTCGAGATTCTGCGACCTTGCCACAGAATGACTGGAGGTATTTCGCTTTCGATATCCTGCGACCTTGCATAGAATGACGGTTGAGGGATGGCTTTAGTTTTGACAGGCTCAACTACCGGAGGTTTCGTTCATGCCAGCCGCGGTTAAGGTTGTTTTAGGAGCCAGGTGATTAGGGCTTTTTGGGCGTGTAGGCGGTTTTCCGCTTCTTCGAAAACTACCGATTGCGGGCCGTCAATTACCTCGGCGGTAATTTCGGAGCCCCGATAAGCTGGGAGGCAGTGCAGCACGATGGCATCGGGCTTAGCAGCGCGCAACAGGTTACCGTCCAAGCGATAGGGCACAAACGGTTTTTGGCGCTCAGCCTTTTCGGCCTCATTACCCATGGAAACCCAGGTGTCGGTGACTACCACGTCGGCTCCAGCTACGGCTTGGCGGGCGTCTTCTAGCACGGCAACTGAACCACCGGTTTCTGCGGCGATGTCGGCCGCGCGCGCCAAGATCGCTGGATCGGGTTGATAACCGGGTGGGCAAGCAATTTGCACATGCATCCCGGCCGTGGTTCCACCTAAAAGATAAGAATGGGCCATGTTATTCGCACCATCGCCCAGATAACTCATGACTAAACCACTTAACCCCTTCACCCCGCCTTTATGCTGAGCGATAGTGGTCAAATCTGCTAATACTTGACACGGGTGAAACCCATCGGTCAATGCATTAATAACCGGAACAGTGGCATTCACAGCCATTTCTTGAATTCGCGCGTCATCGTACGTTCGCCAAACAATCGCACTAACCATACGAGTAAGCACTTTCGTGACATCCGAAATAGACTCACGCGCACCGATTTGCGCTAAATTTCCGTCAACCATAAAAGGGTATCCGCCTAATTCGGCAATACCGATTCCGAAAGAAGCTTGGGTTCGCAAAGTCGGCTTATCGGTTATGAACGCGACGGCTTTAGGGCCAAGGAGCGGCTGATCCAAAAAACGGTTCTCGGCAAACTTGAGCGCTAATTCTAAAATTTCGCGTTGCTCGGCTGGCGATACATCATCGTCCCTCAAAAAATGTCTGGGCATAAGGGATAACTTACCTGGGGTTCTGGACACTTAAGCCCCTTTGGCTTCGACCACGCGCGGCCGCTCAACCTGCGGGGCGCAGAATGACGTTATGATGCGGCGTGCACGTTAGTGATGGCTTGGAGCAGCAGTTCCGCTATTTCTTGGGCTTCAGATTTGCTTAGGATTAAGGGCGGAGCTAGGCGGATAGCATCGGGCGCTACCGGGTTCACGATGAGGCCCAGGTTTAGGGCTTCGGCGGCGACATCCTGCGCGACCGGCTGGTTGAGCTGCACCGCGATCAATAAGCCCAAGCCGCGAATCTCTTTGATTTCCGGGTGTTGAGCGGCGGCTAACGTTGCCACTAGAGTCGCGGCGGAATCTTGCACGTTACTGAGCAGATCATCTTGTTTGATGGTATTGATGACAGCTTGACCTGCCGCCGCCGCCACGGGATTACCGCCGAATGTGGTGCCGTGCATGCCAGGGCCGAGTAATTGCGCTGCCGCTGGGCCAAACGCGATCACCGCACCCATCGGAAACCCGCCGCCTAAGCCTTTAGCGAGGGTCATCACGTCGGGTTGGATTGCGCCCTGATCAGTCGATGGAGCCTGGAAATGTGGGTGTTGGTGCGCAAACCAAGTACCAACTCGACCCATGCCAGTCTGGATTTCGTCAATAACTAATAGCGCACCGTTATCCGTGCAGAGTTCGCGGGCAAGCTGCAAGTAGCCGGGCGGTAGTGGTTTGACACCGGCTTCGCCTTGGATAGGTTCGACAAATAGAGCAGCTACCGGCGGTTTTTCCGGGCTGAACGCCTCACGCAGAGCGGCTAATGGGTCATCGGCCGATGCCACCGGCACGAATTCAACGCCAGCGGGTAGCGGGGCAAATGGTTCGCGGTAGGCCGCCTTGTGTGTGAGCGCTAGAGCGCCCATGCTGCGCCCGTGGAAGGCATTTTCGAGGGCGAGGATTCTTTTTCTAGTGCCTTCGCCTTCGAGATTCTGCGTTCCTTGCGCAGAATTACTAGTTATGGTCAGTCCACTAAGGGGCACGCGGCGGGCCATCTTGAAGGCAGCCTCATTGGCCTCGGTTCCAGAATTTGTGAAAAATACTCGTGAACCCGCGGGCGCATGGGAGATTTCGAGTAGTTTCTCAGCCAAATCGACCTGGGGCTGCGAGGCAAAGAAATTCGAGATGTGGCCCAAGGTGCCTATTTGGTTGCCCACCGCAGCAACCAGAGCTGGGTGCGCATGGCCCAGCGAATTGACCGCAATACCACCCAGGCCATCTAGATATCGCTTGCCATCAGCATCCCAAACTTCGACGCCCTGGCCGCGTACCAGCACCTGTTTGGGCGGGCCGAACGTGTCCATGATCGCTTGGGTGTGCCGTGCGACGTAACTCATGCTTTCACCACCATCGTGCCAGTACCTTCCTTGGTGAATATTTCCAGCAACACCGCGTGAGGTTCCCGCCCATCAATCACGGTGGCTGCCGGCACTCCCCCGGACACTGCCGCCAAGCAGGCTTCCATTTTCGGGATCATGCCCGATTCAAGGGTTGGCAATAGCTCAGTTAATTCTTTATCGGTTATCTCAGAGACTAACGAATCTTTATTGGGCCAATCGGTGTATAAGCCCGCAACATCGGTAAGGATAATTAGTTTACGTGCCTTTAATGCTACCGCTAACGCGGCTGCGGCAGTATCCGCATTTACATTTAATACTTTAGCGGGGTTATCTTCATCTGGCGCTACGGTAGAGACAACTGGAATTCGACCCGCTTCGATAATATCTAATACTGCCGATGGGTTGACTTGGGTTACTTCACCAACCAAGCCAATATCTATCTTTTTGCCACCCTGATCTAAATACTTCTGCTTAGCCCCGAATAAGCCGCCGTCTTCACCGGACAAACCGACTGCTAATGGGCCGGAATGGTTTATCAAACCGACGATCTCACGCTGAACTTGGCCAGTCAAAACCATCCGCACGGCATCCATCGCTTCTGGGGTAGTAACCCGCAACCCACCTCGGAATTCAGATTCAATACCTAGCCGCTTTAGCATTTCAGAGATTTGTGGACCGCCACCATGCACGATTACCGGGCGCAACCCAGCGGTTCGCAAAAACACCATATCGGAAGCAAAAGCTGCTTTGAGCCTTTCATCGGTCATCGCATTGCCGCCGTACTTGACCACAACCAGAGCGCCCGCGTAATCCCTTAACCAAGGCAAAGCCTCAATTAGCACTTGGGCCTTTTGATTAGCGTGCATTTCGGGCAGCTCTACCATTTCGCGCTCCTATATTTTTCCAACTGAGAGGGGGATTTCCAGGGTTTGCGTAGCGAACACCAGCCGTAGTGGAGATGATGCGATAGCGTCATTGTGGGCACGCGATATCTGGTAAGAGATGCAAATAAGCAGGGTGCCTAGCAAATACTGGTTGTCCCACGCGGCCCGAGCACACAGCAAAAGACCTATGAGCTGTATGCACTATTTTCGTGCACGTAATCATGAGTTAGGTCGTTAGTCAATAACGATGCCGTCGCCTGACCTGCATTTAGGTCTATCACAATCCGCACATTGCGCGAAGCAGCGAGGTCAACCAAATTCCGATCAAGCCCCACGGCACCACGCCGACAAATCTCAACATCATTAATGGTAACCATTACTTCATTGGGGTCAAATGGCGCGACTGATTCGGGAACCGTGCCAGCGGCACTAAGAATTCGGCCCCAATTCGGATCGTTACCGAATATGGCAGTCTTCACCAAGTTAGAGCGGCTAACTGCCCGAGCCACCGCCAATGCCGCTTCTACCGATGAGGCAGAGCGAACCGTAATGGTGATTTCGTGAGAAGCCCCTTCGGCATCGGCAATTAATTGCCCAGCGATATCGGCGCAAGCGGCCGCGACGGCTTCTTTGAATTCGCCTTCTGAAGGGGTAATCCCAGATGCTCCGCTTGCAAGTAGAATTACGGTGTCATTTGTGGACATACAACCGTCAGAATCAATTCGATCCAGAGTTAAGCCAGTGGCGTTATGCAAGGCGCTATTTGCTAATTCGGAATCGACCACCGCATCGGTGGTTAGCACTACTAACATCGTGGCCAATTCGGGAGCCAACATGCCGGCGCCTTTAGCCATCCCACCGACTACCCAACCATCACGTTCTTGTTTGGTTAACTTAGGCACGGAATCGGTAGTCATAATGGCATGGGCAGCCGCTTTACCGTCATCCTCAGTATTACCCAAATGCACTACGGCATTACTTATCCCGGCGATAATTTTTGGCATTGGTAACCGCTGCCCTATCAGCCCAGTGGAGCAAACCAGAATATCTTTAGTGCGTACAGCCCGGCCTTTTACTTGATCGAGTAGCACTTGCAAATGTTCTACTTCGGAAACGCAATCGGCAAAGCCTTCCGGCCCGGTGCAAGCATTTGCCCCACCAGAATTAAGAATTACGGCTACCGCTTTCCCATCAGCAATGGCCTGGCGGGACCAAGCCACGGGCGCCGCGAAAATCCGATTTCGAGTAAAAACTGCAGCAGCCACATCCAACGGACCGTTATTGAGCACTAATGCTAAGTCCTTATATAAACCGCTCTTTAGCCCGGCGACTACCCCGGATGCCTCAAATCCTTTAGCTGATACAACACTCATTATGGGGCAACTCCGTCTATGTCTAGGGCGGTGGTTTCTGGTAATCCTAAGGCTAAATTCAAGGACTGAATTGCGGCGCCGGCAGTACCTTTAACCAAGTTATCCAGCGCGGTAATGGTAATTACACGACCAGCCGCAAAGTCATAATCAACTTGAACTTGAACGGTATTAGCGCCAACTACATCGGCCGTTTTGGGCCAGATGCCCGCAGGCAATACTTCGATAAAAGGCTCACCGCGATACGCATCTTCCCATACTTCGCGTAACCATTGCTTAGTACGCGATTTATCAGCGGTGGGATCAGTTTCTAAAATTATTTGCCAAGCTGAACTCAACTTTGCCGTAACCACGGCCAAAATCCCCCGCGACATCGGAACTAAGACTGGGGTAAAACTTATTCGATAATCATCCGTAGTAGCGGCATCTGATAAATGAGGTGCAATATACCCACCACCGGCAATACTCAAATTTTGTTGAATCTCGGGAATATGCCGATGCACCCCACCTACCGCATATGGCGCTGCGGAACCTAAGCCCTCGCTGGCTAACAAATGGGTCTTGGCGGCCTTACCTGCCCCAGAATAGCCAACTGCCAAAACTGCAACTACGTCACTAGGGTCCAGCACCCCGTCCGCAAAGCCAGGTTGCAACCCGAGGGTCACCGCCGTGACATTGCAACCGGGAACTGCTATTTCATGGGTATTCCGTAGTATTTCGCGTTGCTTTAGGGCCGGAGCGAATCCAGTTGCCCGCTCGGTCTCCCCGTTAATCAGCTCCGGCATTCCATATGCCCAGGTGCCCGCATGGTCTGAACCGTAAAACTGCTGCCAAGCCTGCGGGTCAATCAGCCGGTGGTCAGCACCGAGGTCAACGAATATCGGATCGGGATTCTGGCCCGATGCTGCAGTGGGATGGGCCAGGTTATACTCTTGAACTTGCCGAGCTAAATCGCCGCTGGCCCCGTGCGGAACTGCGAAAACCACCACGTCATGCCCGGCCAATACTTCAGCCGTAGTTGGCTCCAACACCCGGTCAGCCAAGGACCGAAGATGCGGGTGCAGGTCACCAAGCTTCTCGCCTGCATTGGAATGGGCGGTCAGCGCACCTATTTTGAGGTTTGGGTGCTTGGCAGCGAGGCGTAAAAACTCGCCGCCCGCGTAACCGGAAGCTCCGGCCACCGCGACGGTAAATTGCTTCGAGTTCGACTGATTCATAGGGTATTCCTAAGACTTCGACGGGGCGACAACACCAGGGTTAGGCCCGGAGTTCGGCGCCGACTTCGGTGGCCGCCGCGATGATCCGGTCGCGGGTGGCCTTTACGTCATCGTCCGTTAACGTCCGATCGGCCCCACGCAGCCGCACACTGTAAGCGAGGGATTTCCGGCCCTCCCCGAGCTGGGCCCCGGTGTAGATGTCGAACAACGCCAGGCTTTCCAATAGGTCGCCTGCCCCGGCGGTGATTGCCTTTTCGAGCCTGCTGGCTGGGGTTTCGGCGGACACCACAAATGCGAAGTCCTCTTTAGCAACCGGGTAAGCCGATACCGGTATGGCCTTAACCGGGTCACCCGCGCTTGCGCCAGCCAGGGCGGACAGATTCAGTTCCAGTGCCACGGGCCGAGCGGGCAGCCCGAAGTTGGCCGCTACTTTGGGATGCAATTCGCCGGCCACACCGACCACACTTGCCGGATCGCTAGCCAGCACGAGCACCGCGCTGCGACCGGGATGCCAACTCGGGCCAGCGGCTTGTGCCGGGTCCACAGTCAACTCGACTCCGGCGCGCGCGGATACCCGTCGCGCCAGCCCTAACGCATCGCTCCAATCGGCCCGGCGCCCGCTACCCCACCAGCCGCTAGGCTCCAAATCGCCAATCAGCACGGCAGCTACCTGCCGTGGCTGGTGTGGAATTGAACCGTGAATCGCGTGCAGCGTAGCGGCATCCGGGCGAGCACCGACGGCAGGGACAAGTTGAGAACCATCCTCAGCATTAGGAGATGAAATCAACGGCAGCGTAACCAGGCCAATCTCAAACAGGCCAAAGTCAGTCAGCCCGCGCTGATAATTGCGCTTAGCTGCATCCAGCAAAGTGATTAGCAGGTTACTGCGCAGGTCAGGCCGGTCGGCGCTGAGCGGGTTAGCCAACCGCGCACCGTGGTGTTGGGCCGGGTCCATACGCAAAGCCTCATAGTCTTTTGGCCCGACAAAGGGGTAGGTCAGCACCTCTACCAAACCGGCCTCGGCCAAGGTTCGCGCGGCTGAGCGCCGCAGCCGCTGGGCAGGCGTGAGCCCACGGCCACCGGGCGCGGCGGGCAGCACGGACGGCACTTTGTCGTAGCCATCAATCCGCACGATCTCTTCGACCAGGTCAACCGGTTCGGTGAGGTCTGGACGCCATGTCGGCGGAGTCACCAACACCGAACCATGTCCGGTATCGGACACGGTAGCTCCAATTGAAGTCAGCACTTGGGCAATCGTTTCGGCGGAATAGGGAATCCCCACGATGCGCTCGGACAGGGTCAACGGCAGCGTAATGGACTGCGGCGCAACGGTGGCATCTTCGTCGCCTACTTCCGGGCCTGCGGTACCGCCGGCATACTCAACCAGCAGATCAACTACCATCTGCGCAGCCGCCGGAGGCAAGGCCGGGTCCACCCCGCGTTCGAATCGTTTGGCAGCTTCCGAAGGTAGCTTGTGCCGCCGCGCGGTGCGCGCCACACTTACCGGGTCAAAGTGGGCGCACTCAACTAAAACGTTGGTGGTGGTATCGGTAATCTCGGTCGAAGCGCCACCCATTACTCCAGCCAAGCCCAATACCCGCGCGCCGGGCGCCACGCTTTCCGAAACGTCGGCTTGAAGGTCCGGGTCGGCGGAGTCAGTAATCAGCAAGTCTTCATCATCCAGCAACCGATCAACCCCATCGAGGGTGGTCAATCGCTCGGGATCGTGCCCGCCACTTGTGCCGAAGCCGAGGGAATTTGCTCGACGCACCACGATGGGGTCTACCACTTTATCCAAGTCATAAGCATGAACCGGCTGCCCTAAATCGAGCATGACGTAGTTTGTAATATCGACTGGTAAAGAAATAGATCGCATTCCGCTTTGCTCTAGCCGCTGTTTCATCCAGCTTGGCGTAGGCGCATTTGGATTAATACCATTTACGATGCGGGTAACAAAACGATCGCAACCGTTAACCCCTCTAATCGGAGCATCATCGTCAATAATAATTGGAAAGGCATCGCTAGTAGCTGAGGGAGCTTTAGCGGCTAACGTAATTACCGGATCGGTATAGGCAGCTCCAGTTGCTAAACCGTATTCCCGAGCCATGCCCCGATAAGAGAATTGATAACCCCGGTCCGGCGTGACATTAACTTCTAGAGTCTCATCACCTAAACCAAGCAATGCGATAGCGTCTTGGCCGGGAGTTAATTCGGCAGCCGAATAACCGGGGTTGCCAGCGAACGGTTTAGTTAGCACGATGATGCCGTGGCTACCATCGTCCCCAAAACCCAATTCGGCTGTGGAACAAATCATTCCATCGGACACATGCCCGTAAGTTTTGCGGGCGGCAATTGGAAAAGGCCCAGGCAAAACGGTACCGGGCAAGGAAACTACAACATAGTCGCCGACTTCAAAATTATGCGCACCACAGACGATGCCCCGGGCTCCGCTAGCTGGCCCATTAGCCGCCGCTAATTGTTCGGCAGTAACTCCAGCAATGGTATTGGTGTTATGTTCCGGCCCCACATCAACTAAACACCAGTTAATGATTTTGCCATTTTTTTGCGCTTCAGGAGTTTTTGCTAATACTCGCCCTACTACTAGTGGCCCGGTAACTGCGGCTTTATGAATAGCCTCTTCTTCAATACCGACTTTTACCAGCGCAGCCGAAATGGAATCTACGTCAGCATCGGACGAAAGAGCCACATGTTCAGCTAACCAATTTGGAACTACTAAAGGCATAACTTAAATCTCCATCCCAAATTGAGTAGAGAAGCGGATATCGCCTTCTACTAAATCATGCATATCGGCAATTTCGTGGCGGAGCATTAGCGTGCGTTCAATTCCCATGCCAAAAGCGAAACCTTGGTATTCATCTGGATCGATCCCGGCAGCCCGCAACACATTGGGGTGAACCATGCCGCAACCGCCCCACTCGATCCAACCAGGGCCGCCTTTTTTCTGCGGGAACCACAGGTCCATTTCGGCTGACGGTTCAGTGAAGGGGAAGAAGCTGGGGCGCAGGCGGGTTTTAGCATCGGGCCCGAACATCGCTCGAGCGAAAGCATCTAGCGTGCCAACCAAATTGGCCATAGTCAGGCCTTTATCAATTGCCAACCCCTCGACCTGATGAAACACCGGAGTGTGCGTGGCATCTAACGCATCTGTGCGAAACACTTTGCCGGGCACCGCAACGTAAAGCGGAACGCCGCGCTCCATCAGAGTTCGCGCTTGTACCGGTGAGGTATGTGTACGCAGCACTAGGTGGTTATCACCGTCAAGATAGAAAGTGTCTTGCATCTGGCGAGCCGGATGGTCAGGGCCGAAATTGAGGGCATCAAAGTTGAACCATTCGGCCTCGACCTCTGGCCCTTCGGCGATTTCCCAACCCAGGCCGATAAAGAAGTCAGCAATCCGCTCTTGAATAGCTTCAATGGGATGGCGGGCGCCGACCCGCTGCCGAGTCGGGAGCGTCAAGTCCACCGCTTCTTGGTGCAGAATCGTCTCTTCGTGAGCCGCTTCCAGCTCAGCTTGCCGGGCTGCGATGGCTTGGTTCACCCGAGCGCGCCGCGGTCCGACCGCCTTACCTGCGGCTGATTTTTGTGCGCCGGGCAGCCCACCAATAGCGCGGTTAGCCAAGGCGAGCGCGCTACGGTCCCCCGCATGTTCGATTTTGACATTTTTCAGATCGTCCAGGGACGATGCGGCCGCGATCGCCGCCTCAGCAGCGGCAACGGCAACATCCAGCGCAGACTCATCCAGCGGGTCAGGAGCTTGGTTTTCCAAGGTTTCGGGCACGGGTTCAGAGCCTACCGCAGCTTTTTGCGCTAATTAATCCACTTGCGCTACTTGCGAGGGTGCTTAACCTAGGCGGGATTTAGGTACTGATTCCTGGCTTCGATCAGCGCCTGCCGAGCTAACTCTGGGCTGTGGAACGGCCCGATGCGGTCTGCTTCTGGAATCTGCGCGCCAGCGATTACCTGTCCGGTGCGCAAATTGCCGTAGTACTCTCCGATTGAGACATCGTGAGCGGTGCTCATTTCAGCCGCTGCGGCCCGCAGAGCTGCGGCTTGCGAGTCCAGGTTATCTACCGTGTTCAAAAGCGCAGCGTGAGCCGGAGTAATGGGTTGCGGCTCATTGGGGAACTCCTTAGCAGCAGCATGTGCCGCCTCCCGGCCTAACGTTTGGGCTAAGGCACCAGGCCCGACCGTAGCCGAAATTGTTGGGTCGTCAATCCCCTCGAAATATCCGGGAGCGACACCCTCATACTCGGTAGCTACCCGAGTATCTGCCTCTCCCAATACCTTGGCTTCAGCATCGGCTGCAATCTGCTCTGGCGTACTGGCAGAAGTGAACACGGCGTCATCGGGCATAATCGAAAGACTATCCCAAGCCTAGACGGCGCGGAAGCTGCCACGGCGGCTAGCTGCACTAGCCCCGATGACCAAGGTGATCAACGCTGCTGCCAGGCCGAAGATGATGTAGGCCAATAGCACGGGGCTTTGCCCGGCCCAGAACACTGGTTCTTGGGGGCCAGTGTCAAACAGCGGCAGATCAACATCTTGCGGATTGAAAGTGACCGTGGTGGCCCCGGACTCCAGCGAGCTGGCCATAACCGACTTGGGCACCGCATCAAAACCGTTTGTGCTGAACTCAATCGGCTTGGTGGTTGCGGTGGTTTGGAAGTAAAGATGAGCTGATGGATCCAGCGAGCGGATTACCCGAACTTGATGCTCGGGAACATTCTTGAAGGTATCCGGGATGGTCACCGCGATCGCCCCGGTGTTGCCGGAAGCGACTTCCAGGTTCAAGTTAGGGGCAACTTTCTCCCCGTTCAACACCACTTGACCGCCAACCAGGATGAAAGTTTCGGTGCGGGTGCCATCGCCCTCACCAACGCCGATAGCCGGGATCGCAACTTTGCCGTCAGTCTCGACCGGACGGCCCGAAGTTGCGTTAACGGCAGTATCGTTCCCGGTTACCACAATCAGGTTAGTGGTTTTAGATGAAGCACCGAGCATGGTAGAGCTACCTATACCGGCTGCATAGCCAGTGCCGATGGCAGTGACATCGCCGCCGGTGATCAGAATGTTCACCCCGGAAGCCGAGTGGCCAGCACCCAAACCAGCAGCCCCAAATACGCCTTCTGCGGTCACTTTGCCGCCCGTGATAACAATCGGTGAGGAGGTGCCGCCGTGGCCACTACCGATGCCAGCGCCACCATTGCGCCCGGCAACCCCGTTACCACCTTTGGCATAAACTTCGCCGCCGGCGATGGTGATTGGACCTGCGGAGCCCTTGTAGCCGCCGCCGATGCCGGCTGCAGAGTCGCCACCAAAAGCATTGACGATGCCGCTGTCAATGGTTACCGAGCCGCCGCCCTTCCGCATGGACCCAGCCGGACCGCCGATACCAGGCATAGCCACCCAGCCAATGGCATCCAGCGAGCCATTGCCATCACCAGGAGAAGTAATTACCAGCGAGGTTTCGGAAGGCACCGAAATGCCAGAGCCGCCAACGCCATTCGAATAAGCGCCAACTAGGCGGTTGGCCGTGCCAGAAACCAACTGCACCTCAGCGACTGAGCCGGGCAGAAGTTCGATGCCGTGGTACGGGCCGCGCATCCCAGCGCCCGCCAAGTCAATGGTGGCGCCATTAAGTTCGATGATCGCTTTAGTGTTTTCCGCGACCACAATGCGAGTGCCATTAGCAGCCGTGCCGGAAACCGAAACGGCAGCGACCCCATCGCCATCGGTATCAACTACCGTAATAACTTTGCCGTCATTACCCTCGCGCCGCCAGTCGGTGCCACCAGCCCGTTCCGCGCCCAAGTCAATCACATTGTCACCCCCCACCGCAGCGGCCGGAGACGCAACTAAAGCGACCGGCGCTAATGCCAGGCCGAGGGAGAGTATTACTGGGAGCGAGCGACGCACTAACATCAGCGTTTCCTTGACCGGTTCGAGGGCTTTTAAGTAGTGATGTAATGATTACCTAAAACGCCCAATTCGGCTAGAACACGCGCCGAAACTAATGCACTCGTGACCTTGTGATGGCGGTAACAGCGCCTTGCGATGTCGTTTGTTTGATTTAAGCTCTGATTAAGTGATTTGGGCCTGTGATACAGTTCACATTAACTAAGTTTTAGTGTTGTGCAGCAGCCGTGGCGAATAAGCAGATTGAGGCGGCGGTAGCCAAGTTGAGCGACTCGGCCGAACCGTAGATGGGGATGGAGACAGCCTCATCAGCCAAAGCGATTGCATCGCGCGGCAACCCCCAAGCCTCATTACCGAAAATCCAAGCGGTTGGCCGGGTTAAGTCCAATTTTGGATCCAATATGTTTTTATCCTGAGAGGCGGTTGCAGCTAAAACTTGCCAATTTTTTGCCTTTAAAGAATTCACGATGCCACCGAGGTCGCGTTCAGCAATAACTGGGACGTGAAATACCGAGCCGGCACTGGACCGGATAACTTTGGGATTAGTAATCTCTACCGAATCACCAGTTAACACTGTTAAGTCAGCCCCCAGCGCATCGGCAGCCCGAATCACCGTACCCGCGTTGCCTGGGTCGCGAACATTATGCAATATCGCAATAAGGCGGGCCTTCTTAGGCAAGGTGAGTTCTGCGGATTGGCTAAATTGGAATTTGTCAGCTTTAGCGACTGCTAATACTTGTTGTGCGTTATCTGAAATAGTTTGGATAACTTGCTCAGTGGCCAAAGTAATTGTTACCGAATTAGTTGCCGCAGCTTCGATAATTTCTGTATAACGCTGTTGGGCTGCTTCGGTTAAATAAAGGGTTTCAATAGCATCTGGGTTAAACCGCACCAGTTCCCGGACCGATTGTGGGCCCTCTACTAAAAATAGCCCCGTGCGCCGCCGAGCCGCAGCTTGCCCTAATGACCGGTATCGCTTGACGCGATCCGCATTAGGATTATCTGCGAGCCCGCCGTACACGGGGCTAGTCTAGTTGGTTTTCTATGCAGCTACCTTGGGAGCGTTTACGTCTGCAGGTAATGCCGCCTTAGCCGCTGCCACTAGCGAGTTGAACGCAGCAATATCGTTCACAGCCAGCTCAGCCAGCATGCGTCGATCCACCTCAATCTCAGCCAACTTCAAACCCTGGATGAGGCGGTTGTAGGTCAGGCCTTCAGCGCGGGCAGCAGCGTTAATGCGCTGGATCCACAGCTTGCGGAAGTCGCCCTTCTTAACCTTGCGGTCACGGTAGGCATATACTAATGAATGGGTAACCTGCTCTTTAGCCTTGCGGTACAGGCGAGACCGCTGGCCGCGATAGCCACTCGCCCGCTCTAAAGTTGTCCGACGCTTCTTGGCGGCATTGACCGCCCGTTTTACGCGTGCCACGTTTGCTCCTTATGTTTTGATTAAGTCTTTGGGGGTTTCGTAAATCTGCTTAAAACTGCAGAAGGACTGGGGTATTAGCGACCGAGCAGTTTCTTGACGCGCTTAACGTCAGCCTTGGTTACTACTTGGTCTTGGTTCAGGCGACGAGCCCGACGGCTGGACTTGTTCTCATTGAGGTGGCGGCCATAAGCCTGCTCCCGCATGAGTTTGCCAGTGCCGGTTACCCGGAAACGCTTCTTGGTACCCGAATGGGTTTTGTTCTTCGGCATTTGCCGATCTCCTTTGCTATATGCATATCGCATCTTGGTGTGCGCACTCGCAGTTCTTTCAGGGTTTCAAGAACTGCGAGGCTTCTTACCTGCGACGCGAGGTTAGTGGGTTTGCTTTTACGTCTATTCAGTCTCGGACTCAACAACGGGAACCGAGCCGGTTTCGGACTCAACTACGGGAACTGATCCGGTTTCGGCTTGGAGGCGTCGCTGCTCGGACTTGGTCAAGCGTGAGGCGTTAATCTCTTGCGCCCGCTTGCGCCGCTCAGAAACCGCCTCAGCCTTGCGGCGAGTTGGCCCCAGCACCATCGTCATGTTGCGGCCATCCTGCTTCGGCATGGATTCAACCACTCCGAGCGCTGCGACATCGTCCGCTAACCGCTGCAACAAACGCGTGCCCATCTCGGGGCGGGACTGCTCGCGGCCTCGGAACATGATCATGACCTTGACCTTGTCGCCACCGTTGAGGAATCGTTCCACATGACCTTTTTTGGTCTCGTAGTCGTGATCGTCAATCTTGAGGCGGAAGCGGATTTCTTTGAGGTCCGTATTGGCCTGGTTCCGACGAGCTTCGCGGGCCTTCATGTCGGCCTCGTACTTGAACTTGCCGTAGTCCATGAGCTTGCAAACCGGGGGGCGAGCGTCGGGCGCTACCTCAACCAGGTCAAGTTCGGCATCTTGGGCTAACCGCAAAGCCACCGAAGTGGCGACAACGCCGACCTGTTCGCCGTCGGGTCCGATAAGCCGGACCTCGGCAACGCGAATCCGGTCGTTAATGCGTGGTTCGGTGATGGCTGGCTCCTTTAGTTTCGGTTCAACGCTGAGCACAGAAAACTAGGAGCAGCAAAAGTTGCTCGCCGCTTTGCGGGCGCGAGCCTTATTGCCGCAAAAACCATGCTCCTGTCGCGGTTGCGGTCGGAACGATGGTGGGAACTAGTCCTCTTGTACTCCCCAAGAGATAACCCGGGGAAAGTTCAGCAGGTAAACGTTACCACATAATATTAGTGATTGGCGATTTCGAGCGCTTCAGGGAGAGTGAAAGCGCCAGCATATAGGGCTTTACCGACGATGGCGCCTTCAACCCCGTTCGGCACCAACTCAGTTAGCGCGGCGATATCGTGCAAGCTGGAGATACCACCACTGGCGACAACCGGGGCGTCAGTGCGGGCGCAAACTTGGCGGAGGAGTTCCAGATTTGGGCCTTGCAATGTGCCATCTTTCGTCACATCGGTGACCACATAGCGGGCGCAACCAGCTTGATTGAGCCGGTCGAGCGTTTCCCACAGGTTGCCGCCCTCTTTAACCCAGCCGCGGGCTGCCAAGATAGTGCCGCGCACGTCGAGGCCCACCGCAATCTGGTCGCCGTATTGCTTGATGACTTTTTCGGTCCATTCCGGGTTTTCCAAGGCCGCAGTGCCAAGGTTTACCCTGGTAGCCCCACTGGATAGCGCGCGCGCTAAAGAGGCATCGTCCCGGATGCCTCCGGAAATCTCGACTTTAGTTCCGCCCTTGGCGGTTACTTGGCGCACTACTTCGGCCAACAGCTCGGTATTAGCCCCGGTGCCGAAAGCTGCATCCAGATCCACCAAGTGAATCCACTCAGCACCTTGGTCAACCCAACTTAATGCCACTTCAACCGGGTCATCACCATACTCGGTTTGCGACCCGGCCTCTCCTTGCACCAAGCGCACGGCCTTGCCGCCCATCACATCAACCGCTGGCAACAGTTCTAAACTCACAGGAATCATCCTCACCTAATTAGGTGGGTAAGGGTTGAGTTGGCGTGAGATGCGCCAAATCAGCGCGAACCCCGTTTGTGTTTGGCAATTTTCGCCAACCACATCATCGCCTTAGTGCGGCTCACCCCAGCGGACGAGACTGCCCCCGGCACTTGGGCTGGAGTAGTTTGCCCGATGATTAGGTCTTCCACGATGCCGCTGGCGCCAGCGACTAACAACCCGGCAGGCACTTCTTGCGGCGGCTGGCCCCCGATGAACCGGGTGGCAGTTAATTGCCCTGAAGCTTTGGTTAGCAGTAAGACCGGGAACGAAGGCAGCAGACCCGAAAGAGCCGACCCGGCCCGTTCTGGGGCGTCGCCGCTAGTATCTTTCAGAATGGCCACCGCGCCGCTGGGATTGGGCACCGCGATTACATCCAAACCGACTAAGGCACACGCCGCCGCCAGCGCCCGGGCATCGGCGACCGGGGTTAGCAACATGACCAACTCATATTTCTCACCGGTCATCTCGGCGAGTTCCGAGTCGAAGTCCATTGGGGGCGCCGGTTGGGCGGGTTGGCTTTGTAAGGTGTTGTGCGGAACTTGGGCCTGGGGTGGGTTATTTGCTAGCCAGTCCGGCTCATCCCATTGGCTGCCGTCCGGGTCTTCATGATGAGTGGCCGGGGGCATGGTGTCGAGTTCGGATAAGTCGTCTGGCACCACAAAATCATCGGGCAAATCGAAATCTAGGCCGGACAAATCTTCGTCTGCAAACTGCTGACCACCTGCCCCGCCGGGAACTGGTGCCGCGTTGATAGCGTCCACGTCATTATCGTCCGGGCTAGACCGGTCGGGGTCAGGGAAATCAGGGGTCAAAGTCATTACAGCGCCCCTTTCGTGGATGGGATTCCAGTAACTCGCGGGTCCAGTTCCACCGCATTTCGCAGCGCACGGGCAACTGCCTTGAATTGGGCCTCCGCGATATGATGCGGGTCGCGACCGGAAATTAGTTTCAGGTGTAAGCAAATCCCGGCGTTTGTGGCAAAGGATTGAAATACATGATCCACTAATGAGCCGGTGAAATTGCCGCCAATTCGGTGGAATTCGAAACCTTCGGGCTCACCGCTATGTTCAAAATAAGGGCGACCTGAGATATCCACTACTGCTAAAGCTAACGACTCATCTAGTGGGACAATTGCGTCGCCGAATCGGGTAATCCCCTTTCGATCCCCCAAAGCGTCATTTAGTACTTTACCCAAGACAATGGCCACGTCTTCAACTACATGGTGTGCATCAATATCAGTATCACCGCTGGCTTTAACGGTTAAATCGAATAAGGCGTGTTTGCCTAAAGCCGTTAGCATATGGTCGTAGAAAGGCACCGTGGTATCAATGTCGGTGTTACCTGAGCCATCCAGGTTCACCTCTACAAAAACAGAAGACTCGCTAGTCTTCCGCTCTAACGATGCCGTACGGGACATGGTGCTCCTACTATTCGATTAGTCGCTTGAGGATAACACTACCGCGTGTGCCAGAATTTCGGTTAATGTTTTTTTAAAGGATTCTGTTTCGGTTTCCGAACCGACCGTAACTCGGAGCCAGCCGGGTGGCCCTACTTCGCGAATTAAGACTCCTTGGTCGGCAAGTTGCTGCCAAACTTGGTGGCGATCGGCAAACCTACCGAACATGACAAAGTTGGCATCACTCGGGGTGGTTTGCAGACCTGGTTGTTGCCGTAGCCACTGTTCTAGGGCGTCACGGCGGTCCCGGATCTCCGCAACTTGAGCTTGCATTTGCTGGGCGTGGCCAAGCGCTGCGGTTGCAGCGGCTTGGGTGATGGCGGACAAATGGTACGGCAGGCGAACTAAGCGCAATGAATCTATAAGTTGCGGACCAGCCGCTAGGTAGCCGAGCCTGAGGCCAGCCGCGCCAAAGGCTTTCGACATCGTGCGCGAAACTGCCAGGTTCGGATACTCCGGCAAAAGCTCTAGCGCGCTGGGGGTGCCAATGCGGCGAAATTCGCCATATGCCTCATCCACGATGACAACTGGCTGGGCGTGATTTGTGCCAGGGACAATTACCTGATTGGCTGCGGCCAGGATGGTTTCGATTTCCGGTAAGGTCAAAGCGGTACCGGTGGGGTTATTCGGACTGCACAGAATAATAATTGCCGGTTTCGCCTCGGCTATTGCGTTAGCAGCTAAATCTAGATCGATACTGAAATCTTGATTGCGTTCGATTGCGTGCCAACTAGTGAAGGTATCCCGCGCGTATTCTGGATACATGGAATAAGTCGGGCCAAAGGTTAATGCGGCGCAGTTAGGCCCCCCAAAGGCTTGGAATAAATGCAACATAACTTCATTAGAACCATTAGCTGCCCAAATATTATCGGGGGCTAATTGCGCTGGGCCGGTTAACTGTGACTCTTCATTCAGATAACCAGCTAAGGCCAGGCGTAGGTCATCAAAATCTCGATCCGGATAACGGTTCAGAGTTTGTGCCGCTTCACCTACCGCTTTCAATATGGAATCAACCACAGCTTGCGGCGGGGCATAAGGGAACTCATTGACATTGAGCCGTACCGGCAAGTCAAGTTGCGGGGCACCATAGGGTTCTAGGCCCGCTAGGTCTGGCCGAATCGGCAAAGTTGAAGGCTGCATCATCGGGCATCCTACTCCAAGGAAATCGCACCCAAATAACCACGATGATTGAACACCTCGTTGCTGACGTCCACATCGTGTGCCTTGGGGCCTTCCAGATTCATCCCGGCCAAACCGAATGGCGTGGCGCCACCTTCGGCGATGCGATACAGCGTGGAGAGCACCGAATCGTGTTTTGACCAATAATTCCAGACGCCCTCGGTTACCGCCTCGGTGATTGGTTGCCATTTCGCCGAACGGCTGATCGCGGCCCCGATCAGATGTACCGCGATGAGTTTGTCATGGATGCCCTGTTCGGCGAGGGACAGCGCGGTGGTGGCCATGACCCGCGCACCTAGGGAAAACCCCATCAAGATGAACTTTTCCTCATCGGGCGTGTTTTTGATCGCTGCCGCGAGTGCCTGGCCGGTGTCCGTGGCCCGCTGCTTCGCGATGGCCCATTTGGCTGGCGCCTCTACCACCACGGCGGGCACGGGCAGATCGGGCCGCTTACCTTCTTTGAGGGCGGCCAGCGGCTTTAGAATTTGGCGCTTCGCCTCAGCTAGTAGCTTATTGGGATCGCCGCCGAGGTCCAGAAAATTTTCTAGTGGTTTTAACGATTCGAGGACTTGGGCCTCCCACCGTACCCTGGACACCGGATGACCTGGGTAACGTTCGGTAACAGCCCGCTTCCAGCGGTCCCAACCGGTAACTGATTGGGAAAGGAACCCGTTAGCAACTAAGACTCTGGCTCCGCTCCCCTGGCGAAGTTGCTGGATCGAAACGCCGTCCACATCCACGACTAAGGCCGCCCCGCTGCGATACTCCGCCATAAAGAGTTACCTTAGTGCGACAACGCAGTAGTTCGCCCAAACGGACCGCATAAATTTCGCGTGCGATCGTGCCGAAATGCTAGGCAGAGCATGAGTGAGTTGGACGAGAAGTCCATGAACGGGTGCGATAACGACGCAGATCGGTGCGAGCGGACCGAAATGCTAGTCGTTCATCCAGCCAGAACCTAAGAGACTGTTCCCTCCAGCAGAAGGGCGCTCCCCCGTGATCGGGTCGGGAGTACCCCAAAATTCCCAGTGCCAAGGCTCAGGTAACCGGCCCCCGCGCTGCGCCCAGTCGGGATGAACCCATCCGAAAGCCGGGGCGTTTTCTTGCATCCAACGATGCTGCGGAGTACCGAAGCGGTTGATGCCGCCGGTGAAATCTACCGCGACGCCCCAGCCGTGGTTCGAGGTACCCGGCGTGGCGGCCCAGGCACCGGAACGGGCGCGGGCGCGCATCTGGCCAGCGAAACTGCGATAAGTGCTGGTGATGGGCAGGTCGGTGCCGAACTCTAAGCGGTAGGCTTCGTTAAGCCGTTCCAACTGGGTGGCGGCATCGGGCCGGAGCATTTGCGTGGGTGCCCAAGTTAGGGTTTGCAACATGGATTCCGGGATGCGGCCGTTGGCTTGGCCTTCTAGGGAGTATGCGTAGGTGGCGTGTAAGCGGGCACCATCAGCCTGAGCTTCGGCTATCAATACCGCAACGAATTCTTCGGAGGTGAGCGAGCGCGGCTCCATTACCGGGATGGGCAGTTCGAGTTCCGAGATCGCGTTGACTACCCGCTCGGTCGCATTGTTGGCGATGTCAATCCCGATTTCGGCAATCTCCTCGAGATCGGACGGAACAGCCGGGGTTTCGATTTCGGCAACCTCAACCGGCATCTCTTCATACTCGACTCCGTCTAGGCCAAAGGGGGCAATCCGGGCAATCCCAATTTCGGGTTCCGGATTAACTGCTGCAGCCTCAACGGGCGAATCTAAGAAAGCAGCTTCCGGGCTGATTAGCATGTCCAGGCTAGCCAGTACCTCCTGCGCGCGGGTCACATCGCCTTCGCCGACAGCCATTAGCAGGTTGATAGCTTCACGGAGCGTTTCGGCGGCGGCTTGGATTTCCTCAGTCAGCTCAGGAGTAGCCCGGCTTTCCGAAACCAGCAACAATTCCGCAGCGCTCAGCGCTTCTGCCGCGGCTGCCAAAGTATCAGTATCAGCGAATTCGAGTTGCTCACCGAGAGCTTCTACCAGGTCAACTCGGGATGAAGCTCGGGAAGCTGCGCCATCGCGCGCTATCACCAAGTCACCGCCGAAAGCATCAATGGTCAGGGCATGAGCCTCAATCGTCACGGCCTCTTCAGCATAGTAAGCAATCTCGGCGGCGCCGCTAGCTCCAGCTCCGAAAGTCGCGACCGCAACCGTTGCGGCCACAGAGGCCAGGCTAACCAGTTGTGCGGTGCGGTTGCGGCTCGGCCGCCCGTGCTTAATCACCACATTTTGTAAGGTGACTAGATTCGGAATTGCTGCGGTTACTTTGCGGCTTAACCGGCTGAGCAATTCACGATGCAGTTGCGCCGGGGCTGACAACTGTGCAACTTCGGATTGCGCGGTAGCGATGATGGCATCGAATTCAGTGGACTCGACCACCGATACGGTCTGGTCTGCGGACTGAACTTCGGTATAGTCCAAGGAGGCCAGGGCGGCGCGACGCGCTCTCTGGTATTCGGCACGAGTTTGCAACTGAGCCGCCTCCTTAAAATTTCGCCAATTAAAACAAGCCTCCCAAAAGGTAGCGGGTAAAAGGGCTGGTAAACAAGCCGGTGGCGCTTCGGCGACCGGCTCTTGGCGGATTTAGTTTAATCTTAAAACAAATCTCTGACGACGACCTTTAGTTAAAATCCGCGCCAGCACTAGGGTTTCCCGTAGTGCGCCTACGCGGCAACCGGGCCAAGTGTGAGGGTTGTCACACTGGCGCGATTCGAACTATCCGGGTCATTAAAACGGTTGCCAATTTTTATCGACGATGCCCGATTAGGCTAGCCCGGGAAGCGTTGCGCGACGGCTTCCCCATGCGCTGGTAAATCTTCATCGTTAGCTACTGCGACTATGCGATCGCGCAATTCGGCCAGCGCAGGCTCGGTGTATTCAATAAAATCCACCGCCTTCAGGAAGCTCAACACGTTGAGTGCGCTAGCAAACCGTGCCGTACCCCCGGTAGGTAGCACATGGTTGGAACCAGCCATGTAATCCCCCAGTGAAACGGGCGACCACGGACCCACAAAAACTGCCCCGGCATTACGCACCCGATCCGCTACCTGCGCTGCATCCCGAGTGTGGATTTCCAGGTGCTCGGCCCCGTATGCGTCCACGACTTTTAGCCCTTGCTCTAAGTCGTCAACCAGCACTAATGCCGATTGGGGGCCGCTTAATGCCGCGGTGACTCGATCCGAATGTTTAGTGCTGGCTACCATCGCTGGCAAAATCTCGGCGACTTTTTCGACTAGCTGGACTGATGGAGTCACCAATACCGAACCGGCCAATGGGTCATGTTCGGCTTGGCTAATTAAATCCAGGGCTATTTGTTTCGGATCGGCGCTACTGTCGGCCAGGATACCGATTTCCGTGGGCCCGGCCTCAGCATCAATCCCCACGACGCCGTTGACCAGCCGCTTGGCGCTAGCCACATAAACATTGCCTGGCCCGGTAATGACATCTACCGGTTCGCACAACATCCCAAAGGCATCGGCCTCGGTTGGCGCATCTTGCGGCTCATTGCCTTTCGCCCCATAGGCAAACATCGCGATCGCCTGCGCGCCGCCCACGGCATAGACCTCGTCCACGCCCAGCAACTCGCAAGCTGCCAGGATGGTAGGATGCGGCAGGCCGCGGTGTTCCTTTTGTGGCGGGCTGGTTAGAGCGATGGACTCCACGCCAGCCGCCTGGGCGGTTACCACATTCATAATCACCGAGCTGGGGTAAACAGCCAGGCCACCGGGGGCATACAGCCCGACCCGCTCCACTGGAATGTACTTTTGCCGCACGATGGCGCCGTCAGCCAGGTGGGTAACATGCGGTTTCGGTACTTGGTCTTCGTGAACTTTCCGGACGCGCCGGATGGACTCTTCCAGCCCAGCACGCACCAGCGGGTCCAGGTTGTTCAGCGCTTTAGTCATCTCCACCCTAGGAATTCGGAGATTTACTGGTCGCACCCCGTCGAATTTCTCAGCGATATCCCGCAAAGCTGCAGCACCTCGCTCGCGCACATCATTCACGATCGGGGTCACTACCGCCATAGCATCGCTGACCCCTAACTCGGCTCGCGGCACTGCTTCTTGCAGCTCCCGCCGAGTCAAGGTTTTGCCGCGCAGGTCAATAACCCTCATCATGCGAACCACACTAGACCAGTGCTCAGACAAACTGCATCACCCCAACCAGGCGCGAGGACGCCTTATTGCGCGAGCGTGGCGTTTAGGCAGTTTATCCCTAGTACAGCTTTTACGTCGGAATAGAGTTCTGGAGTTTTATTGACCCGATAATTATCCGCCGCTTGCACAGTTATCCGTTTGCCATTTTCGATAACTACCAGGCGAACTGGAGAAATGCCTTGGTGATTATTCAAAACATTTTTGAGCCGTTCCAAGGTCTGTTGAGTTATCCGATTCGAGGGCAGGGTTAACGAAATCGGTGCTGACTCTAACGCGGAAATATCTGGAATTGACATTTCTTGGGCCCGCAGCGAGGCTACTTCATCCCGGCGTTGAATCCGGCCACTAACCGAAATAATGGCATCGGGTTTAAGTGAAGGTCCGTATTTGAGATATGCTTCGCCAAAGAACGATATTTCAATCGAACCGGTGATGTCTTCTAACTGCACAATCGCGTATTGATTGCCACTCTTGGACATCCGCACCTGCAATGAAGTAATAAGCCCAGCAATTTTTACTTGGGAATTATCTGGCCGATCAAAATGTCCCTCTTCATCGCCGGTATCGTTCATCAAAGCCGCAATGGTGACGTCCGATGCCGCCGTTAATACCGGCTCCAAACCGGACAACGGATGGTCGGAGACGTACAGGCCCAACATTTCTCGTTCGAACGCCAACCGAGTAGCTTTATCCCAATCCGGCAGGTCGGGGACTTTGATGGTGACTCCAGAAGTGGGTGCCGTGGCATCGAAACCTGAGAATAAGTCAAAAATACCCTCGGATTCTTGGCGCTTAACTTCGATAACTTCGTCAATGGCCGGTTGATGAATTAAATGAATTGCTCGCCGGGACTCGCCAAGGGAATCGAAAGCGCCTGCTTTAATTAGTGATTCGATGGTACGCCGGTTGCAAACCACGGCAGGCACTTTATCTAAGAAATCTACAAAGGAAGTGAATTCGCCTTTGGCCGCGCGAGCATCAATGATGGCATCCACCACTCCCTCACCCACATTGCGGATACCGCCTAAACCGAACCGGATGTCATCGCCCACTGCGGTGAATTTACTTGCCGAGGTATTTACATCGGGCGGCAATACCGTGATACCCATGCGGCGGCACTCATTTAGATAAAGCGCTAACTTATCTTTATCGTCGCGAGTTGATTGCAATAGTGCAGCCATGTATTCACTCGGATAATTAGCCTTTAAGTAAGCAGTCCAATAAGAAACTACGCCATAGCCGGCCGAGTGTGCCTTATTGAAGGCGTAACCAGCAAAAGGCACCAGGGTATCCCAAACGGCTTGAATCGCTTCATCGCTATAACCGCGTTCTCTAGCCCCAGCCTGGAATGGCACAAACTCTTTGGCCAGAATCTCAGGCTTCTTCTTACCCATCGCGCGGCGGAGCAAGTCGGCTTGCCCCAAGCTGTACCCAGCGAGCACTTGGGCGGCACGTTGCACCTGCTCTTGATAAACAATCAACCCATAAGTTCCGTCCAGCACTTCAGCTAGCGGCTTTTCTAATTCGGGGTGAATTGGGATGTTTTCTTGTAAACCATTTTTCCGTTTGGCATAGTTATTATGCGAATCCATACCCATCGGACCGGGCCGATAAAGCGCGATAACCGCTGAGATGTCTTCAAAGTTATCTGGCTTCATGGCCCGCAACAAGTTACGCATAGCCGTACCATCAAGCTGGAATACCCCGAGCGTGTCGCCACGAGCTAATAACTCATAAGTCGGCTTATCGTCCAGTAGTGCCTTTTCGATAACTACTGCCGGTTTTCCATTATTAACGATGTTTTCGAGCGCATCGTCAATGATGGTCAAGTTTTTTAAGCCCAAGAAGTCCATCTTGATCAATCCCAAAGATTCGCATGTGGGATAATCAAATTGGGTAATAATGGCGCCATCTTGGGGACGCTTCATTACTGGGATGACATCGGTTAGTGGCACACTGGACATAATTACGGCGCAGGCGTGAACGCCCCATTGCCGCTTTAGGCCTTCAATGCTTTGGGCTAACTCGTTTACCCGGCCAGCTTCCGGATCAGTCGCGATAATTTCCCGCAATTCAGCAGCTTCACTATACCGTTCGTTATTGGGATCAAATACTTGTTTCAGCGACATGTCGTGGCCCTGCACCGGATTGGGCATGGCCTTAGTTAATTTCTCACCCATTGAATAGGGCAGCCCCAATAGTCGAGCTGAGTCTTTCAGCGCGTTCTTGGCCTTAATCGTGCCGTAGGTGACCACCTGTGCAACCCGGTCGGCCCCATATTTCTGGGTGACATACCGCATCACTTCTTCGCGGCGGCGATCGTCAAAGTCAACGTCAACATCGGGCATGGAAACCCGTTCGGGATTTAGGAAGCGCTCGAAGATCAGACCGTGCTGTAAGGGGTCTAGCTCGGTGATGCCCATCGCATATGCCACCATTGAACCGGCGGCGGAACCGCGCCCAGGGCCGACCCTAATCCCCTGAGCCCGCGCCCAACCGATAAAATCTGCCACAATTAAGAAGTAGCCGGGGAAACCCATTTGCACAATTACGTCGGTTTCGTATTTTGCTTGTGCGCGCACATCATCTGGAATGCCTGCCGGATAACGCCTGGTTAAGCCACGTTCGATTTCTTTAATAAAGAACGATACTTCATCCTCCCCGGCGGGCACCGGGAAGTGGGGCATGTAGTTTGCTTTAGTATCAAAGGTAACTTCACATTGCTCAGCAATAAGCAGTGTATTAGCTAAGGCTTCGGGATGTTCCGGGAAAACCTTGGCCATTTCTGCCGCTGACTTAACATAGTAACCGGTTCCATCAAATTTGAACCTGGTGGGGTCATTTAGATTTGAACCGGAATTAAGGGCCAGTAATGCTTCTTGGCTATCGGCATCTTGCTGTTTTACATAATGCAAATCGTTAGTGGCAACTAAGGGAGCATTAATATCTTTAGCTAGCTTTAGCAGGTCTTGGGTGACTCGTTTTTCAATGTCTAGGTTGTGGTCCATCAATTCGACATAGAACGAATCTTTACCGAAAATGTCCTGGAATTCACCCGCCGACCGCAGCGCTTCATCGTACTGCCCAAGCCGCAAATGCGTCTGAACTTCACCGGACGGGCAACCTGTGGTGGCAATTAGCCCCTCGCTGTATCGGTTCAGCAGCTCACGGTCCATCCTCGGCCATTTACCCCATTGGCCCTCTAACGATGCCAACGACCCAGCCCGGAACAAGTTGTGCATGCCAGTGTTGTTGCGCGCCCACATCGTCAAGTGGGTATAGCTGCCGCCTGCCGAAACGTCATCGTCCTTGTTGATGGCGCGGCCATCGGGCAACGTGGGGCCAAAAAATACCCGGCTTTGATCGAATCGGCTGGTGCCTGGGGTCAGATAAGCCTCAATGCCGATGATGGGCTTCACTCCGGCGGAGTTGGCCTTTTGCCAGAACTCGAAGGCGCCGAATAGGTAGCCGTGATCCGTGATCGCAACTGCCTGCTGACCTTGATTGGCAACCTCTTTCACCAGGTCATCAATGCGAGCCGCGCCGTCCAACATGGAATAATCGGTGTGGACGTGCAAATGCACAAACTCGGGGTCCCCGCTAGTCCGCGAAGCGGATTTGTGGGGTGAGAACTCGGGGTCTTTCGGCATGAACGAAAGTGTAGGCCGCGCAAAAGACAAATTTTGCGACGCAACGTCTCGCTGCACATAAGTAGCGGTCTGCGGTCGTTAAACCCTTGGACGACGCCATATCGCGCACACGAAAACGCGACGAAAACTGATACGGCGGAGTTGCTCGCATTTGTCCGTGGCATGGTGCAAAGTTGCGCATGTGATAGCAGCGAAGTTGCCAGTAATTTTAGAACCGGAAAACAGCGAGTTGGCGGTGGCTCTGCTGCGAGACTATTTCGCACCGCCGGATGGCCGCGGGTCCGACTTCCGCGGTGCTCAGTTCGAGCGCTTGGGCCGCAAGTGGAACGATGAGCGTTACGCCAACAAGATTACGGCTTCCGACATCGTGGCGTTGAACGCCCTGGGAGTCGAGGTACCGGGCGATGTGTCCATCGCCTTGCTTGGCCCGGACACTGAGCCGGTGCAGAAGCTATTGGAGCAAGTCCCGTTTGACCTGGACTTATGGGAAGCTACCGACGCTCAAATTGCCGCCCATGCGCCCGCCCGCGAGTTGTGGAGCTACCTGCGCCGCCCTGGTTTCGGCCAAACTGCAACCGGCAAACTGATGGCTCGCAAGCGCGCTCGCTTGGTGCCGGTTTACGACCCCATTATCGGAGCTGAACTGGGCCTCAAAAACCCCGGTGCCCACTGGGAGGTCATGCGGACCCTTCTCAATGAGAAAGTCGGCCCCAATGGTATCCCGCTGCATGAGCACTTGGTCGAACTGGGCAAGAAGGCTGGCCTCGACACCGAGCTGGTGACCCCCCTCCGGATCTTCGATGTGGCTGTTTGGTACTTCGGCAACCCCAAGCTCGCCAAGCGCGTGGCTTGGGTCGCGCAAGATCACGGCGCCAAGGTGCCAGACCGTCCGCCGTTTGGCGCGCCCCCTGAGGACTACTAAGTTCGCTTGGCCTGTTTGGGCGCATAAAAGGCTCGGTCCGTATCACGGGCCGAGCCTTTAGTTTGTGCAGGTTCCTTTACCGGCTTACGCCGGGGCAGCCTCTAACAACTAACCGACGGGAACGCGCAATGCTAGCAACCTAAACGATTACTTCAGGGATATCCTTTAACCGAGTGAACAGCGGATCATCGGGAGGGAGCACTGCTAGTAACTCAGCTCTCGACCTTTCTAACTCGTCTGCCCCAACCAACCAGGTATCAGCGAATTTCAGTTTAGCTATTATTGCGTCAGTAACTGCTTTGGTCTTCGCCACATCTTCTTTAATTGCCGCAGACTTAAACCAGGACTTGCTATATTTAGCCAACCAGGTTTCGGAATTATCTGACACTTGCTTAACAATTCCAATTAGCGCCTTTATGCACATCCGGTTAAACATTCCAACAGCATTGTCGAAATTAGCTTGCGCGTGTTTTAGTTCTTCGGTGGCTGGCTTTACTTTACCGCTCCAGAGCAAAGCCGAAAATCCATCACCCCGATTTGATGAAAGCGTGTTACCGTCGAAACCCTCGCCAAACTTCTCACCCGCTAATTCGTCCGCCCGCTTAGATGCGGTTTTAAGAGTCTGAGCAGCTTGCTTAACATCATTCCATCGCACTTCATACTCAACGTCTGCTGGTGCCTTTATGCCGACAACCCGCTCAAGGCTTCGCTGACCGGTGGCTGCCATACTACGCAGTTCTTCAACTTTTGGAATGTGTTTTTCCCAAGCCTCTAGGTCGGAATAGAGGCTAGTTACCTCTTTGGTGATTAAGCTTAGTTCCCTAGCGGTATTATGTACTTCTAGGAAATTTTTGGCTGGTCGGATTTCAGCTACTTTTTTGTGCAGCTTGGCCAATTTTTTTATATTGACTGTGAACTTAGCGGCATAGGTTTGATCAGTTAGCAACGGAGACTTCTGCATGGTCATTATTTTGCGCTTTATTACATCTAATTCGACTACCTGTGTTTCCGCTAAGTCTTTAGTTCGGGTATGCTGATTTTCGATTTGTTGAACGGAATACATCTCATCACCATTTATAGACTTAGTTAATCTAGTGATCGTTTTTTGATTGGCATAATCAATCCACGGGCTGCCAATAAGGGGTTCAATTTTTCGCTTAATCTCCGCAATCGCTTTTGATTTTGCGTCAGCCGCTTCTGCTTCCGCTTTCGCTTGCTCGGCCTTTAGTTCATTGATCTTTGCTTTTGTAACGGTAAGCTCGTGTTTAGCCGCGTTAGATTCAGTACGGTCGGACGCCTCAGTATTGGCTGCGGCTACCTCGGCATCCCAGGGATTTGGGAAGCCTTGGTATTTTGCCCGCTGCGCTAAAGCAGTTTTTAACCGGGATTCGGCTTCGGTGGTTCGGGATTTTGCTTCCAAATACCAGCTTTTGGCTACTTGAATATTTTTCTCAGCTTGCCTTAAGGCTTTATTTCGCACATTTTGTTCATGGGTGGAGCGAGCCGAAGGTGACGAATAGCTTCGATAGTAATTATCGCTATCAGGGCGTTCATTGAGACGAGCTTCTGATTCTTTAATTGCTTTCTTACCCGCTGCAGCACGCTCCTTCGCCTCGCTTTGCGCTACCGCAATTAGCATTTGATTTGCAGATAGTTCTGCTAATGCGGTGAAGGGTTGAAGAATGGCATAGGCCCCTAAAACAATTTCCAAGTCAGAACCCGAGGCTGAGTCCAACCTCCTTCCCAAGTATTCCAATGCTTTCAGTTTGAGAACCGCTGGTGTCTTTAGTTCCGCAGCAGCCAAGGTCGGAGCCGCCATTTTGGCTTGACCTTTAGGCGTGAGTTGATTATCTGTTTTAATAAGCGACGCAGAAACTAATAACATATCTTCGGCTAAATCGTATACCTCACCTAATTCAGCTTTAGTCAATAGCCCTTTGAGTTCATACTGAGGATTCTTTTCGGCCATGTCTGCGATATCCTTGACCGCAGACGAGTTGAGCCTGCCGAACTTTCCAGACAGTGCCGAAGCCATGCTATCTTGCAGCATACCGCTAAGCAGCCCGATCATGCCAAAAGTACTTGTTAGGTCGTCAAGTACTGCAGAGGTATTCCGATTGATTTCATCGTTTAGAAACTCTGTTACCACAGACAGTTGGTGTTTAATCTCATCTACGCTGGGAACTGCCCCTCCTATTTGGGGTTTCAATGTGACTGAAAACAGGCTGGGCAGAACCGGATAAACTATGGTTTTATAACTTACTGAGAGTTGCTGCAGATTTGGGTAGAGTTTTGGCATAAGCTTCAGAACTGCCGATTGAAGCTTGACATAAATTTTTCGGTTATCGTTGTATTGGCTTTTGCTAAAATTTAGTTTTACCTCATCAGCTAACGCCTCATAAGGTAAACCAGGAGCTTGATACGTTTTTTTAGCATCGTCAATTTCAACGATAAATCTATCTATAAAGCCTTTAACCTGCGTATGAAGATTCTGTAAGTGGTAATCAGCTTCGGCCAGGTGGTCGTCACCGGTTACCTCAGCAACAGCAGTTAAGATATTCCCTTCAAAGATATCAGCTAACCACTGCAATGCATTTGAGTTACCATTTTGCGCCTCTCCAATTTGGTCTGCGAACGATTTGTCACTTAATGAATACCCGGAAAAAAGTATCTCCGTGGTGGGGTCAAGCAAGTGTTGGAGTTTTACCAATTTTTGCCCAGCAGTTTCCTCAGACCGCACTACCCGGAGCGCCTCGGTAGTATTTGGGAACGATTCTAGAAAATCAATAAGTTTTTGTTCCGTACGGCCACCAAATTGCTGGGCGGCATCCTCCCAATGCTCCCGCACTTGCGCTGCTAACATTTGCGGCGAGGTAATGAGTTTCGGGCTCCAACTCGGGCGGTATCCAATTCTTGGGGCTCCAACCCTTGGTAGGGTTTCCTCAGCCCGTTCAACGAGAATCGTATTTAGTAAAGCAGGCGAAGTTTCTTTTTCTGAATCGGGCAGCAACTCACCACATTGGCGGCAGTCTGTACCTACTTGCCCCGAATCGCCGCAGATGGGGCAAGCCACAACCTCATTTGAATTGACGGTGGCACTTTTGGCATCAGGTAGCACATTAACCGGGATATCTGCATACATGAATGGGCAGTACGTAGTGCCGATCGGATGCTCCAAACCGCAGAGCGGGCAGGTCATGGTTTCAGTAATGGGCGACACCATTAGTTTGGCTCCTCGGTCGGCGACTTCACTAAAATTCCACGTCTGGCCAGCGCGGCTGCCAATTCGGCAAAACCACCCGGAGCAGGCTGGCCAACCAGGGCAATGCGATTGGGTCCGACTTGGGTTTGGAAGCCCAAGTTCGCAGGCAAAGTATCTGCGTAACGATCATTTCCAAGTTGAGTTCGCAAAATTAGCTGCTGATTAGCACTAGCGATAAGCGGGGTCTGTGTAGCCTGGTCGGCCCGATACGGGCCAGCCACCACCGCATCGGCCAAGTTCCACAGACTCGGCGCCCGCCGCTCGGCCGCAGCTGCGGACAACCCGGTGAAGAGCAATACATCGGGCGGGAAATCAACCGTCGCCAAAACTATTCTGAGTAACTGAGTAAGCGGTTGGGCCTGTTCAGTAGGTTCGCCCCCGCTGAGATTAATCCCGCTTAGCTCGTGGTTGATGATGACCTGAGCCAGCTCTGCGGCCAATTGTGCGACGTCGAATTCTTCCCCGCCATCTGGGTCCCAAGAATCCCGAAAGCCGCAACCAAAACAACGCAAATAGCACCCTTGCACCCAAATGCCCAATCTCCGCCCAGGTCCGGTAACGGTGACCGGGTAGGCAATGCGGTTAAGTCGTAGTTTCACTTAGGTTTGCACCACGTATTCCAAATTCGCCTGCTCATTATCAGCAGGAGATATAATCCCGGTGATTTGCAAAACAACACCCGGATTCAGATTGAAGATTATGCGACCCAAAGGGTTAGTAAAGCAGTTTTCTAAGGCTTTAGTTATACCGCGACCGCCTTCTTCGAGCACTGAATCGGTGGTAACTGCGGCCACAAGTTGATTCCTCGCGGCATCGGTAAGCTCGACTTTATGGCCTACTCGATTACGCACACTTTTTACGATTTCATCAATAAAGGTATTTGCCAATTCACTGGCGACCCGCCCATGCATTTTGCGGAAAACTATAATGTTTGCTGAACCTAATCTTCCTAGTATCTCAGGTCGTCCTAACCCACCTTCATGAGAAGGCAAGGTGAATTTAGCTTTCACTGCTTCTCGAATAATGTGTTCGTATCGTTGCACGCTCGCTGCATCGTCCATATCTAGCTTCTGGGCCGTGGCGCCTATAGCCCCTTGATTGGAAGTAAAGATAATTAGCGTTTCGGAAAAGTTTACAGTTTGCCCTTGGCCGTCAGTTAGGCGCCCATCGGAAAGGATTTGCAAAAACAAATCGTAAACCTGGCTACCAGCCTTATCCATCTCATCGAATAAAACGACTGACTGCGGGCGCTGCAAAATGGCATTAGTCAATTCGCCACCAGCCCCATATCCGATATAACTCGGTGGCGCACCAACTAACCTAATCTTGGCATGATCGTCTTGAAACTCCGACATGTCAAAGCGCAACAGTGCTCGCTCATCAGCAAAAACCAGTTCCGCGATCGCCTTAGCCATTTCGGTTTTGCCCACCCCGGTAGCTCCTGCGAAATACAGCACCCCGCGCGGGGCGCTAGATAATTGGGGCTGGTGAGCATTCGTCAAACCCAAAGCAGAACGTTTTAAAATATCCAGCACACGGTCAACCGCAGCATCTTGACCCTTGACCCGGCGGCGTAAGACTGCCTCACCTTGGGCCAACTGCTCACGGAGGCGAGGAGATTGCCAAGGGTTCTCCGATAGTCCTTCCCGATAGTTGCGTACGGCCCCTTCAATATCAAGGTCGCCATTGTTGTCAGGCTGGGGAGCCAGCTGTAGAGACTCGAACATACCCCGGGTGGTGATCCCCTCGGTAGCGTCGGCGAACCTTTGGGCTACTTGCGGGAGCATATCGGAATTAATGCGGGTGCTGAGCAACAATTCAGCTATTCGGCGCCGTGCATCAACATCGGGGATAACAATCGGGATTTGCCTAATCCCATCTCCACGGGTTAACCAATTCGGTAAATCGTCGGGCTGATCAACCAACCAGATAATCGGATGCCGAAACTGGCCCCCTTGGTTTGCCCAAGGAAACCTAATCTGTTTATCATTCAAGGTGGCGTGCGTGTTGGATAACATTAAAGAAGTTAACATTAATTGCCGTAGATCTGGATCATCACCAGAATTATCGTCTCGCATTTGTGAGGTGTAATCAATGACTAATGCTAAAGCAGGGTCCTGGCTTTGGGCTACCGCTACCGCGATCGCATCCATGCCTCGGAAACCCACACTACCTGATTCGGAATCCCCGTTACCCGCTAATGCACGCTCAGTAGGGGTGCGCAGTAACCGATCTACTAACTCCGGATTAGTGCTGCGATAGAGAGCGGCCTTTATTCGATCCTTTGACCAATTAGCATTGGCTTTGCGAATGTTAAGACCATTAACTGGATCAAACGTTAGTAAACCTTGAAAACCAGCCTCGGATAACACCTGCCAAATCGCATCAATGGTTGTTTCCGGCCGGAATCTGCCACTTGCCGATATCGCGTGTAGATCGTGTACTTCACCATGCAAAATACAAACTGCTGAGACTGGCAGCGTCGCATAAAGGGTGCGTAACCACAGTGGGGTAGATTTCTCAGTAGGACTCAGCCAATCTGTCATCGAGCATTACCTCGATTTACCACAATGCGTCGGGGTTGCTGCTTTACCGGTGCAGCGCCACTTTGCCTCTCCGCAGGTAACGGGCGCATAACTCGATCCACCGGACGCTCCCCCGGCTTTCGTTGTTGAATTAGCTCAGTCTTGATGCCGCGTTCTTCCAACTCATCTGCTACGGCAAAGAACGTAGCGCAGGTTGCTTCCTCGGCAAATTCATCTTGAGCGGGAGTAGAATCTTGGCGGGAAACTATTCGAGTATATAACTGCCCAGCACCGACTTGGAATCGCAAATCATAGCCTTCAATCGCCGGACGGTTGGATTTCGGCGAATGAGCATAGGCGACCGGTCCATAATCAGTCAAGGTGAATCCCTCACCAATTTCATAGCCAAGTTCCGTAATGGCATCAGCTAGCGCATTCTCCACAAATTCTTGGTCTGCAATTTGAGTTGAAAATTCGGCTAGCTGCTGAATTTGCGCAGTCAAATCATTTAGTTGGGCCTCAGTTTCGATAGTTGCAGCTTTAGCCCGCAGCATTCGCGCCGCTTCGGTATTTATAGCTGCAATATCTAGAGTTGCTTGCCAAGCCGAATTGCGGATCTGACGAACTTCTGAAACCTTTTGAAACTGTTGTAAAATGGAAGTGGCAGAATCAATGCGCTGCTTATGTTCGGTTTCAATCCGTTTTCGAATAGCCTTTTCGGTTTCTTCGGCGACCTGCTTTTCTGATTCCTTTATTACAAAATCAAGTCGCTTTTCCCAAGCAATCAAATTATCAGAAGTTTTTACATCGGGTTCCATCACTTCCGGCGCGCAACCGACTAGACGTTCTAGTTCCTTTGCCAGCCAGGCATAGCGGGTTGCTTTTTGCTTACAGCGCGCACCCCTAGCCTCATCTGCGCGGCGTTGCAATTCTTCACGAGAAATAACCTCATAATTCCAACGCTTTGAACCGCTCACCCAACAATTTTAGGCGGCTATGCGATGATGGATTATGTTGCTGGCGCCATTGATGATTATCCGGCGACGGGGCGGAACTTCGCAGCCGCTAGCATTGCAAGCCAAGTCTTTAGTTTGTGCTGATGCCTTTTGCGAGTAGGCCCAAGTATTCGGAGATCAACCACTCCAACTCACGTAGTTCAAAATGGTCTAGGTGGTCAACCGGAACCGGCGTGATCCGGCCTAAGTCAATTGACCTAATTTGATCAACCAATAATTTAGTTGTAACACCATCCACTTGAACCTCGGGCCGGTAGTTTGTTGACTGTGCACTCGTTGAAGTAGGTACGATAGTCGCAACCGACCATGACCAGCCGCCTTGGGATACCACCACGCCAAGCCGTTTGCCGCCTTGTTCATGCCCAAAAGGCTTGCCAAGATCAATCGGATACACGGCTCCCCTGATCATTTCTTGCCACCGATGTGAACAACTACATTGCCATCTTCATCAAACGACCAGTCGTCCGGTTCATTCGACAAATCTTCATCTTTGATGCGCTCTGCATCTAGCATCGCCTGGGCGCGCCATTCATCCCGCTCAAGCGCTAGTAACCCTCGCCGCAGTATTTCGGTCGGTGTTATGCCAGCTCGGTATTTTTGAATAGTTTCAATAATCCGACGATCGTCAGCGCTGGGCCGAAAACTAATCGGAGCCTCTTGTGCCATAACGATACCGTAATACAAATGTCCAACTTTGGCAATACATGAACAGTGCGTAGCAAAAATCCCCAAAAAATTAATCTTTGAAAAACAAACTGGCCCGGATCAATCTATATGACCCGAGCCAGTTTGTATTACGAGTTGTTAACCAGCGGCGGGGTGAACCGCGCGGCCGGAGATTAGAAACTCAGAGCGGAATATTTCGTGACCTGCTGAGTTGGTTCCGATGACATGGCCCATCCCGGCCGGAGTACCACGCGGCACCCGAATGCTAAAGAAAGCATTGCCCTCAGCGTCGGTGGTAGTAGTCCGAGAAGCAGCCCCAGCCACCACAATCCCAGGGGCGGGAGTGCCCGGCAACGTGACCGTAATCGTCACTTCCTCACCCGCACCAGCAGAAATCCGAGCCCGGAACGCAGCACCCGGCGCCACCGAATCTCCACCACCCGGCAACGCCACGCCACCGCTCTCCGTCTCAACCGTCCCAAGCAGCTCGTCCGGAGCCGGAGCCGGAGCGGGTGCAGCGACAGGTGGGGTCACTGTGAAAGAAGCACAGCCATAGCCACCAAATCCGATAGCAGCACCAGCCGCATCGTAATCCCATCCATCCATGCAAAGACGATAACCACTCGAAGGCGGCGTATCCGCAGGTATGGTGAAGCTAGCAGACCAATCGCCACTTCCCGCAGCGATTCGAACGTCCTGGCTAGCAAAGACTTGGGCGCCTTGTTGGCCCGGCAGCGGCGGCTTCTCCAACGAAATCGTGAATAAGGTATAAGCCACTGGATAGTCCGCCGAGTATTCCGGGCTACCGAAACCAACAGTTACCGACCCGCCCGCCGTGGCCTGCTGAGCGGAAAGGTTGAAGGAAAATTCTTCCTCCGCGACCACGGGGGCGGCGACTACTACCGGAAGAACCAACCCGGTCAGCAAAACCGCAGAAAGGGAAATAGTCCGCGAGAATTTGTTGCGCATCACGTCTCCTTGTTGTTGCGAGTTGTTAACCGGCAGCGGGGTGAACCGCGCGGCCGGAGATTAGGAATTCAGAGCGGAATATCTCGTGCCCTGCCGAGTTGGTGCCAATGACATGGCCCATCCCGGCTGGAGTACCACGCGGCACCCGGATGCTAAAGAAAGCATTGCCCTCAGCATCGGTGGTAGTAGTACGAGAAGCAGCCCCAGCCACCACAATCCCAGGAGCGGGAGTGCCCGGCAACGTGACCGTAATCGTCACTTCCTCACCCGCACCAGCAGAAATCCGAGCCCGGAACGCGGCACCCGGCGCCACCGAATCTCCACCACCCGGCAACGCCACGCCACCGCTCTCCGTCTCAACCGTCCCGAGCAGCTCGTCCGGAGCCGGAGCCGGAGCGGGTGCAGCAACGAACGGCGTGATGGTCAACGAGGTACAGCCGCCTTCACCAAAGCCATCAATTTGTCCATTCTCGTCAAGGCTCGCAAACGCTACCCCAATTTGGAAACCACTACCGGGAGCAGTGTCCGCCGGGACGGTAAAAGTAGCAGACCAAGCCCCATTTACACTGGCTACTTCTTGGGAAGAAATTAGTACGTTTCCACATTCTCCCATGTTGCCGCCGCCGCCCCAGCCGGGGCCACCAACCGGTGGCGTTGCTTGATTCGACTCGAATCGAACGAGAACCTTACTCTGCCAAGTCGCCTCACCCACATCTTCGGGCATGTTGCTTACCGTGAACGTGCCGCCAGCCGGGACGCTTTGTGAAGAAAGGGTGAACCAGCCTTGACCATCGTAAGCATCAGCTGCGTTTGCTGAGGAGGCAGCCATGACGGCTACACCGATACCGGTTACCAGCGCAATTGTTGAGGCAACGAGGGGTCGAGTAAATTTTTTAAGCATTACAACTCCAATTTTGTTTGGACATCTTGCAACAACGCTTGCCCAGCCTGTGGATAAGCGGTGTTGCCAAGAGCATGCCCCCCCCCCGCGATTTCAGTCAGCGCAACGCGGGGCAATACCCGCATTGGCGGAAATCAGGCGTCTATGCGGGATTGATCAATGTTGCTGGCACCGTTAATGATGAACTGCCGGCGAGGCGGCACCTCGCTGCCCATCAACAGGTCAAAGATACGGTCCGCTCCAGCCGCATCGGCGGCAGTGACCCGGCGCAGCAGCCGATGCTTGGGGTCCATCGTGGTTTCCGCAAGCTGGTCGGCATCCATTTCGCCTAAGCCTTTATAGCGCTGGATATCCTCTTTGTATTTGCGGCCTGACTTATTTAGTTGCTTTAATTTACTAGCTAAATCAATATCCGAGAAAGTGTAAATGTATTCTTTATCTCGACTACGATTGCCATAAACTTCAATTCGATGCAAGGGCGGCACTGCGGCATAGACTCGGCCATTTTCTACTAAAGGCCGCATGTAACGATAAAAAAGTGTGAGTAGCAAAGTGCGGATGTGGGCGCCATCAACATCCGCATCAGTCATTAATACGATTTTGCCATAGCGGGCAGCATCTAAATCGAAAGTGCGGCCCGAACCGGCACCGATAACCTGGATAATCGAAGCACATTCAGCGTTACTCAACATATCCGATAAAGAGGCCTTTTGCACGTTGAGGATTTTGCCCCGAATTGGCAACAAAGCCTGGAATTCTGAGGAACGGGCTAGTTTAGCCGTACCCAGCGCCGAATCGCCCTCTACAATAAATAATTCAGTATCGGCCACATCGTCGGACCGACAATCTACCAATTTGGCCGGCAAAGATGAAGATTCCAAGGCATTTTTGCGGCGCGAAATTTCTTTCGATTTCCGCGCGCTTACCCGTGCCCGCATTTCATTAACTATTTTTTCCAGTAACAGCGAAACTTGGGCTTTTTCATCCCGCTTAGTGGAATTAAGAAAAGTATTGAATTGCTCTTCAACTACTGCCGAAACAATGCCGCGCACTGGAGCCGTACCAAGAACCTCTTTAGTCTGACCTTCAAACTGCGGCTCAGCTAAACGTACAGTTACCACAGCGGTTAAGCCCGCCATGATATCGTCTTTCTCAATTTTTTCGGTGCCGTCTTTAGCAGTTATCTTTAACCGCCGCGCATTAGCTTCAATGGCTTTGCGGATTACTTTAGTTAGCCCTTGTTCAAAGCCTACTAAGTGGGTACCGCCTTTAGGGGTAGCAATGATGTTAACGAATGAGCGGACATCGGTCTCGTAGCCAACGCCCCAGCGCAATGCCACTTCAACGGCACAATCACGCTCGACTTCACGCGGCGCTAAGTGGCCTTTCTCATCCAATACGGGCACAGTCTCAGTGAAGGTCCGGGTACCGCTCAATACCCAAGTGTCCGTAACTGGACTATCTTGAGATAAGAACTCCACGAAATCGCGCGCCCCACCGTCATACTCAAATTCCTCTGTGACTGGGCCTTCGGCGCCGGGCGTGCCAGGCAAACCGCGCTCGTCGGTTACCGAAATGTTGAGACCAGGTACTAAAAACGTGGTTTGCCTAACCCGTTGGATCAATTCGTCATAGTTGAAAGTGGCCGTGGCGAGGAAAATCTGCCGGTCGGCCCAGTAACGCACCCGCGTGCCGGTAACGCCGCGTTTAACCGTCCCGACAACGGCGAGCGAAGAGTTATCGGTGAATGGGGTGAAGTGCGCATCGGGGTTGGGGCCGCTCTCCGGGTCTGTGAAAACGCCCGGCTCGCCCCGGCTGAAAGTCATGGCATAGGTTTTGCCGCCCCGATCAACTTCCACATCCAGCCGCGCACTGAGAGCATTCACCACCGAGGCGCCCACCCCATGCAGACCGCCCGATGCCCCATACGAGCCGCCGCCAAATTTACCGCCCGCATGCAGGCGGGTGAACACTACTTCGACGCCGGTAAGGCCGGTTTTTGGCTCCACATCAACCGGGATGCCGCGCCCATCGTCGGCTACGGTTACCGATGAATCGGCATGCAGAGTGATCCGAATATGCTTAGCATACCCAGCTAGCGCCTCATCCACTGAGTTGTCAATGATCTCCCAAAGGCAATGCATCAACCCCCGCGAATCAGTGGTGCCGATGTACATACCTGGGCGTTTGCGAACCGCCTCTAGGCCCTCCAACACCGAGAGGTGCCGGGCCGAATATTCCTGAGCGGCGCTGGCTTGGGTCACGCGAGCCACCTTAGCGCCTCACCCCGACATTTCTTGCGGATTTTAGCTTCAACTAAGCTGAAAAATACGTCACACCAAGGTTTCAGATCCGCCAGCCGCAACTATCCGCTAAGCAATTCCCGCGTCAGAAACTGCGAAATTCCGGTGAAAAAGGTTCAGCGGTGAGCGAAAACACAATGATTCCGGGAATGGAACTCCGTAAAAAGTGGTTGTATTGATACATGACCGTTGCACTAGCTGAATCAAATGCACCTGTGAAACTCGCCGTTGCCAGTTTGACGGCCCTCGACCGGTGCGACCGGTGCAACGCGCAAGCGTATGTTCGCGTTACGTTGCCAAAGGGCGAATTGCTGTTCTGCGGGCACCACGCACGGGCACACTCGGCCGCTTACCAAGGCATCGCGCTCTCGATTCACGATGAGAGCGACCGCCTTTACAAGTAATCGCTTGTATTTAGATATCTTTACCGGCCGCCGCAGAAGGTAACGCCATTAAAAACATGGGCGGATTAAGGCCCACAGCTTCAAACCCGGCGGCAACCGCTAAAGCAATCGGCTCAATATCTTGCTGATTGACCAGCGCAATTACTGCTCCGCCGAAACCGCCCCCGGTCATCCGCGCTCCAAACGCCCCGGCCGCCCGAGCAGTCGCGGCAGCCAAGTCAGTTTCCCGCACGGTTACTTCATGATCGTCCCGCAGCGAATGATGCGAAGCATCCATTAGCGCGCCTGCCAGCTTGGCGGCATCTTGATTAACAACCCCTCCAGTGCCAAGTCCATGCCGTACTAGATCAATAAAGGCCGAGGCGCGGGCGTTTTCCGTAATCACATGCCGCATCCGGCGCCGCATCACGCCATCGTTATCATGCGAACTGACCGCAGCCAGTGCATCTTCGACCTGGTCAAACTTGATTTCGCGCAAATGCTTAACCCCGAGTACCTGGGCAGCTTGCTCCACATGTTCCCGGCGCGCCGCGTATTGCCCATCGGCCAACTGCCGGGGCGCCCGCGAATCAATTACCAGCAAACTTAAGCCAGCATCTTCCAGATTGAACGGCACCAATTTGGCGATAGCAGGCTCTTCACTGAAGTCCAACATGACCGCGTGGCCCGGCGCGGCCAAGAGGGAAGCAGTTTGATCCAGGCCGCCCGACGGTACCCCAACCACTTCGTTCTCAGCTTTTTGGCAAGCAGCGGCCAAAATGAGGCGGCCCTCGGCAGTGGAGCTAAGGCCCAGGCCCCACACATCGTCCAAAGCCACGGCAACAGCAGTCTCTAAGGCAGCTGAACTCGATAGCGACGATCCCATTGGTACAAAACTATCAACCACCGCATCAAAGCCTCGAGCTCCATCGTGCGGGTTCTGTCCGAGTTGTTGCAGCGCCCAAGCGACCCCGACCACGTACGCTCCCCAGCCAGTAGGTTTTTGCGCGTCAACTTCGTTCAAATTGAACGACCACTCGCCAGCCGGGATTGCAATGGCGCTGGGAGCTTCGGCGTCATCGAACGGGGTAGGGCGGGTAGTGAAAAGATGAACTTCATCATCGTGCCGCCGCCGCAACGCCACATAAGTACGATGCGGCAGCGCAGTAGGCAGCGCGATGCCACCGGAATAGTCCGTATGCTCACCGATGATGTTGACCCGACCGGGCGCGGACCAAACCCCATCTGGCTCGCCACCGAAACGTTGCTCGAATACGGCACGAGCCCCAGCGGAGCCGTCTTCCCGCGTCGGAGCAGGCTGCCATTGCACATCAGACATGGGAAGTTACCCTACTAGACACCAGATGACGTAGGAAGCACGGCGTCACGAAAGCAACGCCCCAGAGCGGCTGCAGCCGGGGAATTTGGCTGCCCGATAACAATGGGTTGACCTTGATCGGCAGTGACCGGAATTTGTTGGTCGAGGGGAATCTGGGCGAGCAGGTTCACCTGGTAGCCCAGCGTCTTACTCAGTTGCTCGGCGGCCTGTTCGCCCCCGCCAGTACCAAAAATGTGCAGCCTTTCGCCGCCGGGAGTTTCTAGCCAGGCCATATTTTCTACTACCCCGATGACTTTTTGCCGAGTGTGCTCGGCCATCGCACCGGCGCGAGCAGCCACCTCCGCCGATGCGGTTTGAGGCGTGGTGACGATGAGAAGTTCGGCAGTAGGCAGCAAGTTGGCGATGGATAGCGCGATGTCACCGGTACCAGGGGGCAGGTCAACCAATAACAAATCTAGCGGCCCCCAGTCGCTGTCGGTGAGGAATTGTGTCAAGGCCCGATGCGCTACCGGCCCGCGCCATATGACGGCTTTTTGCGGGTCGATAAACATGCCGATGGAAATGACTTTGACGCCGAAAACTTCCTTGGGCACTACTTTGCCACTTTGGCCTCGGGCAGCCCGCTGCTCGATGCCCATGATCCGGGTTAAGGAAAAACCGTGTAGGTCCGCGTCCAACACTCCCACTTTGAGGCCGTGTTGTGCGGCCAAAACTGCTAAATTCGCGGTAACGGTGGATTTACCCACCCCGCCTTTGCCGGACCCGATCTCGATGATTTTGGTCGGTTGATTGTCTAGGTCAACTGGTTGCCAAGATTGCTGACGCGGTCGGCGGCCCGGCCGCTGGGCGAGTTGGGCCTCAGCCTGGGCTAGCTCATCCGCACTTAGTTCGATCACAACGGCTCACTTTAAGCTGCTGCCGCCTGCCCACCCTAGTTTCTGCGACGGCGGTGCTGGCTCCCTAGCGCAGAATGACGTGGTTCGCCGTGGAATGGGTGAGGATGAGGCACATGAGTTTTTCCCGTCAGCAATTTGCCAAGGTTGCCCAAGTCTTGCCAACCGGGGAATCCATCGCCAGCTACCCAACTTATGCTGAAGCGCAGAAGGCGATCGCGTACCTGGCTGACCAACACTTTCCGGTCGAATCATTGACCATCGTCGGTACCGAATTAACCTCCGTGGAACGAGTCACCGGGCGATTGTCTTATGGCCGAGTGGCTATCGCGGGCGCCATGAGTGGTGCTTGGTTTGGTCTGTTTGTCGGGCTGTTGATGTCGCTGTTCGGCGGGGCGGGTGTGGCATCGGGGGTCGGATTTATCTCCGTGGGCATCGGGGCCGGGTTCGGGCTGTTGTTCTCGGTGCTTTCATACGCCATCACCCGCAACCGGCGTGACTTCACTTCATCGTCCCAAATCGTGGCCAACCAATATGCGGTGCTGTGCATCCCGGCGGTGGCCAGCGAAGCCCGGAGGTTACTGATCGCCTCGCCGGTTGGCATCGGGCGCGGTGGAATTGGAGCACCCCGCACCGTAAAAACGCCCCCATCGGCTCCGGTTGCGCCGACCGCACCGGCCGCTCCCCCGGTTCCGGCTAGCGAACTCACCACTTATCACGGGCCGTTGGGCGCCCCGACTTCCGTTGTTTCGGCGGCTGAGGGTGGCGAGGAAGCGCCAGTTGCGGCTCCCAAAATTGACTCCCGTTGGGTGACGCCAGATGGCAAACCGAAGTTTGGCGCCTTAGCTGCCGATCATCCTGGGGTCGAGTTGCCTAAGGTCAGCGGAGATTCAGCAACGGCGGCTGCTGAGAGCAGCGTTGCGCAGCATGATTCCCAGAGCGCAGCTCCGGTTATCCCGCCCGTCATCGTGCCGGATACTCGACCAGTCAACGATTCGGCCAAAAAGGACCCCTACGAGAACGACCCGTTCGCGCCCCCCAAAAAATAAAAAATCGGGTGCGCAGGTCGCCCTATATGGCAAGGAATATTTAGTACCAGCCATTGCGTTGGAAGAAAGCCCACGCCCCGCAAGGGGTGTTGTAGCGGCGGTCAATGTAGTTGAGGCCCCATTCGATTTGAGCTTCGGGGTCGGACATCCAAGCTGCGGCCGCGTCGGAAGTGCGCCAGTTCGCGCCGTAGTGAACGCTCATCATCTTTTGCGGGATACCGCGAGCCGCAGTGACCGGGTTGGCCGCATTATGCCGCCAACGGGATTCGCGAGTCATCAGGTTGTCCATGCATTGCCATTGCTCGCCTACCCAGCCGCGCAGACCAGTCAAGTATTCACCGAGCGCGCGGTTTTGTTCTGGGGTGTTGTTGCTGGGATGAGCGCATAGTTCGTGAGTCTCGGGCAGGTGGCCGAGACCAGTGAAGCTGCACCAAATTGGAGCCGGAGTTACCGCAACCGGCAGAAATTCGCCATCCAGGCTAGTCTCCAAAAACTGCGGGGCAAACTCGGGCACTTCCCAGCTCAGGTTAGTCGGGATTTCGGTGCTAACCGGTTCCATCCGGGTCTCAGCCCGTGAGGCGGCTTGGGTGCGATATGCCAGCGTACCTGCGGCATCGTCCAGTGCGGTTATCTCCGTGACGCTTTGAATAGCCGGGAGTTCAGAATAGTCAGCGGCCCCTGCGGCGCTGGTGCCGTTAATGGTGAAGAGTAGAGTCGCAGCTAAAGCAACTACACCTAAGCTCCCCGGAGCCTTCGCCAATTTGCGCGGCCAATCCGTGGGGAGTGTGTGAGCCAATTTTGGCATGCGGAACCTTACGTTAGAAAACAATCCGTTCCAAGGTAGCGCCCGTTTAGCGCCAATCTAAAATCGTGCTACTCGATTAGTCGCACCATTTGGCGCGTTGAGGAATTCACTAAAACGAAAACGTGCCGATCACGGGGGCGTGATCCGAGTACCGCTGCTCGTAAGTAGGTTGCCGATCAACGAAGACCGAGCGCATCGCTTTTGCCGCTGCCGGGTTCCCCGCTTGGTAATCAATCCGCCAGCCACGATCATTGGTGAAGGCCTGTCCGCGCCAACTCCACCAGGTGTAGGGGCCATCAACCTCCCCCGAGTGCGCCCGGCCCAAGTCGGTCCAGGTCGGCCGGGCATCATCGGGAACGGTGAACCAGCGCGTTAAATACTCGCGCTCCTCCGGCAAAAAACCGGCGCTATTCTTATTGCCCTTCCAATTAGCTAAATCTCGGTTGTGATGGGCAATGTTGTAATCTCCCCCTACGATAACCGGATGCGGTAAATGCACTAATTCATTTAACCGAGTTTCGATTTTATCGAGGTGAGCGTATTTAGCGGTCATGGTGTGCGCTAATTCTGGCGTATTAGTTGCCGAATGGAAGTAGGCACTGACTACAGTCAACGGGCCGCTATCCGTAGCGATATCAGCTTCAATCCAACGGCCGCTATCTACCGGGGGTTCGCCTGCATCGTCATAACCCGATAATCCAGTCCGGATTTCGGTAAATGGTAATTTAGAAATAATCGCTACGCCGGCGCGGCCTTTAATGACGCTGGGGTTCGTAGCTACCTGAAAGCTATTATCAAAAAACTCTTTGATAATTTCGTGTTCCGCCCGAGATTCTTGCAGCAACAGGATGTCGGGTTGCCGCTCAACTAACCAGTCACCAAAACCCTTGCGGAAAGCAGCCCGGATACCGTTAACGTTGACGGTTGCGATGGAAAGCTCCATTGGCGGTTATCCGGCGTTACGTTCAGCGATTTCTACTACGTTTTGCAGCAACATCGCACGAGTCATCGGGCCAACTCCGCCGGGGTTGGGCGAGTACCAAGCTGACTTTTCGCGCGCTGACCCTGCCACGTCGCCCACTACTCGCGACTTCCCGGTCTCCGGGTCAGTCTCGCGGGAAACTCCTACATCCAGCAGCACTACCCCATCGGTAACGTGTTCACCAGTGACGATGCCAGGCACGCCAGCGGCTGCGATGATGACATCGGCATCCTCCAACACCTCGGGCAAATCAACTGTGCCAGTATGGGCCAGGGTAACCGTAGCGTTGACATCGCGGCGAGTGAGCATCAGACCTAACGGGCGGCCTACGGTAACTCCCCGGCCCAATACCACAATGGATTTTCCGGAAAGGCGTAAATCTAAATCCTCATCGGACTTTTCATAATAGCGCGCAATAAGTTCGATAATACCTCGCGGCGTACACGGCAAGGGCGTCTCAATCGGATCATTAACATTGAGCACAATTCGGCCTAAATTAACCGGATGCAAGCCATCGGCATCTTTATCCGGGTCAATTAATTCCAAAATTGCATTAGTATCAATCCCTTTTGGCAAAGGAAGTTGCACGATGTATCCGGTTACGTTGGCATCGTTATTCATTTGCCTAACAGCCGCTGCGATTTCATCTTGGGTAGCGGTAGCTGGCAATTCGATGCGAATAGACTCAATACCTACCTCGGCGCAGTCTTTATGCTTACCGTTGACATACCACCGGGAGCCAGGGTCATCGCCAACTAGCAGTGTACCCAAACCGGGGGCAATGCCAAGTTCGCGGAGCGCGGCAACTCGGCCAGCCAACTCTTGCTTAATTTCATTGGCAATCGCAGTGCCATCGAGGACTTGCGGCATCGGGTCTCCTAGTACTGGATTAGGTCTTCGTACAGCGGGAATTGGTCGGTCAGCTTCTTGACGCGAGCGCGCAACGCTGTCACATCGGCGCCCTGTCCATCGCGTAACGCCGTCGCAATAATGTCCGCCACCTCGGTGAACTCAACATCGCCGAAACCACGGGTTGCCAAAGCTGGCGTACCAATCCGCAAGCCAGACGTCACCTTGGGCGGGCGGGGGTCAAACGGGATCGCATTGCGGTTAACCGTGATGCCGGCATCGTGCAGCAAATCTTGCGCCTGCTGCCCATCCAAATCGGACTTCCTTAGGTCAACTAGCACCAAGTGAACATCGGTGCCACCCGTGAGTACGTCAATCCCCTCGGCTTTCACGTCGGGTTGCATTAAACGTTCCGCGGTTATCTTGGCTCCGCGCAGAGTACGCTCTTGGCGATCCTTGAACTCCGGCGAAGCGGCGATTTTGAACGCCACGGCCTTGGCCGCCACTACATGCATCAACGGGCCACCCTGCTGACCAGGGAAAACAGCCGAGTCAATCTTCTTGGCCCATTGCTCTTTAGTGAGCAAGAAGCCGGACCGGGGGCCACCGATGGTCTTATGAACCGTGGAGCTAACCACATCGGCATATGGCACGGGGCTAGGGTGCAACCCGGCGGCTACCAGGCCGGCGAAGTGAGCCATGTCCACCCAAAGTGTGGCGCCGACTTCATCGGCTATAGCTTTGAACGCTGCGAAGTCAAGCATCCGGGGGTAAGCCGACCAGCCTGCGATAATCATCTTGGGACGATGCAGCAGCGCCGCCTCGCGGACCGCTTCGGGTTCAATCAAGTAGGTATCCGGATTAACTCCGTAAGCCACCATGTCATGGTTCTTACCCGAAAAGTTGATCTTCATCCCGTGGGTGAGGTGTCCACCGTGGGACAGCTCTAAGCCCATCACCTTGTCACCGGGGTTGACTAGAGCGTGGAACACCGCTGCATTAGCTTGGGCGCCGGAGTGCGGCTGCACGTTGGCGTGTTCCGCGCCAAACAAGTCTTTGGCTCGCTGAATCGCTAGGGATTCGGCGATGTCCACAGCTTCGCAGCCACCGTAATAGCGTTTGGCCGGGTAGCCTTCCGCGTATTTATTGGTCAGCACCGAGCCTTGGGCTTGCAGTACCGCGCGGGGTACAAAGTTCTCGCTCGCAATCATTTCCAGAGTTTCGCGCTGGCGCGTCAACTCCTGGTCGAGGACCGCCGCAATTTCGGGGTCTACAACGTCTAGCGGTTCTGTTAATAAGGGGTCAACCGAGGTCACGCGGCCAACTTAGCGCAAATATCGTTCAGAGCTTTAACCAATGGCATCGTCGCGCCATTTAGTCAGTGTAATGTGGCTCGGCATGGAAAACGGCGAATGGGTTTTGACGATTAGTTGCCCCGATGATGTGGGGATTGAGGCTGCGGTGACCGGGGCATTAGCCGCACGCGGCGACTTCATCGTGCAGTCACAACAATTTGGAAACCCCGATACCGGGCGGTTTTATATGCGCCTAGATTTCCGGTCGGATGGCGATTACCCGGACTTAGTCGCAGCTTTATCCCCGGTGTTCGAGAAGTTCTCAATGGATTGGGCCTTAAACCCGCACGGCAAGAAACTCAAAACGCTATTAATGGTTTCCAAAGCGCCGCATGCTCTAGCCGACCTGTTATATCGTGAAAAGTACCAGGACTTGCCTATCGAAGTGGTGGGGGTTATCGGTAACCATTTAGATTTGGCCGATATCGCGGCCTTTTATGGGAAAGGTTTCCATTATATTCCGGTTACTAAAGATACTAAGCCAGAGGCCGAGGCGCGCCTGCGCCAATTAGTCGCAGCTACCGGAGCAGATTTAATTGTACTGGCTCGATATATGCAAATCCTGTCTGATGAATTCTGCTCCGAAATGCCCGGCCAGATCATCAACATTCACCACTCATTCTTACCCTCATTTAAAGGCGCTCGGCCCTATGCCCAAGCTCACGAACGTGGGGTTAAACTTATTGGGGCCACTTCGCATTATGTAACTGGCGACTTGGATGAAGGGCCGATCATTGAGCAGGAAGTGGAGCGGGTGGACCATTCTCGTTCCGTTGCCGAGTTAATGGCTTTGGGTGAGGATGTCGAAAGCCGAACCTTGGCCCGCGCCGTTCGGTGGCATGCGGAAAATCGAGTGCTGTTAGACGGCAAGCGCACCGTAGTTTTCCGCTGAGTTAACCTTGGGTGTTCGTATTATTTGCACCACCCAAATGCAATGGCATATTTTGGTATAGGGTCAAAATACGTTCTATCGCAATTAGTGCAGCGAGCACAAAGGCTGCAAGCAAAAATAAGTCGGTGCGGTCCTGCCTAATCCAATCCAAATACGGGACGACAACCATTTTACTGGCGAATCCCATCGCCAATATCGTTATTATGAGCATGAACTTGCGGCTCCACCTAAATGCGCCGTAAATTGCAATTACGGCGGAAACCAACAGGGCAGCCAGTAGGCCAAACACCACAAATGTTCGTGGATCCCCAAACTTCAGCAGTCGGTTAGCAGCAAATAGACTGGACAACCCATAACTTAAAGTACCCCGAATATGGTCACTGCTTAGGCCCAGTGAGCCGAATATCGGTACAAAAGAGAAAGCAACGTACCACAAATTCCGTTTTAATGCGATGTTAAGCAGAGCAATAGCAATGAAGAAAAATAATATTAATATATAACCACTGGTAAATACTGTCCGCAGGGTCGACGAAAATCCTGCTTCAAAAAAATCCCAAAACGAGTGATCAGGGCTAAGGTCGAACCAAGAATGCTCCCCTTGGGCCGCTAGTCTGACCGAATTCCCTGGACTGATCAAGTGGTAGATTAAGAAACAGACCGCGATTGCTAATATGCTCACAACAGAAACGACCATTGAGATGTTGGATGCATGCAAACCCCTCCGCTTCCACCAAGCACAAATTGCCCAAATGTAAACGACTACTAGGAAAATGGCCACCACCTCCATGCTAGCTGCATATATTGCTGGCAATAAAGTCAAGAATGGTATCGCTATCGGCAATCGGCGAAACCTCATCAAATATACTGCGGGAATCGCTGCTAGGTAACCAGCAGCAATAGGCCAGAGGTAAACCACGCTGGTGGTAACAAACCCGACTTGAAATATTATTGATAATGGTACGGTGGCTACAAAGAAGGATGAAATTAAGTACATCTTAAATCTAACTTCAGGTTCATCAGATATTAACCACACCGGCAGCACAATCCAAATGAAAAATGCTAATATGGTTAGAATTCTCCACCAGTATGTTGCTTGCGTAAAAATGACTAACGCCAATTCGATAAACACCCGAGAAGTGAAAGTCTCCAAGCGCCATATTGAATAACAGTTCCAGTAAAAGTACCTAACTCCCCTTCACCAGTATATGCGCGGGACCAGAACCAAACATCGTCGGAAAATAAATTAAAGCTTATTGAAAATATTGCAAGAAATATAAATGCGAAAATCCCTAACAATAACCATTTTTCTTGCCGAGAAATGGGGGGGGGCTTAGTCGCGCCTTATTCTCAACAGTGATAGTGGAGGCGATCACAGTTTTTATCGTAACCGAATTAGTTTTACCCGGCGAGATGGGCGTAGGTGGCCGCCAGAGCCGCCCAGGGGCCGGTGTCCACTACTTGACCAGCTTCCATCACCACCACTTTGTCCGCGAGCGCCAAAGCCGCAGCTTTCGAAGTGGAACCCACCACGGTTTGACCATGTGCTTTCAAAGCGGCCCAGAGCTGCAACTCAGTAGCGGCATCTAAAGCCGAGCTAATGTCATCGGCCACCAATACCGCCGAGCCGGTAGCGAGCGCCCGGGCAAAGGCGAGCCGTTGCGCCTGGCCGCCGGAGAGCTTCACCCCCCGATGTCCAACAAGAGCAGCTAGTCCCCCGGCCTCGGCCACATCAAGAGTTAATTGCGCAATCTCAATTGGCACCGATAACGTCCGATCCGGGTGACCCAAGGAGATGTTCTGCGCGATAGTACCTGAGATGACCCGAGGTATTTGCGAGACATAAGCGACGCGACCAGGCCGCAACTCGACTTCTGGGTCACCGACTGGCACCCCATCCCACAGGATGTCACCATCGTAAGTGCGCAAGCCTGCCAATGCGGCGAGCACAGCAGATTTACCGGACCCGACCTGGCCAAGTAGCAGCACGATTTCACCCCGGTTGACCTCGAGGTTGACATCCGCTGCCCCAATCGTGCCATCGTCATCGTACCTGACGGTAAAATCGCGGAGCTGCAAGGTTTGGAAGGGCACGGACGGATCGGGCTGCGGCGGCGAAGCAACCCCACTCACTAAGTCGGCCCCCACGGGACGAGCCACAATATCGCCCCCACCCGCGAACTTTTGGGTGGCCACTTGCCAACTGCGCACGCCTGGCGCCTCCGTTACCACAGCCCCAGCCACGATGCCGAACCAAACAAACCCCAAGGCAGTCGAGGTGACCAGCAGCGTGGTGGTCAGGTCCCAAATGCCTCGCAAATGCAAGGCCCAGCCGACAAACGCCGCGAGATAACACAGCAAGATCGGGATGCCGTCAAGTGACGCCCGCACCCGATGTTCAAAAATCGCCGATTTGATCCGCTGGGAATCCACCCAAGCCAAATAACGTCGGATGTCCTCGGTGCGCGCGGCCAGCTTCACCGTGCGGGTGGCATCCAGCGCCGAAACCAACACCCGGCCAAACTTAGCTCGAGTGGCCGCGCTGATGGTGGCTGACCGTCCAGCGATAGGGCGGCCCACCACAGCGGACAACGCGGAGAAGGCCATGATGGCCAAAATCACCAGGCCAGCCAGCCAGGACCGGGCTAACCATGCCGCCACGGCAGCCAACACTAGGCCGTTCAGGAAATCAATCCACCGGTCGGCATAGAACACCAGCCGGTCACCGTCCATAGCTCGGGCAGTCACCTCGCCCGGCGGCGTGGGCGGCAGCCGGTGCGCGGCAGTCTGGCCCTGCATCACTTTAAGGCGGATGCGCAACAACAGTTGAATCCACCATAGCGCATACACCCGCACCGCCCAGGCCAGCGCCCCCCGGGACAGAATCAGAAATACAGCCAGCAGCCCCACCAGCCAATACGGCGGCAAGCCCGCCTCCAAGTTTTGTAAGGTACGGCCCCAAAGATAGCCGGTGACCGGCCCCTGCGCCGCTGCCAACGATGAAACCGTGAAACACACCGCCCCCAACAGGCCCCAACGCGGGTGCGCTCGCCACATTTCTACCACTGCTGCCATCAGCCCCGGCCCCGGGGAAGGCTCCGGGCGATCCGTGGGCGCGCCCTGCCGACGCGGGCCCAGGCTTGGCGCGAGCACCGGGTTTGCTACGCCGACATCTTGTGTACCGGATCCAACCGGCTCAGCGAGATCATCGTCGGCGATATCCAAGCCCGGTTCATGCGCGTGGGCGGCTTCAAGCAAGGCCCGGTACGGGCCAAGCGCGGCAGCTAGCTGTTCACGTTGGCCCTGTTGCACGATTCGTCCGCGGTCCAGCACTGCAATAAGGTCGGCTCGCTCAATGGTGGCGAGGCGATGTGCGACGATGACGCCGGTTCGACCGGCAAGCAGCGACGATGACGCGGCGACGACCCGAGCCTCAGTTAGCGGGTCCATCCGTGCTGTGGCCTCATCTAGCACCACCACTTGGACATCGCGCACTAGTAGCCGAGCAAAGGCGACCAGTTGCTCTTCACCGGCGCTGAACTTGGTGCCACCGGGGCCGATTTGGGTTGCTAAGCCTTGCGGCAAGTCGGCTACCCAGTCGCTTAGGCCCAACTGTGCAATCGCCGCTGCTACTTGCGCATCAGGGATATCGGCGAACAGCGTAATGTTTTCTTTAAGCGTTCCAGCCACCAGTTCGGTACGTTGGGTAACTACCCCTACGGTGGCTCTTAGCTTTTGCAGATCAAAACTAGTTATGTCTCGCCCACCCAGGAATACCGTCTGCGCCGGGGGCTCCACGGCTCGGGACAGTAACGATGCCAATGTGGTTTTACCGGAGCCGGTGCGGCCGACTAGGGCAATGGTTTGTCCGGCCGGAACGTTGAGGTTGAGGTTTTGCAGGGCAAAGTTTGATGCCGGTTTCTGGTTTTTATCGTTGTCTATATCGTTGTTATCGGCGTCATCGTCATCGTCATATCGGAAATTCAAATCGCGAAGCTCAATACTTAGCGCGCCCGGCGGCACTAATTCCCCGCCCACCGGCTCGGGCGCAGTATCCAGAAGCTGCCGAATCCGGGTGATCGCCCCAACGCCCTCTTGAATCTGCGGTAGGTAACTGACCATCTCGGACACCTGGCCGACGAGCAGAGCGGTGGCCATGAATAACGTAACTAACTGCCCAATCTCCAGTCGCTGTTGCGTCGCTAGCCAAACGCTAACCACGGCGACTGCGGCCAACGTGACGTGCAACAACAAGCCAGAAATCAAAGTTAGATTTGACTCCAATACAGTAACCGCGCTAATCCGCCGGTGAATTTCTGCCGACAATTCTGCGAGGCGCCGGGTCGCGAAAGCTTGACCGTGGTTGGTACGCAGGTCATCACGCGCCGCAACTGCTTCCTCAAAGGCAGCAGCATGGTCCGTCCACGCCGCTTCTTCCAGGATTTTCCGTTTGGCGATCTGCGGGAAAAACGGTTTGGTGGTTTGGAATACGAGGAAGCCCAGCACCGGAAATATGAACCACGCGGGCCACCAGGTTATGCCCGCTGCAACCCAGACCGGGACGGCCCCAAACACAATCCTGCCGGCCGCCCAAACTGTGCCCCGGAGCAGACGGCCCATAGCGGCAGTGTCATCGTCCACCCGGTCGAGAATCTCGCCTGCGGATTGGGATCCAAGTTGGTGTACTGGCTGGTCTAGAGCAGCTTGCAACAGATCGCGCCGAAGTTGCCCCTCGGCTCGATCCACCATGCCTTGCCACAACACTTGGCCCAGCACATAAAGCGCAGTCCCGCCCACCAGCGACAGGGCTAGCCAGTTCAAATTGGTTTGGTTGGGGTCGCGCACCATCCAGCCCGATGCCAACACTGAAATCGCGTTGCTGCTTACGGCCACTACCAGGATGGCTAAGGCGATTATCGCCAATGGGGAATTTAGGCGGCGATAATCCAGGCTACGCGGCGGGACCTGCGGTGACACTTATTGGCCGTTCTCCAGAAAGCGAAACCCGATCATCCTCGTGGTCTGTAATAACATCAGACACATATCCGAATTCTGGGAAAATCTGCTTGAGCCAGAAAATAATTGCAATAATTAAGGCAATTCCCATTCCGATAGCCGCGATATGCATCGGTCGATTAAAGAGAATCCCGCGCATCCCAAAATTCTGAAGATAGGTAATGTAGGATACCATGCTAGCTAGAGTAACTAGTGCCGGTAAATACCATCGGGAAATGCTGACTGCAGCAACCACAATTGCGAAAAATTCCGCCATATAGAAGTATCTATCGTGCATTTGGGGCAAAAAGAATGGAATCAGAATCGCGAATACCATCGCAGTTAAGGCTAGAGCATAGTCATTTTCAACAAGTATATTTCGTTGTACGAAAGCAATCGCTAACGCCAAGAAAGTAAATAAAAATGTAATCCCGATAAAGACTAGTCGGATCACTGGCACATATAAGTTACTGGTCAGATGTTCTAGAATTGCCAATGCGGTTGGCGCATCCATCGTCAGCACTTGCGCCCGCACTCCCATCTGCCTGAAATAAACCCCAAATAGATGACCCGCAGGGATTCGAGCCAGCAGGGCGGGCACAACTACTAACACTTGAAACACCGGAAATATCAGCAAATGACGTAATTTTATTTTTCTGGTAAATAGGAAGACAAGCAACATCGGCAAAAAGAATACAGTTTGTAACTTAAATGAGAATGCGATGGATGCCGCCAATACGCATAATATCGGGCGATGTTTCATGGCAAATAACAGTGCCAAAGCACAAAATGCAACATAAATCGAATCTGATTGCGCCCAGTAAGAAGAATTCAAAATAAAAGTGGGAAGCAACCATAAAATCGCGAAGGCAATTATGCCTGGAAGATTAGAAGCAGGTTGATTAGCTGCGTTAGCTTGCTGCCGTACAATGTGCATCACAATAGCCGCTCCAGTAACAGCCAACAACGCATCGCCTAGCACACTAGCCAGCTTGATTAAGCCCAGGTCAGGAATTGGAAACCGAGCTATGAGCCATAAGGTGTAAAGATAGGGTACATTGTAATCAGCACCACTGGTAATGAAGCCGCCCATTCCGGAATCTCGGATATGACCAACCCAGGTTTGCACATACCACATATAATCGCCACTTATGTGGGGTAAGAAAATAACCCGGAATAACAGACCAAGCGCGATTATCCCCGCTAAATGCAGTGATAACGACCGGCTCGGCGATAATTGCTGCCGAGCAAAATACCACAACAAAATCCCGGTTGCGACAAACAAGGGCCAGGTCAGAAATACGCCCTCAGTAGGGCGAAATATCCAGTCGAAGCCTTCCGGAGCGGGCCAAGTGACGTAGCCATCAGCGGGCGGTACATAGTTACCGGATATAACCAGAAACAATACCCATAGCGCTGAAATACTTAGCACTACGGAAACGCTTATAACATTCCGCCGAATAAAATCTATTAAGTTACTCAACTATTTTTTACCAATTACATTAAATTCATTATGAGTAAATACTTTACCAAAGGCCCGCGGAAATGGGAAAGAATACGATTTCTCGGTTCGTATTCCCACCTCATCAAACACACCAATAATCTTTTCGGGATCCATGAAAGTCACATGACTGGCATCAGTAGTGTAACCATGCTCTTGGGGGCAAAACACAATGACTTTGCCATCTTTGCGTAGATAAGGTAAGTACTCTCGCAGAAGCTCAACCCCAATTTCAGGAGTCATATGCTCAAGAATGTGCGAAAGCAGAATGCTGTCATAACCTTCTTTTACCGCGTACTTCGAAACATGAAATTCTTCAGGCGTAAAGGCAATCATCCCACCCTGGCGGGCTGTCTCGTTAGAAGTGGCATTGTGGTCCACACCAACACTGCCTGCGGGCAAGTCTTTAAGTTTCCGCCCAATACCGCTACCTACTTCCAGAGTTTTGCCGGGTTCCAGGCGCCGCAAATTCCATCGGTACGGGCGCTGCACATCAAGCAGACGCTTCCACCACCTTCCACTCAAGGTGACAAGCCGTTCGGTATACTCCGGACGGTCGTCGTTCAAGCGAGCTTTATCGGAAGGATGCACATTAGGAAATAATAGAGCGTTTAACAGGAATCGGAGGTATTAGGCGCTATTTCTCTGTGGCATCGTCCATTAGGGCATCGTCCATTGCAACACTCAATGATGCTGATTCGGCGCTTTTACTGGCCCGATGTAAAGCAAATAAATGAATGACTATTCCGACCAGCGGCCCAATGCCCAAAGCTAAAGCAGCTCTTACCGGAAGTTCCAATGGAAGCAACAGCACCAAAGCTGCCGCTATGACTGCAAATACCCAGCCCCCCACGAAACTACGCTGTAGATTTAGCGATTGGCATAAGGCACCGGTTAAGGAAACCACTGCCAAGGATGTGGCTCCGGCAGTTAGGGCACCGAGCAATGAACCGCTCAACACCATCTCTGGTCCCCAAATTGCCCCTAGTAACCACGGGCCTAACAACCATGCGCCAGCTACCGCTATCGCACCGACCAGCAGAGCAACTCGGATAATGGGCCACATAGCTTTCATACCTAGACTTCGATTTCGGGAGAAGTGCGCAATGACTACTCCTTGCAAGGCGTTGAGCGGCAACATTAACGGGGCTCGTGTCAAAGAAAGTGCTAACAACAGCGGAACTGATTCGTCGATGATTTCGTGGGGGGTAGTCAAAGACAGCAAGGTAGGGAAGCCAATAACCAGCATGGCGCTGGATCCATTAGCGAGAGCGGCGGCGCCAAATCGTAACAATTGGGCGGGCAAGCTCGAATTGATGCGGGTTGAAAATGCTTCACGCGCTCGAGGCATGGAAAACAGAAAAGCGATACCGACCAGGAACGCGGTAGCGGCGCCAATGGCTGTAGCAAATACGGAACGAGTGGTCAACGCTAATGCAATCACCAACAGCAGCCGCAGAGCCGAGTCGGCGGTAATCATTGCAGCGTAGATTCCCCACCTGCCGCTCCCAGCTACGGCTCCGCCGGTACCATGAAATACACCCAGGCCAGCAGCCCCAATAGCTACTGCGAGTGCAAGATTGGTGCCGTGGCTCGGGAACACCCAGTTCCCCCACCACATTCCAGCTGCCGCTAACAACGCACTTAGGGAAACGCCGAGCGCGGCCGCTACCCAGGCGACGTGCAATCCTTTTCCAGGTGATCTCTCTTGACTTGCACTTACTATTGATGGGGTTTCATTGGCGCCAGGTCCTAATACTCCGCCACGGGCGGCAGAAATGGCTCTAGTTACTTCAAAGTTCAATCCAGTTAAGATGCCGGCGAAGGTGAATAGGGTGGACCAGAACACCATGAAAGCTGCCCGCTCGGCTCCGTCGGGGAATAACGCAGGGGTGGCAGCGACAATGACAAAGGAACTAATGGCAGCGAACCCAAAAGCCAACCCGATTTGTGACCCCTGTTTTTTTGTAATGGTGGACATTAAAGTTCCAACTGCCAAATCTGCTGGAATAGGAACTGGCCATTTAGGAAGAAATGAGCCACTAGTCTTTCGCCTTGCCAGCCGTTCATCGGCGCCCCCACAACGAACTGGGCATTGCCATCCACAATCTGTAGCGGTTGCGCCCACTGAATATCATCTGGGTCATTTAAAGACCAAATGGCTACTTCTACTTGGCTAAGGTCGAGATCAATTAGGTTTGGTCTCATCCCACCCGCAAATGGGAATCTACTGAGGGGCAGTTCGATTACTTGTACCTCGGGAGTGTTTTTTGTTATTTGTGCTAGTGCCGGGAACGTGACACAAATAGTGTGGGGATCAGCTCGCCAGGCTTCCCAACGCGGACCAGAGGACACCTGGCTATCGTCCACCTGTCGAAGATCGCAAATACCGGGTTTATCATTCGTGGCAAAAAGCTGGTATTCACCAAACCCCAACATTTCGGTCAGCCGATCCCGAACATTATCACCGTGGAGATTTAGGAACCCAACATATGTGGAATTTTCAAAAATAGGGAAGCGCTGTCCAACTAATTGCGCATACCGAGTATTAGTAAATATATTTGGTTCATAAATAACAATATCGCCAGGCTGCTGTAAACTGAAAACATCGGAGAAAATCATTGATGCTTGAAAACGTAAGGAATTGTGCTGCTCACCTAGCACCTGGGCGAATAAGAACGGAACCATCAGCCACAAATAAGCAAACCCCACCAATACCAGTCTAGACACTAGCCACATCGGTTTGGCAAGACTGGGCCATCGCGCCCCAACACCGGGGCTAGCAACAGATTCTGTGTTTGCAGAAGCGATAATCGCCAACATCGCAATCCCCATCGCCAAGGGAAACCTAAAACGCGCTTGCACTGAAATATGTTCTGCGGTAGCAAACAACAAAATCCCACCAGATGCCAACACCGAAAGAATCAAGTAAACCGGAATAGCTAGTAACGGTTTGATGACCCCTCGGCGCGATTGGCGCAGTAAGGCGAAGATAGCCACTGCAAGCACCAACCCCGCAAAGACCAACCAGCTGGGGGCACTATCGCGAATAAACACCCGAATAAAGTGATATAAATTGTTCGCAAAGGCACCGAATGGGTGCCTAATATCGAACCAATCTGCGCGACCAGTGCCTACCAAACGGGCTTGAATAGCGTAGAGCATTACGCCCAGAGCGACTCCGCCAAAACCAGCACCCAGTCGTCCTAAAATAAAGTTTGTTGACTCGTTACGGTTTAGCCAATCTTGCAATAACCGAGTCATAAGCAGTGTGAGCACTAACCCAATTGCAGACTGAAAGAAATTAGCAGATACAAGTGAGATAAGCACACATGCTACGAAAAACCATAACGGTCTAAATCGATAAAATAATAGTGCGCTAACCGAAAAAAGCACGGCTAGCGCCATAAACGGCCCATCGAAGCGAAATGCCAAAGCATTGAGCATCCAAGGATTCAAGCCGAAAGCTAGTGCAAGTACAAAAGTCAGCCAGTTAGCTCTAGGCCCAACAAGAATCCAAACTACGAATAGGCTTGCTAAGGCCATGATAAGGCCCGAGATAATGAAACTGACTAAACCTAAGTCAACTACCGGACGGCCAGCATTTAATAGTCGGCCAAACCACTCACTACCCCAGCGGCCATCCCACGGTCCCCAAGCGGTGACACCAGTGAGGCGCCGCATAGAGTCATCCCAAAACGGGGCATTCTGCAGACCGATTACTGATAAAATCAATACAAAGGCGGCTGACAATAAAATCGCCTTCAGCGCATTAGCTCTGAGGAAGGCAAAGAAACCACCGGTGGCGTCCCGGAAGTTTTCTAGAGTGCCCACAAAAAGTCCTCGCTAGTATTGGAATGATTAAGAATTGCTAGCGTAAGAGCGAGCGTATTGCTTTGCTAGAACCTTAGCAATTGGTTCGGGCCAATACCGTCGGAACATCTCTAAATCCTCGGACTGACGGAAGCCGCCTTCAATCCCAGCACTGGTTCCAGACTCATCATGGATGCGGTGTTGCACCAGAATGTAAGGCACATACACGAATTGACCCTGGTCTTGGGAAAGTTTCTGCCACATGTCCCAGTCCAGATTAGTCCCCATTTGGTCGTCAAAGGTCAAATCCGGGTAGCGGCTACGGTTGTAGGCAACCGACGGTGTGCTAATGGGTGAGCCGAGAGAGAAAACCCGGCTACGAATGAAACGAGAGCGCTGCGCAGCCTCCGGGATTAAAGCCGTATTCATTAACCGCTTCACTGTCAACAACGTGTTATCGGTAACCTCTACCCCTTCTCGCAATTCCGCATAGTCGGTATATGCCAGAATGGGGTCTTGAGCTGCTTCAACTCCGGCCATGACCCGAGCGGTATAAGTTGGGAGATAAATATCATCTTGATGCGCGATAGTAACAAAGTCGGCCTTAGCTTGGCTATACGCGTAGTTCCAATCCCGGCCAATTCCAGACTGATGGCTACCTACATACAGCGGAACTGCATAGCGCTCGGCGATTTCGCTAAGGTATGTCGAAGGCGTGGAGGTCGCGATGTAAATCTCTGATTTCATTGTTTGCGCCAATAACGAATCTAAGCATTCCGGCAAGAACTCGCTTTCCTTATAGGCACAAACCGCAAATGCGTGAGTTAGGGGTTCCAATTGGTTCCTTCCACAGGCCCCATTAAAATTGGGGGATTTGGGTGCAATACCGGAGCAAAAAAAGTTTCTACCGGGATCTCGATCTCGTTTGGGAATGCAGGTTCGAGTGTAAGTTCAGTTTTATTTAGTTCACTTTGAGTTTCAAATTGTGTATGGTGACCCCGCGCGCTAACGGCAAATAGGCCCAACAAAAGTAAGGCGAAACCGAGCGCGCCAAGTACCCAGGTCGCCATTGGAGATACTCCAAAAGCCCACCACTCCGGCGCGTAATTCAGATTCCACCATCGGATCGCAAGACCGTGAGTGAAACGTAAGATTTGGGTATGTAAGGCCCATGCGTGCCCCGTGGCTAACGTTGCCCATATCACCCATAATTGTGGTTGAGAAAACCGAGCCACTTTTCCAGAGTGCGGATTCCATAGCGCAGTCAACATAATCAACGGGATTATCGGAGTTAGATAGCGCGCTTGGAAATAGAGACCTAACTGGGTGCCACTAATTTCTAATATAATAAGCGGTAACGCAGTTAAAGAGAAAAATAGACCAAGTAGAGCTAGTGCCTTTGGGAAGTCCATCTGACGCATTCCGACAAAGGCTACGGCGGCTACTAGCATTATTACCGGTATCCTGGAAATAGCGGGCAACGGAGTATCTAGCCAGTTGAGTGGACCCACAATAGCATCAATCAGAAAAGCAGGAAGCTCTAGGGCGTTATTCAGCAAATAGCCGCCGGGGCCGTCTTCCGCCAATCCTTCTGCGGCTGAACCGACCTGTCCACTAGTCAAAAATCCAATGATGCCAATTGCCGCCACGGCTACCGGAGCGATTAGTAATCGCCAATCCCTCCGAAATCTATGCCAGTGCAATACCACGGCAGCGAGGGCAGCTAAGGAGACCGCCAAACCGGCATCACCCCGCGCCGAAGCCGCAAGTAATGCTCCGATGGCGCCGACCACTAATAAACTCCGAGATCGCCAACCTACCTTTTCGGTGAGGAAACCATGAATACCGAGCCAGGCAAGCGTAACTCCCGAGATTCCCCACCCCGATGGGTTAATCGAAATAATTAGATATAATGCCGTCGGAGCTAATACCGCGAGTAAAGCGTAAGCCATTAAACGGCGGTTTTGGTGAGTAAATAAAAATGCAGCAACCGCGAATAACAATACGGAAAGAGAGCCATTTACGATCCGCATCGTAAACACCGTACTCACTAGATTATGGCCTACCTGAGTTAATAAATTCATCGCCCGATAAAAGCCAACTGGATAATACCCGGTATCAAATCTGGTAGACCAAGTGTAATCTATTGGGGAAAGCATATCGAAACAAGCCGCACTCATAATTGAGACCGGAGCGTTACAGTTGGCAAATGCTGTTTGTGAAGGAATCCAGATCGCTGGAACTTCCTCGATCTGTCCCCCTCTGACTTCCTCAACCATTGCCACTTCGCAGCTTTCCTCTGCTGGGCGTGGGCACCAAATCGAGCCGAGATGAAAATCTTCGTCGGGGGTGGAGCCAGGTGGCGAAGAAACCGACCAGGCAACCACTGTTATTAGTGCTCCAAGCAGCAATAATGCAGCGACGAGTGGCATCGGTAGGCGGGGATTTGGCAAGCCCCTAAGCGGCATCCCGGTATCAACTGCTTCGTTAAAATTATCCACTGGAAACCATATTAGTAGTAGTTGCAGCCATTGGTTCGACTTCTGCATGTCGACCCTGCTCGATTTCCAACCGTAATAATGCAACTTCTTCAACTAGAGTACGAGTCTTTTCCTCAGTAGCGGTTACTTCAGTACTAAGCTGAATGCAAACAATAAGCAGCACCACGATAGCGATTGCAAATGCCAGATTAATTGCAAGCGCCACCCCGACCGCGCGCGCTAACCATTCTACAATTTGGGGAAATGCCCCAACAACCACAATAAGTGTTGCCAAGACCAACCAGATTATCGCATACTTTTCGCGTAGCCGTCGCATGCGCATTAAGTGAATCAAAAACAGTACTACGGCTAGACTCAGTGCTAGAGCAAAGAAATATCCAGTCATTTAATTACTCCTGCTCTCCTGATCTGCCAGTAGCGAACTTTGCCAGGTTGCATCCATCGGGGGACGGCTCAGCGCGATTGCCAGAGCCATAATAGCTCTCCCTAAAAACAACGCCGCCTTGGCTGGGTTATGTGAAGGCTCGCCCGCGAGCCGAGGGCGCATAACAACCCCGACTTGCCCTATCCGCAACCCCGAACGGGCGGCAATTACTAGGGCTTCCACAGTGTCACCTAAGTACTCTGAAGGATAGTCCCTTGAGAACAATTCAATGGCCCGGCGGTTCCCCGCTTTGAACCCAGATGTAGTGTCAGTTAAGCGAGTGCGAGTGATCCGCGACAAGGTGACCGAGAGGAACTTCATGGCCCAAGCCCGCGGGCCACTGACTTCGTAGCTACCTGTCCCGGCAAACCGAGCACCGATGATGAGATCGGCGTGCTGCTCGGTTAGGGCGTTAATCAGAGTCACAATTTCGGCGGAATCATGTTGTCCGTCTGCATCAAGTTGGATCGCAATGTCGTATCCATTACGTTGCGCATACTTATAGCCAGCCCGCATTGCGCCGCCAACCCCCAGGTTCAGCGGTAGGTCCAACACAGTAGCACCGGCCCGCGTCGCCACGGCAGCAGTTTGATCCGGGGAACCGTCATTTACTACCAAGACATCAGCCTCTGGGAAATCCCGGTGGACCCCAGCCACCACAGTACCAACGGCACCTTGCTCATTCCATGCTGGAATGATTACCAGAACTCTAGGCTTTTTAGCAGCGTAAGGTGCGGCGGTTCTTGCAATAACTGTACCGGACACGGTGTCGCACCTTATCACAGCATTTCTGCCACTCATCCCGACTCGTCTCCGAATAACGGTACACTTTGGCCGGTGTATTTAGCTACGACATCGTTATGGGGGTAGGTCATGGCAAAGGTGAGCGTGTGCATGGCGGCTTATAACGGGTCTAAATTTATTGGCCAGCAGATAGATTCAATTTTACCGCAATTAGCGCGAGATGATGAACTCATCGTTATTGATGATTGCTCCACTGATAATACGGCCGAGTTAGTAGCCAATTATCAGGACCCCAGAATTAAACTTATCCGGCATGCGACAAACTTGGGATATGTGAAGACTTTTCAGGAGGCTTTACGTCTAGCCTCAGGCGATTACATCTTCATTTCGGACCAAGATGACGTGTGGCTGCCCGGACGCGTAGCGGCCATGTGTGAAGAACTTGCCCGGGTGGATGTTGTCGCGACCAATTTGTCGGTTGTGGGCCGCGATGGAGGGCTAAGGGGGCCATACGGGCAAACCGATTGGCATCTACGAGCTTCCGATTCCCGCCATCATTTCCGCAACATCATCGGGATTTATGCGGGTAATCGCCCATATTACGGGTCAGCTATGGCGATTCGACGGGAAGCCCTAGACACCATCTTGCCGTTTGCTTGTTATATGAATGAGCAATATGACCTCTGGATTGCAATCTACGCGAACCTAGCCCGGAGCATCACCCACTTAGATATCCGCTCTGTGGCCCACCGCTACCATGTCGCGAATGACACCCCCGAACGACCTCGGTTCCCCTTATTATTGTGGACGCGGACACGATTGCTACTCGTAACCGCCCAACTTTATGCCCGAATTTTGAGAAACCGACGCCGAAACGTAAACTCACTCGTTTAGTTGTTAAGGAATATTGGAGCGCGCATGACATCTGTTCACGAACCGAAAATTGTGGCGATTGTTCCGTGCTACAACGAAGAAGCCGCAATTGCCAAGGTGGTTAGCGATCTCCGCGCGGCCGTCCCTAATATGGATATTTACGTTTACGACAACCGCTCCACTGACCGAACTGCAGAAGTCGCGCGAGCAGCCGGCGCCATCGTGCGGACCGAAAGCCGAGCCGGTAAAGGGAACGTGGTTCGCCGGGCGTTTGCAGATATTGACGCGGACATCTATGTGATGATTGACGGTGACGATACTTACGATGCTTCCGCTCTACCCGAAATGATTGCAATGCTGCAAGCCGGTCCACTCGATCATGTGTTGGGTGTGCGCCGACAAGAAGCCCATGAACCTTCGGCCTATCGCCCTGGTCACGAGCAAGGTAATCGTGCATTTAATCGACTAGTTGGTTGGTTATTCGGCGAGCCGGTAACCGATATGCTTTCAGGCTATCGGGTGTTTTCACGCCGTTTTGTTAAGTCTTTCCCCGCCTTATCCCGAGAATTCGAAATAGAGACCGAACTCACGGTACACTCAATGAATTTGCGAGTACCCCAAACGGAGTTTCCAGTCGGCTTTCGTGACAGGCCGCCGGGATCAGAGAGTAAGCTTCGCACCTACCATGATGGGTTTCGCATTCTGCGGTTAATTGGTCATTTGGTTCAGGTGGAACGGCCTCTCCCATTTTGGGGACTAATAGCTGGGATCCTGGCCGTTATCGGACTAATTGTGGGGATGCCAACCGTGTTCGAATACTGGGAAATAGGATTAGTCCGCGTACCTACTTTCACCCTCGCAGTGGCTTTTATGATTATGGCGTTTTTGTCGCTCGTAATTGGCTTAGTGCTGCAAGGGGTGTTAAGGGCCCGCAAAGAAGCGGCCCGCTTGGCCTATCTCCAATGGGACCCGCCACCTGCGCTTTTCGAACCTACCGGCATAGTTAAATCATGAACCGGACTTTGATTTATTCCTTGGGTTCCCACGCGCCAGTTAAAGGAAAGCGGACAGTCCCCCAACATGTGATTCGACAATTGGAACTATTGCGCCCGCACTATTCCCAAGTTGTAATTGTTTCGAGTGATAACGATGCTGCCGCTTTCCTGGATTTTGATGGAAAGTTTATCAAGGTGCCTAATCACGTTGGCCAATGGGCTAAATGGCGAGCCGGTATTCAGTTAGCGGGTTGGCCAGCATTGTCATCCGGTTCCCTTACCTTAATGACCGATGCCGCAATTGGACCCACTAATTCGATTTCTGATTTCCTGACGCGTCTAGACGATGAGGAGCCCGACTTCTGGATTTACAACAATGTGGGAGCGCCGTTCTTTTTCTATTTCAGCCCGGAAGTCACCAGGTCAGCCTCATTCCATGCTTTTTGGAATGCCGAGCCACCAGCCAATGGCACCGCGAGTACCCTGCGGCAGCACCTCTTCGCAGCTTTGCATACTGCGGGATTCCACGACGACGTGGCAGTGAAAACCGATCCCAACGCTGTGCCGGTTAAGATCGACGATCCTACGCTACCCCGTCCAGACTTGTGGATGGAGCTCGATTCCCCATTCTTACTGATTGACGAATTACTCCAGCGCCCGGACTTTACCCCTTACGCGTTGAATTATTTGTACGACGGGGGTTACCCGGCAGAGACCGCTTCGGCTTATCTCTCCCAATTGAGCGCCCCGGATGAACCGAGTTTGTTGTGGGCTAAGCAGCGCGATTACTTGGCGGCCCACAAATACGGGCCCAAGGTCACCGATATGGATGATGCCGATCAGATAGCCTTACCGAAAGTTGCTATCCATGTGCATGCCCATTACCCCGAAATGTTGGGTGACTTCTTTACAATATTCACTAACTATTCGTTTCCATTTGACCTCTTCATTACTACCCCAGTTGCTAAAGTCACAGCAGTAAAAGAGCAATTAGCCGCTTATGAATTGACGGCGCAAGTTGCCGCAGTACCGAATCTGGGACGCGACATTTATCCTTTAGTTCTGCTCAAAGATAAGCTGCAAAATTACGAAGTGATTGGGCATTTTCACACTAAGAAGAGCAACCATGAACGTGGATTTGTAGCAGATTCCTGGTTACGCGAAATCATAGATATGGTTGTTGTCCCGGCTGATCCCATTATCGCCGATTTTGCCCGGCGTCCCGAATTGGGAGTCGTGATTGCGGATGTACCCAGTTTCTTCCGGCTGAACCGTATCGTATATCCTGCTGGTGAAGCCCCGCTTATCCCGATATTGAATGACTTGTGGACCCGGATGGATTTGAGCCGAGAGCTAGACTTTGGGGATCGGGATACTTTCGTGATGAGCTATGGCACATTCTTTTGGGCCCGGTTTGATGCGATTAAACCATTATTAGATTTGGATTTAGTTGCCGAACTCCCCCCGGAGCCAGTACCCGATAACCATACAATTTTGCATGCTTTAGAACGTATTTTTGTTTATCTGGCATGGGCGCAAGGGTATGACTTTGCCATTAGTGAGGGCCGCTATTTAACTGTCTTTGCGGATGAGCCGGCCCCCCATTTAGAAGCTGTGCCTTTCAAGTCACTCGTGCGCCGGAAAATCACCAATCGGCTCCCGGTGCCGGTTAAGCGCCGGATTCTTGATGCCACTGGCTGGAAGGCAAAGGACTAAATATGTCTGCCAAATTGGAAAAGCTAAAAGGCACCTATCGAGAAGAGGGTCCGCGCGGGGTTGCTCGCCGTTTGCGAGATAAATCTGCAGAAATTCTCTATCCGCATCTGGGGCCAAAGTATATTCGATTCAAGTACAAGCCTGGGACTCCACTAATATCCGACGTGTTAAAAGCCGACCCGGAGTTCCAAACTGCTACCCCGGCTGAACCTCGTGACCCGGCTAAGAAACTAACTATCGCCTGGGTAATCCCGCCAGTTGGCCCCGGCGGCGGGGGGCACACCACTATTTCTCGGGTCGCCAAACGCTTGATTGCCGATGGGCATAATGTCACCTTTACGATTTATGATAATTCCTCTCGGCAGCTTAATTCCGAAGCGGTTTCGGGTTTGCGCGAGCATTATGGCTTAGACGTTTCCATGCTGGAACTTGACGAACTAGCTACTGCCGATGCAGTGATTGCTACTTCTTGGGAAACGGCTTATACGGTAAATAATGTGGGTACTGATCCCGCGACTGGATTAGCCCCACATAAATTTTACTTTGTGCAAGATTTCGAACCGTCATTTTATGGTATCGGCACGGAATACGTCCTAGCTGAACAGACTTACCTGTTCGGATTTTATGGGGTTACTGCTGGCCCGTGGCTCACTACTCGGGTAAATGAATATGGGATGGAAGCTGAGCCATTCCAATTTGGGGTTGACCTGGACATCTATCGGCTTGACCCAGCCAACCTCCCAGAACGAAAAAAACAGGTAATTTTCTATGCTCGACCACTAACCGAACGCCGTGGATTCGAATTAGGCCTAATGGCACTAACTTTATTCCACGATGCCCACCCGGAATATGAAATAATCACATTTGGCCAAGACCTGTCGAAGTTTGAATTACCTTTCCCGGCCCGTAATTTGGGGATTATTACGGAAAATCAATTAGGCGAGTTATATCAAGAATCCGTAGCTTGCTTATTACTTTCGTTAACTAATGTCTCCCTATTGCCCCTTGAACTGCTAGCCGCAGGTTGTGTACCCGTTATGAACGATGGCTTGAATAATCGGATGGTTTTGGGTGACACTCCAGGCATTTTGTACTCCGGCGTAATGCCCACTAGCCTCGCCCGTAAACTAGTCGAAGCCGTGGAAAACCCAGACATTGCCGGAAACGCCCTAGCCATCTCCGCTGCGGTAGAAGACCGGTCTTGGGAGGCTGGCCTGGACCAAGCTGCCGATATCATCGTGCGGCGTACCACGGGCCAACCAGCCGCGCACCAAATCACCTACTAAAGCTAACTGATGAATTCAACGTGCCTTGCCACCGTAGTGATTCCGGTATATAACGGAGCGGAGGATCACCTCGGCGAAACTCTGTCGGCAACGCTTAATCAGAATCTAGCCGATCCCTTTGAAGTGTTAGCAATAGATTCTGGATCTACTGATGATTCGGTAAATATTCTGCGATCCTTTGCGGCACAATATTCGAATTTACGGGTTATCGAAATCCCGAACTCTGAGTTTTCGCATGGCGGCACTCGGCAATGGGCAGCCACTTTGGCTAATGGCGAGTATGTGGTCTATCTGAGTCAAGATGCAGTGCCCGCCGATCCAGATTGGCTTTCTAAAATGCTTGCCGGTTTCAATGTGGCAGATAATGTGGCAGGGGTATTGGGTCGTCAGAAACCACGCCCTGATTGTTTCCCGCTACAAAAACACGAAATCAGTCGTGCCTTCGCAGCCCAAGGCCCTACCGATGAATATGTAGTTTACGATGCTAGCTCAATTGACCAGCAAACTGCTCGCTTTTATTCTGATGTTTGCTCGGCTGCCCCCAAGCATCTGTTACTCGGACCACTGCCTTATCGACTAGTCAATTACGCCGAAGATCAGGCATTCGGGATAGATTTAATTGAAAATGGATTTAAAAAAGTCTATGCAGGACCAGCCACAGTTATCCATTCAAATGACGTGCGATTACGAGATTATGCCCGTCGCATGTTTGACGAATTCGCGGGTTTAGCGCGCGCTGGTATAGTATTTAACCGCCCCGGAATCCGGCAACTTGCAAACGGGGTATTGCATGAGGCCCGCGACGATGCCGCTAGGGCCAGGCAAGATCCGGAGTACTCAAAACTGCAAAAATGCTATTTTATCATTACCGCACCCCTTTATCGGTTTGCGCGCTGGTACGGACAATTGCGTTTTGCTCAAGGTAATACCGAGTATTCCTTAGAGACAAAACGAAAGTTAGCGGGATAGTTATGGCTCGTGTTTTGGTAGTAACAAATACGCCGCACACCCCTACAAATAGCGGATATGCGCAGCGGGTATCAGCGGTAATTGAAGCCCTATCAGCCGCAGGGCACCAAGTCAAAGCGGTATCTATTAAATCACTTAACAGTATTGGGCATATTAACTTCTGGGGTCGCATTTTGGTGCTGGTTCGCTTATTACACACCCCCTCCTTATCGCTACTGAAGTGGTATTCACCAAGAGCCTGCGATACCTTAGCGACGATTAATTCACGCTGGCGGCCGCAGATTGTAGTTTTAGAATCATCATATTTGGCTCCTTATCGGGTGTTATTCCACTGTCCAGTCATATTCGATTTACATAACATAGAATCACAATTAATCGGCAATTACGCTAAGAACCGTAGGGGTCTGGTCGCCCTTGCGGCTCGCCTAGAATCTAGGTTACTGTCCCGTATGGAAGCTGCAATTCCTCGCCATTCCGATGGGGTTGCTACTGTGTCCGACGCCGACCGGGAAACCCTTCAAAGCCTTATGTCGTCACCCAGCACAGAAATACCAATGTTGTCTGTTCCTAACGGGGTCAACGATGATGCTTTCACTGTGGCCGATTCGCTTTCCGAAGCGCTGGCGCCCACCGCAGTCTTTATCGGACATCTTGGCTGGCGGCCTAATATTGATGGTGCTAAGTGGCTCGCTAACCAAGTGTGGCCTTTGGTACACGCCGCGCTGCCGGAGGCAAAGCTGCAGCTAATCGGTCGTGATCCACACCCTTCGGTCACGGAACTGGCTAATCCCGCAGCTAGAGTTACAGTACACGGCAATGTAGCTAGCGTTTTTCCTTTTTTGTCCGAAGCGGCAGTGGCCACGGCGCCCCTTTGGACCGCAGGAGGCACCCGGTTGAAAATTTTGGAAGCCCTCGGCACTGGCACTCCGGTGGTCGCCACCAGCCTGGGTGCCCTTGGGCTCGAAAATTTGGCAGCCGATCACGTTTTACAGATTTGCGATAGCCCGCGGGACTTCGCTGCCGCTTTGATCAAATACTTATCGGCCCCAGCTAAATCGGTTGATGCCCGCAATGCCGCCGAAACTTACCGCTGGTCAAATACCTTAAAAAGCTTGGTTGAGTTGGTGAACGATGCCGTTGATTAGCCCCGCAGTGAGCATCATCGTCCCGTGTTTCAATTCTGCGCAATTCATTGATCGCACGCTGGCTGGCCTGATCCCGGAAATCTCCCAGTACGATGATGTGGAGTTAATTCTAGTAGATAACAATTCACTAGATAACACCCTAGAACTACTGCAGCAAGCGGCGGCGGATTACCAACAGCAATTCGGTTCGGCTGCGATCAAAGTTCTGCAAGCCACTGCTGCCCAGGGCGTAAATGTGGCCCGGAATTTCGGTGCCCGCCACGCTAGCGGTTCATTGTTACTATTTACTGACCACGATGATGCCGTGTGCGTGGGCTGGTTAGCGGCTTTCCGAAACGCCTTTAGCCAGGGCGCCCGAATTGCGGCGGGCCCATATTCCGAATACACCAGCGACGGATCGCTTATCCAAGAAGTTACCACTCCCGAATTGCACCACTGGGATATCCCTTATGGATTAGGGTCGAATTCAGGAATTACCCGATCTGGATTTGAACGGATAAACGGATTTCAAGAAGATTGGCACGGCGGGGGCGATGATGCCGACTTCTTTTGGCGAGCCCATTTTGCTGGTATGGAATTAGTTTTTGTGCCAGAGGCTCGAATCGCCCATCATATGCGCGACGAAGAGAAAGCAACTTTTTCCCAGTTTGTTGGCTATGGTCGATCTGCAGTTAGGCTCTACGTCAAATTCAAGGCTTTGGGGATGCCTCGAAGTTCGATTTCACGAGCCATAGCAGCGTGGCCCCTGGCCTTATTAGAACTGGCTGCAAGTAATATTCGATCTGATCGCCTGTCCCACAACAAGAACTTGGTTAACCGCCGACGCGCTATTTCCCGCTTAGGCGTACGGTCTGGCCGCTTACTCGAGTCGTTTCGCCAACGCACAATTTACCTATAAAAATCCCTTGGGTTTGGCTAACTCCTAGGCCAAGCCGGGTTATTAACCACCACACCGAACTGCGCACCAGGGCAAATTGCCCTTAACTTAGGTTCAAGACTTGGGTCAACAGTTTGAATGTTGGTAGGTTGTCCCCACCTAGTCAACACCGCGCAGATTTGCTCGGGGAAACGCGGATCCAATGTATAGGCATAAGTGCGCATTTGCTCTTCTTCGCCATGCGGCATGCCAGCCCCAGGGATAATTTGAAGTAACCAAAAGTTGGCGAAGACGTCGGCCCGACCGTCCCCGGGCACGATTTGGTCGGGCACCATCCAACGTGCGTCTTCCACAGCTAGCAGGGTCAACGAGTCCGCACGATAAGCATCAAACAAAATGTTAGCCCTCCAGGGGCCGTAGGCAGAGCCAGTAGAGTGCAGAACCTCAACCGGAGCGAATACATTTCGGATACTGAGTTGTTGCCAAGTGTATTGGCTCATTAGGCCCAACGTAATTGAAGTGATTAAGGCAATCCCGCCAGTTTTAACTAAACAGCGGAAACCGGTGTGTAGTAGCGCTCCAATTAGCGAACCCAAGCCGATGACTAATAATAAACTTGTGACAGCCCATGCGGCTTTGAAAGGGTAATAGCCCCAACCTGGGAGTCCTACTCGGCGGTTAAGGTATGTTAAAACAAATAGTACTGCTGCTCCGGCCACTAGCACACCCAGTCCGCCGGACAAAGTGTGGGCATAGCTTCGAGTGCGGATTGCGTATACGATTAGGCCAATTAGAGCTAATCCACTGACTAGCATAATATGGTAAATCGGCTGTCCTAAGAACCCACCTTCTACCGCCAACTCCTCGCCTTGTTGTTGGAAGTCTGGCCAGGTGACAAATAACCCGTAAAGCGGAACTGGAAGAGCAGCAAAAATCCACGCCAGCCAACTCCAGTACCTTCGATAACTTTGCTTACCCACATCTGCATCGGAGTCCACCGCGATGATCTCCCAAAGCGCTCTTAGTAAGGACAAGATTGCGAGCGCAGCGGGGATTAGCGCCAATGGCGCCCAGGTTGCTAGCATGGCTACGGTCGCCAGGCTCAGCATCCCGGCCACGAGAACGGGTGGGCCGTCGGGTAACTCCAGATAAATGGCCCAGGCAAGCAGCAAAATCACAAACGACAACGTCGAGTTAAGAAAGCCGAAAGCGAAAGCGAACCCGGCGAAATACCAAGTCAGCGGCAATGTTGCCCCGATAAATGCAGCCAAAATGGTCGGGGCCAAGCTAAATTTATTGGAGCTGAGGTCCGGTTCGACCACGGTTAATACAGGATCGGCATCAGGGATCAGCACCGAGCCGATTGAGCGGATTCGAAGGTCTCGACGGATTTCACGGTCTGGGCGAGCCATCCGCCAAACGATCCAAGCCGCGAGCGCCGAAGTGGCCAGCACCAACAAAACCCAAAGCTCAGCCAGGCGGAGCACATCGTTTTCTAAGAACCGATTGGGGTCGCCGATGCTAAGGCGGCCAACCGCAGCGGCAACCGCCACCAGCGCACTAGTGAGCGGTGAAGAGTTGAGCGCAGTGCTGGTGTCGAATCCGTCGGCATTAAGCTGCACCCGAGCTTTAATCATCTGAATCACAGCATCGTTGTGCATTGCCCAAACCGGGCCGACCCCCATCGCGTTTCGCAGCGGGATGAAAACCACGGAAGCGACGAGCGCCAAGCTGAGCAGTACCGCGCCCCAAGCCATTGCATTGGCACTTGGCAATATGGGGTCTCCACTGCGGAGTAGCGCCGCCATTCCCGCGCAGACCATTAACAACAGCGCAGCCCCCCCGATGGCGGCCAACCCCCAAGGGATAATGTTGGTGAAGTGGAGCAAAATCGCATACCCACCAAGCAGAAGTGCAAGTGCCCCTAACATTCCGAGCCGGAGATTACTGAACTGTGCCAGCCCGATGCCACCAGCTACCAAAGCCACCAATACCAACGGAAACGCGCTGGCTCCGATGGCCCACATGATCCCGGTGAGCAGCCCGGCCACCCCTAAGCCGATCGCCCAAAACAACCGAGACCGTTGCACGTTTGAGGGCATGGACTCGTGTGGCTCAACCGCTTCGGCCGCGACCGATTCCCCAGGGATCTGGTGTGCAATGGCCATCGGCAAACCTTTCCAAGACAAACTGGAAGCTAGATCAACCCTAGGGCACTAACTTGCGCCCGTTCGTCAACTAACTCGGTGATTGAAGCGTCAATCCGGGTGCGCGAGAACTGGTTCAGGTCAAGATCCTCCACGATGGACCAATCGCTGCCGCCAGAAGTTACCGGGAATCCGAAGATTAGCCCTTCCGGTACGCCATACTCCCCATGCGAGTAAAGGCCCACGCTAGTCCAGTCATTTGCCGTAGTACCGGTGAACCAGTCACGCAAATGATCCAGAATGGCTTGCGCTGCCGAGCCTTGTGAGGAGTTGCCCCGTGCCGCTAGAATCTCGGCTCCCCGGTTAGCAACCGTGGGGATAAACTCGCCAGCCAGCCATTTCCGGTCTGCTGCAAATTCGGCGGCTGGTTGGCCACCGACTTCGGCATGGAAAATGTCGGGATAGGCGGTGCGGGAATGGTTACCCCAGATTGTTATCCGCTTAACCGAGTTGACTGGAGCTCCAGCCCGCTCAGCCAACTGGTACGTGGCCCGGTTATGGTCCAAGCGGAGCAGGGCGTTAATCCGGTTTGGTGAAACTCGCGGAGCGTGTGCAGCCACCACCAAAGCATTGGTGTTGACCGGGTTACCGCCCACTAAAACATGCACATCCTCGGCGGCAGCTTCATTAATGGCCCGCCCATGCGCAGCAAAGATGCGACCGTTAGCCGTTAAAAGATCAGCACGCTCCATCCCAACGGTTCGTGGATGCGCCCCAACTAAAACGACCACGTTGGCATCTTCGAAAGCAGTAAGCGGATTGTCAGTAATATCAACTGACTCTAAGAAGTCGAAAGCGCCATCATGCAACTCCATTGCAACGCCTTCAAGTTCTTTCATTTTGCCCGGCAACTCCAACAGTTGTAGCCGGATGGTGTTATCTGACCAGCTCCGGGCAGCCAGGCGAAACCCGAGGTTATACCCGAGTTGCCCGGCCGCACCGGAGATAGCGATAGTTATCGGTTTAGCGGCCATTATGGTTAGCCTCTACCCGGTCCGATTCAGCGGATGCTTAGCGCTCGGCGTCGGCCTCTAGGATGTCAGCCACGGTATCAGCGTCGCGCCCGTAAATAATCCGATCGCCAGCCTCATCAACCTCACCGCCAGTGACCACAAAGTGTTCTACCGGCTCGGATACCAACTCCTCGTTATCATAGGCATCGGTGCTAGCCGGAACATAAGTGGTTTCTTCAACCAGAGTATCCACTGGTGCTGCGGTGGCCACATAAGCCGGATCAACTACATCGTTCACGGTATATCCTTCATTTGCATAGGCATAACGGCTAGCATCGTGCTCGCCGCCGGGATGGAATGCACGGTAGAACAGACCCGCCAGCACTGCACCGATTAGAGGCCCAACTACAAAGAGCCATAGTTGACGCCACAGATCAATATCACCGGCCAGCATAACTGAGCCGAAGGCCCGTGCGGGGTTTAGGCCACCGCGAGTAATTGGCCAAGTCATTAGCCACAAAGCGGCGAAAGTGAGGCCCACAATCAGCGGGGCAACCCCGGAACGACGAGCACGCTTGCGGGTCGCGCCAAGTACTACGGCGACGAATAGCGCGGTGAAGATGATTTCTGCTAGTAGCGCGACCCCCAAGCCGAACTCAGTTTGGCCGCTGGAGGCTTGGGAAAGCGGCGATAGGTGACCGTAACCCGGTGCAGAAGTGCCGAGCAGTGCGCCGCGCGTGGGGTAGCCCAATGCATCAGAGAAAGTGTGCGGCAGAATAGCCCAGGTCACCAAAGCAGCCAAGGCCGCCCCTACAATCTGCCCAAAGATATGTGGTAGCACATGGCGCCAGGCCAAGCGGCCCGCCACAGCTTTGCCGAGCGTGACTGCTGGGTTGAAATCTCCGCCGCCAGTAACGTGACCGACTGCGGCCATCGCACCAGCCAGCATCATGCCGACAGTTAACGCGATAACTAACCAAGAATTACCGGAAAGCACGGTGAAAACTAAAGAAGCCAAAATTGAGAGCACCACCATGAAGGTGCCCAGGGCCTCAGCGGCGAACCGAGCGAACTCGCTGTACTGGGGCTGGTGATGGTGGTGGCGGGCACCAACATGCAGATTATTACTCATGTGGCGCACGCTACACCGACGCTTGGACATTTTTTCCAGCCGCCCAAGAACTGGCGCGAAACGCCAAAGAATTACCTGACCGGGGCTGGTGCGGCTAGGATAAAAACATGGATTCGACACCCGATTTAGCCAGTCAGCGAGCCCCGCTGGTCGGGGTAATTATGGGCAGCAAGTCGGATTTACCCACCATGTCGGCGGCAATTGAGGTGCTGCAAGAGCTGGGGGTGCCATTCGAAGCGCGGGTAGTTTCCGCCCATCGCACACCCGATTTGATGTTCGAATATGCTTCGCAGGCTCGTGCTCGAGGCTTGCAAGCGATCATCGCAGGGGCGGGCGGCGCGGCTCACTTGCCCGGTATGGTTGCGGCTAAAACCACTCTTCCCGTGATTGGCGTTCCGGTGCAGTCCAGGGCGTTAAACGGCCTAGATTCGCTGCTTTCCATCGTGCAAATGCCGGGCGGGATCCCGGTGGCGACGGTGGCAATTGGCACGGCGGGAGCCAAAAACGCCGGATTATTAGCCGCTTCAATTTTGGCAAATAACGATGCCACATTGGCCTCCCGGCTTGAATCATATCGCCAGCAGATAACCCAAGAAGTTCTGGAAAATAGTGAAATCGACCTCAATGCTGGAAACTGAAATGTCTTTTCCTGAATCGGCACCAATAACAATTTTGCCTCCGGCGACGATTGGAATAATTGGCGGCGGGCAATTAGGCCGAATGATGGCAATTGCAGCTCGGCAAATGGGTTATCGAATTGCCGTTTTGGAACCGGCGCCGGGCGGGCCACTTGCGCAAATAGCGGATGTTGAGATCAATGCGCCGTACGATGATGACGTTGCTCTCCATCGCCTACTAGACATTAGCGACGTAACTACTTACGAATTCGAAAACGTCTCCGCTGAAACTATTGACGAATTATCCCACTACGGAAATCTGCCCCAAGGCCCGCGCCCGGTCTATATTACGCAACATCGCCTCCGCGAAAAAGATGCTATAAACGAAGCCGGTTTTGCTACGGCTCCCTATGCCGACGCCAGTAACCCCGATTTGCTAGAAGATGCTATTGCTAAAATTGGCTACCCGAGCATTCTGAAAACCTTGACTGGCGGTTATGACGGTAAAGGCCAATGGGTATTAAAATCTGACGCTGATTTACCCGCTGCCTTAGAAGTCGTTTCGGCAGCGCCTTGTGTGTTAGAAGGCTTTGTCCGGTTCGATAAAGAGATTTCGGTTATCGTGACTCGTTCTATCACTGGCGAAGTGCAGGTATTCGGGCCGATGGAGAACGTGCATCATAATTCGATTCTGCACTTATCCAGCGCGCCGGCCCTGATCTCAAACTCTTTAGCCGAGCAAGCTCGCCAGGTTGGGATAGGCTTGATGGAGGCTTTGGATTTTGTAGGCACATTAGCCATTGAAATGTTTGTCGTGGGTGACCGAATCATCATTAATGAACTGGCGCCACGGCCTCACAATTCCGGCCATTTAACCATAGACGGATATAACGTCTCACAATTCGAGCAGCATATCCGAGCGATTACCGGGATGCCACTAGTAGAACCAGAACTCATCCACCCCACGATCATGGTTAATTTGTTAGGCCAGCATGTGGATTACGCCTTAGAGCAATGGCAACGACCGGAATACGGTTGGGCTAAACTTCATCTTTATGGCAAAGATGAGTTAAAACGAGATCGGAAAGTCGGGCATCTCAACTTCAGACATCCAGATTCGCAGTTTTTGCGCAAAAGTGTCAATTCTTTCTTAGCTGACTTCCCTGAGTAATATCCCACACGCGTAAACTTATCGAGAAACAAGGCGCCAACTACGATGACTAATAATTCCATGACAGATACCCGGCGCAACGACCAAGCAGCCAAGCGCGTTTTTGTCGAAAAAAAACCACAGTTTGCAACTGAGGCGGATTCACTCAAGCATGAATTAAATGAATTATTTGGCCTGGGGTTGGATTCAGTTCGTATTATAAACACCTACGATCTTTTCCACACTACCGACGAAGAACTCAATGTAGCAAAATCTAATGTGCTAGCCGAAACCGTCACCGACACTGTTTCCGATAGCCTTGACCCAGCCGGCCTAGATTATATTTCCTGGGAGTTCTTACCTGGTCAGTATGATCAACGTGCCGATTCAGCAATGCAGTGTTTGACGCTATTAACTGGCAATGAACAATTAGTGGTGAAAAGCGGCAAGCTCGCAGTTTTCAATGCCCCAAATCAGTTATCCGAAGCGCAACGCGCTGAGGTAAAGAAGTTTCTGATCAACCCGGTCGAGGCTCGGGAGAAAGACTTGCTTTCGCCCCCTCAATTAGAAACCGCAATTCCAGCAGCGCCCGTTGCAACTGAAACCGACTTTACCCAACTAGACCAAAATGGGTTACGAACTTTTTTGACTATTAACGGATTGGCTATGTCGCTCGACGACTTAGAATTAATCCAAGCCTATTTCCGCGATGACGAACATCGTGATCCCACCGCGACCGAAATAAAAGTGCTGGACACTTACTGGTCTGACCACTGCCGCCACACTACTTTCGAAACCAATTTGAATCGAATCGAAATCGCCCCCGGTCGGTTCCACGATGCGATCCAAGCAACTTTCGATGATTACCTAGAAATGCGAAACCGACTAGGGCGCAATGAAAAACCCATCACGTTAATGGATATGGCCACTATCGCTGCGAGGGATCAGCGGGCCGCCGGTTTGCTCGATGATGAAGAAGTCAGCGACGAAATTAACGCCTGTTCAATTAGAATTGATGTTGATGTGGACGGGGTAAAAGAACCCTGGCTATTGATGTTCAAAAACGAAACCCACAATCACCCCACCGAAATTGAGCCTTTCGGTGGGGCTTCAACTTGTATTGGTGGAGCAATTCGTGACCCGCTTTCGGGACGTTCGTTTGTGTACCAAGCGATGCGGATTAGCGGAGTTGGGGATATCAACCAGCCTATTTCCGAAACTCTTGACGGGAAACTGCCTCAACGGGTAATAGCTAAAGGCGCGGCCCACGGTAATTCTTCTTATGGTAATCAGATTGGCTTACCCACTAGTTTTGTCAAAGAGATTTTCGATGACGGATATCTGGCCAAACATCTGGAAACCGGGGCGGTAGTCGGCGCGGCTAGGGCATCCGATGTTATCCGCGACAAACCTGCTGCTGGAGATGCAATTGTCTTGCTGGGCGGCGGCACCGGCCGCGATGGCATCGGGGGGGCAACTGGCTCATCCAAAGTGCATACTACTGAATCAGTAACATCATCGTCTGCTGAAGTGCAAAAGGGCAATGCCCCGATGGAACGGCGAATTCAACGTTTATTCCGGTCACCTGAGGTCACACATTTAATTAAAAAGTGTAATGACTTTGGCGCCGGTGGGGTATGCGTAGCCATAGGTGAATTAGCACCCGGAATTGACATTGATCTGAATTTAGTGCCAGTTAAGTATCAAGGTCTAGATGGCACCGAACTAGCAGTCTCCGAATCACAAGAACGCATGGCAGTAGTGGTGGCTCCAGCCGACGTTTCTCGCTTTATCGAATTAGCTGCGGCAGAAAACCTTGATGCGGTTCAGGTTGCCACAGTTACCGATAGAAACCGGCTAACTATGGAATGGAACGGTTCGACCATTGTAGATATCTCCCGCGATTTCTTAGACACCAATGGGGCAACACAAACGGCGGCTGTCTCAGTAACTACCGAAATTGCTGGAAACCCTTTATTCAGGCGTAGTGTTGCCGGTGACGATTTAGCCTCAAAATTACTGAATAATTTGACCTTGCCAAATATTGCCTCGCGGCAAGGTATGGTGGAAATGTTCGATTCCACCGTGGGGGCAGGCACAGTATTGATGCCTTTTGGTGGGATTTATCAATTAACTGAATCAGAAGGCTCGGTACATAAACTACCTGTGGTAGGCGCTGCTACTGGTTTGCCTAGTGCGGAAACCGACACTGTTTCAATTATGACTTACGGGTTTACTCCCGAAATTTCGAAATGGTCGCCTTTCCACGGAGCCGCTTACGCAGTAGTGGAATCTATTGCTCGGATTGTTGCGCTCGGCGGCGACTGGCAAGGAATTCGGTTCTCTTTCCAAGAATACTTCCCCCGGTTAGGTACTGACCCAGCAAAATGGGCGTTACCGTTTACGGCGCTATTGGGTAGCCTTTACGCACAGAATGGTTTTGGTTTGCCCGCAATTGGCGGTAAAGATTCAATGTCCGGTACATTCCACGAAATAGAAGTGCCTCCGACTTTGATCTCTTTCGCAGTACAAACTGCCTCCGCTAAAAACATTATCAGTGCTGAGTTTAAGCAAACCGGTAGTTATGTCTATTACCTTTATGCTTTACCCACGCATGTCGAACTGTTACCCGACATTCCGCAGTTGAAACAGAATTACAGCTACTTACATCAACTAATTCTGGACGGCACGGTCTCTGCCGCATCCAGTGTGAAATATGGCGGGATTGCCGAAGCTGTAGCCAAGATGAGTTTTGGTAACCACATTGGGGTTGAGATCAACTCTGAGTTAGAATTGTTTGACGCTGACCTCGGCTCAATTGTGTTCGAAAGCAACACAAAACTAAACCATCCTAATTTGGTACTCTTAGGCCGGACCATTGAAAGCCCCGAAATCAAAGTAAATGGTACTTCCATTTCGATTGAGGATGCGGTAAAGGCTTGGCAAGGAAACTTTGACGCGGTTTATCCTCGATTAGTGCAGCCGGAAGACGAATATGAAATAAGGCCGACTGATGTTCCGCTTTATCAACGTTCAAGTTCGGCTGCCGACTCGGGTACGGTAAATCCGCATAGTACTAATTCAGTCTCGACTGGAAAGGGCCGACATTTAGCTTCGGCCCGGCCCCAAGTTTATTTACCGGTATTCCCCGGTACCAATTGCGAATACGAGTCCGCTCGGGCTTTCGAAAGGTTTGGCGCAAAATCGGTCACGGATGTATTCCGCAATCTCACGCCAGCCGATACGGCATCGTCCATTGAACGAATGGCGAATCACATTGACCAATCACAAATTTTGATGATATCGGGCGGATTTAGCGCGGGCGACGAACCGGATGGTTCCGGTAAATTCATAACTGCCGTACTGATGAATGATCGCGTCCGCGAAAGCGTGGAAGCGTTGTTGGCCCGCGACGGCCTAATTTTAGGTATTTGCAATGGATTCCAAGCCCTCATAAAAGCCGGATTACTGCCCTATGGTGAATTCGGGAAAGTTACCCCCGACTCCCCCACCTTAGTTCGCAATTTGATAAACCGACATGTATCCCGGATTGTGCGTACCCGGATTACTTCGACTTTATCGCCTTGGTTGGCTAATACTGAAGTTGGTGAGGTTTATTCAGTGCCAATTAGTTCCGGTGAAGGGCGATTTGTGGCTAGTCCGGAAATGCTGAGAACTCTTATGGACAATGGCCAAATCGCCACGCAATATGTCGATCTGGAAAACCAACCAACTATGAACGGCAGGTACAACCCCAACGGCTCAGTGGCCGCAGTTGAAGGTATTACCAGCCCCGATGGCCGAATTTTTGGCAAAATGGCCCATTCGGAACGGTCCGGCCTTGACCTATTAAAGAACGTCCCCGGCACTTATGACCAACAAATATTCAAAGCTGGTGTTAACTACTTCAGCTAAAGCAAATTATCAGCTATGGCAAAACTTTACGAAAGCGGACTAAACCAAGAATCATGGAAAAACGAGAATTAGCCTACGAAGGCAAAGCTAAACAAGTTTACTTAACGGACGACCCCGACAAAGTGATTATTCATCACAAAGATGACGCTTCCGCGTTTAACGGAGTGAAACGTTCGTCTATTACCAATAAGGGAGTACTCAACAACTCCATCAGCACTAAGTTGATGAATATGCTGAGCGAAGACGGCATCCCCACTCATTTAATTTCCAAGTTGAATGATCGGGACCAGCTTTGTGAACGGGTTGACATTTATCCGCTAGAGGTAATTGTGCGGAACACTATTGCCGGTTCAATGGCGGCTCGCCTGGGTATTGACGAGGGCACTGTGCCAAACAACACCATTTACGAGTTGTGCTATAAAAACGATGCGTATGGTGACCCTTTAATTAATGAAGATCATGCAGTTGCGTTAGGCCTGGCTACTTATGAGGAATTAGCTCGAATAAAAGAGTTGACACTGGCTATTAACCGGAAGCTAATTGAGTATTTCCGTAGCCAAGGGATTAACCTAGTTGACTTCAAGCTGGAATTTGGCCGGACCGCCGACGGTCGCATCGTGCTGGCCGATGAAATATCGCCCGATAGCTGCCGTCTGTGGGACATCCAAACTGGCGAAAAACTAGATAAGGACCGGTTCCGCCGGGATCTGGGCGGGATCGAAGAGGCTTACGTCGAAATCCTTAACCGCGTCTCCAACCTCTAACGCAGACTTCGCGTAGGCTAGAGCCTATGTGTGGAGTGTTCGGGGTGTTCAACCACCCCAATGCCGCCGAACTCACCTATTACGGCCTAAATGCGCTGCAACATCGGGGCCAAGAGGGCGCGGGTATCGTTTCTAGCGACGGCCATACCCTGCATCAACATGTGGGTGTGGGATTGGTTCGAGACGTTTTCAAGCAGTCCGAGTTAGCTGAACTCCACGGTATCCACGCCATCGGGCATGTGCGATACACCACTTGCGGCGGCAGCGGTCGATTGAACATCCAACCATTTTTATTCCGCTCTCTGTCCGGCCCCCTAGGCTTGTGCCATAACGGAAACTTAGTTAACGCCAATGAATTACGGGCGCACTTGGAACAGCGCGGCAGCATATTCCAAACCACTTCAGATTCCGAAATTTTGGCTCACTTAGTAAAGCGCCAACGCGGCAATCTATTAGAAGCTTTACGCGAATCATTGTTATACGTTGAAGGCGCATTCGCATTCTTGCTATTGAAAGAAAATAAACTTTACTGTGCTTTAGACAAATGGGGGTTACGCCCACTATCCCTGGGCAAAATCGGAGAAAACAGCTATGTTTTAGCTTCCGAGACCTGCGCTTTCGAAACTGTAGGTGCCGAATACCTCAGGGATATCCAACCTGGTGAAGTGTTAAAAATCGCTTATGCTGACTCGCAAATAGATGATGAAGCAAATGGTACGCCGGCAGTTACCGGAGCCGATGCAGTTTCCGGAGTAGATGCTGAATCCGGGGTATCCGAAAAGGCAGAACGTGATTCGTATCGGCGAGATCCGCATACTGCTCAAGTGGTTATGCAATCGGAAACTTATGCAGTTACTGGCGACCACAAAATGTGCTCTATGGAGTATGTGTATTTCGCCCGCCCCGACAGTGACATTGAAGGCATTAATGTCCATCAAGCCCGAAAACGTTGCGGTCGAATTCTGGCTGAAGAAGCGCCAGCACTCGGCGCCGATATTGTAATCGGCGTACCGGATTCTGGCCTCAGCGCGGCAGTTGGTTACGCGGAAGCGGCCGGAATTCCCTTTGAAATTGGTTTGATCAAAAACAAATATGTTGGCCGCACATTTATTGAGCCTTCCCAAGAATTGCGCGAACAAGGTGTCAAGATGAAACTCTCCGCCGTACGTTCTATTGTGCGCGGTAAGTCAGTGGTGCTAATTGACGATTCCATTGTGCGGGGTACTACGTCGCGAAAAATTGTGCAGATGATTCGCGATGCGGGAGCGCGCGAAGTTCACATGAGAATAGCTTCACCTGAAATTAAATTCCCCTGTTTTTATGGTGTAGCCTTTTCTACCTTTGAAGAATTAGTTGCCGCGCATGAATCAACTGAAGCGATTAGGCAAATGCTCGGGGCCGATTCATTAGCTTACCTGAGCATTGATGGGCTAACTGCAGGTATTGGTCGCGACCCGGATTTGGGCCGCCATTCCGGGCAATGTGTTGCTTGTTTCAATGGTAGTTATCCAACCTTCCTCTACGAAGATGTGGCTGTGGCCAATAAAGGTGTGAAGTAGGCTTTTATGAGTAACACATATGCTAACGCTGGAGTTAACTTAGAGGCCGGTTATGAATCAGTAGCCCGGATTAAAAAACTTACTGGACTAACTAACCGACCGGGGGCATTTACTAGCATTGGGGCTTTTGGTGCCATGTTTGATTTATCGGAATTAGGGTTGATCGAGCCAATTCTAGTTTCCGGGACCGATGGCGTAGGCACCAAGCTTTTACTGGCTATCGAACTAGATAAGCACGACACTATCGGTATTGATGCCGTGGCAATGTGTGTGAATGATGTTTTAGCGCAAGGGGCTGAACCACTATTCTTTTTGGACTACATTGCGACGGGTAAATTAGACCCAGCCCAAGTCGAGGCCATTGTTAAAGGAATCGCGGAGGGATGCCGGCAAGCTGGTGCGGCTTTGATTGGCGGCGAAACTGCCGAAATGCCCGACATGTACTCCCCCGGCCATTACGACTTAGCCGGATTCACCGTGGGGGCGGTCGAGAAATCAAAGTTGATAACCGGCGATAAAGTAGCGGCTGGCGATGTGCTGATTGGGTTGCCATCAAGTGGAGTTCACTCCAACGGGTTTTCCTTAGTGCGCAAAATTGTGCAAAAAGATAACCAGGTTAATCTTGGCGAATTTAATTCTGATCTCGGTAAATCTGTGGGTGAAGCCTTATTGGAGCCAACTCGGATTTACGTTAAACCAATGCTGGAATTAATTCGGCAAATTGATGTGCATGGAATTGCCCACATTACCGGGGGCGGATTTGATGAAAATATCCCCCGGATGCTTCCTGACGATTGCCAAGCTGTGATTGACACCTCAAGTTTTAATCATCCGCCGATTTTCGATTATCTGCGGAAACTTGGTCAGTTAGATGAAAGAGAGATGTATAACATCTTCAATATGGGAATTGGCATGGTTATCGCGATTGCACCCGATGATGTCGAAACGGCTTTATCGGTGTTAACCGCCGCTGGCGAATCTCCCGTTGTCATCGGGCACCTTCAGCAAACTAGCTCGGCAGATCCCGTGATTATCAGATAGCTTTAAGTGTGAATAGCTAGCTTAATGTCCAGTTATTGGAGCTAGCGGTGGAGAGCATGTACCAGGTCTGACCTGGTGCTAAATGAACTTCCACGCCCTCGGCATCGAAAAACCGTAACGGCCGGTACATGGTGGGCTTCTCCCAAGTGCCTTCAATGACGCGGCCTGCGGTGGCGATTAACGCGGGGCCTGAACCCATCATCTGGGTTTCCGGCACGCCCGCGAACGAGCCTTGTTCCATTACAGCCACCACCACATTGGTGGCAGCGTGGCGTTCGCCGGTATTTGCAACTGAAGCCCGTGCCCCATCGGATCGCAAAAACGTACTGGAGGACGCATCCCAATCCCAGTTGGTGGTTTGGGCTGGTGAAACCCGGACGCTAATCCGGTTGACCTCCTCGCCGGTCAAGTATGCGCTTGAATCTTCGAGGCCGGTTGACCACAGCCCTAATTGATGCTCTACCCGGCGGTCATCGCGAGCTTGCTCAACGAAGGATTGCATATTTCCCATTACGTTATGTGGCCTCGGCCGATCAGTGGAACGGCGGAACCCGGGATTACGCCCCTCCGCTAGGGTTTGGATGCTGTACATCTCGATCCGCGAAATCGCGGGGCCATACCCGCCGGAAAATGCCAGTACGGCATTGAGCGGGGTCATTACCCCGATGTCTGAGGTGCGGCCCGAGCGGATGGGGCCTACTTCAGTCGGGTAGAAAGAGTGGTAGAGCGCGATGAAGCGCGTGATGCCGCCTTCGACGACGATCTCCCATACTTGATCGGCAAACTCTAGCCCGATTTGCGGCCGAGCTGGCCCGGTGTTTTCGATCTTCACCCCGATGATCGGGCGTTCTTCGAGGTATTCCGTAACTACCCCGGTAAGCGGCCAGAAAATCGGTGCCTCGACTTCTACCTCATCTTCGATCTCGTCTTCTTCACCCTCGGCTAGCTCGATGTCATCGTACGCGTAATCATCGGTCAGTGATTCCGCCTCCAAAACGGCAGTCACTTCACCGGCGTAGTCGGCACCAGCGGAGGGAGCCGCGCAACCAGTAATAAGGAGCGCGGAGGCTACCGCCAAGCCAGATAGCTTTCGGAATCGGATCATTTGTAAGTTACCTCAACTTCAACGTCGATGGGTTCGAATACTTATGACGATTTTAGGTGCCCCCAAAAACCGCCAGCTACAATTGCCGCCATCGGACTGCGCTTTTGGCACCACTGAAGAAATTTTGCTGTAATACCTCTACGGGCTCTTTGAGACTAGACTGTTTTTGTGACAAAACGGGTTGTGGTGTTCGCCTCGGGGTCCGGGTCAAATTTTGAGGCCATTGTGGACCAGCTCCACGGGAAAGTCTGTGAAGTTGCCCTTTTGGTTTGCGATGTGCCGGGAGCCGGATGCCTAAACCGGGCAGCGCGCCTGGGGATCGCCTCTGTGGTGGTGGAGCGGAGTAAATTTCAAACTCGGGCTGATTACGAGGCCGAAATACTCCAACATTTGGCTGGGATAAACCCTGACTTAATTGTGCTTGCTGGTTATATGCGAATCATCGGGCCTACATTACTTAATCGGTATCCTGGCCGAATTATCAATATCCACCCCTCGCTTTTGCCCGCTTTCCCTGGGCTAGATGGAATTGGGGATGCCTTAAAATATGGGGTGAAAGTAATTGGGGTTACAGTACACAAAGTTGATGCAGGGGTTGATACTGGGCCAATTCTGGACCAGGCTGCGATTCATTTAACGGGCACCGAAACTAAAGCGGAAGTTACCGCTCAAATTCACAATTTAGAGCACGAGCTTTACCCGCGCGTTATTACGAATTTGCTGTGCTGATTTATTGCGGCTGAATTCCGCACCCGCGCGCCGAGTGCGGTTAAATTTAGTGCAGAGTGCAGTTGAATTTAGCGTCGAGTACAGTTTAATTTACTTGTTCAGCGCGATGTCGGTACGATGAAAAAGGGTCGGCGCATCAATTTTCTCAATTTCCTGGTAAACCCTGGCCCGCGCATCAGCCAAGGTATCCCCCTTAGCAGCGACGAAGAGCACCCGGCCCCCGTTCGCAATTAGCTGCCCAGAGTTGGATGCGCCAGTCCCCATGTGATAAACCTCAACCCCATCCAAGCGATCTAGGCCGGAGATGGCCCCACCTTTAGGAAATTCACCAGGATAACCCTGGGAGGCCAGTACCACACCCACGGCCGGTTCCGATGACCACTCAACATCCGGCTGCTGACCAGCCATTAGGGACCCGATGAGGCTAACTAAAGGAGTCTCAAGCCGGGGCAGTACCACTTCGGTTTCTGGATCGCCAAAACGGACATTGAATTCGATGACTTTTACTCCATCATCCGTCTTTATTAACCCGGCATAAAGTACCCCGGTGAAGGGTAGGCCGTCGGCAGCCAATGCAGCTACGGTTGGTTCTACTACGGTAGCTATCGCCTCAGCCGTATCAGCATCGGTAATTAACGGATTAGGGCTATGCGCTCCCATGCCGCCGGTATTAAGGCCAGCATCACCGTCGAAAGCTCGTTTGTAATCGCGCGCCACTGGCATCGTGGCAAATTTATCCCCGGCTACAAAAGACATCAGCGAGAATTCCTCGCCGTCTAAAAATTCTTCAATCACAATCCGTTTGCCGGAGTCCCCAAACGCAGACCCAGATAACATATCAATTATCGTAGCTTCCGCTTCGGCTAGGGTAGTTGGGATAACTACTCCTTTACCGGCAGCTAAGCCATCTGCTTTTATCACAAATGGCAAACCACGTTCCCGAACATAAGCTAGCGCTTGGTCAGTATCAGTGAACTCCGCATAAGCCGCAGTGGGGATGCCGTGCTTAGCCATTAATTGCTTAGCAAATGCTTTAGAACCTTCTAATTGTGCTGCGGCAGCAGTTGGACCGAATATTTGCAAACCCCGATTATTGAACTCATCAACAATGCCGGCCACTAAAGCGCTTTCGGGCCCCACAATTGTCAAGTCTATTTGATTGTCCGCAGCGAATTCCGCTAATTCAGATACCGAGGTTTCGTTTATCGGTACCAGAGTAGCGGCTTTCATGCCAACGTTTCCAGGAGCGGCGAATATCTCCGAAACTCCATCGCTAGCCAGCTTCTGCACTACCGCATGCTCGCGCCCGCCGCGCCCAACCACTAATACTCGCACCTGTCACTCCATTTTCCTAACGATCACCTTCTCCGGTGATTTTTACTTACTATTTTCCAGATAATAAAACAGTATCTGGTTGGTTATTAGTTTGATTCTGCAAAAACTCAAATACGTCAAGCTTTTGGGATTCGCTTAGCTGAGCCATTCCGCCCGAACGCAGTAACCGTATTGCTGCTTCTAGTTCAGGACTCACGTCGTCAACAATTTGGGCATTGGCCAACAGATAATCGAGCTTGAGCCAGTCTTCTAGCATCTCTGAATATTCACTACTGCTAAAGCGAAAAACCGGAAAGGCACGCGATTCAGCTTTGGCAGCGGAAGGTCGCGGTGAGTCGACTACATTAGATTGCTGGGGTTTGGGAGAGCGCGATGGAACGTTAGCTGGTGATGAAACTGACGCCTTAGTGAATATTCCTCGGATCTTGCTGCCAAGTTCGCCGGTCTTTGTTTTTAGCACTTCCCACATGAGCGGGTAAAAATCTGGGTGTTCCTCAATAAAGGCTGCCCATCCCTCTGAAACCCCCTCCACGGCTGCGCGTGCGAAAGATTCTCCGAGCGACTCCGTTTCTTCGGTATCCGTTGGTGAATACTCAGTGGGATAATCCTCGTCGCCGATCTCGCTTACTTCATCTACGAGCCGAATTTCGGCTGGACCCTTTAGGTTGTTGTCCCCATCTCGAAGTAATGAACTTTTTGCGCCCGGCGTATTGCGCGAATCGCTTAAGTGCTGGTCTTTGCCCACCTTTACCAGTGCTGGAATCCAGGTTTCCCGGTCGTCTGACTTTTTAGCGCCCCTGGATTCCGCGGTCATTTTTGACTTCGCGGACGTACCAGACTTCGAATAAGCCTTTGACTTGGAGTTAGACGCCTTGGGCACTTTAGGCACGTTTAAGTGAGACGCTCTTTAGGGGAACGGTCAGCAGTCAACGCCGGATCACTAGTAACGGCATCACCGAGAGTTGCAGTGATTTTATCCATCACCTCGACCGGGATTTGCACACCAGCAGCGCGCACGTTTTCGGCGAGTTGGCCCGGCCGAGAAGCTCCAACGATGGCAGCGGAAACATTGGGATTCTGTAGCACCCAAGCAATCGCAAGCTGCGGCATCTCCATAATGTGTTTGCGCGATAGCCCGGAATCATTTGGGCCGTTTTCCCCAACCGGCCAATAAGTCTTGGTGAAAATTTCGAGGCCTTCACGGCGCTCGCCTTTCAGCGCCTCGCCGAGTACAATTTCCGCCTTGCCATTGGCGTAAACATCAGCAGTATCAAAAGTGGTTATCCCCAAATCCAAAGCTTCTCGCACACAAGCAGTTGCAACATCTGCTTCAACCTGCGACCCATGCGTCAGCCAATTCCCGTACGTTATTTCGGAAATTTTTAGACCACTGTTACCCAGGAATCGGTGGTTAATCACGTCCCGCAGTCTAGCACGCAAGCCAGATAGATAATTACCAGAGCCAGCGCTAGTGAAGCTCGAGATTTACTACTGCCAGGTAGCCTTCGTCATCCTGATAACGCACTGGCGCCCAACCGTTCACTACTGGGCCGGTGATCTCAACCGTGGCGCCGCGGGGAATGACCCGAATTACCGAGTCACCAACTGAAGGGCCGGTTCGGAAGTTGGCACCGTTAATTGTGGTTCCAGTGCTAGGAGCAGTTTCGGCATCCTCGGCAAATGTCAAGCCTTCGGACAATTCAACTTCTTCTTCGGACACCCAGCCAGTCAAGTCCGCGATTGCAATTGGAATCCACCCGTCCTGAGCCGGCCCGGTGATATTGCCGACGCCGCCGACGGCCAAGATTCCAATCATATTGGATTCTTCCGACGGATCGATCCGGATGTCAACGGCCACATCGCTACGAACTTGACCAAAGTACTCCGGGGTGGGGGTGGCAACCGGGGTAGGGGCCGCCGTAACAGCGGGCTGACCTGCACCGATTAGCGGGCCAAGCGGTTGCAGATTCCCGATAGCGCCGGTCAGGTACCCGACAGCGAACATGGCGCCCAGCAACGTTAAGGCAAGAGCCGATGCCACTTTGAGCCAGCCATTGCGAATCGCTTTGGCGGGCTTGAGCTCGAACATGCCCAAACCCTCTTGATGGAAATCGTCCAAGTCGGCTTCGCTGCCGAACGCATTAACCCGAGCCTCTTTGGTCCAGTCGAGCCAACCGCCCTTATCCGGGTTAGCAAATTTGGATGCCACCGGGTCGGCAATCGCCTCGCGGACGCCGCCTACCCGAATTTCGCCGGTTCCTGGAAACTTCACAGGGTCAATTTAGCGTGTTTTTCAGCCCCCTCTTCGCAAGCGGCGGTGTGATGTCTTGCTACCGGGATTTCGAGACGCCAAATGGCTCCTCGTGCGACGGATAATTTATTCGCCCAGGATGCCGTCCACGAATTGCGCTGGGTCGAATGGGGCTAGGTCATCTGGCCCCTCGCCTAGGCCAACTAATTTCACCGGAACTCCGAGTTCGCGTTGCACCGCGATTACGATGCCGCCGCGCGCGGTACCGTCTAGTTTGGTCAGCACGATGCCAGTGACGCCCGCTACGGCCGAGAAAACCCGAGCCTGTTGCATGCCGTTTTGACCGGTAGTCGCATCCAGCACCAACAGCACCTCGGAGATTGGGGCTTCTTTTTCGATGACTCGGGTAATCTTGCCTAGCTCATCCATCAGTCCTTGCTTATTTTGCAGCCGACCAGCGGTGTCAATGAGGACTACGTCAACACCTTCGGCCTTACCTGTTTTTACGGCTTCGAAGGCGACGGCTGCTGGGTCGGCTCCGTCGCGATCGGAGCGGACTGTTCTCACCCCTACTTTGGAGCCCCAGGTTTGGAGTTGGTCTGCGGCCGCAGCCCGGAATGTGTCGGCTGCCCCTAACAACACGGTTTTACCGTCGGCCACTAATACGCGAGCTAGCTTGCCGATAGTGGTGGTTTTCCCGGTGCCGTTGACGCCGATGACTAGCACTACTGTAGGATGACCGGTGAGATTAAGGCTGCGGTCCGAGTTGGGGTCAACCAGGCCGATCAACTCTTCCCGCAAGATGGCTTTGACACGTGCCGGGTTTGCTGCCCCTTCGACCCTAACCCGAGTCTTCAAAGCTGCTACGAGTTCGGCGGCCGGGCCAGCACCCACATCGGCAACCAGCAGGGTTTCTTCTATTTCGTCCCAGTCCGCATCGGTCAGATGATCCCGGGAGAGGAGGTTCAATAGCTTGGCGCCGAGCGGCGATCCAGATTTTGCTAACCGGCTGCGCAGGCGAGTTAATCGAGTGCCACTGGCCTCGGGCGTGTCCAGCGTGGGCAGGATGGGCGTGACCTTGGCACCCTCGGACGGCACTGGACTGGGCGGGCCGCTTGGCCGCTTGGCAACTTCCGAGCCACGTTGCGCAGCAGCTTGACGCCGTAAATCATCAATTGACGCCCGGCTGCTTGCCCTCCGACGCGCAATCAGTGCCCAAGTTACTGCCCCGATTACCAGGATAACCAGCGGGATTAGCACATAAGGCAACCACGTCAAAGCTGTCATCGTTTCCACGGCTAAACCTTACCGCCTAGGCCAGCATCCCAGCCTAGGAGTTCGTCGGGGTTATCCTCGGCGTCTTCATCGGCGTCGTAACCTTCGTCCAGCACCTCGGCAAAATCAACGGCAGGCGACGAGGTATCCAGCATGGACCGGAACTCGGCATCTTCCAGGTCAGCTAGCCGACTCTTGGGCTGCGCGGAGGTTTGCGGGCGGCCTAGAAGCAGTTTGGCATCACCCACGGTCACTACCGAGCCGGTGATTAGCACACCTGCCCCGGTTCCCATCCCGGTCGGGTCAGCCGCTTCGGCCAAATCAACGGCTTGGGCAATGGCGTCGGCCAGGTTCTCGGCGACATATACATGCTCATCCCCAAAAATTTGGTTGGCGATCGGCACGATGGCTTCGGGGTCGGCGCAGCGCGGGGAATTGTTTCGAGTCAGCACGATAGCTACTACATGTGCAGGTTCAACCTCGGACGAGAAGCTCTCACCCTGCCCTGCCAGAGCCAACAATATCCCTTCGATGTCTTTGTCTGCCATAGCAGCAAACACCAAAACTAAATTGGTGAAACCGAAAGTTTCCGCGACTGCGGAGGCGAGCGCTTCGGCTCCGTGCGGGTTATGCGCCACGTCAACCAGGATTGGCGGGGAATCTCGCAACAATTCTAACCGCCCAGGCGACTCCACTGACAGGAACCCCTCCGAGACGGGCTCACTCCCTAACGCCTTGCCAGCCCCCAATAACTGCTCAACTGCCGACAAAGCCAGCAGTGCGTTATGAGCTTGGTGTTTACCGTGCAGGGGTAAGAATAAGTCGGCGTAAACCGCTCCTGGAGTTTGCAGGGTCAGCACTTGGCCCCCAACGGCCATTTGCCGATCCACCACAAAAGCTTCGGAGTTTTCCCGGACAGTTTTGGCCCCGACTTCGGCTGCCCGTTCATCCAAAATATCGGCCGCGAGTGGCTCTTGTACCGACCTGACCAGCACTGATCGGGGTTTGATTATCCCGGCTTTGGTGGCGGCAATGGCAGCGATGGTATCGCCTAACCATTCTTGATGATCCAGCCCAATGGGGGTGACTACGGCCACGTCCGCGTCGGCCACGTTGGTGGCATCCCATTCCCCGCCCATGCCGACTTCCAGCACTGCTACATCTACCGGCGCATCTGCGAAAGCTGCGAAAGCCATCACGGTTAGGACTTCGAAGAAGCTCAGCCGCGGGCCACCTTCAGCCTGCGATTCCTGGTCAACCAGTTCGATGTAAGGCGCGACATCATCGTAAATCTCAATGAACCGCTCGGGCGAAATCGGTTCCCCATCTACGATGATCCGCTCCGTGATGCTAGTCAGATGCGGCGAAGTGAACAGCCCGGTGCGCAACCCATGTGCCCTGACCAGCGCTTCTACCATGCGGGCAGTTGAGGTTTTACCGTTAGTGCCAGTAACTTGCACCACCCGGAAGCTCCTCTGCGGCTCACCGAGATACTCCATCACCCTGGCAACACGGTTCAGCGATGGGGCAAAGTTGTGCTCCGGGTTACGGGAGACAATCGCCTCATAGACTTCCTTGAACCTCTCGGCCACCGGCATTTCCATACTGCTGACGCTACGGCGGGCCACGGACAAAATGGGCCGAGGCGCTAGTCTATGATTTTTATTGATGTGTACGGACGATCCTCGGTTTGACCCGGAGCTGATAGCGGGTGGCGATACTCGCAACGTGGTAGATGAGTATCGGTTTTGGGGCGAAGATGCAATTAAAGCAGATTTAGCCGCGAAGCGTACCGGCAATTTACACATTGCAATTGAAAATTGGACTCACGATTTCAACATCGGCTCCATCGTACGTACCGCTAATGCTTTTAACGCGGCCGGTGTTCATATTGTCGGCGCAAAAAGATATAACCGACGCGGGGCAATGTGTACCGATCATTATTTGAATATGTTTCATCATAATGAGATAGCTGATCTTATTAATTGGGCTAACGCTAATCAGGTAACTATAATCGGGATTGATAACTTGCCAGGTTCGCAGCCAATTGAACAGTTCCAGTTTCCCGGTAATTGTTTATTGATATTTGGCACCGAAAAAGATGGGCTGACTGGACCGGCAATTGAAGCTGCGAAAAACTTACTGCACATCACCCAGTATGGGTCAACCAGGTCAATCAACGCCGGGGCAGCCGCCGCAATCGCGATGTATAGCTGGAGCACTCAGCGAGTAAACGCCAGCTAGAGGTCGGCATCGGCGGAGTCAGCCACTCTGCCATCGTCCAGCGAAATAGTAATTAACGCCGCAGCCCGGTCCGCGTTCGTCTGCGCCGCTACGATATCAGGCCCAGTGGCCAGCACCACCCCCACGGCTCGCCGCCGGGTCGCTTTAGGCTTGCCGAACAATAACACCCGCGCCGACGGCACCGAGGCCAGCGCCAGGTCGAGTCCGGAGAACACCGGCTTTCCCGCGCCTTCCACCCAAAGCGCTCGCGCCGCTGCACTTTGAGTTAGGTGTGGGCGGCTAACTGGCAGACCCAAAATCGCTCGGGCTTGCAATTCAAAAATCGAGGCGTCTTGGGAAGCCAAGGTGACAAACCCGGCGCTAACCACTCTGGGTGTGACTTCCGAAACCAGCACTTCGTCACCTACCACCAAAAGCTCGACCGCAAAAACTCCCCGGCCAGGTAACGATGACACCGCGAGCGCGGCTAATTCTTTGGCCCGCTCCACCACCGCCGGAGACACCGCAGCCGGTTGCCAAGCAGCGGCAAAACCGCGATCATCGTCCACCTGAATTACCGGGCAAACCAGGGTCGCTTCGCCAACACCTGGCCCGAGGGCAGTACCAGTTCCGACCTCATCCCCAGTTCCGAACTCAGTACCAGACCCGAGGTCCGTACCGTACCCGAATTCCACGGCACGATAACGCACCACTAACACCACTAACTCGGCATCGAACGGGATGAACTGCTCCACAATCACCCGCAACTCGCGGTCGCCCTCATCGTCGGAGGAAAACCAGCCCCCGTTAACCGCAGTTTGCCACGCCGATTGCGCCTCACCCACGGAGCGCACCACCGAGTGGCCGGAACTTGCCGAGGAACGCACCGGCTTGACCACAGCCGGAAACCCGACTTCAGCCAAAGCAGATAGTAACTCCTCATAAGAGGCGGCAAACTGGTACTTAGGTGTGGGCAGCTTCAAATCCTCGGCCAACATCCGCCGCAGAATCTCACGATTAGTGGTCATTTGAGTGGTCAGCGCGGATGGGACAACGCGGGCACCGCCATCTTCAATCTCCCCCAGGACCGACGGCTCAATTACCCCGGACTCGGGCACCACAATGTGCGGGCGCTCAATTGCTAGCACATTCAGCAGCGCATCAGAATCTAACAAATCCACCACATGCGACCGGTGCGCCACCTGCATTGCCGGCTCGGCATCGCGGCTGCCCACCGCAATCACCTCAACTCCGAGCCGCTGCAATTCGATTGCCAACTCTTTGCCCAGCTCACCCGCCCCCAGCAGGACAACCCGCGTGGCATCGCCGGTGAGTGGTGTGCCAAGCGTGCCCGGCGCGGTGGTGCTGGCAGGGGTGGCCGCGCTAGTCAGAATTGACTGCGGGTCAGCGGGAACGGCAAGCGCCATGAGGGCTCAGATGGTGAGATCGGACAGGCTGAACATTGGGTAGTACGGCACACCCAGTTCTTCAATCTTCTCGCGGGCGCCGGTATCGCGATCCACGATGGTCGCCACCGCCACCGGATAGCCCCCAGCCGCCCGGACCGCTTCAATCGCTGCGATCGGAGAACCTCCAGTAGTAGTGGTATCTTCGACAATGACGACGTTGCGCCCGGCGATGTCTGGCCCTTCGATTTGCCGCTGCATCCCATGAGCCTTGGCAGCCTTGCGCACCACAAACGCATCCACCTCGGCGCCGATCATGCTACCGGCGTGAACCACCGCGTCTGCGATCGGGTCGGCGCCAAGCGTTAAGCCGCCGATTGCGGAGAACATCTGCTCACCCTCTTCGAGTGCATCTTCATCATCCAGCCCGACCGGCACAAACCCCAAATCCAACAGGTGGCCAAACATCAAAGCCCCGATTAACGGCGCTCCCCGATGATGCAAAGTAACGCGACGCAGATCAATGTAGTAGTCAGCTTCTTTGCCCGATGACAATGTCACCTTGCCACGCACCACCGCGAGCTTATTGATCAGGTCGATCAATTCGGATCGCATCGCTGCAGTTTGGGCTTCGGCTTCGGCTGCAAGCTCGGCACCGATGCCCTCATTATCCGCGATACCGATGCCCTCATAATCTTCATCGTCTATTAGCCCGGCTAGGTCCCGTGGCTCCAATGCTGCCGCTTCCCCAACTAAATACTCGACCAGCATCTTCTGCTCATCGGTTAATGACTCGTAAACTTCTTGCACAGTCCGGTCGGCGGTGGCATCGTTCATAGCACTACTCCAGCCAAGGCTTGCGCATCGTCGGGTACGTCTTCGTTAGTACTGGGCGACGCAGCGGCATCGGGCAGCGGTTTACGCCGCATCCCGGTGTTACCGATGGCCCGAACGGTGCCCCGCGGGGCGGCGCGCAATACGGCGGCAGCGGCCTTATAACGATGCGAGGGAATCGAGTGGACGGCCCCGCGCCGCACGTCGGCAAGCCCCTCGGACACCACCTGGTGCGCGTCAAGCCAGGCAATATCCGGGAGCGACTCAGTGTCAATCCCGCCGCGCTGGTGGAACTCAGTGCGAGTCAGGCCGGGCGCGATTACAGTGGCAGTCACGCCGGTGCCGGCTAGCTCAACCGCAAGACCTTCGGTGAAAGTCCGCACCCAAGCTTTCGCGGCGGAGTAGGTTCCCATTGCGGTGAGCGCAGCGATGGACCCCACATTCACGATGGCCCCACGACCCCGCGCCACCATCTGCTCGGCAGCCGCTTGGGATAAGACCATCACCGCAGTGATCATCACGTTGATGGCGCGGATTTCAGCTTCGGTATCTCCACCGAGCAGTGGTTGAGCCGTACCGAACCCAGCGTTGTTGACTAATATGCCCACAGGGTCTTGGGTTTGGCCGGGCGCCAGGCCAACTGCAACCGGATCAACCGGGGCGATAGGCAAGGCAATGCGCAGCCGATCGGCAACGCGGGCCAGGTCGTCCGGATTGTTGAGGTCGGCGGGCAGCACTTCCACTTTCACACCAGCGGCGGCACGGATTGCATCTGCTACTTTATTTAGGCGCGCCGCATCGCGAGCCACTAAGACCAAGTCATTACGGGCAGTGGCAAGTTGCCACGCAAATTCCAGCCCGATGCCAGACGAAGCTCCGGTGATCAGTGCAGTGCCCATGCTCCCAGCCTAGTGTGCGCCATGCCGGTTAGCGGCGTAACGTCGCAGAGGAATCTGCTGGGCGTGGTTTTCTATGGCAAATGTCTAGTAAATCACAGAAAAAACCTGATGTTTACTGTTTTCGATAGTTTTCCATCGCATCTTCGCAGGTAGCACCCGCATTTTGATCCTCTTAGGCTTTGGAAAACGCTTTCGAAAACGGGGTGAAACGACCCTTAGTGTCTCCGCCGTCACATCGTTACCGCTGGTCAGAGTCTCGAAACCGATTTACATTAGGAGTAACGAAAACGCTTTCGAAGCCGAGAGCCGCAACGAGGAAGACAACGAAATGGCACAGAACCGCACCGCTCGCCGGATCGCCACCATCGCCCTGGCAGTAGCCGCTACCACGGGCATCGGTACTGCGGTTGCCACCACTAGCCACGCTGCCGTCGCACCCAGTATCACTAACGAAATTTCCGCCGTATCCACCGCCGTCACCGCCGCGTACGACTTCGCAACCCGCATCGCCAATGAAGGCGGCCAGCCCGAAATTGATGCTTGCACCGGCGGCCTAACCAAGATGACCAGCGTTTCTAAGTACATGGGCCGCGACTACTTCCCCATTCATAACGAGTGCGGCGGCGCTCCGCTCCTTGACTTGGTAGAAGGTTCCGTGGTTTACATCGAGGGCCTGGGCAAGTTCATGGTGGTAGAGCTGTTGGACGTAATGCGTGGCGACGATGCCAGCGTAATCAAGAACATGGCTGGTGAGATTCTGCTCCAGACCTGCCATGACTCCGGCGAGGGTATGCGCGTCATTGGGCTTCAAGCCGATGCCGCGTAATCTTTATGCCGCATAATCTTGAGCCTCACTATAATCTTGAACCTCACTGCGGCAAAGCTTCGTATGCCTTTAGGGCGGTTCCAGTTCAAAACCTTCCCAAAGGCTTGCATAATTTTCAAGGTTCAACCGAGTTACGGTGTCAACAGTTACCCTTTGAGCGCAATAAACCGAAACACTGTGGATAACTCCTTTGACTGCCTTACTCCCCCGCCATAGTTTCTCTTCCACGCACGCACCCTCGCGTGTAAACTAGAGAAAGAAACTGAGAAATTGATAGACCACATTTAGCGGGCGCTCGGGATACTTGTAAGTATCTCGGTTGCCGGTTATAGCATCACTAAGTGGCGAGCGAAAGTGAGAAAAGAACGTGAAAAGGAACTTAAACGCAAACGGAAAAAACTTAAGGAAATCACGTCAAAAACTGATGGAAACTCTGAAACACGATGAGAAAATTGATGATTTCATTATCTTCATCGCCGTTTTGTGGCTTACAATCCGACTGGTCAACCGACCATTTTCTGGCAGCGCCATTGATACCGTCTTGGCTATCTCCACCTCGCTCGCAGTCTTGAGTTCGTGCAGCTACCTCATTTTTAGGTGGGTTTGGATTCCGCGGCAGCGGGCCAAGTATCCTGATTAGGGCTAACTGTCCTGGTAAAAAACAAGATAACCGCCATATGCACAAATAACTTAATATGGCAAATAAGAAATCCCCGGCTGGTGTTATCCAACCGGGGATTTCCTATCTAGCGGTTATTTACGCGAGGCCGCGGCGGCGCAAGGCCACAACCGAAGTACCCAGCAAGCCGAGCACCACGATCGGGATGATCACCAGGGCCGGATTGAGGCCAGCAGCCGCCGGAGCGGCCTCATCAGCATCAATCGCATATCCAGGGCCAACGTACTCGTAATCGTATTCAGCCTCCACGGTTTCAGCCGCGGGGGGCGCTACGGGCAGAGTCGGAGCCGGAGCCGGGAACTCAGGTGCCACCGGAGCGAGCACCGGAGGAGCCGGGCGGCGCAATACCGGACGCGGAGCAGCCGGAGCCGCAGGTTGCGCTGGCTGTGCCTGGTAACCAGGAGCGGCCGGAGGCGCGGGCGCCGGAGCCGGGACTACCTCCACTGGCGGGACTACTGGCACTACAACAGGTGGCACCACTACAACAGGTTCTTCAGGGATAATCACCGGCGGGATAACCACCGGCGGCGCAACTACAACCGGATCAAGACCAGCAGCAGCGGTACCAACCTGAGTCCAAACAGCGGAAGCGTATGGATTTTCCCCACGGGTAGCACGTTGAGCTTCAAAGATGCCAACCGGGTTGAATTCGTAAGCAGTGTGCTCACCCTCGAGGTAAATCCAAGAAGGAGTCCACAAGTAGACAACGCTATCTTGGCCTTCAACCTCAACCTCAGCACCTAATTCCATCCAGATGGATTCTGCGGTACCAGGCTCAGCGGTGAGATCAATGTCGAAACCGGCTTCATCAGCAATTGCTTCTAGCACGGCGAACCGAGCCTCATCAACTGCCACGAAGATTTGATAGTCCTCGCTAGCAACCTCTTCATCGTCAACGATGACGGTTACCGGAACGCGAACTACTACCAGTTCCTCGGACTCAAGGATTTCGGTAATGTCAAGGTCTGCAGCAAGGTCTTCATCCCATACCGGAATCTCTTCAATGTTCTCTGGTAGAACGATCTCAGGGACGTTGAGTTCAGGTACAACGACCTCAGGCTCTTCTGGAACAACCGGAGCGACCGGGCCAGCAGCCAGGGTTTCAACGAACTGGATAACACCTTGGCGATCCGTCCGGGTGAACCCATTAGCGGTCGGGTCGGCCCAAGTAGTAATGGAGTTACGGGCGCCATTGGTGGCATCGTTGATCTGGATGTCTAGGGTCTCGAAGGTACCCAAGCCAGCCAGGTTGTAGTTCCATTGGTCAACTTGGTGGCCGCCGCCAGAAGCCATCATGATGGCAACTTCGACGCGGTAACCAGTAGCAGTTTCCTCAACGGCGGAGCGGATGCGCGCACCCATCAGGTTCGCGTTACCACGGCCCAGCGATACCCGGCCATCCGCGTGGATGCGGAATTGGGCATCGTAGGTGTTGTGCGGTGCGCCACGGCCATGCAAACCAACAAAGATCTCTACCGAGTCTTGCAGGTGATTCTGGTCGGACGACAGGTCAATGTTGGCATCGGCCACGTCAATCTGTAGGTACAAGGTGGCGTGAGTTTCGTTGGTGTGGTGTGCCGCGGTAGGACCGTAGTACCACAGCGCGTTTACCAGAGCAGTAGCGCCAGGGGTGCTAAGTGCGTGGGTATCCACAACTAATTGCTGAGCACCTGCCCAATTGGCGAAGTCACCGATTACGGGACGGTTTGCAGCCAACGGAATCTGGGCAAAGCTCAAATCTTCGACCAAACTCAAGATACCGTGGCCATCCGAACCCAAGGCCCAAGCACCCAAGTCGGCGCGGGAATGGTCGCGGCGGCGCAAGTTAATTTCCACAGTCGGGTCATCTACCGGGATTTCTACAATCGCTTGCCAGGTATCGCTACCGACGCGAGTCAGAGCGCGAACGTCACTGACATCAGCCAGCAAAGCACCACCGGGATCGGAAGGCGTAGCGCCAGCTAATCCGGTTAAGTCTGCGCCTTCAGTGACGCGACCAGACTGGTGTACCACTAGCGTGCGTTCACCCAATTCGATTTGCAACGAGTGCGGTTGGGCGGGAGTGCTCAACGGACTCATTACGCCGGTGATGTTGGCCAAAATGGTCAGCACCCCATTGTTGTGGCGAGCATGGAACTGGCCCGCGCCACCATCAAGGTTAATGGCCGGCAGTTGGTCCCAATACATCGCATCGAAAGTCGCCTCATCGAACGCTACATCGGTACCGAACACATATGCCCGTGGGATGTAAGTGTTGAGTGCTGGCGGGGTCCAGCCGGTTTCCGGCGAGGTTACCGGGCGGCCACCCACACCTGGGCGAGCAGGCGGGTTAACGCCAGGGCCGGTCAGGATGTGGTGGTTCAATACGGCACCGTGGAAAGCAGGCTTGGCTTGCAGCGCGTCATCGAACAGCAACGGCAACTGGGCAGCACGCCAAGAGCGGCCATCGGTCAGACCCCAGATGGTCACGGTGTCAATGTCGCCGTGGTTGGCCTGGTGGGTCCGGATGATGTCGAATGCTTGACGGTAATAGTGGCCTTGGGCGATAAGTTGCGCCTCGGTCACGCCGTTTTCAGCATCAATACCAGGGATGGTTACGTCAATCTCAGTGACGGCTTGTAGTAAGCCGCGCTCACGGTTCATGTCTTCAGGCCAGTCAGCCAACCAAGTGTTGCGCGCGGCGAACAGTTCGAGCGCGTAGCGCAAACCGTTAACATCCCATTCCAAACCGGCGTGGAACTGGTGGCCTACGCCATCAATCGGGGCGCCAGCGCGGATCAGGTAGTTGGTGAGTTGCAGCAACTGCCAGCGCTTGGCGCCGGTGTTGTCCGGGCGGCCAACGCCGCGCTCAGTGTTGTAATCGTTGATCCACAGGGTAACGCGGTTGTCGCCGCCAGCCCGGTAGGTCTCAGAACCCTCGGCATGGAACACACCGTTGAAGTAGTGGTCAGCCATTATGAAGGCTTCCCGCACAAAACGGTACGATGAATTCGGCACACCAGGTACATTGAAGATGCGGGTGTATGGCGAGTTGGGGCGCATCCCGCCGGTTGCCGCGTTGGGGCCACCGGAAACAACCTCGTTAGCCACCTCAAAGGAGTTAACCGGGTTTCCCGGGGTGCCGAACAGGCCGTAATCATGGGAGATGTTCTGGGCTACCATGCGGATGAAGGTCTCCATGCGAGCCAACATGATCGCTTGGCTCTCCGGGGAGTTATCCAGCTCCATGCCACGGCCAGCTACGTAATGCGAATGGGCTTCTTGCTCGGCATTCCACGGGGCAAAGAACCAAGTGGGGGTTTGCGAGTGCCATACCAATACGTGGCCAAACACGGTCAAGTTGTTGTCCCGAGCAAAGTTCAGGATTTGAGTGGCTTGGATGTCGCGACGGAAGGTGTCGAAATCGTCACCAGGTTGCCAGGTGGCAGCGTTGGTGGGTTGGCCAGAGAACCAGAAGTCAGGCTTCATGTGGTTCTCGCCTACCAGGTGAGTGAAGTGGTGCAGCAGCAACTCGGCATGCTCACCTTGCAGTTCGCGGCTATCAACGGCCAAACCGGTGTGAATCCCGGGCAGCGTCTCACGCAACGGAATCAAGGTTTCTTGCCACTCCAAGCGCGGAGGTAGGCTGATGCGGATGTTGTCTAGCTCAAACGCAGCGGTTTCGCCGGTGTCGCCCTGCGCCCAAGCGGTCTCAAAGTAGAGATTCGCCATGTCGGTGAAGGCAGGCACGATGAACTCGCCGGAGAAGTTGGTCCAGTCTTGGCCAACTTGGATGTTGGTCAGCAAGTTGGAGAAGCTGCTGGGGCCAGTTTGCATAGACAGGGTGAGGCGGGGGTCGGCAGCAGGCTCTACAAACCGAGCTTGACCAGAAACTTGCAGACGTAGGTTGGCGGTCATCGCTTCGGACATGTCAAACATGGGGCCATCGCCTTGGTCAACGCGACCGCTGATCCGGATGGCATGGTCTGATGCTTCCTCGATGTCGTTGCCGTCATCGTCGGTGCCCACAACCACCGGAGCACCAGGCTCAACTACGGCCAAGGTGGCCCGTGCGTTGCGGCTGAACCAGCCTTGGGTTTCACCATCTTCGAAGTCGAAGAACATCGGCGTGAACACAAAGTCAGGGTCAACTACGGGAGCCGGAGCGGTGCGGTACAGGGTCATCGAATCGATGTACCACACTGGGGTGGTCGAATTTTCTCCAGCGCCAGTGTTCAGCGAGATGCGAGCTTGGTCACCTGCCAACCAGGTGTTTGAGGTGATGGTGGTGAACTCTTCGGTAACCGCGTGGTTGCCCATGTAGGTCCAGCCGGCGATGTTGCCGTCAGCTTGCAGGGTCAGACCACGAGGGTGTACCTCCATGTTGCCTTCGCCAGTCGCAACGCGAGCAGTGATTTCCAGTTGGTACTCAGCGCCCATCTGCATTTCGGGGAACCCGATGCGCGGGGCGTGCCAGTCGGCGGTGCGGCCAAAGATGCGCAGCGCGCGGCCATCCTCAGCGAGTTCATCGTCAACGATGGATAACTGAACGTTCTGCCCGTAAATGGCGTTGTTCAGGTCAGCAGCGGTCTCGAAGGTCCAAGTGCGAACGACCTCGCGGGTATCTTCGATTTCGCCAGCAGCAACGCCGACGCGGGTCACTACTACGTTGTCCATGTAGAAAGCGCCAGCGCCACCATTAACCAGGCGCACAGCCATCGGGTTTAGATTGTGTTGAGCTTCCGGGTCAGTATTATTCCAGGTGAAATAGCCGGAAACAGTGGTCCACTCAGTAGCGGACATCTCGTGGTTGCCAACTACCCACGGGTGCGGGGCAGCAGCACCTTCGAAACGAGCATTGATAACTTCCGGCCCTTCAACAGGACGCAACACTTCGGCTTCGAAGCGATACATACCGCCTGGTTGGAATACGCCAACCGGGATTTGCAGTCCGTGCCAAGAAGCGGCTGTGGTTGCGCGTTGCACTAACCCGCTGCCGATGGGGTTGTCAACAACTTCGAATTCGCCGCCGTCGCCACCAGCGATGTTGCCGTCTTCAAAGTCACGCGACCAAACCACAACCGGGTCAATCGCCACCGGCGGTACATGCTCCGGCTCAGGTTCCGGGTCAGTTTCGACTAACAGCGGGTCAATGACATTGGAGAAAGTACCGCCGTCGCCACCCCAGGAGGTGTCACCAACTTCTTGGAAGTCGTTGGCATACATCAATTCGACACCAACCCGGGTGATAACGATATCGTCCACAAAGAACGTGCCTGCAGCGTTGCCAACCAGGCGTAGGTGGTCTACCCCGGTGCTGCGGGCAGTGAAAGTGACGTCAATGTCCCGCCACTCGGTGGTGCTTAGCTGAGTATTGCCCAGCCAAGCGAAATCGTTGTCATCGGTCTGCGAGACGAAACGCGCAGCGCCAGTGGTGCTGCCTTCCAACACTCGAGCCTGTAAACGGTACTGCGAGCCAGGGTTAAAGTGCTCACCCGGCATCTGCCACCCTTGCCAATCGGCGGTTTGAGAGATGCTCAACACGCGGTTAGGGGCAACCGGTGCGGCGAACATGGCGTCGGCGATTACGAAGGGGTGGATAGCGCCGGTGTTGTTGGGCACTAGACGGAACTGTGCCGGACGAGTCCCCGCAGGCAACTCAACTTCGATGGTATTCCAGCGACCAGGGACAACCTCAACCTCAGCCACGTGAGCAAATTGGTTATCCGGGTTGTAACCCATCAAGCGAAGCGTTACCGGAGCGCTAACATCGCCCACTAGGTGAACCCGCGCTACGAAATATAGGTCTTCTCCGGCTGGGGCGTTCATATGCCAAGACGCCGTCTGCGGGAAGAACCCATGCCAATCCGCAGAGGCGTTTACAAATAAGGCAGTGGAATCATCACCCAACTGGACAACCGAAGCACCGGCGCGCAAGAAGTCATGAGCGTTCCAACGCGCCTGCCAATTGGCAGAACTAACCGCCGAGAAAACCTGACCAAAACCCTCAGCCAAATCACCAGCCGGAGCGTTAAGGTCAGCCGGGGTTAGCGGAACGGTCGGGGTCGCCACGGGCGCAGGTGCGGCGAACATGGCGTCGGCGATTACGAAGGGATGAATAGCTCCGGCGTTGTTGGGAACTAGGCGGTATTGGTAGGGACGTTCACCAGCTGGAATACTAACCTCAATGGTGTTCCATTCACCAGGAACAACCTCGATAGTGCCAACTTGGTCAAAGCTCGGGTACGCCATCAAGCGCAAGGTGACCGGAGCGCTAACATCGCCAACCAAGTGGACACGGGCAACGAAATACAAGTCTTCGGCCGCCGGGGCGGTGAAATGCCACGATTCCCTTGGTTGCGGGAAGAACCCATGCCAATCCGCAGAGGCGTTTACAAATAAAGCAGTGGAATCATCGGCTAACTGAACCAACTCAGCACCGGAACGATGAAAATCCCAACCATCCCAACGCGCCTGCCAGTTAGCAGAAGCAACCGCCGAGAATACCTCACCAAAGCCACCAGCCAAATCACCAGCCGGAGCAACCAAGCCGCCCCATAACGGAGCATTATCCGACAGTAATTGGGGGGGGGTAGCTTCAGTTACAGCCGTATCAACGTAGGCTGGTGCGTAACCGGTGACAACATCGCCAGCTACCGCATCTTCAATCGAAGGAACATAAAGGTCAGTCTCGTTGGCCACCAAATAATCTGGGGTGTAATTCTCCAGGTCAGCCGAGATTTGATCGTAGTCAATGACAGAAACGATTTCTGGCATTAAATAAGCATCCGCGAATGCGGGGGCGGCGGTTAAGCCAGTGGCGGTGAGGGCAGTGGTCCCTACCAGGGTTGCAGCAACTATGGCAGAACAACGACGAATCCAAGCTTTCGCTTGACTTCTCGGTGCCGCCTGTGCCCGCGAATCATTTCGCAGACTCATAGTCCGAAACATCCAGAACGCTCCTTTGCGTTGATTTTTGGCCGTTTCAGCATTTGCTAAACCAGGGTGAGTGGTGGGTGACGGCCAAGTGGGTGTCAACGCCTGATGCCGTGGGGGCATTAGGTTGCTTATGAGTGTGGCGGACGATATAGGGATATGAGGTTTTCTACTCAAAAATGAGTATGCCTACCCTCAATTACTCAATACCACAATAACCAGGAAAAGCGGCTTTATGCGCCAGCTAAATTAGTTCAACGGATGCCTTAATCTTTCCCTAAATCGGGCGGTTTAACTACGTCCGCATTTAGAGCTGCGCGGAACCATTCACCAACTCACAAAGTCGTTCTGATCAAAAGGTGCTTCAAGCGAATCACACCCAAGGGTTAATTACTGGAACGCCAAGTGGTTCAAAGTGTTTTATGTTTCTGGTCACCACAATCATGCCACTTGCTGCCGCGATAGCGGCAATGAGGGCATCATCTTTGGGCGCCGCTTCCGGGATTGGATATTTACCGTATATCCGTGCTGCCCGTGTATTGAAATCCAGTACCCGATTGGTGGTGACAAACGCAGGGATTACTCTTTGCTCGAACCACTCACGTAAGACTTTACCCTGGGTTGGATCATCTCGCTCTTTTAATCGAATGCCCTGCTCGATCTCGGCAATAGTGATGGCGGTTATGTATACGTCAACGGCGTTTACGTTTCTGAGCCAATCGGCCACTTCCACGTTTCTGGCTGGAACACGGGTAGCCGAAACCACGTTGGTGTCAAGGACGTACATTTTCTAGAATTCTGGCGAGCGCAGCGTCAAGCCAAGCGGTACTGGTTCCCAATCGAAATCTGCCTCCGGCCGAGGATCGGCTAACATTTCTACCAACGATGGCGCGGGTACATTCAGGGAATCCACTAGTATCTGCCGGGCTTGAGATTCAATCGAACGGGAACTACCGAGAGCCCGTAGCTTCAATTGGGCCTTGGTGCCATCAGGCAGTCCTCGCACCAAAAGTTGTTCAGTCACGAAAACCTCCTACGTGTGATTTCATCTGAATGTTATCACATATTTCGGATTGGTAGAATCGCTCGAAAATCGCGTTCACCCCTGAGCCACTAACTGGCGATACAAACAAAAGAGGGCCCCGACCGGATTTCTCCGACCGAGGCCCTTCGGGTTTAGTTGATAATCAGTTAGACGAGATTACGACGGCGCATTACGGTCGCTACGCCTGCCAGGCCGACTACGAATACCAGCGGCAGAGCAATTGCCAACGGGTTGATGCCACTGGCCGGGGTAACCTCCGCTGCCTCATCAGCATCTACCGAATAGCCGGGGCCGGCGTACTCAGCTTCTACTGCATCGTCGGCTTCACCATTGACATAACCTGGGTATTCGGTCACCGACTCCGGGGAGTAATACCCTGGATAATAGGTATCAGCCGATCCCTGGTTACCGGGGCGGTTGTGGTTGCCGCCACGGCCCTGGTTATTGTTCTGGTTGCCTTGCTCACCACTTGGCCCTTGTGGGCTCTGCGGACCCTCTGGGCTGGGAGCCGGCGGCGCGGGAGGTGCTGGCGGTGCAGGAGGCGTAGGCGGTGCAGGAGGCGTAGGCGGTGCAGGAGGCGTAGGCGGTGCAGGAGGCGTAGGAGGCGTAGGCGGGACGATCGGTAATTCAGGGGTCGCGCCACCAGGTGCTACCGGAGTCAAGTTAGCCCGAGCCTCATACAATTCTTGATACAGGCCTTGCAAAGTTTCCGAGGGTGCGGTGATCCTTAGGAGACTAGCGGGAGCATTCAAGTATTCTTGAATGTTGGCTAGCGCAACCACAAAGCGTTCCCACGATACTGGAGTGAAGTCACTGGCATTTAGCTCGTCAACTTCGTCAGCGATCATGTTTACAAACTCGCGAATCTGCTCAACGGTAACCGGAGGCGCCGGCGGCTCAACCGGATCGCTGGCGGCGACCAGTTCAACTACGCCCCAACGGGCGGTGTTGTTGAAGCCTTGACCAGTGGTGTCGGCCCAAACGTTAACCCCAGCGCGAGGCGCGCCCGCATCGTCGGAATTGTTATCGTTGATCTGAACGTCGAGGCCCTGGAAGGTGCCTAAGCCGCCCACGCTGTTCCACTCCCCTTGCAGGTGACCAGTGTCAGCCAGGAGTTGCATTGCCATTTCGACGATGTACCCGCCATCAGTCCCTACTGCGGCGGCAGTAACGCGCTCAGCGAAGTCCGAGGACATGCCGTTCCCGCCAAACGAGATGCGGCCATCAGCGGCAACGTTGATTTGCACATCGTACAGTTGACGATAATCGCCAGCTTTGCCGTTGCCCAGGTCGAGGAATACCTCAACTGAGTCGCGCTCCCACCAGTTGGCATTGCCAACCTGGATGTTGGAATCGTCCACCTCAGCGAGGAGGTACAGGGTATCGCCCTTCCAAACGGTGCGAACGGTCGCCTGAGCAGTCGCGTTACCCTGCTGGGCCCGGTCGGTGCGGAAGCTGTTGGCACCCGCCCAGGCAGCATCAACGATGCCGTCAATCACGGGAGCTGCGTCAGCCTCGACCGCCTGAGTGAAGCGGAGGTCTTCTACGAAGGTCAGCTCGCCAAATACGCCCTTGGTGTTCCAGGCGCCAACCACGGTATCCCCGTTCACGGCCCGCAGGTCGAACGTGCGGTTCGATTCGAAAGCCGGGCTAGCGTGTGGAATGTGGATGATAGCCTGCATCCCGGTCGGCGTGGTGCGGGTGATCGCTGTGGTGCCTTCGGGGCCCTCAACGACGCCCGATGCGTCCACATAAACCAGATCCAGGTCGTAAACCGCTTCGATTGCCGGAGCGTTAACGTTGGCCAGCACCACCAGGTATTCCGGGGTGTACCGCAGACTGAACGAGCCAGCTTGGCTGGACAGTTGCTGGGCCGGGAGTTGGCGCCAAACCACGTCATCGAAGCTGTCATCGTGCAGAGCCACATCGCCACCGAATACGTTAGCGGCGGTCATCCGCGGCAGCAGGTAGTCGCCAGCATCGGCGGCGCCGAAGTAGGCTTGCTTGGCCTGCAGGTCGCGGTCAAACAACAGCGGGTTCTGTGCCTCACGCCATGAGCGGCTGTCAATCAGACCCCAAACGGTTACGAACTCTAAGTTGCCGTGCGCACGCTGGTAAGCGCGGAAGGCGTTGAAGGTGTCGCGGTAGTACCAGCCCTGGTCGATCAAGGTGGCTTCGGTGGTCGCACCGGTGACGTCCAACTCGGTGACGGCGGTCTTCAAAGTCCGCTCGTACTTCTCTTCCCAGCGCTCGTTGGCGGTAGCGGTGTCGGCCAGCGCGGCGGCCAGGTTGGCAACCGGCACGTTCAGCGAAACGTGGAACTGGTGAGCCATACCGTCAATCGGGATACCTTGCTCCAATAGGGAGTCAACGTACGAGATGTAGCGGCCACGCTTGTCCGTGAACTCGGTGTTGTAATCGTTGATCCACAGTTGGATCGGACGGTCTCCCACGCTGTACTCGGGGCCGTTGAAGACCTCATCTGCGATCTGGAATGCTACGGGCGCAAATTGGTTGCCCATGACGCGGTACCAGTTGGCCGATTCGCGCAGCCCATCGGGGTTACCGGGGCCGTTAGCGATGATTTCGTTCACAACTTCCCAGGCAGTGAAGGGGTTGGTGCCCGAACCGAACTTGCCCCAGCCGTCGAAGTGCCGACCTGATGAGTCCACGCCACCATTCACGATGGCATCGGCGATGTTGCGAGCGTGTTGCTCCATCCGGGCCTTCATGAAATCTTGGTCTTCAGGCGAGTTAGTCAATTCGCGGCCACTGTCGTCTTGGAAGAACCAAGCCGGGGTTTGGCTGTGCCAGAACAGCACATGGCCAAAGTAACCTAGGTCGTGCTCGGCCGCGAAGTTGAGCGTGTCAACAGCTTGGGCATTCATCCGGAACTGGCTCATGCTGCCATTAGCGCCGCCGCCATACCAAGCATCGGGCTTCATGTGGTTTTCAGCCACGACTTTGTTGAAGTGGTGTAGTAACAGTTCCGAGCTGGAACCGATCGTCTCACGGGAGTCAATCGCCACGCCCATCGGGAAGTCCACGGTGTCTTTGAGCGGAGTTAAATCCTCCTGCCAAGCTGGCGGGACCGGAACATACAGCAACACATTGTCAATCGCGAAGCTGTCGGTGTTGCCCGTCGCACCGGATACCCACGGGGTTTCCAGGTAGAGCTCGGACACCGAACCGTTGGTCGGCATCGTGAAGGTGCCACTAATCCGGGTCCAGTCGGTGCCGACCGGCATGTTCTGTACCAGGTTAGTGAAATTACCATCGGCATTTACCGAGAGGGTAACTTGACCAGCGGTACCATTCAAGAAACGGGCATCTGCTTGGAATAACACGGTTTGACCAGCAGGTATCCGGCCAAGCATGTTGATCAGGGGGCCATCGCCTTGGTTGTCGCGGCCGACCATCGCCATCCCGTTCGCCGACGCGGTCGGCTCCGCATCCGGACCGTCGGTCAGCACGTTGGCACCCGGTTGGGTCAGTTCCAGGGCGGCATTGGCGGCGGCAGTGGAACCATCGTTCGGCTGAGTGTCGCGAGCGTGCCACGGCCCGATGCCATCTTCGCCCTCAAAGTCCCAGAACCCGATGGTGGTGCCTGGCGGCAGCAGCCCGCCCGGAGGCGTGGTAGGGGTCATGTCCTTGACCATTAGGTCGTCAATCAGGATGGTGCCGTCAAAACCACCTTCAATCCATATCCGAGCATCTGCGGAGACTGTACTGGCCGAGCCCGCTACACGAGTCCACCCAGTAGAAGTGATTTCGGTGTTGCCAACCCACTCCCATTGATTTTCAGCCGCAGGGTCGTTGAGAATAAACCGAACACTGGTCGGGGCAGCCCCTTCGGGCAAACGGGCTAACATTGAGAACTCGTAGTTGACTCCCGCTTGCAGCATGCCAACCGGGGTCGAGATACCGGCGTGATTGGCGGTGCGAGTTTGGGTGAATACCGTATTGTCAGCGTTAGCTGGATCGGCGATGAAAGCAGTCGAGGTGACGTTGTTTGCATCTTTAATCACATACGGATCAATGGTGCCAGCTTCGAAATCGTTGAAAGCAACGTAGGGCGACGGGGTAACGGGCGTGACATCGGTGATAGTCACATCGTCAATCAGGATGTCGTAAGCGGTATCGCCGAGATTAGACGAGACAACCCATAGTTGGTCGGCATCGCTGCTGGCTACTACGGTTGCCGTGATGTTGGTCCAACTGTCTGCGTTCACAGTGGTGTTGCCCAGGTGATTGAGGCCGGGGATCCGCACAAACCGCGCGGACAGGCCTACTGCAGGTTCCACCAAACGGGCCCGCATTGACAGTTGATATTCGTTACCATTGGTCAACATCCCAGCAGGGCTGAGCAAGCCCTCCCAGTCGGCATCGCGGGTCATCCGCAATACGGTGTTGGTGGCATCGGACGGATCGGCAGTGAACGCGATGCCGGGGTTATCGTTCACGCCCCAAGGAGCGATGCTCTCGTTTTCAAAATCGAGCAGGGAGACCACACCAGGCGGTAACTGTGGGCCAGGATCAGTGGTGCCTTGTTCCAACGGATCAATAACGTTGGCGAAAGTGCCGCCGTCACCCTTAAATTCGACTTGGCCGTTTTGGAAGTCGGCGCTTGCGACGATACGACCAGTGGCGACGTCGGTTACCACTACATCGTCCACGAAGAAGGTACCGCCGTTGCCAGCAACCAAGCGAATCCAGCTCACGCCCGATGCCCGCGAAGTGAAGGTGGCATCAATCTGAGTCCACGCGGTGGTGTTCATGGCGGTATTGCCAATCCAGGCAAAGTCACCATTGTTGGTGGTCCCGTCACCGTTGGGGAACGGGTCAGTCTGGCTGACAAAACGGGCACTGCCACCAGTGGTGCCATCCAGCACCCTAGCTTGCAGCCGATACTGCGTGCCGCCGTCAATCAGGTCGCCGGGGATTTGCAGACCTTGCCAGTCGGCATCCTGCGTGATGCTCAAAACGCGATTGTCCGCAGTGGGCGGAGTGGTTTCGCCACCACCGTTACCGCCGTCACCGGGATCGGTGGGCAGGGCGACGCGGGTGATGATGACATCGTCAATCAGGTATTCGAAGGGTTCATCTTTAACGATGTCGGTGGTGCCGATGAATACTTGGCGAGCGTCCGAGTCGGCCGGGATAGACCAGGTTGCGGTGTGAATCTCCCATTCATCGGCCGTGATCTTGGTCGCATTGTCTTTGGGAATCCACTGATAGTCCCCATCGCTCACAAAGGCGAGTTCCGATTCGCCTGCAACCCCATCGGCCAAGCGGGCAGCTACGGAGAGGTTATAGGTGTAACCAGGCTCTAACATGCCAACTGGGGTCTGGATGCCTTGCCAGGATGCCTCGCGGACGGTGGAAAGTACTGAGTTTTCGGAAGGCTCTTGGATTTCGGGGATGGTCGGTTGGGCGGGTTCAAAGTCGCCGACCAGAATCCAGGCCCAGTCGTTATTATTCCCCGGCTGTTCAGCCCGAAGGTTGGTTTGGTTTGGATTGGTCTCCCATACGCGGCCATCAAATAAGACGCGGTCGCCAGCGCGGTAACTCCAAGTTGGGGTCCAGGCCGAGATCACTTGGCCATTGACATCCAACGCGAGATCGCCGTATTCCATCCAACCGGCCCATAGCGTGCCTGGCTCTGTGCCCCGGTCGCCCTGTTCAATTGCTTGATAGACCCGGCCATTCCAGCTCACGATCATGCCAACTCGCCAATCTTCGTGGCTCAGGGCTGGGTCCCATTCCCGCTCAGCTTGCGGCAACGAAGGAACTTCGGGGTAAACCGGCTCGCCCGGAACCAGATTGAGGTACTCCGGCACCACGTTGATGTCAGCGCCGCCGTTGACCACCCAGTCTTCGCCATATTGATTGGCCAAAGGGTTCTTTACATCATCGAACGTTAAATAAGAAACTACTTCACCCGTAGGGTTCGGCTGCGGTACTAGCGGCGCAGCGGCATAAGAAACACCGGTCATGGCAGTGGTGCCCACCAGCGTAGCAGAAACAAAAGCTGCGCTCCGACGGAGCCAGCTCTTACGGGAGTCCCCCCCCCGCGCCTGACCCTGACTACGCAGGTTCATCGTACGAAACATCTAGAACGCTCCTTCGCGTTGATCCTCGACAGTTACCTTTGTGCTTGGAATAGCACTGGCTTATCTAGGATTGTGCTTTTAGCGTTTTCTAAAATGTGGCCGTTTCGTTACATTTGAGTATTTACTTAACCGATCACTTGCATTGTATCGGCCAAAATGAGTATCCACTTACGCCAGGTCCGGCTCACCGGCGATACCTCAGCTTGGGGTCCAGGGCATCGCGCAACCCATCGCCAAGCAGGTTGAAACCCAGCACAGCCAGCCCGATGGCGATGCCGGGAGCCAGCACCAAATTGAGATGAGTTCCCAGGAAAGACTGAGAATCCTGCAACATCCTCCCCCACGATGGGGTGGGGGGCGGTGTGCCGAGGCCCAGGTAGCTCAGGCCAGCTTCTGCTAGGACAGCTACCCCGAAAGCGACCGATGCATGCACGATCAGCGTGCCAATTATATTGGGGAAAATATGAGTTATGGCGATATGCCTGCTCCCGGCACCCGATGCCTTAGCCGCCGTGACATATTCGCTGTTCAGCACATTTATGGCCCCAGCCCTGGTGAGCCGGGCAAACGCAGGAATGCCCGCGATGCCAAGCGCGACGGCTGCCGTTGCTGTGGATGCCCCGAACGCGGCCGCGAATATAATCGCGAGCAGCAGCCCTGGGATCGCCATTAGCAAATCGAAGCCGCGGCCTAGCATGGCCCCAATCGGTCCGCCGCGTAGCGCAGCTAACAGACCGAGTGGGACTCCAATCAGTGCCCCGATGAGCACCACGGTTGATCCGACCAGTAAGGCGACTCTGGCCCCGGCCATGATCTGGGAAAGCACGTCCCGGCCCAGCCGGTCGGTGCCGAGCCAGTGGGCGGTTGACGGGGGTTGCAAGCGGATGGCTGGGTTGGCTAGCAGGGGGTCGAATGGCGTCCAGACCAACGAAGTCACAGCCATCAGCAGCACTAGGCCGACTATCACGGCACCGATCCAGACCGATATTCTGGCACGGCCCTTGAGCCTACCTATGGTCGTGCTTCGCGAGGTGCGGACCAACGGACCCGATGCAGAACCTCGCCTGGTCATGCGGGCACTCCGTCCCGTACTCGGGGGTCGATCGCCAGGTAGGCCAAGTCGGTGATCAGGTTAGCTACGATGATGACGGCCACCACCAGCATCACGATGCCTTGTACGGTTTGCAGGTCTCGGTTGGCCACGGCATCTATCAGCATCGAACCGATGCCGGGGATGACGAACACCCGCTCCACCACCACGGCCCCGACTAGCAGTGCTGCGAACTGCACTCCGGAGATGGTAATGATTGGGATGGCGACATTGCGCAGCCCGTGAACCCAAAACGCTCGCCATCGGGTAAAGCCCACGCTGAGCGCGGTACGCATATAATCCTGACTCAACATCTCGACTACGGCTGACCGCACATATCTGGTGAGAATTGCAGCCTGGATCAGTCCGAGCGTGAGTACTGGCAAGGTAACTCGCCGCAGAAACTCGGCAAAGTTGAAGGCGGGTGGCATCCAACCTCCGGTCGGCAACCAGCCCAGCCTCACGCTGAATAGAGCCACCAACAACAAGCCCAGCAAAAACGCTGGCACCGCCACTCCAACTTGGCTAGCCCCGCTAATTAGCCCCCCAATCGCGTTTCTCCGCTGCATCGCGGCCAGAGCACCGAGTGGAATCGCGATGATTAACGCAAGCAACAGCCCAAGTACCACCAAAATCAGCGTGACTTGGATTCGGTCCAAAACCAGCGGGGTGATGGATCGTCCAGTTACAAATGAAGTACCGAAGTCAAGGCGTAACAGCCCCAACAGCCAGGTCCAATACTGCACCATTAATGGCCGGTCGGTACCGGTGCGCACCCGCCACGCCGCCAGGGCATCGGGCGTCGCGTTCACCCCTAACGCCACCGATGCCGCATCGCCCGGTAACACCCGCAGCAAAAAAAACACCCCTATGGAGGCGAGCAGCCAAGCCACGATCGCTTGCCCGAATAAGCGCAACGCATATTTGCCCACAGTCACCTCCAGCGGATCTGGGTCAGGTCCATAGACTCGGTGACTCCATTTGGTTGGATGCCAGTGAGGTTAATATCGGCTACCGTCAGGCGCGGTGCCAGATAAAGCACAACAGCAGGCACATCGGCGGCGATTTCCCGCACGAGGCTTTGCATACCCGTTATCCATTGCTCGGTAGTGCCTTGGTCAGCTAATTCAGCTTGCTTTAGTATATTTGGGTTATCGTAACCGACATAATAATTAGGGTCGCCAAATACGGTTAGCAAGTCCCAAGCTTCGGAATGCATGATGATAGACATATCGAAGTCGTGGTTTCTAAATACTTGATCCAGCCAGACTGCCGGAAATTCCAAGATGTTTATTGTAGCGGTTACGCCTACTTGATTCAAATAAAATTGAATTAATTCCGCTGCCGCTGTGGCATATGGGAGATTCGGGACATCTAACGAAACATTTAGGTTAGTAACATTGGCTTCAACTAGTAATTCTTTAGACCTTTGGGGGTTATACTCGAATTCATTTGATAGGTCCTCGAAGAATGGGTCTTGAGGCGTTACCATTGCTCCGACTAAAGTTCCGTACCCGGCCGCTACGGCATCTAGTAGGGCTTGCCTATCTACGGCGTGTGCAAAGGCTTGCCTAACTTTGACATCATCAAACGGTGGGCGCCGGTTATTGAAACTCCACAATACATCGCCGGTTGAAGTACCGGTCAGTACTTGTACCCCTGGTTCAGTTTCCAACACTCTAGTTTGGTCTCCGCTGGCTAGGTTTACCAGCATGTTGATTTCTCCAGCCCTAAAAGCGTTAACTGCCGCCGTAGTGTCTAGTAAATACCTGACTTCTATTCGATCCATCCCTGGCGGATTGCCCCAGTATTCCGGTCGGCTTTCTAAAATAATATGTTGACCGGGTGAGACATTGGTAACTCTAAAAGGCCCGGTGCCGACAGTTTGGGTCGCTTTATCGAAGTTAATCTCCGTTGGGAAAATCGCTCCCGGTGGGGTGCCTAAGGTGTAAAGCCACTGGTTTGAGGGACGGCTTAACGTAACTCTGACCTGCAAATCATCAATAGCTTCAGTTTTTTCAATAATTGACATGGCATTAGCTGTGGCATTCAGCCAATCGGTTTGAGTACGATCAAAACTTGCAACCACATCGTTCGCGGTAAATAGCCGCCCATCGGAAAATGTCACGCCCGGCTGCAAATAGAAATCGTAAACTCTTCTATCCTCGCTAATTACCCAGCGTTGGGCTAATAAAGGTTCGATTTCACCATTTTGGCCGATTTTTATTAACGTCTCATAAACGTTATTTAATAACAACTGAGGAATTGCGGCACCACTGGTAGTTGTGAAATCTAGGTTTATCGGCTCGGCGCCAGTCGCCACTACCAATTCTCGCCGGTCGCCCGCTACTCCCCCACCTGGACTGACTGCTGTCCAGCCGGCGTTACAACCACTCAGCCCAAGTGTGCTGATTAGCGCCAAAACGGCTAACCAGACAACGGCGCGAGAGGGTTTCACACTCACACCCTAGCCCAGCCCCACCCCTCTGAGGCCATCTCAGGCTTTAAGCCGGGTTGCCTACGTGCTACCACGCATACCTGTGGATAACTCCAAGCGACAACTTTGCCCGCTCGCCTAGAGTACGGCAGGCACCTCTATTTACGGGTGTAGAATTGGCAGCATGTCAATGGTTGCGGCTACGGCGCCCCCGGTAGAATACGAACCTCCGGGGATGCGGGTTATCCCGATGTCTAGGTCCGATTATGAATTGCTGCCCGAAAAACCCAAAGCAGAATGGGTTAAAGGAAAGGCATACATAATGATGGCACCAGTGGCATTTGTTCACGGACGGGTATCCATGCGACTCGGCAAGGTTCTAATGGACTCCTTGAAGGGCGTTGATGTAGTCGGCGATGTGGGATTTCGAATGGCTGACTCCGACCGCGGCCCGGACATAATGGTCTTCCCCGAAAACACGGCATCGGGCACTTTTGTAAAAGAAATTCCGGTACTGATTGCGGAAATAATTTCTCCCAGCACCCGCACTCAGGATTACATCGCCAAAGCTAGCGAATACGCGCGCGCCGGAGTCGGCCAATATTGGATTATCGACCCGAAGTTGGAAATTATTACTTTACTAAGTAACGATGGCGCCGATGGTTGGAATTTAATTTCTGAGGTTAATTCCGATCACCCAACGGTCGAGGTTCCGGTATCAAATTACGGTATCGTCTCGGTAAATCTTACTTCAATCCTATAACTACCACTTTAAAATAAAAAACCCAGCAGTTGTTTGTTTCTGCTGGGCTTTTTAGCATGCTGCGACCGGGGCTATTGCTTACGAACTTCCAATCCGGGCAGGTCTGGAGTGAACGAGGCACCGGCGGGGCGGTCAACTACCACAGTGGAGCCGTCGGTGATGGCGCCGGACAACAGTTGCTTTGCCAGCCGGTCACCAATTTCGCGTTGCACTAGGCGGCGCAACGGGCGGGCACCGTATGCCGGGTCAAAGCCCTGCTCAGCCAGCCATTCACGAGCCGCCGGAGTGACCTCCAGGCTAATCCGCCGGTCAGCCAACCGCTTAGCAAAGGAGGCAACTTGCAAATCGACGATGGAGCCGAGGTCGCCCAGGGATAGGGGATCAAACATGACGATGTCATCGAGCCGGTTCAAGAATTCTGGTTTGAAAGCGGAACGAACGGTTGCCATTACCGCTTCGTTCTTCTCTGCTGGAGTCAATGACGGGTCAATTAAGTATTGCGAACCGAGATTAGAAGTTAATACCAAAATCACATTTCGGAAATCAACTACCCGGCCTTGGCCATCAGTTAAGCGCCCATCATCCAATACTTGTAATAAAATATTGAATACATCGGGATGCGCTTTTTCTACTTCATCGAGCAATACCACTGAATAAGGCCGACGGCGCACTGCTTCAGTTAATTGCCCGCCTTCTTCATAACCAACATAACCAGGAGGAGCACCAACTAACCGGGAGACTGAGTGTTTTTCTCCATATTCCGACATATCAATGCGGACCATTGCGCGTTCATCATCGAATAGGAAATCAGCCAACGCTTTCGCCAATTCGGTTTTACCAACACCGGTGGGCCCTAAGAACAAGAACGAACCAGTGGGCCGGTTCGGGTCAGAAACCCCGGCACGGGCGCGTCGCACAGCATCGGCTACGGCGGTTACGGCATCCTGCTGACCAATCAGTCGCGAGCCGATTACGCCTTCCATGTCCAGCAGTTTTTCGGCTTCGCCTTGCAACATCCGGCCAGCCGGAATCCCGGTCCAGGCCGAAACCACTTCAGCAATTTCATCAGCCGAGACCCCATCGGCGATCATCGGGCCGGTAACAGTTTCGGTGCCATCGTCGGAAACAAAAACCCCAACTTCGGCAGCTTTCTCTTCCGCCTCAGCCGCAGCTAATTCCGCTTCTAGCGCCGGAATTTCGCCATACTGAATCCGCGCCGCAGCTTCTAAATCACCTTCCCGCAAAGCGATTTCAGCATCGGTACGTTTAGCATCCAACGAAGCGCGCAATTCCCCAACTCGATTATGCCCGGCCTTTTCCGCTTCCCATCGGGCAGTCAAAGCGGATAAATGTTCCCGCTTATCGGCTAATTCGCGGCGCAAGGCATCTAACCGAGCAACTGAGCCTTCATCTTTGGATTCAGATAAAACCACCTCTTCCATTTCTAAACGAGTAACTTGACGCTGTAAATGGTCAATCTCAATTGGCGAACTATCCAATTCCATGCGCAATCGAGAAGCCGCTTCATCAACCAAGTCAATGGCTTTATCGGGCAATTGCCGACCAGTGATATAACGGTCAGATAAAGTAGCCGCTGCCACTAGCGCACTATCAGAAATAGTTACTTTATGGTGCGCTTCGTACCGCTCTTTCAAACCACGCAAAATCGCAATCGTGTCTTCCACAGAAGGCTCGCCCACAAACACCTGCTGGAAACGCCGCTCCAGGGCCGGATCCTTTTCGATCCGCTCCCGGTACTCATCCAATGTGGTGGCGCCCACCAAACGCAACTCACCACGGGCCAACATCGGCTTTAGCATGTTGCCGGCATCCATCGAACCGTCGCCGCTACCTCCGGCGCCGACCATCGTGTGGAGTTCGTCGATGAAGGTGATGACTTCCCCATCGGAGGCTTCAATCTCCGACAACACCGCCTTGAGGCGCTCTTCAAACTCGCCGCGGTACTTGGCGCCAGCCACCATTGAGGCCAAGTCCAAGGCAACCAGGCGCTTGTCTTTCAACGAATCTGGCACATCACCTGCGACGATGCGTTGCGCCAGCCCTTCAACTACCGCAGTTTTGCCCACGCCCGGCTCGCCAATCAGCACCGGGTTGTTTTTTGTGCGGCGGCTCAAAACCTGAATCACCCGGCGAATCTCGGCATCCCGCCCAATCACCGGGTCCAATTTGCCGTCCCGTGCGCGCTGGGTCAGGTCGGTGCCGTATTGCTCCAACGCTTGGAAAGTGCCTTCCGGATTCGCCGTGGTCACTTTTGCCCCCTTCCGCAGATTGGGTAACGCTGCTCGCATCGCTGCTGCCGTTGCTCCGGCTTGCTTTAACGCCTCGGCCGCTTTGCCCGTGCCCTCGGCCAAGCCGATCAGCAAGCACTCAGTTGAAACATAGTCATCGCCCAAAGATCGTGCTTCCTCGGCAGCCAAATTCATCGCGGTCAATAACGGGCGGGAGGCTTGCGCTTGCCCGGTTCCACCGCCAGAAGCCGCAGGTAAGGCCATGAGCGCAGCCCGGACCTTCTGCCCGATGCCTTGCGCGTCCGCGCCGACTGCGCCTAACAAAGCTGAGGCGATTCCACTTTGCTGAGTTAGCAGCGAGTTCAACAGATGTTCTGGTTCGACCTGCGGATTTCCCGCCACCGTCGCGCTCTGCACTGCATCTGAAATCGCTTCTTGGGATTTTGTAGTGTATTTCGTTTCCATCGAATCCTAAATTACCGTTGTTTTGACGATCTGCCGCGTTATCGCCCCCGCTTGTGAACCTCTCCAGTCCACGTCGCTCCGGCTCTGCCTTGCACCTCATTCAAAACAACGGCAATTTCGCGGCTGATACTCTTTGACGCTATATACAACGATGCGGTGGCGTTTTTTATTCCCGATGCCACGCGGCAGCCACCACACCCGATACGCATTTGCCCGTTGCGCATTTGTCCGAGGCACATGGCAGAGTTGGGCTATGGCTCCCTATTTGCCCGCTGTGCGGTCTCGACGCTTGGCCGCCGCTGGTCTGGTTACTGCGGTAATGCTTATTTTGACCGGCTGTGCGCGGCTGAACATGTTCATTGACTTGCATGAAAACGACCGCGCCTCCATGTCCCTGAACTTGGCTTTCCAAGATGAGGCCCTCCGAGAAATGGGCCAAGACCCGGCAGAGTTTTGGGCAGGCGCTCAGCAAGAACTCGAAGCTGGCTTACCCTCCGGTGCCAGGGTTCAAAGCTACCCAGAGCCGGGCTGGTCTGGCTTTAATGTTTCAATACTTGACACCCCAATATCCGAGCTAGATGGATTCGACGATGCCGGGATGGGTGGCGTCATGGTCACTCGCGATGGTGATTACTACATTTTCCGTTCAGCTTCCGGGCTAGCAGATGAATTAGAGGGTGTCGCCGACCAGATGCCTGCAGGCGTAGAAGCGCTAGATTTGACTTTGCAGCTCTCTTGCCCTGGGGCCATCGCTGAATCCAACGGGACGATCATGGGCAATATGGTGCGCTGGGATTTGACCCAGTTCACTTCCGCCCAAGAGTTAACTGCCCGATGCAGCGCTATCGCTGATCCGACCTGGCAAGCCAGCCCAGTACGCGATGCTGGTTGGTTTGGGCGATGGTGGCCGGTGATATTGGGGGGCCTATTAACCCTAGGGTTACTGGCAGGGCTGGGGTATTTCCTCCGGCGCCGGTCCCATGACGAACGCGATACTGAGCCCAGCAACTTCGGTGATACAGCCAACTGGATGACTCCGGATGTCGTTCTAGCCCCGGAACCACATCACCGGCCATACCAAGCCCCCCGCACCGAACTTGACCAAGGATTCGAAGAGCCGGTTGACGGCGGTGAGCTTGACTGGGGCGAGAGCGATTTGAGCGATATGGATTGGAGTGAAGGTGACCACCACTGAAAATTGGCGCCCCGACCCACTCGGGCCTGATTTTGAACAGACCACGTTAGCTGTTCCTACGTCACCGGCATCAGGCGCGCCGAAAGCCGAAGTCACGCTGGTTCGGCATGTGCCGTCCACCGAGGTAGCAGAAGGTGGCATCAACGTTGCCGAGCATCCAGTGGCTATCTTGTACCTGCATGGGTTTGTGGACTACTTCTTCCACCCACATGTAGCTGAAGCCTTAGCCGCTGCCGGGTATGCGTTCTACGCCCTCGACCTGCGCGGATACGGGCGTTCGATGGAATCGCATGTCCAAGCTGGCGGCCAGCCCAATCACGTTGACGACTTGGCGGCCCATGCGGCTGACCTGGATGCCGCAGCGGCTGAGATTCGAAGCCGAGGCCACCAAAAGTTGGTAGTCCTGGCTCACTCAATGGGCGGTTTAATTGCCACGCTTTGGGCAAATGGCGCCTTAGCCGCCGATGGAAACGACCCGGATCAACCCGCTTCAGTCCGAGCTGATGCCTTGGTACTCAACGCCCCGTGGTTTGACCTCAACGAAAACTCTTTGCTGCGCGGCCCTGGTACCGCCGTAATCGCGGCTCTAAGTCAAGTCGCCCCCGATGCCGTAGTTGGCGGACTTAAACCTCATTATGGCAAGGCGTTGCACCGGGACACCGGCGGTGAATGGGATTTTAATCTGGCATGGAAACCGCTTGAGGGCTTCCCGGTCCGGGCCGCCTGGTTAACCACTGTCCGGCAGGGACACCGCCGCATCATGAATGGCTTGGTCAACCTGCACATCCCGGTGTTGGTGTTGTCGGCCACCAGGTCTGGCCCTGCCAAGTATTGGCATCCGGAGGTCATCACCACTGATTCGGTGCTTGACGTATACGACATCGCTAAAGGGGCCGCCCGGATTGGCGAGGATGTCACCTTTGTTCAAATCCCCGGTGGCGCCCATGATTTGGCGCTCTCCCGCAAGCCAGCCCGAGATGAGTACTTATCAACCGTCCTGAACTGGTTGCAATCCCGAATCCCCGCCCAATAGCTTACCCGATTGCGACATAGCTGTAAGACGTCAGATTGCGTGAGATACGAGGAAGAGCAAGAGCGAATTGGACATATGGTCCATGAGCGGAGGCGATGACGAAGTAGATCGCGTGATATGGCCCCTACAACCAGCAATTTCACGAAAGCTGTAAGGCGTCAGATGGGTTAAGCTGGAAGGCAGAGCATGAGCGAATTGGGCATGTGGCCCATGAGCGGGTGCGATAACGCACCAGATTGACCTATATGGCGCCTTACAGCCGATAGAAGTTTTGCCAAGAGCGTGACGCAGTCGGCCCCCGCTGACCCTGGTATCGGGAGCCAGTAGCCCCTGAACCGTACGGCTTTTCCGCCGGGCTGGACAACTGGAAGAAACACATCTGCCCGATTTTCATGCCCGGCCAGAGCAAGATCGGCAAGGTAGCCACGTTGCTCAATTCCAACGTGACATGGCCGCTGAATCCGGGGTCAATGAACCCGGCTGTGGAGTGGGTGAGCAAACCCAACCGGCCCAGGCTCGACTTTCCTTCCAAGCGAGCGGCGATGTTGTCGGCCAGCGAGACCAGTTCCAACGACGAGCCGAGCACGAACTCCCCCGGATGCAGCACGAATGGCTCATCGGGCCCGACTTCAACCAGTTGTGTCAGCTCTTCCTGCGCCACAGACGGGTCAATGTGCGGATATTTATGATTATTGAACAGTCGGAAATAACGATCCAACCGCACGTCAATGGATGAGGGTTGAATCATTTCGGCTTCATAAGGCTCCAGCGCAATGTGGCCAGCCGCGATTTCCGCCCGAATGTCCCGATCTGATAGCAGCACAAGCCCGTACGCTACCGACCGGCTTGCCGTACACCGGCCACCGAAACGCGATATGCTTGGCAGGTGGCGGAAAATTTGCGCGAGTGGACCTTGGAATATGCCAAACCCATGATTTCGAATGGCATGGAACAGCTAGTTGACCGGGTCACCCCAGGATTAGCCGCCCGTTTCGCCTCCGACCCAACCGCCCATGATGAGCATATCGCGGTACTTGGCCTGGCTTCCGCCGAAGCCGAGTCAATGCTGTCCGATGCCGTGTTGGCGGCGAGGCAGTCGGGCCGCACTTGGACTCAAATCGCGGAGGCGCTCGGGATTGACCGGGCCACCGCCCAAGCCCGATTTAGCGCCAACAATGCCGAGGTTACCAAAATCGGCACCGCGCTAACCCCAGCGGCCCCCGAAAGCTTCTCCGAGCCAAACCAGACTTCGGCCCCTAGCCTCGGCTCGATCCGCCGCATCCAAAACTTGAAATGGGCCAAAGCCAACGAGCTCAACCTGCTTGGCTCTTATGGGTGGCGAGTGACCAACGTAGAACTAAACTCCGGCTGGACTGCCATGATAGCCACTGCCGAGCTGGACAGCCAGCAATGGGAATACGAGGTAACCGGGCGCAAAAAGAAAGAACCGCAAGGCCTAGGTTGGGCCCAAATCAGCGGCAGTACAGGTTGGACTACCGGCGTATTTTGGGGCAGGCCCACCGGACAGCCCGTTTTACCGGGGAATCCCGAACCTCGGAACATCGTCGGCTAAACCAAACGGAAATCACCCCACTGCCGCCTGAAATCAAGGCGTCAGTTTGTAACGCGAAAATCTCGATCTGAAGATTGCACTGGAATCGCAGTGCGTTCGGCATAGTCGATGCGGATGATCCGACGCAGTTTTAGCGCGGTGACCAGCGCATCTATGTCTCCACTGGTGCCCTGGAACTCCCCGGTCACCGCCCCATCTGGGTCATTGCGCACCCAGCCGGTGATGCCCAACCGCTTGGCGAGGCCGGCACAGGTGTAGCGAAAACCCACACCTTGAACATGCCCGGTAAATCGAATGTGTTCCCGAATCACTGCTCCACCTTATCGGACAGGCACTGGTTATACAGTTCACGCTTGGAAACGCCGTGCTTGGCGGCCACCGCCTGGGCCGCCTCCTTGAGCGAAGCGCCCCGCCCGGTTAGCTCCCGCACCTCATCGGTGAGCGAGCCAAGGGATCGGGTGGGGTGATCGTCGGAGGTCGCAGGCCCGATGACGATGACGAACTCTCCCCGGATGCCGCCGGGTTCCGCCGCGCGCTGAGTTAATCGATCGGTGAGTTCGCTCAGGGTGCCGCGCAGCACCTCCTCGTGAATTTTCGTCAATTCGCGGCAGAGCGCGGCTGGCCGGTCGGGGCCAAAAACCGCCGCGAAGTCTTGGACCGATTCCAGTATCCGATGCGGCGCCTCAAAAAAGACCAGAGTACGCGACTCTGCGTTTAGCGTCTGCAACACCCGGCGCCGAGCATTGGGCTTGCGCGGCAGAAACCCCTCAAAGGCAAACCTGTCACTAGGCAAACCAGATAAGGCCAACGCGACGATGACAGCCGACGGCCCCGGCACGCAAGTCACCGGCAAACCCCTGGCCACCGCTTGCTCAACCAGCCGATACCCCGGATCTGAGACGGCGGGCATCCCAGCATCGGTTACCAAAACCACGGCCTGGCCTGCCGCTACGGCATCTAGCAATCCCGGCGCAAGGTGCGCCTCGTTGTGCTCGTGGCAGGGCACAACTTTGCCGCGAATTTCCAGGCCCAACCGGGCGGCTAAGGCACGCAACTTGCGGGTGTCTTCCGCCGCGATGAGGTCAGCCGTTTCCAGCAACTCGATCAGACGTGGCGAAGCATCTCCCGCATTGCCAATCGGCGTGCCTGCCAATATTAATGCAGAACTGAAGCTCGGCCTGCCGCTCTCGTGAGCCGAGCGCAGGTTGGGCCTGCCGGTAACGCTCACCTCACTCACAGCTCGCCTCACTCACAGCAACAAGTCTAGCTGCAATCCACCCACCCCAGCGGCTCCGGGGATAAGGTTTAAGTTGTGGCTGAACTGCCAATACCGAGGCATCAACCGGCTCGCGATTCGGCCCGGCTGCTAACCCCACTCGGCACTGCGCTAGTTGTCGGCTTGGCCGCGTTGATCCGGTTTTGGGCGTTGGGGCGGCCCGGCCTGCTGGTTTTTGACGAGACCTACTACGTCAAGGATGCTTTCACGCTTTGGCAGTTGGGATTTGAAGCCCAGTGGCCCGCCGACATAAATGCCGCATTTGAGGCCGGGGACGTATTTTCTTTTTTGCCCGATGCCGCATTTGTGGTCCACCCACCGGTCGGCAAGTGGCTAATTGCCTTAGGCCTGATGGTTGGCGGAGCCGAGAACGCCTGGGCGTGGCGGCTGAGTTCCGCAGTGGTTGGGGTGCTCGCGGTCTGGATGATGATCCGGATTGCGCGCCGGTTATTCGGCTCGGACCTCATCGGGTTGATTGCTGGGTTGTTGCTGGCAGTTGATGGCCTGGCGATCGTCCAGTCCCGGATCGCGCTGCTGGACCAGTTCTTAATGTTCTTTGTCCTCGCGGCCTTCGGTGCGCTACTGCAAGACCGGACCCAGTTTTTTGCCCACATCGAAAATCTAGCAAGCCTTTCAGCCGGATTTAGAGAAACACCGACCCTAAACCGTACAGAACTTTCGCGCCAACACCGAAAAACCCTAAAACCGAACTTCCGCTGGTGGCGGTTGTTAGCTGGCGTGTTATTGGGTTTGGCCTGCGGCGTCAAGTGGTCCGGCGCCTACTTTTTAGCCGGTTTCGGGCTCCTCACAGTCTGGTGGGATTTAACCGGCTACCGAGCGTTAGCCTGGCATACCGGTAAGCCGTTCCGAGTGTTCATCGGCTCCTGGTTGCGTCAAACCCTGGCAGCCTTCTTATCGCTAGTGCCGGTTGCTGCGCTAACCTATTTAGCCACTTGGTTCTCTTGGTTCCGCACCCCCGGATCGTGGGGCCGGAATTGGGCTGAGCACAACCCTGGCGCCGGGATCACTTGGTTGCCGCCCCTGCTGCGCAGTTGGGTGCATTATCACAGCCAAGTGTGGACGTTCCACACCGGCCTCGACTCGCCCCACCCCTACGAATCCCAGGCGGCATCGTGGTTACTACAAATCAGGCCGACCGCGTTCTTTTGGGGCGATGACGCCTATCTCGCTAATTACCCGCGCTGCGAGCGCCTACACCATTGTTCGATGGCGATCAATTCCCTGGGGAATCCCATCCTTTGGTGGCTGGGGTTTGCCGCCATCCTGGCGACTATCTGGTTCGGGTGGGTTTATCGTGATTGGCGCGGGCTAGCGTCACTTTCCGGAATCGCTTTTGGCTGGCTCCCCTGGCTGCTTTACCCCGACCGGACCACGTTCACTTTTTACTCTATCGCCTTTTTGCCGTGGATAATTTTCACGATCTGTTATGCCTTCACCATGATCCGAAATTGGCGGTGGGGACGGGATCTGACTTTGGCGTTAGTCATCGTGATTGTGGCGGTGTCTATTTGGTTTTACCCGATCTGGACTGCCTTGCCCATTGAGCGATCGTATTGGGAATCCCTGATGTGGCTGCGTACCTGGGTTTAAATACCAGCGGCATCCTTGATTGCGGTCACCAGTGCGGCAGCCGAAATTTGCCCACGCATCAACGAATTGACCGCACTAGTCATCGCTGACCCGATGGTAGAACCGAAGTGAACATCCAACCAGGGCACTTGATGATCAGCCGCAGCTAGGGATGCTGTTTGCTTAGCCAAGATTGGGTTCTCCGCTTGGGCAGCCACTGCCGAGTTAGTGGGTATCCCGGGGAGGGCGGCCACATCGTTCCCCCGATAATCAAAATTCAACCCCTGAGCTTGTACTTCATCACTTAGGATGAAAGCGAGCAAAGCGGCAGCGGCATCGGACCTTGCCTCGGACCCCAGGCTCGGATCGAGTACGGAGAACCCATCGCCACCTGCGGCGATGCTGCCACCGCCCCCAGCGGCTACTGCTGGGAAAGGATACCAAGCGATGAAGTCGGCAGCGCCGGTACTCCCGGCTTGACCTTGGTAAATGCTGGAAATCACTGCACCACCCCACGGGCCGGAGAGTTCCATCGCAGCCCGGCCTAAAGCCACTTGGCCGGCTGAGGAATCGGCCCCACCTTGGGCCGGGGTATTACCCCAATCCTCGTTGAATGCATCCTGATTAACCACTGCCTTCAACTCGGTACCAGCCTGCTCCCAACACGAGTCGCTGAAGTCGCGTAATGTGCTAGCAGCATTGATCGTTTCGGCTGAACACAACTGGGCCACTAATGCGTAATACCAGAATGGTGCTGCCCACCCCGAGCCACCGCCAACCGCGACGGGTGTGATTCCGTGGTCTTTCAAAGTGGCCCACATGGCAAATAGCCCATCCAGATCGGTGGGCCAAGTTACCGTGCCAGAGCTATCGGCTAGGCCAGCCTCTTTCATCAGGTTCAGGTTTACCCAGAATCCGGCTGGGCCAACTGCATATGGCAACCCGTAAGTTTGGTCATTTAGTTGCCAGTTAGTGATGGCTGCCTGGTTTAGGCCAGAGATAGTCGGGGCTAACACTTCCCCGAGGTCCCGGGTTAGGCCCTCGTTGACCCACTCGGTCAGTTGGCCGCCACCCCAACTTTGGAACAGGTCCGGCGCGTCCCCGGCCAGTAAAGCATCGGGTCCAATCGCAGTTCGCAACTCGTCGCTGTCAACCGGCACCACTGTGACCGTCACGCCCGGATGCAGGGCTTCGAACTGAGTAGCCACCTGTGCCCAGTAGGACCGCTGCGGTTCAGCCGTGCCATTATGCATCCAGGTGATTTCCGCAGCCGCGAGCGGTAGTGGGAGGTCGGTGCCTGTGGCGAACCCCGACTCGCCGGTTTGGCCGCCGCTCACTAAACCCTCACCGTTAATTGACGGGCCGCCCCCTGCGGTTCCACCGTCAGCCGCGCCGCCGCCATCGCCACCGCAGGCCGCTACTACTGCCAGCGCTGTGGCAACTACCAGGGCTTTACCAACACGGGAAACTCGCATCGAAGGCATCGTTCTCATCGCTTTCGATTCTATCCCACAACCATCCGGCCTGCTCCGACCTCCTCCGACCTGCTTGGCGTGCGCAAATTGGAAATGGAAAAGCCAAAAGCCCCCACTGCGTGAGTGGGGGCCAGTAAAAGTAGCCGGATGCGCGGGCAGCAACAACGCCGCCCACACATCCAACTAATAAACTATTCGGCAGTCACTTTCGAGACACGAGTGGGATCAACCGGAATACCGGGGCCCATCGTGGTCGAAATGGTGGCTTTCTGCAGGTAACGGCCCTTAGAGGACGACGGCTTAAGCCGCAGAATCTCGTCAAGAGCAGCAGCGTAGTTCTGTGCGAGCGCATCAGCGGTGAACGAGGTCTTGCCGATGATGAAGTGCAAGTTTGCATGCTTGTCCACGCGGAATTCGATTTTGCCGCCCTTGATGTCGTTTACCGCTTTGGTCACGTCCATGGTGACGGTACCGGTCTTGGGGTTCGGCATCAAGCCACGCGGGCCGAGCACGCGACCGAGCTTACCAACCTTGCCCATCATGTCCGGGGTGGCCACGGCGGCATCGAAATCGGTGAAGCCCTTGGAAACCTTCTCGATCAGTTCGTCGCCACCGACGATGTCAGCGCCTGCGGCCTCGGCTTCAGCAGCCTTGGGGCCCTGGGCGAAAACCAGCACCTTGGCGGTCTTACCAGTACCGTTGGGCAGGTTGACCGTGCCACGAACCATCTGGTCGGCCTTACGAGGGTCCACGCCCAAGCGGAAAACCGCCTCTACGGTGGCATCGTACTTGGTCGGCGAGGTCTCCTTGGCGAGGCGTACTGCGGCCAGCGGGCTGTACAGCTCGTCCTTGTCGATTTTCTCAGCGGCGGCTAAATAAGCCTTAGAATGTTTTGCCATTTTCTTGGCTCTTTCCTTTTGTTAGTGGTAATGGCGGACGATGGTTATCGTCCTCCCACGGGCCTCTTTGGCCCGACGTCGGGATTCGTAACGTTATTCGGGTCAAAACGTTACTAACCCCGACACTGAACTTTGTTAGTCGGTGGTGATGCCCATGCTGCGTGCGGTGCCGGCAATGATTTTCATCGCGGCTTCGACATCGTTAGCGTTGAGGTCTTCCATCTTCATGGTAGCGATCTCGCGGACTTGATCCTGAGTCAACTTGCCAACTTTGGTGCTCTGCGGCACGGCCGAACCCTTAGCAACACCAGCAGCCTTCTTGATCAGCTCGGCGGCCGGCGGGGTCTTGGTGATGAAGGTGAATGAACGGTCTTCGTAAACGGTGATCTCTACCGGGATAACATTGCCGCGCTGGGATTCAGTCGCCGCGTTGTAAGCCTTGCAGAACTCCATGATGTTAACGCCATGCTGACCAAGTGCCGGGCCGATGGGCGGGGCGGGGTTAGCAGCGCCAGCATTAATCTGGAGTTTGATTATGCCGGTGACCTTCTTTTTGGGAGGCATTTACGCTCCACTTTCTTTACATTGTGAGCCGACGCCGCGGGCGATGACTCGGTTGCCAAAAAACTTTGCACAGGGCAAAGCGAACCAACTTTAGCAAAGCTCAACGGGTTATGCGAAACCGCAAACCCTAGCTCAGTTGCCAAAGAGGCAAATTCGGACATAACGGTAACAGTTTTGCTACGTCCGCCGGTTAGCGGGCCCATTTTCTGGCTCGCGGTCAACACTTGCGTTACGAAATCTGCGACCCATTGAACGTCTCTAGGCGAGGAGAGCGGGGGCCAGATTTCGCCGGGAGGACACGCATGAAAACGGTGAAATTGCGGTTGGGGGCAGGGCTGTGCGCCCTAGCGGCTACCCTTGCCCCGATGCAGCCCGCGCAAGCGAACCCGGTTGATTATGCAGTTGATGAAGTCCCAACCCATTCTGGCGCCTCGGTTACTCGTTTCTATTCCGAAGATTGGCAGCAAACTTCCGGTGCCTTTGCCCCCAACCAGATGGTCTTTGCGAAACCAGATACCCAGGTCAAGTTCGTATTAGAAGACACCGCGCGAAACATTCAGGTATTGGAGTTAGACGTCACTCCGGTTCTGTTTAAGCCGCTCCATTCAACCCCTTGGGATTCTCCAAATCTTACGGGCGCTCTAACCGCTAAGCAGGCATATACTGCATATCAAAATATTGCAACGGTTTATGATTTTTATACCAATTTAGACCGCTATTCAGTTGATAACCAGGGTTCCACTACCAAACTAATTCTCAACGGTAGCTGCAAAGACGGCGATACGAATAATGCCTGCTGGCATCGCCTACCTAATAGCCTGCCCGCTATTGAAGGAATATTTATCGGTTCCCAGTGGTCGAGTGCAGTGGGGGCGCTTGACGTATTGGGCCACGAATACACTCACGGGGTTATCTCTTACATCGTGCATCCCGATGATGCGGAGCACGGCGGGTTATCGCAAAACCCACAAGCCCAGGCTTTGAACGAAGCCTATGCCGACATTATGGGGAGTTTAATTGAAGGCAAGTCCGGGCGGGACAAATGGCGCTTTGGTGAAGACATGGATTCGGCAGACCTACTCAAACTAGGCCGAATGTTTGAGTTACGGAGTTTAGCTAAACCAGTTTATTTCCGAGGCCGTACCACCGGAGAATCACACCGGGATAGCGCGTATTTCAGCCATGCTGCGTATTTAATGATTGTCCGGTCCAAGGTTTTTTCAGACGATATATGGGCCAGAATTTTCTATAGCTCATTATACCGGCTCACCCAAGATGCCACATTCTTAGATGCTCGCCGGGCAGTAATCTCTTCGGCCAAAGCAGCCGGTTTCCCGGCTGACAAAATAAACGTCATTGAAAATGCTTTCGATGACGTGGGAATTTTTGAAAACGAAGAAATTAGCTCTTATTCATATTCCACTAATGAAGAAGAACGCAGCCCGTGGGAATTCGGCGCCGTAAAAGGGCTAACTATCTACAGTAATTCGCCGAACCAAGTTACCGACACTAAGCCTAAGCGCGGCACAGTTACCGGAGACGGCATCTATTGGACCGGCGATGTAGTCACCCTTTCGGCTGAGCCGGAACCCGGTTTCCAGTTTGACCACTGGGAATGTTTCAGCCCGGTTGGCGGATGTACTGACGATTCCTTCTTAGGCGATCGATATACCGACCCGACCATCGACTTCAAGATGCCAGCAGAATATTACGACGTGTACGTTAAAGCTTACTTCAGTAACACGTTAACCGATTCTGCTATTCTTAACTAAAAGCTCAGCAAAATTAAAGCTTGGCAGTATTAAAGCTAAGCCGGTACAAAAGCTGAGCTAAATTAAAGCTTAGCAACCTGATCAAAGGAAAGCTCTACCGGAGTCTCGCGGCCAAATAAAGAGATAAGCACGGTGAGCTTTTGGTTAACCGTATTAACCTCTTTAATCGTTGCTGGTAGCGACTCAAAGGCACCGTCAATAACGTTAACCGATTCGCCAACTTCGAAGTTGACCACAACCGGAGCGCCCGCCTTGCTGCGAGTTTTACCTTTAGTCGGAGCATTAGCAGCCTCAATTACCGAAGGCGCCAGCATCGAAATTACTTCATCAATTGATAACGGCGACGGGTTATGTGCATTGCCCACAAAGCCGGTCACACCGGGGGTATGCCGAACGGCGCCCCAGCTATCATCGGTCAATTCCATGCGTACTAAAACATAACCCGGAATTCGAACCCGAGTAACCTGCTTGGGCTGAGCATTTTTGATCTCAGTAATAGTTTCTTCCGGAACCTCGATTTGGAAAATGTAATCTTCCATATTGAGGGTCTGAATACGCTGGATCAGGTTAGCCTTAACTCGCTTTTCCCAACCGGCATAAGAATGGATAACGTACCAATCACCATCTTGGGCGTAAAGCTCCCGGCGCAACTCGGCAACCGGGTCAACTACTGCCTCGGCCTCTTCCGCGTCGGCAACTTCCACTGCCGCAGAATCTAATGCCGATGAGCCGTTAGCAATCGCCTCAGCCTCGGAAACCACTTCCGACTCGGCTACTGCCTCAGCCCAAGCGTCTTCCCCAACCACATCCACATCCTCGTCCGCAAAATCGGAATCGGACAGGTCGGCGTTCAGCGAATCGTAACCGCCATCAGAATCCATCTGAGCCGGAGCTAATTCGTTAAGCACCCCTGCGTTGCCCAGGTCAGCTAGGTCGTCACCATCGTCCAGCACTACTGGCGAGTTGAGATCGGGCGCGGTGTAATCGCCGTCATCGTCGGCCGTGGAATGACGATACGGAGCCGCATCATCCGGCCCCGGAGCCGCTAAACCGTAGGCGGCATCTTGCGCCGCACCGGTATCGAAAGTGGGGCTCAAATCGTCAGCGTGGACTGGATCGTCGGCGATTTCCGCACCAGCATGGTCGGCGACCGCCTCAGGCGCATAATCCTCATCGCCATCGCCAATCACGCGCGGTTGCTCGAAAATATCGTCTAGCACGATAGTTCCGCTTTCGTTGGCTATTGGCTTTTTCTCAATGGACGATGCCGAATCAGCTACTGCATCATAAGCGGCGGGATCACCATCAATTTTACCGTCCATATTAGTTACTTTGGCATCAGAGTCCGACACGCGGAATGCTCTCTTTCTATATAGCTAAAAATACCTGGCCAACGACCTTAGCCGAATAAGGCAAAAACGCCTAGTCGAATTAACCAGTCAATGGCATAGACCAAGGCCATGATGATCAGCACGAACACCAGCACTACGACGGTCATCTTGATCAGTTCGGACCGACCAGGGGTGACAACCTTCTTCAGCTCTGCAATTACCTGGCGGACGAAAATGGCGATCCGGGCGAAAATGCCGTCGCCGGTTTGCTTGGCGATCGGGGCTCCCGAAACGTTGCTCACCTGTTACCTCATATGCTTCACGGACGTGTGTGCTCAACTCCCCCACAACCCTATTTTTGGAAAATAGGTTTGGGAGTTGCAGCAGGGGCGACAGGATTCGAACCTGCGACCTGCGGTTTTGGAGACCGCTGCTCTACCAGCTGAGCTACACCCCTAGGCTTATCTCGCGGCAAAATCTCTCGATTTTAGCACGAGGCCTCGGCATATCCTTGGCCGCATCTTGCTGTTCGGAGCTTTAGCCCCTCTTAGCTTCGACACGGCGTCTGTCCATAACCAAGCGACGTATGTACTGGTGACATATGTCCGGGAGGTAACTTTACGCTGAACTCAACCATTTGGGAAACTGATGGCGCCATCATCGGACAAAAGGTGCAAAACTTAGACCGTGCGGGAGATAGCTTTATTGCCTAAAACGCACTTACACCTGCATTTTACCGGGTCAATGGCGCCGGCCACACTGCAACATCTGGCAGCCGAACAAGGCATCCGGTTACCCGGCGCGCTCATCCTGACACCGCAAGGCCCGCATGACTCACCTGGCCAGCGCACCTCCCAACAGGACTTATCGCCCACCTCGAACGACACAAAACGCGGCTGGTACAGATTTCAGCGCTTGTACGATGCCGCCCGGTCAGTGGTAACTAGCGAGGCGATCATGCGCCGGATCGTGGATGAAGCAGTGGCAGCCGATGCCGCCGAGGGTTCCGTGCGGCTGGAACTACAAGTTGATCCCACCAGTTACGCCAAGTTCGTGGGCGGGATAACTCCAGCCTTGGAAATCGTGCTGGATGAAGCCAAAACCGCGAGCGCCAAGCACAGCACTGAAGTCGGGATAATCGTGGCCGCATCGCGGATGCGGCACCCGCTCGAGGCCCGTACGCTCGCGCGACTGGCTGCCAAATACGCCGGTGACCAGCCCGGCCAAGTGGTTGGCTTTGGCCTTTCTAACGATGAACATGCTGGCGATACCGGGGCTTTCGCTCCGGCTTTCCGCCTGGCCCGTGACGCCGGGTTGGCTGCGGTGCCCCATGCGGGTGAGTTACGCGGCCCGGCCCATGTCGCGCAGGTGTTCACTGATTTAGGACCCGCGCGGCTCGGGCATGGGGTCCGCACAGCCGAAGACCCTGCCTTGCTTGCCCGGTTAATCGAAGAAGGTGTGGCGTTCGAGGTGTGCCCTGCATCGAACGTTTCGCTTGGCGTTTTCGCTGAAATGGGCGCCGTGCCCCTGCCGCAACTCATGGCGGCGGGCGCCACTATCGCATTAAGTGCCGATGACCCGCTGCTATTCGGAGCGCGGCTAAACGATCAATACCAGTTCGCGCGGGAAGTTCATGGGATGGACGATGCGGCCTTGGCTGACTTGGCCCGAGGCTCAATTAACGCCTCGCTAGCCTCTGCGGCATCCAAACAAAATTGGCTTGCCAAAGTTGACCAGTGGTTAGCCACTCCCGCAGGCTAACGGGGCTAAGCTGGTAGGCATGAGTTCCCGCCCCACGTTGGCCCAGGTCGCGCGACGCAGCGGGGTCTCGGTTTCTACTGCATCCCTGGCGTTCTCCCAGGGCGGGCGGATTACGCCCGAGACCAGGGAACGGGTGTTGGCGGCGGCAGCCGAATTGGGGTACTCCGGCCCCAATCCACTCGGACGCCAGTTGCGCAGTGGCCGGTCGGGCATCGTCGGGGTGGTATTAGGGGCCAATCCGGGTCGAGCCTTTTCCGACCCGGTAGCGGTAGCAGTGCTAAACGGCCTGGTCACAGACCTGGGAGCCGCCGGGTTGGGGGCGCTAATTGTGCCGGGCTTGGCAGGCGATACCGTGATCGCCAGCGCCCCAATGGATGCCGCTATTCTGGTGTGGGGCGCGATTGAAGATGATCCAAACTTGGCCGCGCTACATCGCCGCAACATCCCGATTGCGGTAGGCGAAGGTCCATTCATCCCCGGCGCCGCTTTAGTGGGCGTAGAGGACCGGCGCGGGATGCGGGAAGTTGTGCAGCATCTAGTTGACCTGGGGCACACTAAAATCGCGGAGATTACTTTGGCCTTGCAGGGCCATGAACCAGGCGACCTGGGCGGATTTGCCACGCCAGAACTTATCGCTTCCAGCACTCGGGCTTCGGCTACTAATCGCATCGCTGGCTTCCGCGATGTGATCGAGCCAGTAGTCACCTGGGAAGCAGCCGACTCAATCGTGGCTTCCGGGCGCGCTGCCGCCCACGCGATCTTGGACATCGAGGGTCCCGATGCGCCTACGGCGATCGCCGCTCAGTCAGATATGTTGGCAGCCGGGGTCGTTTTAGCTCTGCGGGATCGCGGCTTGGTGCCCGGTAAGGACATTTCGGTGGTGGGGTTTGACGGTTTGGATTTACCGTGGCTGGCCCCTTCGGTATTAACTTCGGTGCGCCAACCGCTGCGAGAAAAAGGTGAGCAGCTTGCGGCGGCGGTGCTCAATCTGATTGAACGCGGTGAACCTACCGAAGTTTATTTACCCACCGAGCTAGTGGTTGGTAATACCACCGCTCCCCCGAAAGCTAAGTTGCCCGATCCCGATGCTTTCGGCTGGTCTTGGTAGGCCGGGGTGCAGTTTTCGCGACGGCGCCTCGGTGCCTTTGCCCGATGCGTTGGCAGCGATGCGGCTGCATACTTTGACCCCGTAATTGCCGGTTACGATGGATATCGGGATGTAATTGCGCCCGCAGTATTTGCGGTAGTGCCTGGGCAATTGCAGCAAAATGATTTACTGGTTTCCACGGCCCCGGAACTACTGCCGTTATTGCACGGGATTCATTTTGACCTAACTAAACCAATTGTGGCTGGCAGTCATTTAACAGCGGAAACTACAATAACTCAGCAGCGAACCGGAGCTGCAATTTCGGCAATTACTACCCGCACCGGAATTAACGATGAGAGCGGTTTACTGCTTGCAGTGATTACGCAAAAATTAGCGCTACTGGAGCCGGAGATTTATAAAAATACGAATGCGACCGATGGCATTGCTCAACCTACGGGCAATTCCTTTACGATTGAATTAACCCCGCAGGATTTATCGGATTACGTTACGGTCAGTGGCGATAACAATCCCATCCATACCTCCACTGAATATGCAAAACAATTTGGGTATCAGGCTCCGTTGGCCCAGGGGAATCTAATGTTGGGCCGGGCCATTAGTCAGCTTGAAAACTTGACTGGCAATTATCTTTTGCCCAAACAAATCCAAGCTCGGTTTATCGCTCCGGTTGAAGTCCCAGCTCCGGGGGCCGTTGTTATCGTGCATTACCAACAAAATGGCGACCGCTATGAATTAACTTTGCATCACAATAACCACCGCGTAGCTCGAGCCACAATCACCACATAAAAAATCGCCCCAGCCAAAGCCGGGGCGAAATCTAATACTTGCGGATTCTAAAAGTTCGTAGGTCGGTTATATCGCAAGGCCGAGCATGAGCGAAGTGGAGGTTGACTCCATGAGCGGGTGCGAGAACGCAGCGAGATAGCCGAGATACGAGCTTTTAGCGAGTTTCGCGGTGCGGAGTGCTCTTGCTACACCGCGGGCAGTACTTGTTCAGTTCCATGCGGTCGGGGTTGTTCCGACGGTTCTTCTTGGTGATGTAGTTACGCTCTTTACATTCAACGCAAGCCAACGTAATCTTCGGCCGAATATCGGCAGTCTTGGAAGCCATAATCTTCTCCGTTTACTAAAATGGATGTTAAAAGTCTTTGCGCTTCGCTTAGTCAGAACCTGTGGCATCCGATTAGGCACAGCGTCTAGGCACAGCGTCGCAACGGGTCAGTTTACGCTGCCGCAGCAGCATTATCCAAATTGCCTGGCAATTTGCGCCTCTACGGCATCAGGCGCTCGGTGCACACTACCCTCGGTTCGATAAGATTTCCAAAAATAATTTTACGCAAATTTGATTTAGGAATATCTTAAAGTCGCTGGTAGTTGCAGCCCTCAAAAATCCAGAGGACATTTTAGCGATATGCCATAGCGCACTTTTCCCAAAAAACCCGCGCAAATTACGTCGGAAAAAGCACCCTCACTTTGGGTTTTTAGGCTGCTCAGCCCTACTCTTGATAGGCACGTTGGCAGCGTTGTGCTGTCAGTAAACCTAGCCAAACCCTCAGCGAGGAGACCCACAGACAATGGCTATTACCGCCCCTTGGGCAAGCGCCGGCACCGCCGTACTTGACCAACTTGAAGTGAACCTGGATGCTGGCCTCACCAGCACCGAAGCTAACCGCCGTTTAGACCAATACGGCTTGAACAAGCTGCCCGAACCCAAGAAGACCCCGTGGTACGTCCGCCTGTGGCACCACATCAACAACGTGTTGATCTGGGTACTGCTGGTTTCCGCCGTAGCCAAGTTTGTGATGGGCGACATCGTAGATGCCATCGTTATTCTGGGCGTAGTCTCCGTAACCATCGGCATCGGCATGATCCAAGAAGGTCGCGCCGAAAAGTCCCTCAACGCCATTAAGAACATGCTCTCCGCTACCGCTTTGGTACTGCGCGATGGCGCTTGGGCCGAGGTTGATTCCGAGAAGTTGGTTCCCGGCGACATCGTGCGCGTTAAGGCTGGCGACCGCGCCCCCGCTGACGCTCGCTTGATCGAAGCCACCAACCTGCAGGTTGAAGAAGCTGCGCTGACCGGCGAATCCGTTGCTGCCGACAAGATTACCGCTGAACTCAGCGAAAACATCGGCTTGGGTGACCGCACCAACATGCTGTTCAGCTCCACCATCGTGGTTGCCGGCACCGGCACCGCCGTCATCACCTCCACCGGCGCGACCACCGAAATCGGCCGCATCCAGGACTTGATGGCCACCGCCACCGCCGAAGAAACCCCGCTTTCTCGCACCATGAACATGTTCGGCAAGCGCATCGCCCTGCTGATCGTAGTAGTTGCCCTGTTCATGATGGCGTTCGGCATGATCGTTCACGGCATGACCTTCCGCGCCATGTTCGGTACCGCCATCGGCGTGGCCGTAGCCGCCATCCCCGAAGGTTTGCCCGCCGTGGTAACCATCGCGCTGGCTCTGGGCGTAAAGGCGCTGGCCGCCCGCAAGTCCATTTCGCGTAACCTGACTTCGACCGAAACCCTGGGTTCCGTTAGCACCATCGCTTCGGACAAGACCGGCACCCTGACCCAGAACGAAATGACCGTGCGCGTTATCCGCACCGGCCTGCGTTCTTACGATGTCACCGGCACCGGTTATGCCCCGGAAGGCAATTTCGTGGCCGACGGCGCTGACGTTGCTATCTCCAACGATATTACTGAATTGGCTCAAGCGATGGTTTTGACCAACGATGCCATCATCGAACCCCAGACCAATGGCCTGTGGACCGTAACCGGCGCTCCCACCGAAGGCGCCGTGCTTTCGATGGGTTACAAGGCCGGTTTCAAGGGTGAGGGCTGGAACCGCATCGCCGAGATTCCGTTCGATTCCAAGTACAAGTACATGGCCACCTTGCAAGCTGCTCCTAACGGCGAGCGCCACGTCATCGTGAAGGGCGCTTTGGATGCCGTACTCGGCCGCTGTACCACCCAGGCTGGTGCTAACGGTGCTGAAGCTCTGGATGCTGACTTCTGGAATGCTGAAATGGAAGTTATGGCCAAGCAAGGTCTGCGCGTTTTGGCCGCAGCTTCGATGCCGGTTGCCGCTTCCGTTTCCTCGCTGGTTGACCCGGTTGATGGTGGTCCCGAGGGCTTGACCCTGCTCGGCATCGTTGGCATCGTTGATCCGCCTCGCCCCGAGGCCATCGAGTCCATCCGCATCGCTCACGAAGCTTCCATTGATGTCAAGATGATCACCGGTGACCATGTGGTAACCGCTAAGGCCATCGCTGAAGAAATGGGCATCACCAAGGCTGGCCAGCGCGCCAACGCTTTGACCGGCCCCGAGCTGGAAGCCATGTCCGATGAGGACCTGGAAGCCGTTGTTCGCGATACCCACGTATTCGCTCGCGTATCGCCTGAGCACAAGATCCGCGTTGTTCGCGCCCTGCAAAGCCACGGCCAGATTGTGGCCATGACAGGTGACGGCGTGAACGATGCACCCGCGCTGACCCAAGCTAACGTTGGTGTGGCTATGGGCATCAAGGGCACCGAGGCTACCAAGGCTGCTGCCGACCTGATTCTGTTGGACGATAACTTCAGCACCATTGAAAAGGCTGTATTCGAAGGCCGCCGCGTATTCGAAAACATCCGCAAGTGTACCCTGTTCGCGTTGCCCGCCAACGTGGCTCAGGTAACCGGTATCTTGATTGCTACCTTCCTCGGTTGGACCATCATCTCCGGCTCCACCGGTGAAGTTATGCCGCTGGCTCCGTTGTCGCCGGTACTAGCCCTGTGGATCAACATGGTTGTTGCTGTTTGCCTCGACTTGACCTTCGCTTCCGAGCAAGCTGAGCCCGGCATCATGAACAAGCGCCCCCGCAACCAGCAGGAGCCTCTGGTAACTAAGCGTGCCGCTTTGCGTCTGTTCTGCTTCGGCTTCGTAATTGCTGCTGCCATGATGTTCATGTTCATCCGCGAACTCGGCGGCCTGGATGCCATCTACGGCCAGGCTTACTACGGCCACTTGGCTGGCGCCCGCTCCGCTACCTTGTCCATGCTGACCCTGGGTACCGTAGCGATGGTGTTCAACGTACGCCGCTTGAACGGTTCTTCGTTCACCTGGGACATCTTCCGCGGTAACAAGACCCTGTCGGTCTCGCTGGTGGTGCTCGCTGTGCTGCACCTGTCCATCACCTCGATCCCAGGCTTGCGCGACGCCTTCGGCCTGGTGCCCACCACCTTGGCCCAATGGTCGCTGATCATCCCGCTGGCCATCGGCTGCTTCCTCGCAATCGAAGGTATCAAGTGGATCTTCCGCACCGTAGAAGCCCGTATTGACGCTCGCGCCGCTGTGAAGGCAGAAGCCGAATACAACCTAGCTGCGTAACATTCGCAGCTAACTAACGCACCGTCATTCTGCGCGTAGTCGCAGAATCCCAGAGTGGGGCTGGTCTTAACTGACCGGCCCCACTTTTCTCATACCCAATGCCGCAAATAGTAACCTCAGCTGTAAGGTCCGAGAAAACGACTGCCATCGTAATGAATCAGGTGAGTAGGATTATCGGCGCACCAGACTTCTGATTCCCAAGCGATTTTCTCAACATATTTCCGGTATTCTGCCCTATCGGGAAAACATGAAACATAGACCAACCCCGCGGTAGAGCCAACAAACAATTCTGCCAATTCCCTTTGTCGCTTTGCATCAACGGGGCCGTGAGAACTCGCAGCCTCCATAAGGATTAACCAATTACGTTTGCGTAAATAAACAATTAGGTCAGGCATCTTGCCGTGCGAGTTGACTTTAACCCCCAACGAATCCAACTTTTTGGAATCGAAGTATGCCCACTTGCTATCCGCATCCCCGATATAAAGAACTTCACCTTTCGGGGTGAATAACGGACAAAAATCGTCAATCATTGCTTTTAGTAAAATATTCTGCCCACCAGGCGAGAGGGTAAGTGCAGTTCCATCCGACAGAGCAACGGGGATACGGTTCATTTCACGTTCTGCAGAATATAGCTGCTTAAGCTTGGGCACCTCATCCAAGTACTTCGCTAGTGATGTAACCCATTGCAATTCCCCGTATTTTTTGATGAGGTCAAGCGCGTGGTCAGTTATTTGGTAATTCCACTTAGGAGAATTTACTGGACGGTTGGGCGCATCGGGATTCTGCACAACCAATTGGCAGTCGACAAACTGGTGAAGTGTATACCGCCGGATGGTCTCACGGGAATTTGCAGCATAGTCTTTTTCGTAGAAATCACGAATGAAGTCCATGATGGCTCGGGTGCCGAGCATAGGATTGGACGCAATTGCCCAGCCAGCTCCGGGTTTCAACTGCAATAATGCGAGGAATACAAGTGCGGAACGTTCGTTACTCCGTTCGGCATCCATCCCTAACGTTTCCAACAAGAGGCGTGCTTCTTCAATCCGTTCGTGGATTACCTCCTGACTTGTCATGCTGCCAACCCCTGGCCCGTAGCGTCAGTAACGTTTATTCCCTCGAAGTTTCCTAATGAGCGTAGAGCCTCAATTTCGGGGAACCGTAACGTTCTCAAATCAGTAGCATTTACCTGCGTGTGACCCGAAAAAGTGCGAAAGTACTTATCGACTAATTCGGAATTGAGCCAAGCGGCTAACCCTCCGGCTAATTCGCGGTCTAATCCGCGCCCACCGATGTGAAAGATATTTAGATGGTTTTCGAATGCGACTGGGCCAGGATATTCTTCTGGCGACCAAATAGCGGCAACTATTCTACGTTTTTCTTCTTTTGCACTAAACCGCTTGACTACTGTGTACCAACCTTCGGGCAGCAGTAACGACTTTGCGCCGGCCTCTGTAGTGAGGAACCATTGGGGTTTCTTGATACATAGTGGCCAACGAACTTTTCCATCACGCAAATTACCAGGATAAATTAGTGGAACCGCACCGCTGACTTCTTGCTCGCGTAGCGCATTTCGTGAGCGGAAATCAACAACTTTTCCGGTTGAAACTTGTACTCCTAAATCCGAAAGTGTGCGAGGTTGTGAAAGCATTTCTTCAGCAAGTACTGCTACTTCATCGGTACCAACCAACCTAATAAAGTTGTTCGGGTCAACCGGAAAAACAACTTTATCGTAGGGCGAGCGACGGGAGCGTATCTCACTGTTTTGATCCCGGCTTTCGGTAATTTCCACAGAACTTCGTAGCCCATCGCGGGTAGCGCTGAATATGACGTTTTCTTGCAGCACACCACCATCAGCAAAAACTGCGGAGCGAGAACTAAAAACATGAATTCGATTAAGCGCAACGGTGTCAAGCAAATAGTTCCGAAAATCGAGGAAGTAAGGACCATTAAAAAAAGAACGTGGGGTAATAGCCACTAACTGGCCACCGGTACATAATAATCTAATTGACAATGCTAGAAAAGCTGCATAAAGATTCGGTGCGTCTACATACATTTCCTGCAACAATCGCCTTTCGGCGCTATTGGCTGCGAGTTTCCCATAGGGTGGATTCTGTATTACAAGATCAAATGCCCCCAAATCGAAATAGTTTTCGATTCCCGCGAAATCAAGGATAAAGTCGGCCTGAATCACTTTAGTTGTGACCCGGCCATGCCCAATCGATTCACACTTGTTCAGCGTTGCTTCAAGATAAGGAACAATAAAGGGATCTTTTTCAACAGAAATAATTTCGATCTGCAATTCCGGGCATTCGGTCAATAACCTATGAACGATTGCAGCAGATAAAACACCAGAACCAGCCCCCGGATCAAGAATTCGTACATGTGGCGAGTGAGGTAGTGCAGGCATTGACGCAATGAGTTTAGCGGCCTGGATTGGAGTGAAGAATTGCCCCATTTTTCCACGAGAACTTTCAGGTAGGCAGGCAAGGGCTGCGGTGCGCTCATGCTCCGCGAATTCCAACAGACCCATCCCCTTCATAGTTCTATCGTAGTATCGTAGGTAGACATTTAAGCGAAACCACATTGCAAGCTATCTGTGCAGGGTGCAGGGGCGTTACGGGGGCGGCAGCCCCCGTTTATGGGGGTGGCGGAAAACCGTCGCCTTTGACGGCGGGTTGAAACGGCCCCACTTTTCTTATGCCCGATGATGGTAGCCTGCCTCGTCTGGGCGCACGGTGGGGCCAGGTGTCGGCGGTTAGGCGGCGGTAGCAATCGGCCACCACTTCGACCAGCACCGTCTCGTCAATGTCGCTTAGTCGGGAAATGTCAACGCAGGCCACCCTCTCTTTGTGCTGGCCCAGTTTTGCCAGTTCGTCTTGGTAATCGGCCACGGGCAGGTAAACGACAATCCCGGTGGAGCGAATGGCAAACGATGCCGCTGGCGCCCAACCGGAATGCCCGGAGTCATATTGGTATTGGTATTCCCCAAACCCAAAGATTGAACGTCCATACATCCGCGCCACTTGGCCGGTTGCTTGCTCAAACAACTCAATTAACCGAATTGCATCTGCCTGTCGCTTAATCGGTAGCGTGTCAACGTAAGCAAACGGATCAACATCAGTCCAAGTAGTGGGCATAAACCTTATTGTAAGTCGAACGCCATACTCGCGGGTTGACCCTGCGGCCAACCAATAGAATTACCAGTATGGATGAGCCAAGAACGGGGACCTTGCACCATGTCGAGATATACGTCTCAGATCTTAATCGAAGCCTGGAATTTTGGGGTTGGCTATTAGGTGAATTGGGTTATCAACAATACCAGGATTGGCCGCAAGGGCGCAGTTACAAACTAAACCACACCTATTTAGTGTTTGTGCAAACTGAATCAGATTATCAAGATATCCCGTATCACCGGAAACGAACTGGTCTAAATCATCTAGCGTTTTGGGTGGATGATGAATCAAGGTTTAAGATGCTCAGTGACGAAATCCGGCTACGCGGCATTGAAATTCTTTACCCCCTGAATTCGGAGGGCGAGCCCGCCGCTATTGCAATGTTGGACGAAACTGGTTATCGGGCCATATTTTTCGAAGACCCAGATCGGATAAAAGTAGAATTGGTACTCAAATGAATAGTGAATTCGGCACGCTCATCGAAATGAGCGCACAACAGCACGATGACATTGATGACCGGTTAATGGAACATCTCATCGACCCTTCGGTTGACTGGCCGGAGGCGAAAGTTCACCTCGGAATCTTGATCGACGGGAAACTGGTTGCCGGTGTGATTGGTGACATGTCAGAATTCTGGATAATGCATATCGCAACCCTTTGGGTTGATGAGGAGTATCGACGGCGAGGAATGGCCCGTTACCTAATGCGCGAACTTGAGAAGCGGGCCCGCGAGCAAGGCGCAAAGATAATTCGCCTTGATGCGTTCGATGCCCCAAGTGCCGCTTTCTATCACAGCATAGGTTATGACGAGGTGGGCCAATTCGCGGTGGGTGATGGAAGCTGCACGGCTCATCTTTTTGTAAGGCATTTATGAGTTCAGTGCAGTAATTATCTCAATCGGATAAAAGATAGCGGCGGCATCATTTATCTACCAAGGCCGCAGCACAACGACACTCATTTGTAGCTTTCTTGTGGTCGGTAGAATCCAGTATAGCCATTATCGGTTGCAAACTGTTCTAAACCCAATTTTTCATAAAGATTGCGAGCGGCAATTCCAGTATCTCCAGCGTCGGTGGTTAGTATCACTTGATAGCAATCATTCGATTGCTCCAGCACCCACTCCAATAATCGAGACCCAATACCGCACCCCTGGTATCCCGGGTCAACTAAAATATCCTGAATGTACTCAATCGAAATCCCATCACCAACAGTCCGGATTAAGCCGACTAACTTATCGCCATCCCAAGCAGACAAAACCAAATGACAACCGGGCAGCAGTAAAGCCAAATCCCGGTTCTTTTCTAGATAAAGTGACCACCCAACCGAAGCATATAGCCTTCGCAAATCCGAGTCCGCTACCGCCCGGTCAGTGGAGTAGCTTATGTTCATGCCCGGAGTTTATCACCGCGCAAACGACTCGTATCAAAATGACTTGACGCAACGGAAAGCCTTAAGATAGAGTTTCCATCATGGAAAACAACTTACATTCAACGGTCAGCACCACTCAACACGATGCGGCCGCCTTGCTCAACAGTCTGGCGCACGACCGTCAACGCCTTTCCCAACAGCGCGGTACCCCCTGGTTGCTACTGGCCGGATTCGGTCTCCTCAACGCCCTGTTCATCGCCAGCGTAGTACTGCCTGCACCGAGGCAAGCCGCCCCTGTATTCTGGGTGGTGGTCGTTATCGGGCTATTGGCAGAGCTGCGCCGGAATCAGGGCGTGTCGTTCCGCAAAATGGGTACACGCGGCATCCTGGCTTACATCTCACTCCTTATCTTGTCACTGATCGGCTATTCGGTAGCGCTTGGACTAGTGGCTGCAAACATTGCTTGGGCAGTAGCCATTGTCGCAATTATTATCTTTGCCGTTACCATTGGTTTGGCTTCGGTAATGTTGTCCAGCGCTAAAGAAGTTATCAGCCGTGGCTAAAGAATCACAATTCAACGAAGTTATTCACGCCCCATTGCGATTTCGAATTTGCGGATTATTACGCCCGGTTAAGCAACTAGATTTTTCCGTATTGCGCGATACCTTAGAGGTCAGCGATACAGTGTTATCTAAACACTTAAAAACATTGACAGAAGCTGGCTACGCGAAAATTGTTAAGGGATCATCTTCAAGCCGTACTGATGCTCGACATCTCACTTGGGCATCGTTAACCCCATTAGGCCAAGCTGCCTTTGATGGTCACATTGCAGCATTAAGAGAAATGGCCGGCCTGTAGAATTAAGTTGACCAAGTGCCATAAAAGCCTGACCAAAGGAAATAACTAACTGGCACCGCGCTCCTCTAGTTCATCAAAGAGGCACTTCTAATAAAGCATTTACCGCTAAAGTGGAGCTGTGGCTGAGGTGGTTTTGACCGGGTTTGAACCGTTTGGCGGGATGAACTCCAATCCAAGTTGGGGCGCGGTACAACTGGCGGCAAAGCATCTGCGGCAATCGGGGCACGATGTGGTAGCCGTTGAACTGCCGGTGACGTTCGCCGAAGCCACTGCGCAAGTTGCCGAATTATTAGCCCAACACCGACCCAGTGTTTTCATCGCTACCGGAGTCGCTGGGAGCGCTAAGGCAATTCGCCTGGAAACCGTAGCAGCTAATGAAATCAACGCGCGAATCCCGGATAACTCGGGTTTACAGCCTACCGAGGTTTCGGTTCAAGAAGGAGCACCGGCTACCTTGCCAACCACTTTACCTGTGGCTCTAATTGAAACTGCTTGGGCATCCGACGGCATTCCACATGAATTTAGCGATAATGCTGGACGGTACGTTTGTAATGCCACCTTTTTCGCACTACAAAATGGTGCGACATCGTCCGTTAACAGTGGTTTCATCCACATACCCCCGGCCAACATCATTCCAATTGAAATAAGCGCGCAGGCGATAAAATTAGCAGCAGCAATCGCACTACAGCAATAATTGCGCGATAGAATTGTGATTTAATGAAATTCTCTGATTAATGATTTAGCAATTCATACACCATTGGAGCTAAATAGTCCCATTCCCCGAATTCAGGCCAATCAAAACCGGCACTCATCGTTAGCAAATGGAATATAGTTATACTTCGCTTACGTAGGTATGGATCGTTTGTTAGGTAGTCGGGAAAATGCTCAATGATGGATATATTCACATCGGGGGTTAGCTGGTGAATTCCGCAGTGGTTTTCGTTACCGCAAAGTAGATGATATCACTGGTGTACTGGTTCACGGTCCGGTCATAACCCCACATCCAACCACCGTCCCACTGATAATCATCGGGTGATAAGTTGCCTGCCGTGCCAACCATAATGCCCGAATCAGCCCACGGGTATTTGCCAGCCCAGCGGCCATCATTTAATTGCGCCCAGAAATGATAATCCGGGTCATCGTCAGTGTAGCCAACGATGCCGCCGCGCAGGGCAATTCGGTATTCGGTAGCTGGGTCAATCGGAGCATCAAAACTATCTAGGCGACGGAAGCTAGAAATCGCCAATTCCTCTTTATGGGAATTAACATAATTCTCCAATGTTTGTGCCGTAAGTTCAGTTTGGGCTTGTATCCCACCCTGATGATAAGCGGCTCGTAGGGCATCTTTCGTGGTGCCCATTTCTTCAATATAAATTGGGGTTAAGTGTCGTAACGCATATGCAAGGCAATTGGCGGATTCCACATCATCTGGACCTTCTACTTGCACATAAGGAAATTTGCCATAACTTAAGTCGCGAGGGCCAACCACCCCAGTAGCTGAGACATAAGGCGTATCGGCGGCATCATCATTACCAGTCGCGAAAGTAAACGTGCCAAGGCCGTCAGAAGTGAGCATAAATCCATTGTTTGCAACAACACCAGCTAACCAGGATTCCACCTCAGGAGTGAGCGAAATACTTACCCAACTATTTGCTTCTTCAGTAACTGGGACAGTTATTAAACTTTCCTGATACACCAAACTTTGGGCTTCATCTTGCATCATATAATTTGGCACCCAATTGTGTTCAGCTAAGCTAATTTTGACTGCGGTAGGCGCTTTACCGGATAATACTTTCAGAAATAATTTAGCCTCCACAAGTTCATTAGGCACAAAATCCCCACCTAAAGGCAAGTGGAGCAAAGCAAAACTCGAAACACCATCTTGCTGCCCGATAGTAATGGTATTGGAATCGATATCAGAACCGCCCAAGTCAGGCTCGTCAGTCCGGTAGGCCGCGTAATCCACCCCAGGCCAAGCCACAGTTTTGGCGGCAGTCACGTCTTCGGACAAAGCCGCAGCCGCAACGGCAACAACACTATCTGCACCCGATTCATTGAAGTACGGGGCGCCACTCCCGGCGCAACCGGCTAAAGTTGAAAGCGCAGTAAAAACGATGCAGGTGCGGACGAAATTTGAATTAAGCTTAATTGCCATAACCCGAACTCTATGGCGCCTACCTCGGCTATTACATCACCCAGGACTATGATTTCCGGCACGGGAAAACCTCATCCTTAAGGATGATAATAATTGTGTGTAAAACCATTCTTGCGGATGAGGCACGGACCCAAATGTTAAAACTAGAGTGGTCATATGAATAAGAGTCTCGCCAGGGCCTTAGCTGTTGTTTTATCTGCCGCGACTATTTCAGGTTGCACGACGCCACACCCAACCGCCCCTGCAGTCCAAACGCCCGCAATCGGAACGCCGACCGCTGACAGCAACCAGGCTCCAACGCAATTGCCCGGCGAAACGCTAGAAATTGACTTGGATAAAATCACCATCCCGGAACTACAACAAAATGTGCGAGATGGAAAGTTGACTTACCAAGAACTCACCCAGCGTTATCTCGAACGCATAGAAATTTATGATAAAGCGCCAGTAGGCTTAAATGCGGTAATTGCCCTCAACCCCAACGCCATAACTGAGGCCCAACAGGCCGACCTAAAAGTGCAACAAAACCCGGAGTTAGCAAAAGGACTATTCGGCCTACCCATATTAGTTAAAGACAACATCAACTTTGATCAACTCCCCACAACTGCGGGGGCTATGGCATTAGCGGAGAACATTCCCCCGTATAACGCCACCGTGATTGAAACTTTGCTTGATAATGGGGCCATTATCCTAGGTAAAGTAAATATGTCGGAATTTGCCGGCATGGCTGACGATCCCGTTGAATCGGCTGTCGGCGGATTAACCCATAACCCTTACCGTCCTCAAGTTCTAATTGGCGATGAACCTTGGGGCAGCAACACTGGCGGCTCATCCAGCGGCTCGGCGGCGGCCGCCGCAGCCGCATTTGCTCCAATAACCGTCGGTACCGAAACCAAAGGTTCACTGCTAAACCCGGCATCTCAAAGTCAAGTAGTTACTATCAAACCGACTACTGGCTTAATTAGCCGCTATGGCATCATCCCGGTGCAATTCAGTCAAGATACCCCTGGGCCAATGGCCCGCAATGTTACTGATCTTGCTATTGCCTTAACGGCAATGACCAGTGGCGTTGACGCTAACGACTCGAAAACTGACGCCTTGGCTCAGGCTGGCGTTATTGGCACTGATTACACCGACAGCCTTCGATTAGACGGTCATAAAGGTAAGCGCATTGGCCTACTAAATGTAGAACCAATTTGGCCGCTGGAGCCAGGGGCAAAAGCCAACCTGGACAAAGTGATTGTGGCTTTAGAAAACGCGGGCGCCACCATTGTACGGGCGGATGATGGCGGGTACTTGGAGTACCCTGAGGGTTCCGGATTCCAGGAATGGGTGGATTACGAATTCAAAAAGGGTCTAAATGAATATTTAGCTACGATGAGCCCCGATTTTCCGATTAAGACCTTATCCGACATTATCGCTTTTAATGAGGAACATCCGGAAGCTCTGGTAACAGGTACCCAGTTTGGCCTTATGCAGGCCGATGCAGTAGAAATCGAAGCTGAAAGCCTTCGGATGCAGGCCTTAATCGCTGAACATCAGCAACTTTTAGGCCCCGATGGAATTGATGCCCTATTAAACCAATACCAACTAGATGCATTATTAGATATTGATACTTCCGACCACGGAGCACAGGCTGGTTATCCTTCATCATCAGTACCGCTATATCGCGAGAACGATAATCCCAGTAGGTCCATTAACGTTATTTTTACCGGCCCTAAATTCTCCGAATCACTCCTGATCGAACTGGCCTATGTAGTAGAACAGGGGACACATTTCCGCATGGCTCCCGGATTGGCAAATAAAACTGAATTAACGCTAGCCTTTGATGCCATCGTCGAGCAAAACCAAGAAGCGATAACCGCTGCTATCGAAGCCGATCCGTACCTCACTGAAGGTGCCGCTTTGCATAAGGTCATGGAGGACGATGCACGGCTGGCTACGCTCTTGCCCGAATTGAATGTCTATTTCGACGGCCTAGCCACTCAAGCCGAAGTGGACGCAGCCACCACGAGGGTCAAGGCCGCAAAAGATAGCTAATCGCTTTAAGAGACCTCGTGTTGATTCGAGGACTCGGATGGGATACGACATCACGCAGGCCCGATGTCGCACGCTGCGCGTCCAGTTGCCGAGTATGCCACCGAGCGACTAGAGTGGTACTCGCCCAAACGGCGGGATAGCAAAGCGGCCAAATGCAGGGGACTGTAAATCCCTTCTCTTCGAGTTCGGGGGTTCGAATCCCTCTCCCGCCACCAAATCAAACGCCACCATGTTTAACATCGTTAAACCACTTGCTTCGGTTGATAATTTCTGCACGGCGTCTGGCGCGGCGTCCCAGCTGATACCAGCCTTTCCAAAAGTCTTTATGTAACCCCGAGAAATCGTGGGTTTGTTGGCGTGCCCCCCAGCCAGCACTACCGCTCCCGGAGCAGTCTGTGGGATAATTGGAGTTATGAGCGCGACCCTGGCAACCCCAGATATCCATCGGTGGGTAGACAAACTCAGCCCTGCCCAAACCGAACGACTTAAAGCGGTTGCTGAAAATGACGAAATACTGCCCGCGATTGAAACCTCAGATGTGGCGGATTCGGCTGTTGAAAATTGGTTGAGGACCACGGTAGCTGCCAACTACGACAGGATGATGGCGGGTGAGGCTAATTTTAGGAGCGTTGCGGAAGTGCGCGAGTTGCTGGAAGCTCGCCGTAGCAAAGCGGCATGAATCAAGAACCTGAACCGCAACCTTATTTCGTCCGAATTGAAGATTACGCAACTGATCAGCTCATTGCCATTGAAGATTACATTGTTGATAACGATGCCCCGATTTATGCTTATGACTTCGTTTGGCGTATCACTCAATTTTGCTATGAGCTCGGTTTGTTCCCCCGTAAATTCACCCAACGCGATGACATTAAAAATGATTTACACATAGTAGGCTTTGAAGGCAGCGTCACGATTGCTTACCATGTTAATGATTCTGCGCGCGTGGTTTCAGTTTTAGGCATTTTCTACGGTGGGCAAAATTGGGAAGCGGCATTAAAGTCAATGAAATTTGAGGCGGAGTGATAAGGGCGGCTCATTCGAGCCGCCCCTCATTGGTAAAGTATTTGCTTAGAAGCTCATATTGTTCTGAATCATGAACTGGCGTTCAGCTTCAACTAGCTCAGGAATTAGTCGAATTTCTATCATCCGGGGCAAAGCCGAAGAAATCCCGACTCGGAAAAGGCTATCGCCAGTTCCAGCGTCAACAAATTCGATGGCGTTAGGCAGCCGCTCCAAACCTGATTCTGCTAGTAGCTCATCAAGGGTGGCTGCACTCAAACGCAAAGCGGTGTCCTGATTGGTACGTGCACCCTGGTTCACATGAATTTGGATTGCCCCCATCCGCACGCCGACATTGTTGCCATTTTCAATAATTGGCTCGTCAGCGCTCAAAGTAATTTCCGTCAATTCAAGTGCATTTGCAAAGCTGAATTGCAAATCAATGCTTTGATCATCATTTCGGATTGCTACTGCCTGCAATCCAGAAACCACTAAGTCAAGTGGAGTGAAGGCCATGTAGAACATTTCAGGGAAGTCCCTAAAAGTCCATTGGGTTGGAATCCCATTTTGTACATCTTCATACTCACGAATATAAGCGTTCAAAGCATCCCAATTAGTGCCATCATTACCAGCGAATTGAGTTGGATCAAGTTCAAGAACAAATGCACCCGCAGGGGCGAGATCACCAAAATCTTCTAACAATGGCGTTAAACGGCTGGAATCCAGGAAGAATGGCGCGCCAAAAGCCTGCGCGCCTTCAGGTTGTGCGCGCAGCCAAAAAGGAACAAAAGCAAAATCGGATAGCGACTGAGATTGAGCATCCGCTTTCTTGAATACCAATTCGTCATTGACATCGGTATTGATATAGAAAGGGCCAGCATTTTCAAGTACGAATAGCGGAATTTCTTCCACACCTAAGAGATTAGCATTAGCCTCAACAACTTCTTCAGTTTCCGGCTCTTCAACAACCGATTCAACAACAGTAGGTTCATACGCAACAACGTCGGCGGCATCCGCTTCGGTGCATCCAGCTACAAGTGCGGTGGCCATTACCAAGCCAAGGCCAACGCCGATTTTCTTAAAACTTTTCATCTCTGCTCATTTCGAGGTGGGTGTCAAGTGCAACACGGCAAAGCGTAATTCTCGATTGTCGCCAGGAGCATTGAATGACGCCCCCCCCCCCCCCGCTTCCTTGGCGGATTTTGCGGCAATGAGGTCGCTAGCGCAGGAAATGTGTAGAGTCAATGCAACTCACAGCGCGACAGCCCCAACGGCCCCTAATCCCACGAAAATACGCAATCCACCCAAACCTACCAAACTGGAAATTTAATACGCTGCACGGAGGTCTTGAATCCCTCTCCCGCCACCATAAATTTTCGAAACGGCGCATTTAGAAAATGCCAATAATTTGGATTTTAACGTGCGCGTGACTAATTATTCATCAAATCAATCCCGATTTTGCTGCGCGATATATCGTCTCAAATCGTGAATTAGCTCCCATACGCTGTTCTAGGTCATGCACTCTTCGCCTAACACTACGGTCAGACATGCCAATCCGTTCGCCTATCTGTAAATCAGTTTTACCTAATGCGACAAGCTGGAGAATGGCATGTTCTTCATCCGTTAATCTCTTCTGGTCCGGGGTGCGTGTCATTCCTAGGGGAATTGCCGAAGCCCAGGTCATTTCGAAGAGTTTGCTTAAAGCCAATACTGTTCCCGCGTTACGGTGAACGATAATCCCATCTTGAGCATCAACTGTATTCGAAGGCAATACAGCCACAGAATTATCTACCAAAATCATTCTTATAGGGAGCTTCGCGGCTGTACGAACTTCAGCACCTTGTTCATTTAGCCAATCAACGTGAGCCAGAGTCCGTTTGTCTTTCCTTACGCTTGAAAGGTAGATACTTCTGGACGATACTCCCCTCTCGAACATCTCCGCGTCCAATAACTGCGCTTCGCGGATTTGCTCGACGGTATGGGTAGCGCCGGGTGCAATCGTCGCCATCTCATGAGTCGCTTCAAGTGCGAGCTCCCTGATAGTAGGAGCTATTAGTTCTGGGCCTAAAACCGTGGCTGCTGTGACCCTCACCTCAGATAACCTCCGTTGAACTGGCGTGACTTGTTCAAATTTTTGGCACACCCTATATCTTATGACTCGTAGTGAAGCGCTACGTCAGAACGAAACGATATACGCTTGTTGCCTGATCGCCGTGGCTTATTAGCACGCCGCAGTTATATCAAAAACGGTTTGTACTGTTTGGCCTGAGTCGGCCACCGCAATCAGGCGCCGTATTTACGGATTTGATTTTTTCTAAATCCATCTTGCATTCTTTTCCTGTCCGCTTTTACTAGTAAAACTTTGCAAGGGAGCATCCATGTACGTTTCTGCACTAATCGCGTACCTTGGCGCCGTTGGCATCAATATCCTAGATGCCATTTGGGGTGCCACTGTCGAATAACGCGCGAACTACATCGGTCTCAACTACGACTAAAAAAACTTGATTCCCACATTAACCAAATTCGAAATAAGGAGCTAAAATGCGTGCTAAAATAGTCATTAAATTGGCCTCTTTCGGCACCTCCGCTCTAATCGCGATAAGCAGCTTGGCCTTCGTACCAACCGCCAGCGCCCAAGAATCGCAGCCAAACCTACCTAACGGCCATTTCCTCGTGCCAATAGGAGCGGGTCCCGTTAATTTCAGCGATGAAAAATTGGAAATGGATGGCCCCTTATGCCAGGTGGATGGCGAGCGCCTAATCGGTCTGACGTATGAAATCTACGATGCAATGTGCATGCTCGCTCAAGTGCGCGCGGTTCAAGAGTGGTACATATATTCTTCGGGTGCCGTAGGAAAAGCGGTCGGGGGCTGGATTTCGATGCCCGGAGAGGTTTCTTCAGCAACCCGCCCCTCTGGGTCTGAACATATTAGCGGATACGCAGAGGGACGTTATACGCGATGAGTCAGACTTCTGAACGCGCGCCATTCGGTTCAACACCCAACCGCCGGATCTTAATAATTGGGCTAGCTTTAGTTGCCATATCAGTTATTTCCGTTTTGGCGTTCGTACTAGTTAACCGGCAAGTTTCCACATCCACCCCAAACGACCGGGATCGAGCAGTCGCTGCTTATCGGGACGTAATTGAGGAGACGCGGCATCAGGAGTGGACAACTGAATTACAGTTACAAATCCTGGACGATTACTGGATCAGCGACGAGGAACTCGCTGAGATAGAACGCGTCTATTCGGAGTGCGTTGCTGAGAATTTCCCAGGTTCAACCGTGGAATTTGTGAGTCCCAACCAGTCTCGCATTATTTTTGCCAACGATACGCAGGAAGAACTTAACACTCAGACGAGGCCGTGTTCGGGTCTGATGGGCCTAATCAGGCCGCTCCACGATAATATGCGTACCGACCCGGATTTCACACAACGATAAGCACTTGTCACGCCTATTGGCCAGGTGAGCGAGCATCTGCGAGCAGCCAGTTTGCTACTTCCGCATCGAATAAGTAAGCTAGACTGCTGTTGCCCCGGATAGCGTAGCTAACCGGGTGTGGCAGGGTTACGAGTAGCCGTGCTACGATGGTAACCGCGTTGGCCCCGATAGCTCAGTCGGCAGAGCGTCTCCATGGTAAGGAGAAGGTCAAGGGTTCGATTCCCTTTCGGGGCTCGCTTGCTCAAATCACAGATTTGGGCAACGAAAAGCGAATTTATTTTGTTTTACTCGCTTTTAGCGAGGCTTTCGGGGCTCGCTTCGTGGGGCAACCTGCGTAAAATGCCTGGCGGGGTAGCTCAGCTGGTTAGAGCGCACGACTCATAATCGTGAGGTCGGGGGTTCGAGTCCCCCCCTCGCTACTCTCATTCTCATTCGGTTCTGCTGAAACATTCAGCCATTCCGCAACGCACGATGCCATCGAACCGCTCTGCCCTTGGAGCCGAGTTCGGTTCGGACATCTCCACACATGCCTACAGGAACGGCGAACCGCCGGCAATTATCCAACAACTTAGGATGCCCGCGATCAGGCCACCCAGGAAGGCCTGCCCGGTTTTGCGGTAAAGCGCCGCACACAGGAATGAAAGCACGATGACCTGCGGGAAGAAAATCAGCAGCAGCGAGATGAACGGCCCGCCAAACGTGGTGCCCACCAGCAAGTCAACACCAGGTCCGATTCCCATCAGGAATGGGATGTAGGTCAGTAGCACGATCAGCAGAATGCCACCGGCCATGCTGACAAACGCCCGCCACCAGCAACTCAGGTATCCACGCCAACCCGGCCGGGCCGCAGCCGTAGAACCCATCTGGCCGAATGTCTTGATGTTGACCAGGATGAAGAACAGCAGGAATATTGGCAGGTAGATCAAGAACTGCCACAACCGCATTTGATTGTTGAACGGTCGCAGGAACGGCCAAATGATGCGGAAGTCCAACCCGAACCATCGGCTGAACAGCGTAACGAGCCCGTAGATGTAGCCGGTCAACACCAATGCGAGCAGCAGCGACCGGAAGAAGGTGGCCCAACCGAAGTGGCTACCATCCCAGGTATTGGAGATGCCCAGGTCGCCCCAGTGCATTGGAGCACCCCGCTTAGCGGCTTTACGCCAGGGGATGATAGTGGTCAGCAGCATGATCAAGATGAGCACCAGATACCAAGTCAAGAAGCCGTTTCCGATGGTCATCCGAAAAACCGACTCCGGGAATGGCGTGAAGCCGTGACCCAGTTGCACTAGGAATGGGTAAGTGACAAACGCGATTAGGCAGGTGATCAGGGCGCCACGCCACCACTTCCACAACGACTTTATCCGGCTGGGACGGATCGCGATAGGCCCGGCAGCAGTGGCGAAGAATGGGATGTTCAACAGCAACCCCAACAGCGGAACCATTGCAAACACGGACAACAGCATGGCGCCAAACACCAGGGCGGTAGAAAGCTGGAAGAGTTGATCATAGGGCGACCAACCGGAGTAGTGACCGAGCGCATCGTCCAACCAATCAATCGCCACGGCAATGGTCTGGTGATGCACTGCAGCCAGCCGGTGATTGGTCTCCACCAACTCATTACGCCGAGCCGTGCCATCCTCGAAATTGCCGAAAGTGGTGTTGAACTTAGCGTTTTGTACACTGGTGCCCAAAAATCCAGCGCGCAGCGGGGTGTTAATCAAATCATCAGCAACTACGTTTTGGAAATCGCGGAAATTAGCGAACTCATCATACCGTGCAGTAATTAACAGCACGTTATTGAAATGAATATTTTCCGAATCATAAACATCATCAGTAAACAACTCACCGGCTTGCAAAATTAAGGCTTTGGGGGAAATATCAACTTCATCCGCATTAGTAACGCCGGAATAATGCGCAGCCACGGACCACGAAGACCAAGTGCCCATTGAGTGCCCACCCACGGCCATCCGACCAGGATCAACAAAAGGCATTTCCGCTAAGGCCGCATAAGCTACTACCCCACCCATTGAAGTATCGGTTAGCGAATTACCAGCACTATCGGTAGAAAATGCTTCATTAAAGAAGTCAAGGTTAGAGAAATTCAACATGACCCGGTAACGCACCGGACCGGCAATGGTTTGTAAGTCCGCAGGCTGCCCGATGCCAAAGTTTTGGGCTAACCGATGATTAACAAAACCCCGGGCCGCCATTCCAACTGTGGTATCACCATGTCCATACTGGTCAATCGCCATTACTACATAACCACGTTTGGCTAATTCCGTAGCCAGTGACGAAACTGCTCCTTTATCATTTTGATAGCCATGCAAAAGCAAAACTGCCGGAGCGGGCTGGTCAGTGGTTGCGGTAAGCGGTTTGTATATAGTGGCAGCTAAAGTCCCCGGTACTCTTTCGGTCGAGATTTCCATCGGAATAATATCTACATGGCCAAAATCGCGGTTAATCAAATTAGCTACTGACATGAATGCGAAAATAAGCCCAGTCATTACCAAGAAGGTAACCAGGGAAGATACCCAGCCTCGTTTTTCTAACGCGACAGGCTGCTTGGCCGGGGTTGCGAAAGCTACATATTCTGGAGCCACCTGTGGATTAACTGGTGGCGCAACCGGCGGCTCGGCTAGCTGCGGAGCGTAAAAAACCTCGTATTGCGGCTCATTGGCAACCACGGGGTCAACAAACTGGTTTTCAAGGTTAGGCGCCAATCCCCCGTCGAACTGGCCATCGCCAGCAAAATTTCCGTCATTTAACCCGTCAGAGTTTCCGCTCACAACCCTATTTAACCGAAAAATAAATCCGATTCAAGGATGCCTTACCGCATTAGCGGAAACTAAATAACCGGGTTGTCATTTCAGCGGCATTGGCTAGATTTGCTGGGCCTTGGCGCAGAGCAGTTGCTAGGTCAGTTACCCCCTGGCTGATTGGCACGATGGCCACAAAACCTGGTTGGCCATAGCCAGTAGTGCGTGCCGACGATGAACCGGACTCAGCCGACGATGAACCGGGTGCAGCAGCCGACAGTGATCCCACCGGTCTCAGTAACTCCCCGGCCCCTTCCCCGACTTTGCCCGCAAAGGCGATTACCGGTTTACCAAATTCGGCAGCAACCGAGGCGACGCCCCACGGGGTTTTCCCGTGTTTAGTTTGGCTGTCCATTCCGCCTTCGCCGGTGAAAACCCAGTCGGCGCCTCGCACTTGGTCGCGCAACCCAACCGCGTCAATCACGATCTCTACGCCGGTTCTTAACTTGGCCGTGGTGAAAGCGGCAAGGGCCGCTCCGATGCCCCCAGCCGCCCCAGCACCAGGCAGGTCAGCTACTGAGCGTCCCGTGGCCTGTTGCGCCGCTCGCGCCCAAACTGATAAGGCAGCATCAAGCTGGGCGACCAAGTTTGCATCAGCCCCCTTTTGCGGACCGAATACTGCACTGGCCCCTTCCGGGCCGACCAGGGGATTATCCACATCGCAAGCGGCCTCAATGGTGCAATCAGCCAATCGTGGGTCAAGACCGGAAAGGTCTATCCGATTGAGATTTTGCAGAGCTAGGCCGCCAGGGGGCACCTCGGCCCCCCTGGCATCAAGGAATTTCACTCCGAGAGCTTGGAACAACCCGGCGCCGGCATCGTTGGTGGCAGAGCCACCCAAACCTAAAATAAGATGTTTAGCGCCCTTATCCAATGCTGCTTTAATTATCTCCCCGGTACCGAAGCTAGAAGCGACCCCCGCATCGCGAGCACCGGGGGCAATTGCCTCTAACCCGCTCGCGCTGGCAGTTTCCACCACCGCCAGTTTTTTGCCAGGCACCCAACCAAACTCCCCGGTAATCGGCCTGCCTAAAGCATCGTGGCTGGGCACCGTAACCATAGTGCCGCCCAAGGCATCCGCAATAGTTATCGCGGCGCCTTCGCCGCCATCGGCCATTGGGACCAGAGCACATTCCGCATCGGGCAGCACCCGATGGATGCCATCGGCCATAGCCTGCGCCGCTGTGAGCGCGGACATGGACTCCTTAAAGGAGTCCGGAGCGCAGACGACTTTCACCAGGAATTACCTTTAGCTTGAAGGATTGCATTGTGTTATTCAGTAGTCGCCCCGGCTCAACCGCCGACTCCGCGACCATATCCAACTCCCAATCGCGGCCAACACACCAATCCCCGCCAATATCCACGGATTTAAACCGGTATGCGGCGCCAGTTCAGGGGTTTCATCAATCATGTCACCACCACCCTCTGGCGGCTCGGTAGCGGGCGCCGTCTCGGAAATCGCCTCATCGGCGTGTGCACCTTCAACAGCTAGTTCCAGGTGATCCGCTTCGGCTACCGCTTCGGCATCTTGAGCATCACTCCCGATGGGCACCGCAGGGCTGCCAGTATTAAAAATAGCGGCGTTATTCCCAACTCCGGCTCCGAAATCGCCCGAGGCATGCATGGCCGCTGAAATGGTAGCTGCTTCGGCGCGAATGTAGGGCAACATCGTGTAACCGACATCACCGGGACATTCGGTGCTCACCAAATCTCGGTGGCCAGTAATAGCCGGTACGGTGATTTGGGTGCCGGACGACCACTTGTTGTTGCCGCCCCCTACTCTGAGGTTCACATCTTGTTCGGCGTCAAATCCGTACCAACCCAGCACCCAGCCAGCTACTCGCCCAGCTGCGGCCACGGTCTGCGCACTAGGAGTCTCCTCCATATAATTGCCGATCATTACGATGCCGACGCCCTCGTAATTCATCCCAGCCGTGTGCGCAGAGGTGATGGGGCGGTCAATGGTGCCCTTGGTGCCCTCATAAACGTTGCCGAACCAGTCCACTAAGTAGCTGTAACCAACGTCGCACCAGCCGTTATCGTCCATATGCAAGTTTTGAATGTGGCGAATGGCAGCATACGCTGACTCCAGCGAAGGCGGATCGGTCGGCTCATAAGAGTGGTGAATCACCACATGGGTGACCCGGTTGCCATCCTGACCTGCCCATTCGCAACGAGGTTCCCGCGCTCCCCACACTTCGCGCGGGATAATAGTGGGCCGCTCAATATCGCCCGGATCGGCCTGGCTCACCCCCGGCATCACTAGCGCTAAGCCCACGCCTAACGCGAAAGCCATTAATCCCCTAATTGCTTTACTCATTCGATTCTCCCCACACTAATTTGGAAATTTGCCGTTTAGCTTCTCCGGTTTTTGGTAGAAATGACATTTTCATAGAGTCTGATATCGGGAACACGAAGTCTGGTTTTGGGCCGGTGAAAGCCTCAATGAGTTGCCCACCGAGCCCATCTCCGGCAGCCACGATGACTCCAGGCTGCGCCTCCCAACTCGCCACAAGTTCTTGGTAGGCGTTAGCGGCAGTGTCTGGATCTGTTACCCCGAGGATGACATGTGCCCGAGCCTGCAACAGGTTGGCTAGATCGGCGATTAACCCCCAATGTGCCCGGGTAACCCCGGCGCCATCGGGCATATAAACCAAGTCCCGAACCGATGGAAAGGCGTACGGCTCCATCGTGAGTACTTTTTGCCCGCCGAAAATGCCCCAGGTGGGGAGGAAGTCTTCCCGCACCCGCCGCGTCGCTGGGGACAATTCAGCCATGCCTAAAACCATAGCTGAGGCCTAGGACAATTTCAGAATTTGCTATTAGCGCTGGTAGAATCGCCCGGAAACTTCGACACCGACAGGGAACCGCCAAACACTTATGCCCGCTGTTATCCGCAAGCCTAAAACTTTAGCTGAAAAGGTGAAGCAAAAAGGAATAAGCAAATTAGTGTTCCCGAAAGCTTCTCAAATTCTGACTAACGTTATTCAGTTGGGTCCGAGAGTTGTGTTACGAAGTGCAACTCAGCTTCTGCGAGTTAACCCGCTGACTCGGATTGTTTCAGTTACTAGTTTAACGTTTATTGACATATTTTTGCTGGTAAAAAAACGGATCAGCCTGCACCAGTTTTTCATTAATCTAACGTACAGCCTCACCATGTTTGCGGGTAGCACCATCGGCTGGTACACTGGCCGGTATATTGCGACCCAATTTACGCACGATGTGGTATTAGCGTTCTTGCTGAGCATTATATTCTTGCTAATCGGCAATAAAGCCGCTGACTTAATTACCCGTTCAATTGTTAGCCGAGTGGCTGTTACCGATTGCCAACGAGGCTTAGCAGAAATTAATGAAGTTTGCCCGGCTGACTTACACATTGCCGTCACTAAGGAATCTTGTATCGAGGTATTCAGGTTAAACGATGGCGAGCAGAAAACTCGCTGCATCCGCCAAGTAATTGAAGATGCCGAACTACTGCCTTTCCCACCAGGAGCCAGCCGGGACACAAAGCTAAACCTGTTACGCGACCCAGCCACCGCACTACGGTTACGCAAGATGACTATGGTCGCAAACTAATAACCACTAACCAAATAACCAATAATTAGGAGAAAACAATGGCCGACAGCTCATTTGATGTAGTTTCCAAAGTGGACCGCCAAGAAGTAGATAACGCCGTAAACCAAGCTTCCAAAGAAGTAGCTCAGCGCTATGACTTTAAGAATGTCGGCGCTTCAATTGGGTGGAGTGGTGACTCCATTAAGATGGTTGCCAATTCCCCCGAACGCGTGCTGGCAATTTTAGATGTGCTGGAAACTAAGTTAATCAAGCGAGATGTTTCGTTAAAAGCTTTGGACCTTGGCGATAAAGAGCCGAAACCTTCTGGTAAGGAATACCAACTCTTTGGCTCGCTTAAAGAAGGTTTAAGCTCTGAGAACGCCAAAAAAGTCGCGAAATTAATTCGCGACGATTTTGGGAAAACAGTTAAAACTCAGATTACTGGCGATGAGGTACGAGTGAGCTCCAAATCCCGTGATGACCTCCAAGCCGTAATCGCCATGCTCAAAAAGAGCGACATTGATGCGGCCCTGCAATTCGTCAACTACCGATAAACTCGAATACTACCGATAGCGGCGGCAATACTGGGTGAACTGCAAGACAGAGCATGAGCGAATTGGACGAGAAGTCCATGAGCGGGTGCGATAACGCCGCAGATCCCCAATAGTGCTGCCGATATCAGCGATAAAGTTCGTTAGACGTCTTATACCTGCCGGTGGTGGCGCCATCGTAACCAGTCTGCCCTAGTTGGCCTGCCAAGGCTTCCAGCCGAGCAACCCGGTCGGCCATCGGCGGGTGCGTGTTGAACATCTTAACCACTGAACCGCCGGCTTTCTTGAATGGGTTGGCGATCATCATGGCCGACACGTTGTCCATCTGCGGAGTTTGCTCCATCGGGAATTGAGCAACGCCCGCGTCAATCTTGCGCAAGGCGGAAGCTAGTGCCAACGGGTCGCCGGTCATTTTGGCGCCGTCATGGTCGGCGTCGTATTCCCGAGTCCGAGAAATAGCCATTCGAATTAGCATCGCGGCAAATGGAGCCAATAACATCATGGCTAACGCAGCAATAATACCGCCGCCATTATTGTTACGGCTGCCCCGACCACCGCCGAAGAACATTAAAAACCGGGCTAAAGACATAATTACCCCAGCCAAAGCAGCAGCAATGGAAGCAGTCAGAATGTCGCGGTTATAAACGTGCATCAATTCGTGGCCCAATACCCCACGCAGTTCCCGCCCATTCAAGATATTAAGGATGCCTTCAGTAACACAAACTGCTGCGTGTTTCGGTGAACGGCCAGTAGCAAACGCATTAGGCGCTGGTGACGGCGAAATGTAAATCGCAGGCATCGGGGCATTTGCCCGGCCCGATAACTCCCGCACAATTCGATACAATTCGGGGGCTTCTGGTTCTGTTACTGGGCGCGCGCGCATAGTCCGGATCGCAATTTTGTCAGAATTCCAAAACCCGACAAAAGTCATCACTAAGCCGATAATGGCAAATACCCAAATGCTGGCAGGGCCGCCACCAAAGGCTTCACCGACAATCCAGCCGAGTAGCAAAACCACTACCCACATCACGGCAAATAAGCCAACAGTCTTTATGCCATTATAGTGCTTACTTTGATTTCTCATCTTGCTACTTCACTCCCATTACTACTTCGCTACCTTGGCCGGAAACGGTACTACCTAATTAGAACAAAAAAGGATGGCAATTTATTCCGCTACACCTTTAGAAATGGCAATCATTTCATCCCTAGGCACCACTTTGACCCGCTCCCGGCCCTGCGCCGCTCCCGCGGCCATCTCATGCGCATCTAAACGTTCGAAGTCATCCCAATTTAAATAGTTAATCCCCTTATCGTTTAGATAAGCGACGATGTCGCCGGGCTCTCGCTGCGTGGCGGGCCGGTTTTCGCCAAGGTCCGCTAGCAAATTGCGAACAGTTTCTTGGGCATCGGACTTGGTTGAACCAATCAACCCCACGGGCCCACGCTTAATCCAACCCGTGGCATAAACTCGCGGCACCTGCGCCCCATCGGCGCTGGTCACCCGCCCACCAGCATTGGGGATCACGCCTTTTACCTCATCAAACGGCACTCCGGCGGCAGGTGAGCCGAAATACCCAATCGCACGGTATACCGCTTGCACAGGCCATACTTCGAATTCGCCGGTGCCCCGCACCGAACCATCACCAGTTAATTCCATCCGTTCGGCTTTAATGCCGGTCACCCTGTCGGGGCCAATTATGTCCACCGGATTCCACAAGAAATGCAGATGAATCCGCCTAGGGGCATGTTGGGAAGCCGGATCAATTAAGGTCCAGTCAGTTAGTGTTTTCACAACTTGCTTAGTCTGATTGGATTCTTCAATGGCAGCCAAAGAGCCATCATCAAATTCAAAATCTTCGGGATAAACCACAATATCAACGCCAGGCACTTGGCCCAATTCCCGCAATTCTAATGGGGTAAATTTAGCTTGCGCAGGGCCGCGCCGCGCAAACAGATGCACATCGGTGACTGGAGAACTCTTTAATCCGTCATAAACATTGTCCGGGATTTCGGTTACATGCAAATCATCAGCAGATTTAGCCAAAATACGCGCCACGTCCAGTGCCACGTTTCCGGCGCCGATTACGGCAACTTCGGCCGCCTCTAATGGCCAAGTGCGCGGTACATCCGGATGCCCATCATACCAAGAAACAAAGTCGGCAGCGCCGAAAGAGCCAGGTAAATCCACCCCAGGTAAGTTGCTGGGCGCATCTTTTATTGTGCCGGTAGCAAAGATTACGGCATCATAATATTTTTCTAATTCCGGCAAGGTGATATCCACCCCGTAATTCACATTGCAGAAAAGGCGGACTTGATGATGTGACAATATTTTATGCAAAGCTAAAATGATTTGTTTAATGCGCGGATGGTCGGGTGCCACGCCATAACGCACTAAGCCAAACGGCGCGGGTAAATGCTCGAAAATATCCACTTCAGCATGCGCTTTAGTTAACAAATCCCCAGCATAAATACCGGCCGGGCCCGCCCCAATTATCGCTACCCTGAGTGGGCTAGTCATTTTGCGCTACTCCTCATCCTGTCCACTACTCTTCATCCTGTAAAAATTCTGGCGAAACATCGGCTAAGCAGACCGGCTAATTGCAAACCAGCCAACGATGTCAACACCAAGCCCAATACCCTAGTCAAGAAACTAAGCTGTGGATAACTTGTCGCACTGTCCTGGCGCTCTCACGTAGGTTTCGCCCATGCTCCTTGCGCTTCTCGGCCTCCTGGCCCGGCTCTGCTTCCTCGCTACGGCACTGGCTGTAGCGCGCACCGATTTATTATCGTTTCACATTCCAGACAAAATTCTCGGCCTCGGCGCAGCGCTGACCGCACTCCCCCTGCTAGCCTCCACACTCCTTACCAGTAATTGGGATGGCCTAAATCAAGGATTGCGCGGCGCCTGGCTCAGTTGCGGGGCGTACCTGCTGCTACATCTGCTCACGCGTGGCGGCATCGGGTTTGGCGATGTGAAATTCGCGTTATTAATCGGCCTTTACACAGGTTGGCATAGCTCGACTGCGGCAATAACCGCCCTTGCCCTGGCTTTTGTGGGCGCGGGTCTCTGCGGCATCGGGCACCTACTCACTAATACCGGCGATCGCCACACCGAAATCCCGCTGGCGCCGTGGATGGCCTTAGGTGCTGCGCTTGCGGTTGCGCCCGCCGACCCGCTCACCATTGCGACCGCCGCCCTAAACGGAACGAGTCACTACCGCTTGGGCTAGTTGGGTGAGCGCCTCTTTTGCCGGGCAATCCGGTAAGTCCGCGAGTGCCGCGATGGCAGCGGCAGACCAATCCTCAGCAAGGGCAAGCGTCTGCCCGATGACATTGGACTGGCCGATCCGTGATATTAACGATGCCAGCTCGGCATCTTCGGTCAAATCCCCGGTCAACTGAGCAACCAATCCTTGCTCCGCCGCCGAGGCCTGGCCGGTAGTGACCCGATGCTGCAATAACAACACCGGCATGGTCGCAACGCCGTCCCGCAAGTCAGTGCCCAGGGCTTTCCCGGATGACGTGGCGGTGAAGTCGAGCACATCATCGGCCAGTTGGAATGCCACGCCCAACGCCTCGCCATACCGGGCCACTGCGGCTTGCGCTTCGGGTGAAGCTCCGGCAAATTTGGCCCCTAACCGAGCAGCGGCCGCAGTGAGCGAAGCGGTTTTGTCGCCGAGTACACCTAAGTAAAAGGAAATCGGGTCAACTTCCGGCGCGTCACTTTGCGGCGAAGTCGGCCCCACAGTTTCGTGTAACTGCCCCAAAACCAGCCGCTCAAACGTCTCAGCCTGAATCCGCACCGCCTCCGGGCCCAACTTTGACATCAACAACGAGGAACGGGCGAACAACAAATCCCCAGTCAAAATGGCAACGTGGTTTCCCCAAACCTCATGGGCGCTGGGCGCTCCCCGGCGTAGCGGCGCGGAATCCATTACATCATCGTGGTAGAGCGTGGCGAGGTGTATCAACTCAACTACCACGGCAGCATCCAGCACTTCGTCGTTGTCGGCATCGGGCCCAAATTGTGCTGCCACCAGCGCTAACAGGGGCCTTAGCCGCTTACCGCCGGCATCCATCAAATGATGAGTGGAAATCTGAGCCAGCGGATCGGGGAACTGCGTGGCGGCATGCAACTCCAATTCTACCCGTTCCAGAATTTGATTAAGCCGCGCTTCCAGGCTCGGGTCAATGGTTAACCTGAGGTTCACGCGCCCACCTCATTCAAACCCGCTGGAGCGCTCGCATCGTGCGGTCGCATCGCCTCATGCAGCGCGACGATGCCGCCTGACAAATCCCGGTACCGGGCGTCATGCCAACCGGCCTCGGTCATTAATTCCACCAGTTCGCGCTGGTTCGGCCATTGTTTGATGGACTCGGCAAAATACTCATATGTATCGCGGTCGCCCGTAATTACCCCGGCGACCGAAGGCAACACATACCGTAAATAAGGCTGGTAAGCAACGCGCAAAGCCGCACGCCGAGGGTGGGAAAACTCGGTGATTACCAGGCGCCCACCCGGCTCCACCACCCGCGCCAACTCACGCAGCGCGGCAGCCGGATCGCGCACATTACGCAGCCCGAAACTGATGGTGGCCACTTGGAACGAGGCGGGCTCGAAAGGCAAGCTGAGCGCATCGCCTTCCACGAACTCGATTTGCGGGTAGCGGTTGCGGCCCACTTGCAACATGCCAGCCGAGATGTCGCAGACAGTAACTTTCGCGCCCTTTTCGGCCAATGGCCCAGCCGACGTGCCAGTACCCCCGGCCAAATCCAGCACCTTCATACCAGGGGTAGGCGCCACTGCGGCAACGGTCGCCTTGCGCCAGCCACGCGCTTGACCACCCGATACCACGTCGTTGACCAGGTCATACCTGCGCGCAATCCGGTTAAACCGGCTCGCAATCACGTCAGCATCTTTGTCCAGGGCCTCGGGCACGCGCCCATCCTACGACGAATTTGTTAGAGTTCACTGGTGCCTAACCTCCGCGTCAAAACGGTGCCCATTGATTTGGGTAATCGTCACCTTGCGCATTTACTGCCCGATGCCGACGTGGTGGCCTGGCAACATGGCAATGATGGCATGGTTGGCTGGGGTTGTGCATGGCGGGAGGATTTCCCGGCCAGCCATCAGTTCCCGGCCGCTCGGCACGCATGGGAGGCGTTGGTCGCCTCAGCTTCTATTACTGATTCAGTTAACGCTTATGGCACTGGCTTAGTGGCATTTGGTTCTTTCTCCTTTGATCCACATTCGGCTGCCGGGGGCGCGTTGGTGGTACCACGTGTTATCGTCGGTCGCTGCGGAAAAACTGCTTGGTTAACCACGGTTGATTGCGATGTCTCGCCGACCACCATTCTGTCTGCTAGCGACGATGCCATCGCCGAGGTTGCCGCTCCCCCGCTGGAACCACATGCCCCGGCTAACCTGGTCGAAATTGGCGACCTGCGCGATGGCCCAGTGTGGGCCTCTGCTGTCGAAGCGGTTTTAGAGCGGATTGCCGCCGGCGCGGCAGAGAAAGTTGTCCTAGCCAGGCAAGTTGTCGCAACCGCTGAATCGCCGCTGAGCCCAACCTGGTTACTGCAACGCCTAAATAGTCGCTTCAATACCACTTGGAATTATGCGATTGATTCTTTAGTTGGGGCGACTCCCGAAATGCTAGTTCGAGTTAAAGGCGGGCGGGTTGAATCCACGGTATTAGCTGGCACAATACCCCTACCTTTATCGGCTACTGAAACCCAAATTGATAGCCTAGCCACGCAATTAATAAACTCTGATAAAGACTTAGTGGAACATGCACATGCAGTTGATTCCGTGGCTAATGCTTTAGCCCC
>Ga0268261_10000008_pt1 | contig 170261 bp, 167 predicted proteins | sample TergutNc150P1_FD_190353 | JGI IMG/M metagenome (GOLD analysis project Ga0268261, IMG submission 190353) | Nasutitermes corniger P1 segment gut microbial community from laboratory colony in Florida, USA - Nc150 P1 (SPAdes) (version 2) | ecosystem: Host-associated > Arthropoda: Insects >... | reverse complement strand
AAGAAAGAGTTCGTTTGAGAAGTAACCCTCTCAAAACTAAACAAAGTAAACAATCCGTGTGCATTCCGTAATATTCCTTAGAAAGGAGGTGATCCAGCCGCACCTTCCGATACGGCTACCTTGTTACGACTTCACCCCAATCATCTATCCCACCTTCGACGGCTGGCTCCTTTCGGTTACCTCACCGGCTTCGGGTGTTACAAACTCTCGTGGTGTGACGGGCGGTGTGTACAAGGCCCGGGAACGTATTCACCGCGGCGTGCTGATCCGCGATTACTAGCGATTCCGGCTTCATGCAGGCGAGTTGCAGCCTGCAATCCGAACTGAGAGACACTTTAAGAGATTCGCACACTATCACTAGTTAGCTGCTCGTTGTATGTCCCATTGTAGCACGTGTGTAGCCCAGGTCATAAGGGGCATGATGATTTGACGTCATCCCCACCTTCCTCCGGTTTGTCACCGGCAGTCTGTCTAGAGTCCCCAACTAAATGATGGTAACTAAACATAAGGGTTGCGCTCGTTGCGGGACTTAACCCAACATCTCACGACACGAGCTGACGACAACCATGCACCACCTGTATCGAATGTCCCGAAGGAACTTCGTATCTCTACAAATAGCATTCGTATGTCAAGACCTGGTAAGGTTCTTCGCGTTGCTTCGAATTAAACCACATGCTCCACCGCTTGTGCGGGCCCCCGTCAATTCCTTTGAGTTTCAACCTTGCGGTCGTACTCCCCAGGCGGAGTGCTTAATGCGTTAGCTGCAGCACTGAAGGGCGGAAACCCTCCAACACTTAGCACTCATCGTTTACGGCGTGGACTACCAGGGTATCTAATCCTGTTCGCTCCCCACGCTTTCGAGCCTCAGCGTCAGTTACAGACCAGAGAGCCGCCTTCGCCACTGGTGTTCCTCCATATATCTACGCATTTCACCGCTACACATGGAATTCCACTCTCCTCTTCTGCACTCAAGTTTCCCAGTTTCCAATGACCCTCCCCGGTTGAGCCGGGGGCTTTCACATCAGACTTAAGAAACCGCCTGCGCTCGCTTTACGCCCAATAAATCCGGACAACGCTTGCCACCTACGTATTACCGCGGCTGCTGGCACGTAGTTAGCCGTGGCTTTCTGGTTAGATACCGTCAAGGTGAGTACATTTCCTTACCCACTTGTTCTTCTCTAACAACAGAGTTTTACGATCCGAAAACCTTCTTCACTCACGCGGCGTTGCTCGGTCAGACTTGCGTCCATTGCCGAAGATTCCCTACTGCTGCCTCCCGTAGGAGTTTGGGCCGTGTCTCAGTCCCAATGTGGCCGATCACCCTCTCAGGTCGGCTATGCATCATCGCCATGGTGAGCCGTTACCTCACCATCTAGCTAATGCACCGCGGCTCCATCTCTTAGTGACCCAAACGGGCCTTTCAAATGTAAATCATGCGATTCACACTGTTATGCGGTATTAGCACCTGTTTCCAAGTGTTATCCCCCGCTAAGAGGTAGGTTAGCCACGTGTTACTCACCCGTTCGCAACTCATCATATCAGAAGCAAGCTTCCGATAATCAGCGTTCTACTTGCATGTATTAGGCACGCCGCCAGCGTTCGTCCTGAGCCAGGATCAAACTCTCATTAATAAAAGTTAGATGACTGTTGCCAGTCGCTCATTTGTTTTTTGTCTTTTGACTTATTTTACGCTAGCTATTGCTATTGTAAATGTTTTAAGTTGTTATCTTATAAAATACAAGATAACGCCCTGCACATTTGGTTTGTTTACTTTGTTCAGTTTTCAAAGGGCTAAATCATTGACCGAGCTGTTATTTTTCTGTCGCTCTCGTCAACTTTTATATCTTATCACCGACATCAATGAATGTCAATAAGTTTTTAAAACTTTTTTGAAAAAAATTTTATTCGTTTGTTCAAGTTGTTTCCAACTCTCTCAAGCGACAAGTGATATCTTACCGCAGAGAAATTCTTTTTGCAAGCTTTTTTGCCTACTTTTTTCATTAAATTTTGATTTGTTTCATGAAAGTTGTTAAAACCTTGAAAAACAAAAAGAGGCACAAGCTCCGACTTTCTTAGTGCTGCTTCCTTCCGGATCTGACACGCTTCGTAAGCGGAACTTTGCCCTGTGATGTATTATAGACTATTTTCTTGGATATGGCTAGACTTTTTTCTAAAAAGCTTTTGGGTATTTTCTTGATTTTGCAATAATTATAGTAGATAAAAAATCATGGAGGTAGTTATTCGGAAATTGTTACTGTTATTTTGAGTATTTTTCTTTTTTGATACTAGCCTATTATTTATAGCAATCTAGTTACTCTATGCTTCCTTCTTCAATTGATTTCTTTTTCTCTTTGGCAAGTTTGCGTTTTTCTCTAAAAAATCGGCTCATGATTTGCCCGCATTCTTCTTCTAGCACACCTTTTTCTACATAAGGTGCATGGTTTATGGCATCAATAGCCATGACATCTACTACACTTCCGCAGGCTCCGCCTTTTGCATTGCCACAGCCGTAATAAACTTCTTCGATACGTGAGAGCAAGATGCTACCAGCGCACATGACACAGGGTTCTACTGTGACGAATATGGCGGTTTTTTCTAGTCGCCAGCTTTTTTCTTTGGCATTGGCAGCTCGAATAGCGAAGGTTTCAGCGTGATTGGTCGCGTCTTGTGTCATTTCTCTGGTGTTCCAGCTGCTTGCTAGGATTTTTTTGTCCTTGACGATAACACAACCGATAGGTACTTCGCCGTGCTCAAAGGCGATTTGTGCTTGCTCAAGTGCTAGTTTCATGAAATATTCTTTTTCTTCTTGTGTGAATGTTGATTGATATTTCATGCTTGTCCTCGGTAATCCCGTCCTGCTGCTTGCAATTCTTGATAGATTTCTTCGCATTCTTCTAAATCGACTGCGTTGGCACCGCTGGCTAATGGGTGCCCACCGCCGTCGTGTCTTTTGGCAATGGTATTGATGACTGGTCCTTTGCTGCGGATACGCACGCGGTATTTACCATCGGGTTGCTCTACGAAAATCGCCCAGCACAAAATGCTATCCACTTGACCCGGCAAGGCAACAACATGGCTGGTTTGTCCGTCATGCACACCAAATTCTTCCAATAACTCTTTGTTCAAAACCACTCTTGCTACACCATTTTCATCGCTATCAATGCTTAAATAGACGAAACCTGAAAGTCTAGCTACACTCAAGGGAATTTGCGAAATTTGACGTTTGAGATAGGTCGCATCAAAGTCATAAGACTGCAAGAAAGCCGCTGTTTCTAAGGTTTTCGAAGTCGATGAGGGATATAAAAAACGCCCTGTATCGCCGATAATTCCTGCATAAAGCAATCTAGCTGCCTCGCCATTAAACTTCAACTCCAAATCTTTTGCCCAGCGAGTAATCAATTCACAAGAGCTGCTAACACTGGTATCTACATAAACGATATCGCCGTAAGGCTCGTCATTTGGGTGATGGTCAATCTTAATCAGCAAATCCCCTTTGTCAAATCGCTCGTCACTTATGCGTGGGCTGTTTGCTGTATCTGTAACAATAACCAGTGCTCCTTGATAAACTTCGTCTGCAATCTCGTCCATTTCTGCCAGATATTCCATATCGTCTACGGAATGCCCAACTACATAGACGGTTTTTTCTGGGAAATTTGCTCGAATGATTTCGCGTAAACCCGACTGAGAGCCTAATGCATCTGGGTCAGGTCGCATGTGGCGGTGAATGATAATCGTGTCGTATTTTTTAATTGCCTCTAATATTTGTTTTTCTATATTCATCTAAGTTCTCTCCATCATTTGTAGTGCAATAGTTGCCTTGCTTGATAATTGGCTGCCATTAAAGACTTCGATTTCTACTACGGCGTGCCGTCTGGAATAGTCCAGAATTTTTGGCAGGATTTTTAGTCTGCTGTCTAATTGGGTCATTTTTAGGTAATGGATGTTGAAGTTTTCTATCATTATATTGCTGGAAAACTCTTGTGCCATTTTTTTACGGACGGTGGCGATAATCATCTCGCTCAATACGCCGTAGGACAAATGTCCCATACTGTTAATCATGGTTGGGACAATCTCCACTAGAAAACCGTCTTCCATTGGTGTGATTAACTCAACGATTTGGTCGCTGATTGTGACTGCAGCTTGTCCTGAGCGAGTCATCATTTCGGTTGCCCGCATGATGTCAAAGCGTCCTACAACTCCTGCTAGTGTGCCGTTCTCGTTGACAATAGGTAGCATTTCGATGCCGTCCCAAATCATTTGGTGGGAGACGCTGGCGATATTGACATTATCCCTTACAGTAATGGGATTTTTAGTCATGAGCTTTTCGATAGCTTGATTTTTCTCTTTTTGGAAGACATCTTTTTCCGTTACTACACCGACTACACGCATGGAGCTATTGACCACAGGCATTTTAGAGTTGCCTGTTTTACTTGCCAACTCCAGATAGTCTTTTACTGTATCGCCCACTTTTAGATAATCAGTTTCTTCTAGCGAGCGCAAAACGTCTGATACATGGATAATGTCGCGTTTTATTAATTGGTCGCTGACCGCCTTATTAATCAAACTGGTTGCTGTAAAGGTGTCAAAGTGCGTCAGGATAATGGGTATCGAGTTTGCATTTGCCAGCTGGATAACTTCCTCATCTGTTTCAAAACCGCCGGTAATCAAGACTGCCATCTGGTTTTCAATGGCGTACTTATGGATATTGGTGCGGTTTCCCACAATCATCAAACCGCCAGCGATAATATAGCGCTCCATTGATTCTTTTTTCATGGCACCAATGATAAAGTTATTGAGCACCTTATCTAGTCCGTCTTTGCCACCAATAACTTCACCGTCCACCACTTGTGCGACTTCGCCGAAGGTCAATCGCTCAATAACTGCGCCTTTTTTGTTCTCAATCCTTAAGGTTCCCACGCGCTCAATGGTTGAAACTAGCCCATTGGTTTCTGCTGCCTTAATCGCTCGATAAGCCGTTCCTTCGCTGACATGATGTCGCCTAGCGATACCGCGAACGGAAATCTTTTCCCCAACTGAGAGATTTTCGATATATTGCAAAATCAAATCGTGTTTCGTTGCCAGATAAATCCCTCCTCATTGCCATCATTTCTTTTATTCTATCCTAATTAGGCAAAAAAAAATAGTCGCATGAAACGACTATTTGGCACCCAACTTGCGTAATGCAGGGTCGGTGATTGTTTTATTGTAGAAATTAATCATTGGTCCAAGCAAAAATGCTGCTAATATCGTCGCAATACCAATAGGTCCGCCTAGTATCAAACCTAGAACTAAAAAACTGCTATCTAACAAAATGCGACAATGAATGAATTTCCATTGGGTAAAATGCTCAATCAACATCGCCAAAGCATCATAAGGACCTGCACCCAATCCAGCTGTTGAGTACAAAGAGATACCCAGCGAATAAATCAATAGGGCAGCAAGCATAAGTGCAATCTGCCAAACAATTATATCAATCTCAATTCCTCGCAGAACAAAGACAAAAAAATCAATAAAATAGCCGGTAAACAAAATATTGATTATCGAACCAACCCCCAACAAATCACGTTTGAGAAAGAAGATAACCAGCCCAACTACAATGGAAAAAAGCATCTGCCAAAGTCCAAGCGACATATTCAAATGAGCACTCGAACCCAAATTTTCCGCTGTAAATGTATCAACACCAAGATTTGCCTTAATCAAAAGTGCTGCGCCCAATGCCAAAATAGCATCGCCAAAAAAGGCGAATAAAAAGCGTACAAAAAATACCTTATCAAATTTCATCTTCTCACCAACTTATCTGACTATTAATCTCGCTCATTATAAATCATTTGCCCTTTTCTTGCCAAAAGCAACCTGTAAGATAAAAGGAAAATTAGATATGTTTCGTTTTCCATTAGGATATTCTTTCTTTCCAGTCTATTTTTTGCTATCATAGTTTTTAGAAAGACGAAAGGCGGGAACGCTATGAAACTTGAAACGGCAACTACGCAAGAAACCTTGCTGACTTATCTATCTGAAACACTAAACGGCTGTCTGACTTTGGCGGAAACCGTGCAAAATAACCGCAAGAGTGATTTTCATATCATTCAGGTGGGAATTTCTGAGCTTTTTAGCTTATATCAAGCAACCAAACTCTATTATTTTTTAAATGAAAAAGGCGATAAAGATGTAGAAGTATTGGATTTCTTTACTGTTTTTGAGGAATTTTACTCTGGTTTGAAACATTATTTTCTTTATGATACCAATATTTTCAAGCGCGATTTTTCCAGTATCGAGGAAAGCAAGCATCTTTTGATGGATAAATTCCAGAAGATTGCGGTTAAATTGCAGTAAAAACGAGGTAAAAAATATGAATGCAAAAGAAGTAATTGAACGATTGAAAAAGGATTTGAATATCCCTAAATTCATCGGAAATGTCGAGGAAAAGGATTATTCTGAGGAAGATTATCAGAAGGTAAAACAGGATTTGCTCAAGTATTATGAGGATTATGTGGGTAATCTGGAAGGATATTTTCCGGGGACTAAGATTATTGATGAGAATAATCAATAAAACACGAGGTTGCCCCAAAAGTCTGGAGCCAAATTTGAATACGAACATTCACGCAGCCGATTAGGCGCGAAAGAAGTACGCCCCGTTGACAGCTTTGCTGTTTACGGGGCGTTTGAGGCTCGCGAGCAATGGAACTCGGGCGGTTTCCCCGAGGTCGCTTGCGTCCTGCTACTTTAATGTTCGTATTCAAATTTGGCGGAAGACTTTTGGGGCAACACCATGTTTTTAGTCCTTACTTTCAATCACTGCTACCAGTCCGCTTGTAAAGGAAAGTTCAATATCCTCATCCAAAAACTCATTGCTGGGATAGCTTGTTGGCAGAGGCAAATTGGTTTTTGCTAGTTGGTATTTGGCGTTTTTTATCTGCAAATCATGTGTTTCTTTGAGATTGGCAAATGCGATATAGTGATAGTCCTTGTTTTTCTTCAGAATATGCTTGCCGGCACTTAAGAAATGGACTTGATTTTGCTTGTCTTGAATGTAGATTTTTTCAATAATCGGTACAAATCTTTCTTCGAGTGGCAAATAGAGATTGGATAAGAAGTGGTCCAATCGTCCACCTGTTGTGCCTAGCAAGATATATCTTCTTGCTTGAGGATACATTTCCATCGCCCGAACTAATGCTAGTTGCGTGTCTGTATCATCTTTTTCACTTGCGTATTGCTCGATATATTTGGCGGTCATTTTGATGGCTTTCATGTCGTCTTTGTTCATGGAGTCAAAGTCGCCAATAGCTAAATCTATCGGGTAGCCTAGATGAAGTAGTGTGCCTGCTCCCTTATCTACACCGATAAAGCGCGTGTTTTTCCAGTAGTCGTAGTCAGACAAAATCTCCTTAATGCCGTCAGTATTTCCTCCTGAAAGAATAAAAACTGTTTCTTTTGCCATTAATTACTCACCACTTCTCTTAGCAAATCCATGCGTTCTTTGGGATTTTTGGCTCCGTAGATGTAAGAGCCCGCCACAAATACATTGGCTCCAGCTTCTTTGCACAGGCGAATGGTCCTATCATCCACTCCGCCGTCCACTTCGATATCAAAGTTCAAGCCTTTTTGCTCGCGTAGTTCCACTAATTCTCTGACCTTATCCAGACATTCTGGCAGGAATTTTTGTCCGCCAAATCCCGGATTGACTGTCATTATCAGGATTTGGTCCACCAAATGAAGCACATGACGAATAGTTTCAACGCTTGTTCCCGGATTGATTACTACACCAGCCTTGACATTGGCAGCCTTAATTTTCTGCAAGGCACCATGCAAATGTGGCGTTGATTCTTGATGAATGGTTAGAATATCTGCGCCAGAACTAGCGAATTCTTCGATAAAACGCTCAGGCAATTTTACCATTAAATGCACATCAAGCGGAAGTTTTGTGACAGGACGCAATGCTGCTACGACATTTGGGCCCATAGTAATATTGGGTACAAACTGACCGTCCATGATGTCAATGTGAATGTAGTCAGCTCCTAGTTCTTCAACAAGTTTGACATCACGCTCCAGATTGGCAAAGTCAGCGCTTAGGATAGATGGTGCGATTTTCATACTAATTCCCTCTTTTCTTCTTCTGATAAACAGGTTTTCTGTTTTCAACTTCCTCTAAAAACTGTAAATAATTGTCGTAACGGCTTTGCAGGATTTGCCCTTTTTCTAATGCTTCCTTGACTGCACAAGATGGTTCATGTAAATGTCGGCATTCGCGGAATTTACAATTTGGACTTTGAGCAACAAACTCTGGAAACATCTTTGGCAAATCAACCGGCTCAATCGTTAAAAAATCAATGGAACTAAAGCCCGGCGTGTCGGCAACTAAGCCATTATTGATAGGGTGCAGTTCAACGTGTCTTGTTGTATGCTTTCCGCGTCCTAAGCTCTCAGAAATTTCATCTGTAGCAAGGGAAAGCTCTGGCGAAATCGCATTGAGCAAAGTCGATTTACCCGCACCTGATTGCCCCATGAAAACACTGAGATGATTGGGGAAAAGAGCGATTAATTGCTCTAAAGAATTGTCGTCCGCCAAAATCACTGGATAGCCAATTGCTTGATAATCTCTCTTAATCTGCTGAAATTTGTCCTTACCCTCATTATTCAACAAATCCAACTTAGTTAAATAAATAACCGCTGAAATCCCCTCGTTTTCTAAAGTGACTAAAAATCTATCTAATAAATTCTCTGAAAAGTTGGGTTCTACTACACTCATGATGATAATTCCTTGGTCGACATTGGAAACATTTGGGCGAACTAGCATATTGCGGCGCGGCAGAATATCTAGCACATAGCCGTCTGTTTGGTTGGAACTTTCAAATTCCACAAAATCCCCCACCAAAGGTGAGATTTTTCGTTTGCGAAAGTTTCCGCGCCCGCGCGTTTGATAGGTTTCTCCATTTGAATAGACATAATAAAATCCACTAAGAGCTTTTCTGATTTGACCTTGCACTTATTTACCTCTTTTTGTTCTTTTTTACTATTGTAACACGAAAAGCTGAGGAAGTTGTTGAACTTCCTCAGCTTTTAATTAGTTTCCTGAGTTTTGCGGTCCTTTGGAGATGACAATGGTTACAGTTGAACCACTAGCCACTTGTGTTCCTTGACCCGGATTGGTTCGGATAACCTTTCCGCTTTCGACTGTGTCACTGTATTCTTCTGTGGCATTTGGTTTCAAGCCTAAACCATTCAAGGTACCTTCTGCCTCTGCTCTTGTATTTCCGACAATGTTTGGCACCTGTACTTGCGCAGGTCCTGATGAGATAATGAAGTTGACCGTTGAGCCTCTATCTACTTGAGCACCTGCTGCTGGATCCATGCTGATGATTTCTCCATCTGGCACATCATTTGATGCTTGCGGTGTAAATGTTCCATTCAACCCATGTCCGTCTAACCAGCTTTGAACTTGTGCTTGTGTTTGGTTTCTAAAGTCCGGCAATGTTTCTTGTCCGGGTCCTGTTGAAACAGTGAGAACAACAGTTCCAGTGCTTAAATTGACTGATGAACCACCTGATGGCGTTTGTCTGATGATTTGTCCGCTTGGTACATCATCGCTGTTTTCTTTTACGATTGTAATTCTAGCAGCTGCAATACCTAAATTGTTCAAATCAGCCAAAGCTGCATCTTCTGTTTGATTGGTGTAATCATTAATTGTTACAGAACTTGGCCCACTTGAAACGGTAAATTCAACCGTTGCGCTAGTCGGGTCAACTTTTTCACCCGGATCCGTATCTTGAGAGATAATTTGTCCTTCTGGTACATTATCACTAGGTTGGTCATTTCTGCGGATACGATTGTTGGTAAATCCTAATGCACGCAAGGAAGCTTGCGCATCACTAAAGGTTTGTCCGACATAGTTATTCAGCGCAATCTTTTCCACACCACTTGAAACGAATAGGTCAATGGTTGCACCACTTCGCACATTGGTGTGCGCTGCTGGATTGGTGCGGACAACTTTGCCTGCCTCTATGGTATCGTCATCAATTTCGTGAATATCACCAACTTGTAAGTTACGGCTTTCAAGCATTTCAGTAGCATCATCCACTGTTTTTCCAGATAAGTTCGGTACATTGATTTCTGCTGGTGGTGAGAATAGTAGAAAGGCTGTAAATCCTAGCAAGATAACAATAATCACTGCTGGGATAATGAATTTCTTTTTAGAGCCTTTTTTCTTCGCCTGTTTGGATGCCTCTTCGGCAACTGGTTTCAAGCTTTGCGTGTTTTCTCTTTGACTAGGAATGCCTGCGACATTGTTTTTGGTCTGCGGGCGAATGGGTTGGATGACTTGTGTTTCGGTCTTATCCATTCTTTCGTCAAAGTTGACACGTTTTTCCTTTGCACGCTCAGGAGAAAGTGCAGTAGAAATATCTCTGCTCATTTCCTCAGCTGAGGCGTAGCGGTTGTTGGCATCTTTGGCTGCTGCAATCAATGCCACATTTTCCAACGCTTGTGGAATGGATTGGTTTTCCAAACGAATGCTCGGAAGTTCTTCTTGGAAATGTTTGAGCGCAATCGTTACAGCAGAATCGCCATCAAAAGGTACGTGACCTGTCAATAATTCGTAAAGCATGACACCCATGGCATAAATATCACTGCGGTTGGTCGCCATGGCACCTCTGGCTTGTTCAGGCGATAAATAATGCACTGAACCTAGTAGAGAATTGGTCTGCGTAATGCTAGTTTCAGCAAGGGCAACTGCAATCCCAAAGTCTGTAATCTTACAAGTCCCGTCTTTTGCGACAAGGACATTTTGCGGTTTTAAATCTCTATGGATAATGCGATGTTCATGGGCTAATGACAAAGCTGAGAGGATTTGGCGCATGATATCAACCACGCGGTCATTGTCTAGCGGGAAGTTTTCCTTGATGTATTTCTTCAAGTCCATTCCTTCGACATATTCCATTACCAAATACTGCATCCCATTTTCTTCGCCAACATCATAGACAGAGACAATATTTTCATGAATTAACTCACTAGCTGCGTGCGCTTCACGTTGGAAACGGCGAACAGCAATCGGGTCATTTTGGAAGTTGGTTCGCAAAACCTTGATAGCAACATCACGGTCAAGGATAAGGTCATGTGCTAAAAACACATTTGCCATACCGCCTGAGCCGATAGCTCCGAGGATTTTGTAGCGTCGATTAAAAATCATCCCTATTTCAATCACCACTGACCACCTCCTAGCTCATCGAATTTGACCAAAAGAACGGTAATATTGTCTTTTCCGCCATTTTCATTTGCCTGTTGAACCAGCGAATAAACGGTATCTTCCATGCTTTCATTCCATGAGATAATCTCTGCGATTGCTTGTTCAGACACCATATTAGTCAAACCGTCTGAGCAGAGCAAGAGATAGTCATTTTCTGACATATCCTGCACATCAATATCCACCTCGACTACTCCAGGCATACCGACCGAACGGGTCAGGACATTTTTACGCGGATGATTGATGGCTTCTTCTTCGGTCAGTTCCCCTGACTTCAAAAGTGCATTAACTAGGGAATGGTCTTCGGTGATTTGTTGCATAAGGCCATCATGAATAATGTAGGCACGAGAATCGCCCACATGACCGATAACAATACGCGCTCCAAAAACAGCACAGGCGACAATAGTTGTGCCCATTCCTGTGTAGTCAGGGTCGTTTTGCCCTCTCCTATAAAGCATTTCGTTGATTTCTTGAATTTGTGCGACTAGCCATGAAGCAACGCCAGTTTCTTCGTCAAAATCTGTGCTCTTCCATTTGGCACCCAGCATTTCCACTGTCGAGCGACTCGCCACATCTCCTGCGCGATGACCACCCATCCCATCTGCCAAAAGCAAAAGCGGACGACCAGCTTCATTATAAAAGACATTCGCAAAGTCCTGATTTGTTTCACGTCTGAGACCAACGTCAGATAAATACTTGATTTGCATAATACTACCTTTAGTTCTTTCTTTGAAATATTTCTATTTCTAAGTTTATTCTGTTAAATTATACCTTTTTTGTGGATAATAATCAATTTCCTTTGGAAAAGGGTGATTTTGCGGAAAGTTTTCATTGGAAGTTTTACTTTCTCGGTGGTAGTATAGGGGGCGAAAAGGGGCGAGAGTATGGAAAATTCAAAGGTTTACGGACCATCACCAGCTAATGTTTATATACTTATTACTGGAAGTATCGGTTTTTTTCTCTGGGCTTTGTGGTTTATTTTATTTGCAAAGGCATGGCAAATGGCGGTCTTTATTTGTCCAGTTGCAGTCGGATGCTTTTTATTAGGGCTTTATTATCAAAGAAAAATCAAAGCAGGAAAAGGCTATTATTGGGATGAAAAAGGTCTAGTAAATAATATGGGCAAGAAGCCGCAGTATTTTTATTGGTCAGAAATTAAACGTATCGGCTATGAAACAGGAAAGAACGCTTGCCTTATTCTTTATTTTTTTGATAACAAACAAGCTGATGTTCAAAAACGTTTTGGCTGGAAAAAGCCTAGAAAAAATTATCCGCTAGATATCAGCACTATCACAAAATCTAATGAATTTCGTGATGAGTTGATGAAAGTCTATAAGGAAGTGTGGGGAAATGGAGCAAACAAGAGTTCATAAAATCAATTTATTCTTAATCTGTCTTTTCATCATCGTAGGATTAGCGATATTTATAACATTGCCCTTTTCCATACTCAGTCAGTAAATAAAAAATGCGCACGACATTTTTATCGTTATTATGGCAGGTTTTCTTGGTATTATCTTTTTAACTTACGGCATCTACTTCCTGAAACTCCGCTTAGCTGGCAATACTTTCTATTGGGATGATGAGGGGGGGTGATTGTGAACGAAAAAGGCGGAAAGGTTTACTGGGAGGAGATTGAGAGTATTTACCTATCAAAAACAAGAGGTTGGAACATGACAGCCATTCATATTCAGCCACATTGTCAGCAGGAAGTAACAAACCGTATAAAGAGAAAACGGGCAATGTGGGTGACTACTGCTTACGGCATTCCGTGGATTGCAATAACCCACGCCAAAGAATTCAATGATGAACTGATAAAAGAGTGGGAGAGAAGAAAGGCAACTAACATTTAAGTTCGCACCAAAAAACAGGGGCTGCGACAGAAGTCTGGAGCCTATTCATAACTACGAACATTCCCGTAGCCGATTAGGCGTGAAAGAATTACTTAGAGTTGACGGCTCTGCCGTTTACTCTAAGTTTGAGGCTCACGAGCAATGGAATTCGAGCGGGTTTTGCTCGAAGTCGCTTGCGTCCTGCTGCTTAAATGTTCGTAGTTATGAATAGGCGGAAGACTTCTGTCGCAGCCCCTGTTTTTTTGATTATACTTCAATCATTTTTTTCGCAATACAGCAATGAAAAACCCATCAGTAAATTCATCCTGTGGCAAAATCTGCAAGAAATCATCTTTTACATATTTAGACATCTTTTCATTGGTTGTAGGTGTAATCTGCTCAAACTCTGAATGTTTTTCCAAAAATTCACGCACAATCTGCTGGTTTTCTTCCTGCAAAATCGTACAAGTGCTATAAGTCAAGATACCTGAACTCTTCAAAACTTTGGTACAACTTTCCAAAATATCCATTTGAATTTTTGGCAATTCTTCCAAATCCTTTGCCGATTTGTTGTACTTAATATCCGGTTTTCTGCGCATGAGCCCTAGTCCAGAACAAGGGGCATCAACTAGGACAGCATCAAAACTTTCTGCCTGAAAATGTTCATCTACATTTCGCGCATCCAATTTCAATGTTTCAACCTTGTCGGACAAGTCCAATCTCTTTGCGTTATCCTCAATCAATTTGACCTTATGCTCATGAATATCCAACGCTGTAACCGAACCAGTTTTCAAAAGTTGGGCAATGTGGGTAGTTTTCCCGCCCGGTGCCGCACAAGCGTCTAGCACTTTTTCGTCGCCTTTTAGTTGCAAAGCCGGCGCAACTAGCATGGAACTCTCATCCTGAATAGTCAAATACCCTTGACGGAAAAGTGCTGTTTTCGCAAATGCACCTTTTTTCGCCACCACACCAAAAGGACTTACCCTACTTTCCTCAACCTGCAAACCTTCTTCTTGCAATTCTTCCAACAATTCTTTGAGGTCAATCTTATCCAGAGCGACCCGAGCACTAGCTTTTGGTGGTGCCACCAATGACATCGCCAATTCGCGCGTTATCTCAAATCCATACTGTTTACTCAACTTCTGGATAATCCAAACCGGCAGAGAACTTTCAATAGAAAGTCGCTGATTTTTGTCCTTAATCTCCTCAAGCTTTGGCAAACCAGTACGCTGAATATTACGCAAAACCGCATTCACAAATTTGCCAATCCCTTGATTTCCGTAGGCTTTGGCAATTTCTACCGCATCATTCAAAATCGCATGGTCGGGAACTCTATCCAAAAACTCCATCTGATAAAGCGATAAATACAAGAGCTGACGAACCCATTCGTCCATCTTTTTGACCTTTTGCACAAAAGGTTTTAGATAAAACTCCAACGTCAACTTTCGTGCGCAAGTGCCATAAACCAGCTCCGTAAACAAACCCTTGTCAATTTCGGCAAGAGAATTGGTGCGGATGAGGTCATTGAGCAAAAGATTGGAATAGGCAGTGCCAGTTTCAATCTCAACCAACGCCTGCATGGCTAAAAAACGTGGATTGTTACTAATTCTTTTTGGTAATTTTTTCTTTGACATAGTTTTACCCCAACTTATCGCCCACTGCGATATCCTTGCCCACTCCGTTTAAGAAGTCCGCTATTTTCAACTTTCCTTTTCCTGCTGGTTGCAATTCTAATAGTTCAAGTACGGTGTTATTGCCACAAGCGATTGCTAATTCTTTTTTGCTACGTTTGACAATCGTTCCAGCTGTTTGGTCAGTTGTTTCTTGACTAGGTTTCGACCGATAAATCTTTAACCGTCCATCATTCCAAAGCGTGTGTGCAACAGGCCATGGGTGCATACCACGTACTTGATTATCCACTTGTTCGGCCGATTTTTCCCATGAAATTAACTCTTGCTCGCGCGTGATATTTGGCGAGAAAGTAGCCTCATCTTCATCTTGCGGAATAGGTTTGATGTCGCCTGCGATATACTTAGGCAAAGTTTCTAGCAACAATTCTTTGCCTAATAGAGAAAGTTTGTTGAACATAGTGCCCACATCATCCGTTTTTTCAATAGGGATTGCACGCTGAGCCACCATATCCCCTGCATCCATTTGCTTGACCATTTCCATAATTGTGACGCCTGTTTCCTTTTGCCCGTCAATAATAGAATAATGAACAGGCGCACCACCGCGATATTTTGGCAACAAGGAGGCGTGAACATTCACGCTGTTAATCTTTGGTTGCGCCAAAAGTTTAGTTGGCAAAAACTGCCCAAAAGCCGCTGTAACGATTAGGTCAAAATCTGTTTGCATGAGAATATCCATTTCAGGAGAACCTGAGATTTTTTCAGGCTGTAAGACTGGAATGTTTAATGCCAGAGCTGCCTCTTTGACAGGTGGTGCACTCAAGATTTTCTTTCGACCCACAGGCCTATCCGGTTGAGTAACTGCATAAAGAACTTCATAACCTTCTTCAACCAATCCTTGCAAAATCGGTACGGAAAAGGCAGGAGTTCCCATAAATACCACTTTAGTCATTGTCTTCCTCCTCGTAGCGAGCGTAAAAATCCTCCAGCTCCTCTTCTGGAATTTGGTCAATCATCTTGTCCGTAAACAGAATTCCATTCAAATGGTCCACCTCATGCTGAATAGCACGAGCAAGATAGGCATCATCTAATGTATCCAGTTGCAAGAAAACACCCTCGCGATTGTAGTATTCCACCACAATTCGACTAGCACGCTCAACTGTCCCAAAAACATGAGGGATAGACAGGCAACCTTCAACAAAAACATTGCTACCTTCTTCTTCGATTATCACTGGATTAATCATCTCAAAAAGCTCATCTTCTTCATCCAACTGAACAATCGCTACACTAATATTCTCATTAACCTGAGGAGCAGCAATCCCCACACCATCAGACGACACCATCGTTTCATACATATCATCCAAAAGCTGCGTTACATCATCATTTATCTCATCAATATCCAACGTCTTCTTACGAAGAATATCCGCTGGTTCTTTTGCTATATCTAAAATCATCTATTCTCCTTTTCCTCATTCATACGTTTGAATTGAGTTGCTCATATGCTTAAGCTGAGGGGGATGTGACAGAAGTCTGGAGCCTGCTTTGCCATCCACACGCTCACGCAGCCGATTAGGCGCGAAAGAATTACTTACTCTTAACGCTTTAGCGTTTAGAGTAAGTTTGAGGCTCGCGAGCGATGGAATTCGGCGTTCTTTGCCGAAGTCGCTCGCGTCCTGCTGCTTTAGCGTGTGGATGGCAAAGCAGGCGGAGGACTTCTGTCACATCCCCCGTTTCCTACATTATACCCCAAAACCTACATAAAGTTCAGCGGGTCGTTATCAATCGTAATCACAACGCCACGCAAACTATCCTGCTGCGTATCCAGCACAATCTGTTTGAGAATATCCGTCAAACGCTCCTCAAACTTGTATTTAATAATAATCTGATACAAATACTGATTTTTTATCCGTGCAACCGACTTAGGAGACGGCCCCAACAACTGTGTCGCTGAACTCAGCTCACTTTTCAAAATCCGATAAATCTCAAAAATCTTCTTCGCTGCCACCATCTCATCCTTATGCGCCACCGTAACCTGCACCGTATAAAAGTAAGGAGGATAACCAGCCAAATGTCGCAAACTCATCTCCTTACGATAGAAAACCTCGTAATCTTGAGCCGCTGCCAGCTGCACCGCATAATGCTCAGGATTGTAAGTCTGAATAACCACCTCGCCCGCCTTTTGCCCACGACCAGCCCGACCAGAAACCTGTGTCACCAGCTGAAAGGTCCGTTCACTCGAACGAAAATCTGGCAAATTCAGCGAAGTATCAGCATTAAGAACACCAACCAATGTCACATTTTCAAAGTCCAATCCCTTAGCAATCATCTGTGTGCCTAGCAAAATATCTGCCTTGCCCTCTTCAAATTGCTTTAAAATCCGCTCATGCGAGCCTTTTTTCTTGGTCGTATCCACATCCATCCGTAAAATTCGCGCCTGTGGCAAAAGCTCTGAGAGTTCCTTTTCTACCTTTTGGGTGCCTGTTCCGTAATAGCGGATTTCCCGGCTCTGACAACTAGGACAAGTCTGCGGAATATGCTCCTCATGCCCGCAATAATGACATCTCATACTCTTTGTATCCATGTGAAGTGTGAGCGAAATGTCACAATTCGGACAAGTCAGCACATCGCCACAAGTCCGACACATCATAAAACTAGAAAAGCCACGACGATTAAGCATAAGAACCGTTTGCTCGCCCTTAGACAAGCGGTCTTTCATCTTTTCTACCAAGGCTTGTGTAAAAGTAGTCGAATTGCCATGCCCAAACTCCTTGCGGAAATCAACCACTTGCACACTAGGCAAAACGGCATTGCTGCTAGCGCGTTGGGTCAAAGTCAGAAACTCATAAACTTTTTTCTGCGCTCTTGCACGACTTTCCAAAGTCGGTGTCGCAGAGGCCAAAACGACTGGTGCTTGATGAAAGGCTCCGCGCCAAATGGCAATATCTCTGGCATGATAACGCGGATTACTGTCCTGTTTGTAAGTCGCCTCATGTTCTTCATCAATGATAATCACACCGATATTTTTCAGCGGAGCAAAAACTGCCGAACGCGCTCCGACTACTACTCTAGCCTCGCCACGCTCGATTTTTCGCCATTCGTCGTATTTTTCACCCAAAGACAAGGCTGAGTGTAAAACAGCAACTTCATTACCAAATCGAGAAGTGAAACGTTTGGTCATCATTGGTGTCAAGGAAATTTCAGGAACTAGCACGATTGCACTTTTCCCTTGTGCCAGTGCGTCCTTGATAACTTGCAGATAGACTTCAGTTTTTCCGCTACCAGTAATTCCCTCTAGCAAGAAAGTTTTGGCTTGTTTTTCATTAATGGCTTGTATAATTTCGGCTTTTGCGTGTGCTTGTTCGTCGTTTAATTGGAGGTCCTGCGTTTTGGCAATCAAAGATTTATCGAAACTTTCGCGATAAACTTCTTTTTCAAGCAGTTCAATCCAGCCTTTTTTGACTGCGGTTTGCAAGACAGATGAGGAAAGTTCCAGATTTTTTGCTGGAAATTCTTCTGAGTTTTCTAGCAAGCCATCGAGCAGTTTCTTTTGGTTGAGATTGCGTTCCGATAATTTTTCCAACTCTTCTTGAATAGTTTCCTTGCTTAACAAGATTTTGATATATCGTTCTTTTTTGACCTTGTTGCGCTTGTTTACTTCATAGCGGATTTCGACCTGCCCTTGCGTTTTGAGTTTCATCAGTTCAGGCAAAAGATTTTCATCAATGGCACCCTGCCAATCAATCTTATTTCTTCCATTAAAAATTGCTGGAATTTCTTCGCTTGTCGGCACAAGATATTTGGCATAATCCGCTCGCATGACTGCTGGGAGCATGGTTTGTAGGCAAGAGATTTTAAAGGAGAAAGTCTTTTCTTTCATAAAATCCGCCAGTTGCATCATTTCTTCATTAATGACTGGGTGCAAATCCATGATTTCTTGGATTTCTTTTAGCTCATAATCCGTTTCAACGCTATCTGCCAAATCTACGACAAAACCCTGAACCAGCCGATTGCCGTTTCCAAACGGTACAACCACGCGCATTCCCGCTTGCAGCACTTCTTCAAATTCCTTTTTGACAAGATAACTGTAAGGAATATCCGTCTGAAATGCCGGCACATCGACGATGATGTTTGCGATCAAATTCGTCCCTCCTTTCTGTAAGAAAAAGGACTGGGGAATTCCCTAGTCCGTTTTCTCTATTCTTATATTTTCCCGTTGTTCTCTTTTTCGATTTGTGCTTTTAGTTTTTCTTGTTCTTGCTGTTCAGCCAAACGTGCCAATTCTTTTTCGCGGCGAATGCGCTCGCGTTTTGATTCTGGATTTGGGTGCACGATTACATGACCTGATTCGATTTCTTCAAGAGCTTGTTGCACTGGCGTAACTGATTCAAACTTCTTCATAGTTGGCATTGAGCCGGACTCTAGCTCGTGTGCCCGCTTGCTTGAAAGGATGACAAGTGAATATTTCGAGTTCACTTGGTCCAAGAGTTTATCAATAGAAGGTTTCAACATCATAGCGAAAGTTCTCCTTTTCCTTTATTTTTTCTCTAACATTTTCTGATATCTAGTAATGACACGATTAACCCGACAATGCTCAGAAGCGATAATCTCGCAAACGCGCTCTGCTGCTTTTGCTACTTCGTCATTGACTACTGCGTAATCATAAAGCGCCATCATTTCAATTTCTTTTTTGGCGGTAAGCATCCGTTGCTTAATGACTTCTTCGCTGTCTGTTCCACGACCGACAATGCGATTTTTTAACTCATCCAAGTCAGGCGGAGCTAGGAAAATAAAGAGACCATCTGGCACCTTTTCCTTAATCTGAGCTGCTCCTTGCACTTCAATTTCCAGAAAAACATCTTTTCCTTCATCAAGCGTTTTGTTGACATAATCTAGCGGCGTCCCGTAATAATTATCCACATATTGTGCGTACTCAAGCATTTGACCTTGAGCAATCTTTTCTTCAAACGCCTCTTTGCTGATAAAATGGTAATCTACCCCATCAACTTCGCCTGTTCTAGGTTCTCTAGTCGTTGCCGAAACTGAATACTCAAATGCATGATTGGGTCTATCAAATATTTCTTTTCTAACAGTTCCTTTACCAACGCCTGATGGTCCAGAAAAAACAATCAGCAATCCGCGATCTTTCATGGATAATTCTCCTACTTCCTTGCCTTTAGTCAATTATCAATTTGCAATGTCTCAATAATAATCCTACAAATTCTACCACTAAATCACAAAGAATTCAATTCTATATGCCCCAATCTGAAACTTTTTTCATAACTTCATTGACAGTTTCTTTTCGTTTGAACTCCTTATCTACTGGATCTTCGACCTTGCGCACATCAATACGCACAATATATTGTCGGTTTAGTGTGATATATTGGTCGTCAACAAACAGCCTTAATTCCTTGTCATCTACACTGACACAAGCGTCCTGCCATACGTCAAAAGACTCTTTTTCTGAAAAGACTTGCTTTTTGACAAGTACGCGGTCGTTCAAGATGTGAAAGGCGATATTATAATAATTTCCCATGATTTTTGCTCCTCGCTTTAGTAATTACTTCTATTATAACCCTATTTGTTCCCTAGTTCCTTTAAAAGCAATCCAAATTCTTCATCACTCAGGGTAATTCCTTTGCCCATCTTCTCATGGTTTGGTCCCCATGTGCGAATATCGTATTTGGCAGGTGCACCGTTAAAGCTGACACGATTTAGCTCTTTGCTCCAACCCTTGTCATTCGTGCTTAAAACCAATAATTCTTCAACGATTTCAAATTGAAATTCTTTCATGTTTTTCCTCCATATATTCAAATAATAAAACTAATAGTGTATATTCTGGCAAAATATCCATTAATAACTGAACTCTTGCTTGTTTATCTCCATCTTGTGCAAACCATGAGCGTATTTTTTGGAAGATTTGGAAGTCTGAAAGAGCGACTAATTCCCGGAAATACTTGCCAAACCATTCGCCTAGGGAATGCTGTTCCTCAAAATCTTGCACCTTATCCATTTCTTTTAGGATATTCCCGGTGAAACTTTCTATTGTATAAGGTTCACTCGGCAAAATTTCGGCGAATTTGCCTAATATTTCTAACATTGCTAGCGGAATTTCTTCTGGAGCGACTTCTTTTTTATACATTCGAGCCAAACGACTGGCAAAATTATTAGGTGTTTTTTGATAAGCCTTTTGCAGATAGTCCCAAAATTCTTTGTGCAAACTTTCAATCAGGTCTTCAAAATCTGCATTTTCAAAAGTATACCAATAGCCAAAATTTCGCTCGAACATCTTTTTGGTTTCCAGATAACCTAATTGAATATTCTGGGCACTTCGCTTGCCGTCAAATATCAAAATCGTCCCCAACGTCCACGGGGAAACAAATCGCCAATTTCCACAAGAATGAGGAAGCACGACCTTTTTATTTAGCCCCGGTCCTTGCACATCCACTTCAACGATAAGATTGGCACCCAGTTTTTGTGTGAAATCAATCGGCACATTGTTCCGATACCCGCCGTCAATATAATAATTAGCCTCAATTTTTTTCGCTTGCATCATGGGGAAAAAGGAACCAGAGGCAATCATCCAATCCACCCATTCATTCACAGGTTTTTCCTGCAGATGAATAGCCACTTCTTCCAAATGAAAAAGCTCAACCGTTACTACGCCCAGCTTTTTATCGGTTTTATAAAGCTTATCCAAATCGTAATACTTCTGGATGAGATTGTATAAAGGAGCAGACGATATACCTATATTAGAAATAGACGAGCGTGCCATCTCTCTGATTGTCGTTAAAAGATTAGGCAAAGTGATTTCATTCGCACTAGGGACATCAAAATCCAGCACCTGAGCGGTTTCGATTTCTTCCCACATCTTGATACCATGCTCGACACTTGATGAAATCATCAGTCCAGCCGTTGATGCACCAATAGAAGTTCCGCAAATCACATCAAATTCATACTTTTGCTCATCAAAATACTTCCAAACACCAATCCCATAACTACCTCTAGCACCACCGCCACCTAGCGCAATTCCGCGCGTAATAGCTAAGGTTTTGTGGTAATTACTTCCCTCATTCGTATATCCACAATGCTTAAACCGCTGCTGAAAATCAGGCGAAATAGAGCTTTTCAGCTGAAAACTCAAACCTTGCGCGCCACTTTCCTTGGTCAGCCTTTCAAACAAATCAATAAAATCCTGCCAAGAAAGCTTACTCTCCTGTGCCAAAATCGCTGAATGGACAAGTAAACAATCCTGTTTTTTTTCAATTCTAGCAAGCATAAACAAGTGTTTGTTGTCAAAAAAACCAACAATCTGCTGACCACTCCTCTTACTTACGTAAGTATCCAGATAATTCTGTTTGGTTACTTGTGCCAGACAAAGTTTTAGCTCTTTGGATAAAACAGAGTACATAGGCAAAAAGAACCAACCTTTTATACGAAAATTGCTTAATAAATGACTTTCACTTCTTCTTAAAAATCTAATCTCCATAAATTTTCCCCCATTTATGCTATTATATCATTTGTCCTTTTTTCCTTGAGGAAATTTAAAGAAAAAATTAGATGACGATTAAAATTTTCTTGACCTATTGCTTAATTTGTGCTTTGTTTATATAATTATGGTTAGGGAATTTATAACGTTTGTACGGAGGTATTTATGCAAAAGTCAGTATCATTAAAGGAACGCACGCGTGATTTCTTTTTGCGGTTTATCGATGATTTTGATGCCGATGAAGCAAACAGAGTAAAAAAGGTTAGAGAACAACTGGAAACTGGGTTGAACACACACGCTTTTGCTATTTTGCAAGTCGATAATGGCTACAAAAAAGTGGAAACTCTCAGTGGTTACATAGTGCGTACCGAGCAAAATCACCAAAAAGTTGTTTTGAAGAAGACAGATGAAAAGCAGTACCATCTATTAGATTTGAGAAATATTCGCAAGGTCAGCCTGCGAAAAGCTTAAAGGAAATACATCAGGAAGAATAGCCTTCCTGATGTATTTTTGTATTCTAGTTCAAAATCCGCGCAACAATCTTGATGTTATCTTCAGGATTTACAATAATATCCTTATATTCCTCATTCAAAGAAACCAAACGAACGCAGTCTTCTTCCAGATAAACTTTCTTAACATAAGCATCTTCAAAGTTGACCTCAAGTGCATAAATGCCACCATTTTCTAGTTGATTTTCCTTTTTCCCGAAAATCAACTGACCATTGGTAAAGACTGGCTCCATGGAATTCCCTTCAACCTGAAAGACATAATCGTGTCTAGGTGCATTTTCTGTTACTTGTACCTCGTTATCCCATTCTTCGATATTGTAGTAGCCTGTTCCTGCAGAAAGCTTGCCTGAAAGTCTTTCCTTGTGGGAATTTGCGTTGTTTGTTGGAAAAGCGATAATCTTTGTTTCCTTTTGCTCTAAGAGATTGCTAACATAATCAATGACTTTTTGCTTGTCAGTTTCGTCCAATTTTTCAAACATAGCAATGATGTGTTTTGCCTGCTCGCTAAATAGGCTCATGCTTTGCCGTGGGTCAATTTCTCCTTCTTTGACACCAAAAAACTCAGCAATTTTTTGTAGATTTTCTTCTTTTGGTAGGCTTGTTCCTTGCACATATCCTGTAATAGAGCTTTTGGGAATTTGCGTTTCTTTATGCAAATCCACCTTGCGTTTGCCTTGTTCTTTCAATAAACGATTGATATTTTCAGAAATAATCTTTCTAGCTTTAATCTCATCCGGCGTTGCCGAACCGCGTCCTCTTACCATCTTTCTCCCTCTTTTCTTTTGTTTTCTTCTATTATAACCTACTTGCAAAGATAACTCCAGAATAAATTCATAATAAATCAAATCTTTTTGTTTGCAATTTACTTTATATCGTATTATACTGGAGACAAGTTAAAGGAAGGTGATTAAAATGTTTTTCAAAAAATATAAAAACTCCATTCTCATCGTCGCTGTATCTATTCTTGCTTTTTTCTATCTTAATCAGCAGTTAATGCCTTTGGTTGATGCACAAAACCTTAGTGCTGGTTTGGCTTATCTATTGATATTTCCACTTATCGTGCTGTTTGGCTCCGTCCATTTGTTACGCTTGATTGTTCTGCCCTTTGTTTATTTGTTGAAAAAACGACGCAGAAACAAATTGCAAGCCTATTATGACCAGCAGTATCAGGAGTATTATTAAATCTGTTTTGAGGATAATAAAAAGAGCGAGAATGACACTCGCTCTTTTACACTCGACACATATAATTATTTTTCTTGTTCATGGAAAGTTTCAACACTTTTAATAGCAACTCTTCTAAATTGTTTTCCCCATAATAAATCCCCCAGAAATAGCTGGGTAGCTCTGGATGTTTTTTCTTGAATTTCCCTGACGAATGTATAACTAAATCATACATTTCTGCCTGCTTGCTGGAAAAATCTGCTACCTTGACACATTTCAAAATCTTCAATTCCTGAATGATTAACTCTCTAAAACGGTTGCTGGTTTCCATAGAAATCCCGACGAAAAACTGCACATCCTTTTTTAACGTGGGCTCGATTAATATGCGGTAAAGTTTCAAGAGCTTCATTGTAAACAATTCACGCTTGCTAGCTGTAAAATGATAGACCAGCTGATGTTTTTGCCCATCTAAAAACTTATGCAAAAGCTTTTTAACCTGCTCCAAATTCTTGGATTCTTTAGGCAGTTCATACAGTAAATCATCCGGAAGCAAAATCGAATTGGGCACAGCATAGAGTAAATAAGCCTCATAAACCAGCTCATTCATAATATTTTGTCGGTCATTAAAATCATTGGGCAACAGGTTCACACCATCCAGATAGTCAAACAATCTGCTGGAAAGGTTCCAAATTGGATGTGCTTTGGCAAGCGCTCCACAGTTTAGCTGACGACAAAAATTCGTATTATTTCCTCTGCGAACATGGCGCAACATGGAATAAAAGACAATGCCCTCTCTTTCCTTTTCCCACTCCCAATCATTGCGATAATTCTGCTTTATTCTCTCGTCCATCCGCTCAAAAATTGGCAGTTGCTCCTTAAATTCCAGAAAAGTTTCCGGCACTTCAATGACATGACCTCTTTCATATCTCAAAGCATGAATAGTGGCTCCCCATCTAATCTCCTCAAAATTTTCCCGTGATTTGTAGCCATTGAGCTCATGGAAAAATTCCGCCAAATCATTGGCAAAGTCTGGAATAGACGTAAAAGGCGTATGAATACCTCTCAGACCAATCCAAGTCGTGCGCGATAAAAATAGGCGAATATTGTATTCATCTCCAATAACATTTATCGGATTTTGTGAAAATTTGAGATTGAATTTGAGCATGAAATGGCTCAAGGGACGCATTTTCCTTGCTAGATTGCTTTTTGATGTACTACAACGCTGGCAAAAAGCATCAATATCTTCTGCTCCGTTGTTGATGACAGACAAGATATATTGGAAAGGTAGCGAGTTTTTGAGCAAATAGGCGCGATAAAAATCCATGGTCGGCAAGATTTCGATAATCTCTATTTTGCCGCCAGACGCCATAAAATTCCAATGTTTGACACCAATTTCCTGTAAATCTTCAGATATTTCCCGCAAAAGCCGAGTCAGCTGATGGTAGTTGAAATACTGATTTGTCACAATATCTTGAATACGATAAAGTCCCGGTGTCAAAGTAGAAATAGTGTGATAGACTTCCAATTTGTTTTGCTCTGTGCCAGAAAAAAACAATGAATTATATATCATAATATCCCCCCAGATAAGATAACGTATTTTATGCAATTTATACTATATATATTAACATCAAGAAGGGTAAATGAAAATATCCGTATCATATTTTCTATTATTTTTGAAGAAAATTGATATTTCGGATGGTATTAATGGTATTATTTTTAATTTTTTTATAAAAAAGGTTGAACCAATAAGTTTCCAGACACTGCCAACTTATTGGTTCAACCTCGCTTATTTTTTCTTAAAAAGCTGCTGCTGCGTTTTGTACGTTTGCAATAAACTCGTTTTTAAGATTTTCAGCATTCGCTGGATCGTAAGCATGACCTTCTACTTCGATTTGTGTAATATCTTCTACACCAATGAAACCAAAGATTGATTTCACATAAGTGCTAGCTGGGTCTTGAAGTTGGTAAACTCCACCATTTGCTTGCAAGTGAAGTAATTTTTTACCTTTAGCTAAACCTTCTGGACCATTTTCAGTGTAACGGAAAGTTTTTCCAGCTACCATAACTGTGTCAATCCATGCTTTCAATGAAGCTGGCAAGAACAAGTTCCACAATGGATTTACGATAACAACCTTGTCTGCGTTCATGAATTGTTCAGTTAATTCATTGAAACGAGATACTTTTGTTTGTTGTGCTTGGCTTAAAGCAGTGAAATCAGTGCCGTCTGCTAATTGTCCCCATGCGCTCATGATATCTTGGTCAACTTCTGGTACAAAATCTGAAAACACGTCCAATACTTCAATAGTATCCTGCGGATTTGTTGCTTGATATGTTTCTAAAAATGCATCATAGCCTTTCATTGAAAAGCTTTCTTCACTTGTTAACGGGTGTCCCTTTACCACTAATACGTTTGACATTTTTCTTCCTCCAAAAATAAGTTTGTCATTTATGACTTTATAAGAATATAGGAAGAGTGATTTGAGGTAAAGAAATATGCTCATAAATATATATTTTTGACATGTTAAAATCAATATGATATCATATTAATATCAAAAAGAGAGGAAGAAAGATTATGAACAAAAAAGAAATCATCGAAAAAGAGCTAGAAGGAGGCAATGGCTTTGTTGCTTTGGCGTTAATTCTCCTATTGTTTCTCCTATCAACTGCTGGCTTTGTTTTCGGAATTATCATTTTATCAGCTCTTTTAATTACTTTGGGAATTATTGGCTGGATAATTGGATTTTTCCTGATTCCCGGATTGAAAATCGTTCGTCCAAATGAGGCAAAGGTCTTCACGATTTTTGGTGCCTATTATGGAACAATCAGCCAATCTGGATTTTTCTTTATCAACCCATTTTCAGTCGCTTTTTCGCCTGAGCAAAAACCGTCTTTGGCAGATGTATATGCACAAACGCAGACCAGCGGAAAACCGCAACCACAACCCAAAATCTCTAGCAGCATTTCTTTGAAAACCCAGACTTTAGAAAACAATCGCCAAAAGGTCAATGATATTTTGGGAAACCCAATTATTATCGGTGCAATCGCCATTTGGCGCGTGGATAATCCAACAAAAGCTGTATTTTCTGTGGAAAACTACAAGAAATTCTTAAGTATCCAAGCCGACACAACCATCCGAAATGTCGCTCGTTTGTATCCTTATGACATTTTTGACGAAGATGAAACCAATGCGGAGGCACGCGAAAAAACCTTACGCGGTTCAGCTTTGGAAATTGCTGAGGTTATGAAAAAAGAACTGCAAGGACGCGTTTCAGAGGCTGGATTAATTATCGAAGAAGTCCGCATTACCCAGCTTGCCTACTCAGAAGAAATTGCCGCAGCCATGCTCCAAAGACAGCAAGCAGCTGCAATTATCGCTGCTCGTACCAAAATCGTTGATGGCGCAGTTGGCATGGTGAAACTGGCGATTGACAAACTAGGCGAAGATGAAGTTGTCATTCTTGATGAAGAAAGAAAAGCGGCAATGGTTTCTAATCTTTTGGTTGTCCTTTGTGGCAATCAAGATGCGCAACCTATTGTCAATAGTGGCAGCATTTATTAAGCTAAATGCGAGGATAATTCTATGGAAATAAATGAAAAAGAAGAAAAACTCCGCAAGCGTTTGGAAGAAATAAAAAAACTTGAAGAAGAAATAAAACTTCGAGAAAAAACGGTCAAAAAAAAGGAAAACGAAAAAAAACAAGTTCCTTTGCGATTGAGTCCAAGTCTGTGGCAGAAAGTTTCTGTTTGGGCGGACGAGGATTTCCGCTCGATTAATGGGCAGATTGAGTATATTTTGGCCAAAGCAGTAAGAGAGCATTTTAAAGAGAAGTGAGTTTTGCGCTCACTTCTCTTTTTTTTATGGAAAATATTTTCTAAATTCAGCTGGTGCCTCTTCTTTGCTTAGGAAGAAAACGGGGAGTTCTGCATTTGTTTGTGGGGTATTTATTAGCTGTGCTTGGTAGCGAAAGTCAATATGAATGTGGGCTTTATCCTTACTGTTTTCCGGAATATTGATGAGATTGACATCAATTAATTTCGGATGTTCTGCACTGAAACCCGTTTCTTCTTTCAGTTCTCTCAGAGCTGTTTGTGCTGCTTCTTCGTTTGGTTCGACGTGACCGGCTGGCAAAAGCAGTTCTTTTTGAATGGGATGTTCAATGAAAATCATCTTCTCTTCCTTAAATACGACCATGCTTGCCGATAGATGAACTTGCGGATTGTTGGGACGATTTAGCTCTTGATTTTCCTGCATTAGCTTTTTTATTTGTGGATTATTTACTTGATGGATTAGGTTTTCGTACATAGCTTTCCTCAAAAATTCTGGTATTTGACCCAGTTGTCAATCAGACGTTTGGTCTCTTTTACATCATGCACACGCAGAATTCTTCCGCCGGCTTCTAACATGAGGAGTTCAAACATGAGCGTGGAAAAAAGCGTTTCGTCTTTTTCCATACCGAACAAGGCTGGCATGAAACTCTTGTGGGAAATGGCAATCATGAGTGCTTGCCCCAAACGTGTGAGTTGCTCGGTTGCTTTTATGCGTTTGACGCTATCTTGCGCACTAGGTCCGTTGAAAAATCCAACTCCTGCATCAAGGGCAATTTGCTCTTTTATTAGACCGATTTGCGTGAGTTGCTTGACCTTTTCTTCAAAGAATTTCGGTAGTTCAATGCTAGGTTTTGTGGAATATTTGACAGGAAGACGCCCATTGTTCATGGCTAGGACACTAGGTTTGTATTCTTGTAAAATCGCTAATTTTTCAGGTGTATCAAAGCCGTCAATGTCGTTGAGAATATCCGCACCGCTGTCTAATACGCGTTTCATGACTTCAGGCGTGTTGGTATCCACCGAAATAATCGCTTGTGGAAAATGTTTTTTAATCTGCTCAATAGGCTCTTTTATCCGCAACCATTCTTCTTGTGCCGAAATATCTGCGAAATTTGGACGAGAGGATTTTCCGCCGATATCTAGGACACTTGCCCCATTTTCAATGTCGCTTTCCACTTTTTTAAGGACATTTTTTAACTCTAAATTGCTGAGTTTGCCATCGTAAAAGGAGTCTGGCGTGATGTTGATGATAGAATAAACAATCGGCTCAAGCGTTAAATCAAAGGAAAAATTCTTGCCCGACCAGATAATTTGCTGGCTTTGATAGATTTCTTTTAGTTCCTCAGGATAGATTTCCATGAGTTTTTTTAGCTGGTAAATATCTAAAAAGGCAATTAATTCCTGCGGATTTTTCAAGGTTTTGCTGCCGACCAAACGCAAATCAAAGGTCAATTTAGCGATTTCCGTAGCACTTCCTGAAAACTTAAGTGCGATATTCGTTAGGGAGAAATCCTTATTTAATCGAGCAACTTTCATTTTAACATCTCCAAAAATTCTTCTCGTAAATTGATGTTGCTGTCAAATTCTCCTAGATAAAAACTCGTTCTTGTCAGCGAGCTTTCCTTTTTGACCCCACGCATTTCAACACACATGTGTCTTGCGTCAACGACGACCGCGACGGCTTTTGATTTGGTTACTTCCATCAATGTTTCAGCGATTTCGCGTGTGATATTTTCCTGAACGCTTAGTTTTCTGGAGACAAAATCCACCAATCGTGGAATTTTCGACAGCCCGATAATCTGGTTATTTTGCGGAATATAGGCAACATGAGCCTTGCCGAAAAAGGGCAACAAATGGTGTTCACACATGGAGTAAAAAGGAATTTCCTTGACCAAAACTATCTGCGAATTGTCGGTTGTTTCATTTTCAAAGAGTTTGTAGTCCTCAAAGGCAAGTTTTTTCTGAGAAGAAAGAATTTCCTGATACATTTTTGCCACACGAGTTGGCGTTTCAATCAATCCAGCACGATTGGGATTATCGCCAACAGCATGAAGAATGGTGCGTACCGCATCTTCAATCTTTTCACTTGATGTATGCAAATCGTCCTTTTTTATGGGCATGATATGTTGAGAACTATCGGCTAACTCTTTAATTCTAGCGAAAACTTTCTTCTCAGGAACAAAATGCACTTCCATAATCTCCGCCAAAGGAACCAGTACAAACAGGCGATTATAGACTTCCTTATGGGGAATTTTCAGCTTTTCATCATGAATCACTTCATCGCCAAAAAAGAGAATATCAATATCAATCGTCCGCGGTCCCCAAAAAACCTCACGCTTGCGACCCAATTTTTCTTCAATTGTATGGATGTAATCCAAAAGCTCAAACGCCTCCAGATTAGTTTGAATGCGCAGTGCTGTATTGAGAAAATCATCCTGAACGACTTCACCAACTGGAGAAGTTTCATAAAAACCTGCTACTTCGTCCACCAAAATCGCCGAATGCTTGCCTAAAAGTGCAATCGCCTCCTGAATATTGTTGAAACGCTCGCCCATATTGCTGCCTAAACTTAAATATACTGTCTTCATTTTTTAGCCCCTCATTTGAATTTCTACATGGTCGAAAATTGCCTCGATTGGAACAGTAAGCTTGCGAATACTGACTTCCACCCATTCAATCTCGTCTTTCCCAACTGACTTGACCGCCTCAATCATCTCTTTTGCCAAAGTTTCCACCAAATCTACACGGCTGTTTTGCACGATTTTATCGATTTGGTCGTAAAAGTCTGCGTAACTTAGCGTGTCTTCAATATTGTCCGTGCCTTTATAGTCATTTTTTAGCATTACCTCCAAATCCACTTCAATGTTTTGCCCCAGCTTTTTTTCCTCTGCAAACACCCCGATGTGCGAGCGGAATTTCATGTTGTTGATTTTTATTTTATACATAAATTTCCCTTTCAAAAGTTGATTTATGCTTATTGTATCAGATTTTACGGAAATCTCGTTGGGATAATATTTTGAAATTTTTTTCGATTTTAGGAATTTTTTGCGTATTTATTTATAGAGGCAAAAGAAAAGAGGGATTTTATGATGAAGAAAATTGTTATTTGTTTGTTGATGGCGTTGGGGTTATCGCAGTTTTTCGTGCTAAGCGTATTTGCAAGTGAGCAAACTGAGCCACTGCTCCGTTCCCCATTAACAGAACAAACTCAAACACAAAAACAACATGTTGTTTGGGAAAAAGAAGATGAACTTGATGACTACATCGTTTTTCTGTTAGACACTTCCTATACCATGAGGGGAAATTCAACGAATGAGAGCAGAAAATTAGTTGCTAAATTTATCGCTGAAGCAAATTTAGCCAAACAAAATCAGCATATTGCTATCGTATCTTTTAATGATAGCGGACAAATTATCCAGCCGTTTACGCAAAATTCAGAGGAAGTCATTGAAAGTCTGAAACTGCTCAGAAATCAGGGAAAGACGAATTTAACTGATGGATTGAAAAAGGCGGAAGAACTATTTTCAACTGTCCCAGAAAATACAAAAAAGCACATTTTGCTAGTAACCGACCGAACTACAACAACTGGGGAAACTTTTGATAGTCCTTATAATAGAAAAGATATTTACAGTTACAAATTCGCTAATGCCGCGGATAAACAAACCAATAAATTAAAGGAATTAGATGTGAGTATTCGGACGTTCCTTTTCTTTGATAAGCTTGTAAACACAACCAAACCTTTTGCTTTGAGATTTTTTAACAATCTGCAGACTCATGGATTATTTGATTTTAAAACAGCTGATTTGATTGACTTTACATTCCATAGAGTAGAAGACAAGCAGAAATTCATCAGCGGAACCTTTTCTTATGGTTCTTCTATGGGAAATCGTGATGCCATTAGCAATTTCCATTACAGCGACAGTTATTTTGAGGAAAGCTCTTATGCTTATCAAGAAAATGAAAATCAGCCATACAATCCTAGCTTGGCAACTATGTCTTTAAATCTTGAGCTTTCTGCATTTAATAGCACAACGGGTGTTGATTACGTTGATAAAAGCGGAAATGTACGTGAACTTTTCAGTAAAATTGGCTTTGGAGAATTCCGTGTGAATGCTGGATTTACACAACAACCAACAAAAGATTCCATTGGTGCAGCTATCGCTCAGAAGAAGATTGTTGCGAACGGGAAAGAATATACGCTGATAGGTCTTGCAATCCGTGGTGGTGGATATGAAGCGGAGTGGGCGAGCAATCTTACCTTAGGAAATAATGGTGAACATCAAGGTTTTTCTCAGGCAAAAGATGAAATTCTGAGGTTTTTGGATGATTATATCAGACAAACAGATGTGAAAAGCGATGTAAAGCTTTGGATAACTGGTTATTCAAGAGGTTCTGCTGTTGCTAATCTTACCGCTGGTGCATTGAATAATGGGAGAAAACTTGCACAAGGGAATTTGAAACCAGAGGATATGTATGCTTTTTGTTTTGAAGTTCCTGCTGGGGCGGTGGAAGAAAGTAATGCGAGAGACGATTTGCATAATAATATCATTAATATTATTAATTTGAATGATATCGTTACGAAGGTTGCACCTAGAGTTAAACCATTTGGGTTTGTTCGATATGGTAGGGATGTGACACTTCCTGAAAAAGCAATTACTTCGCCTTCAACATATAAACCAGCCTTAAGTAATATGTTGAAGGAACTGGAAAAAATAGAATCTGCAAGTGAGTACATTTTAGATGATTTTAGATTGAAGGATGCTATCTTTGTAAGTGATGTCCCAGTTTATGTTGTTGAAGAAAGACAAGACGAATTTCATTCGATGAAAGATTTTCTTGATGATTTTATTGATACAATTGCTACAAAACACATAGGAAATAGGACAAAATATACTCTAAAATACCAAACTGATTTAAGAGAACTTGCGGCAGTAGTTCTAGGCACAAGTGATAAGAATAAGGATGCTTTTTTTACAAAATTATTTACCAATGCAGCAATAAGCTACAGTTTGCCTTACGGAACTGGCTTTCTTTTACAGAACGTCAAGAAAGATTTGATTGAACTTCTTAATTCTTTGGGGATAACAAACTATTCTGATATTCAAATAGAATCTATGCTAGCAACTTTCCTTGATTTAATTGCAAGTTATGCGTTTTTTAATTTTGATGATTTTATTACAATTGACTCAAATCTTGAAAAAATAAAGGCTGCTCATTACCCTGAACTTTGCCTAGCATGGTTGCGTTCTATGGATAAAAACTATACTGATAACGAAATCATCTATCCTGAAAAAAACGACAAATATCTTAAATTATTCGTTCAAGGCGATATTGATATTACTATTACCAATGAGTATGTGGATACAGTAACTACCTCTATTATAAACAAACCCGCTGAATTCATTTTACCAATCGAAACCAACTATCAACTAAATATCAGAGCTAACAAAAACACCGTAGTCAATTTTACAATACAAACTATTGATAGCGAAACAAATGCTGTCCTACTAACCGAGGAATATAACGACATTGAAATTGAAGAAAACGGACAATTAATCGGTAAAATCAATAATAATGAAAACACATTATCCAGACAAACAGTTGGAAATAAACTTCGTCATGGAGATACCTTACCAAAGATAGTAGTAGAAAATAGTTCAGAAGATTATTATTCAACAAACTTAGAAACCGAAGGAAAACTATATGGACATGCTATCGGTGGCGGTTCAGTTCAATATGCGAACTATGCCGAATTTCACGCTTTTGAATTTGAAAACGGAAAATTTGTTGGTTGGTTTAAGAACGATGTGATGCTATCAACGCAAAAAGATTACTATCATAAAGTGACTGATGAGAGCACAATAATAGCTAAATTCGAGGAAAAAACAAATGAAAACAATTAGAACCATAACAATTTCGCTCTACACACTTATTTTACTCATCCTAGTTGGTTTCTTCATCTTTCATCAAGGAAGAATATATCAAAAAAATTCACCAATAACTGATGCCAAAACTCTGGAAGAACTTGCCTTTGATATGGATAAAAGACGAGGTTACAAAATATATCTACCTGAAAAGGAAGGCTTAGAGCCATACTTTGTCGTGAAAACGGACTATTTGGGTCAAGGAAATGTACTGCTATTAAGAGAATACCTGCTGGATGAGTATATGAATTATCGAGAAGATGCTAGGACTCCTTATTATGGGGATAGCACTGTTAATAATTACCTAAACGATAATTTCAAAGATACTCTTCCTAAAAAACTATTAAACTATATTCCAAAAACTACTATTCCAATACTTTCGCAAGAGGCAATCCCTGGCGGTGGAGCAACTGAGTTCATTAATAGAAATATATTTTTACTTTCTCAATATGAACTAGCCAGTAAGATAAAGAGTAGAAAGTTAGAAACTGAGGAACCTTTGTGCTTTTTTACAGAAGACAGAGGTCGCTATAAATCTGCCTATCTCAAAGAAGGAATAACTGGTGCATGGTGGCTTCGTTCAGCATCAATTCTGGAGGATGCCGCTCCACAATTAATGGACAATTTAGGAGCCTTCACGTATAGTTGGACGCTATATCCAGCGTTTATTCGTCCAGCTTTCAGTCTTCCGCCAGATTTGAAAGTTAAAAAATCAACTTTGGATGGGCAAGAAGTTTATGTATTGAGCGATTTTGAAGAACTGGAGGAAAAGGATGAAAATTAACAGAAAGATAATTCTCTATTCCTCTTTGTTGGGATTGTTAATTTCAGGAATATTCGTCTTTAATTTAGGGAAAAATTATCAAAAGAATCTTCCTATTATCGAAGTAAAATCCCTCAAAGATCTTGCCTATAACGTTGATAAAGAAAATGGTTATAAGATTTACATCAAAGAAAATGGAAAATTGGAACCTTATTTTGTTGTAAAAAGAGATTATTTGAAACAAAAAAATGTATTGCTTTTGCGAGAGTTTTTATTAAACAATCCAATCAAGTATAGTGTAGAGGCCGAGATACTTGATTATAGTCAAAGTTTTGTCGATGAGTATTTGAATGATGAGTTTAATTCTCGGTTTTCTCAAGAACTGTTAGAGCAAATTGAGAAAACTTTCCTTCCTTTACTTTCAAAAGAAGAGAGCCTTCGTCCAGACCCTGAGAAATTCATCCAGCGGAAATTCTTTTCTCTTTCTAAAGATGAAGTTTTCTTCCGACAAACCAATGAATACTTGAAATTTGAAGAGCCTTTGTACTTTTTCGGGGAAAAAGAAAATAAATATCGGAGTGCTTCTTTTGCTACCGAGATGAATGATTCTTGGTGGCTACGTAGTGCCTTAATTGAAGAAACTATTTTGCCACAGTTTGTAGATATAAAAGGTAATTTGAAGACAGGTCGCTTTAATTCTACAGCCTATCTTCGTCCAGCTTTTTGTCTGCCTCCTTTTTTGAGGATTGAAAAGCAGGTCCTAGATGGCAAAGAAATTTATGTATTAAGTGATTTTGAGTAATCAGGAAAGTAGATTGAAAAACTTCACACAAAAACCGGTTTTTAAATTAGCTATTTCAAAAACATCTTAAACAGCAACCAATTCGCCGTTCATCTTCGCCACGACTGCTGCCAAATTCTCATTTGCCCATTGTCCTGTGCCGTCTTTTTTGATGCCTTGTTCCGTCAGAATAAATGAGCCACCGACACCTGCTAGGATGTCTTCTTCCACATAATCTAGGAAGTTTTCGCCATTGATTCCGCCTGTTGCTAGGTATTGCACATCTGGGAATGGACCAGATAGAGCTTTCATGGCTGGAAGTCCGCCATAGACATCTGCTGGGAAGAATTTCACTACGTTAATGCCGTAATTGGTAATCAGACTTTGGATTTCACTCGGTGTTACTGCGCCCGGGAAGACTGGAATATCCTGCTCGATACAGTATTCAATGACTTCTGGCACGATACATGGGGAAACAACGAAAGTCGCTCCTGCTCCAACTGCATCTTTTGCCTGTTGCAGGGTGCGAACAGTACCTGCACCGACCATTAAGCGACCAGAGTCAGCAAGAATGCGAATCGCCTCGGTTGCCAAATCTGAGCGGTAAGCTACCTCGATAACTGGCACACCGTTGGTAATCAGAATGTCTTCTGCGATTGGCAAAAGGCTCAAATCACTGGCTGTATATAGTGGGAGCAATTTGATTTCGTTCATTTGGGCGTAAAATGGGTGGTTCATATCTGCGTGTTTTTTTGTCATTCTCTTATCCTCTTTTCCGGGTTCAATCGAGCAGCTCGGTGTTGAATTTTCAAAAATTTGAACCTGCGCTTTGCGCAGAACCATAATTTTCGAGAAATCCAAACCGAGCTAAACGCTCGTTTCACCACTAACAATTATCTGTTTGTGATTAGTTCTGCTGACTTCGCTACTGTTTCATTCATCTTTGTAATGCTTTCATGCAAACCTTGCATATAGGCAATTCCTAGCGCGCGGTCGTAAAGTCCGTAGCCGGGAATGGCTTTTTCGCCCCAAATCATGCGACCGTGGTCTGGGCGGATAACGCCGTTAAAACCAACATCAATCAAGGCTTTCATAATTGCGTGCATATCCAGCGAGCCAGCTGGCGAATAATGTGCCACTTCTTTAAACTTGCGGTAGCCTAGAAACTCGACATTTCTAAAATGCACAAAGTTAATTCGGTTACCAATCTCGTGGATAAATTCAACCATATCATTATTTGGGTCTGCACCGAAAGCGCCAGTACAAAGAGTAATTCCGTTGTAATCAGAGGGAACTGCGGTTAAAATTCGGCGGACATCGTTTAGATTGCGCGTAATTTTTGGCAGTCCAAAGTTTTCCCACGGCGGATCATCCGGATGAATGCCCAGTTTGACATCGACTTCCTCACAAACTGGAATGACTGCCTCAAGGAAATACTTGAGATTGTTGAACAAGTCTTCCTCGCTGACATCCTTGTAAAGTTCCATCAATGCATCAATCTTTTGCAGACGGTCTTCTTCCCAACCTGAAAGCTGGAAACCGTTGGATTGACCTTTGATTAATTTATACATATCACGCGGGTTCATTTGTTGCAGAACTTCGTCATCATACAAAAGTGATAAGGAGCCGTCTTCATTTTCAAAGTTCAAATCTGTCTTCGTCCAGCCGAAAACTGGCTTGAAAGAGTAGCAAGCTAGATGAATGCCGCAAGCTGCTAGATTACGCAAAGTCTGCTTGTAGTTTTCGATGTAGTAATCACGCTCTGGTGTTGCGGCTTTGATTGCGTCATGGATAGCGACACTTTCGATACCGTAAAGCTCCATTCCCTCGTCTGTAAAGGAATTTTTCAGCTCCATAATTTCATCAATTTCCCAAACTTCGCCGGGTAGTTTTCCTAGCAAAGTTCCGACAACACCCTTGACACCGGGAATTTGCTTGATATGTTGAACGGGGATTGTATCTTTCTTGCCATAATGCCTAAATGACCATTTCATAAATATATCTCCTCTTCTCTACGCTGGTTGCAGTTCAAATACTTCTGGATTGACTAAAACATCTGGCACTTTGCCTGTTAGGATGTTGACCACATCCGACACTACCTTGTCACCCATGCCGTATAAACATTCTTTGGTGTAGGCGGAAATGTGTGGGGTAATTAAGACATTGTCGTATTGCAGCAAGCGATGGCTGCTATCAATCGGTTCATTTTCCACCACATCCATGGAAAGACCTGCTAGTTTTCCACTATCTAAAGCGCGACATAAAGCATCTTCGTCAAACAACTCGCCACGAGCAGTGTTTGTGATATAGACACCATCTTTCATCAAGTCAAATTCTCTATCAGAAATCATATACTTGCTCTCAGGCGTTACTTTTGCATTGAGTGAAATCACATCCGAATGCTCCAGCAAATAATCCAATTCCACTTGTTCCGCACCTGCATTTAGCAAGCGTTCTTCCTTTGCATAAGGATCAAATACCAGCAATCGCACCTTGAAACCGCCCTTGAGAATTTCGCCAACTCGCGAGCCGATATTGCCAAAACCAATCACGCCGACTGTCTTTTCGCGAAGTTGCATACCTAAGAAAGTATTGCGTTTGGACCAGTTACTTGTTTTGGTCGCACGCTCGGCTGGGATAACTTTGCGTAGTTCTGCCATAAGAATAGCCACGGCATTTTCAGCGACTGCATCGTTTTCGATTTCTGGATTGACAATCGTTACTGCGACACCATGCTCGGTTGCTGCTGCGATATCGACATTGTTGTAGCCAATTCCGTGACGGCTGATGAGTTTGAGATTGTTTTTCAACTCAAAGAATTCACGAGTAAAGAATGGTGTCACACTAGAAATAATGATTTCATGCTCGGCTACAAGCTCAGCTAATTCTTGAGCTGGGATATTGGTCGGCACGTCGAAACGTTCGACTTCTCCCCATTCTTCTAGTTGTTGGATATGCTCTGGAAAGTTTTTCCCGAAAGAACTTGAGTTGAGAATTGCGATTTTCATAGATAGATTTCCCCTTTTCTATTTGCTCATTGCTAAAATGAATTGTGCGGCTTGTTTGATATTGGTCATCATTTGTTTGGAGTTTTCGTCACTTACTTTTTTGCTTGCTATGATTTCTTTTTTATCATTGAGTATTCCCGAGGCTAGAACGACAGTTTGTTGGTGCAATTTGAGTTGGCGAGTTTCTGCTTTATCCAGATTGATTGGTAAAATTGGACTTTGATAAACTGCCTGTGCCGCCGCTTTGACACGATTGCTAAGGTTACCAGTTGTTAAAACCTGTGGGGTACCAATAGCACCAACGCTATCTAGCATGATGTAGTTCTTAGATTGGTTTTTGTCATTGGCATCTAATTCCGCCAATTTTTCGCCAAAATGATTAACACAACCGTAATCAGTAAAGGCAAAAGCTATCTTCTCACGCTTGCTTTCATCCAATGAACGAGCTGCCTCAATCATCGCCAAAACACTAGATGTATTTCGGACGACATTGCGCCGAACACCAATCCCGCGACGGAAGTACATAAGCAATCCAAAGAGCAAAAGGCTAAACAAGATAGACAGCATACTCGCACCTGACCAAAAGTTTTCCGACCAGTTTGGCAGACCGATGTACTGAATAAACGCCACACCAACAATCATAATCAAGGCTAGCGGAATGGCACTTGCTAGGGCAACACCTGATTTATTGGGTGTCTTATCCAGAATCTTAATGGTTGATGAACCGCTGAAACTCGGTGTGTCATAGTAGGTCGTAAAAATCGTTTTGGCACTTTGGGGATTGCCTACATAGAGATTGCGGATTTTAAATGCTCCGTGCTTTTTCATTTTTATCTGAGTTTCATAGCCATAGCTTTCAAACTCCTGCGCCAAAGCAACTAAAAATCGGCGTTTTTCCCTATCGTAAAACCGTCGGTGCATGAACACACCGTAGCGGATAAGCAAGCCCTCCAAAGGCACTTGAGTTGTATCTGTCATATCTTCTTCCCTTTCCTTTATGAAAAGATTTTTACCTTTTCATTCATTTCCATTAAAACGAGCTTGAGCTGGTCAAGGCTGGTGATGTGTTTCATTGCTTGTGAGTGAAATGCTGGGTGATTATGAGTAACATCTATAAGCTGGGCAACTTTTATCCTTGCTGACAATGCTGCCTCTACACCACTTTCTGAATCTTCCACTGCCAAACAAGCCGTGCGTGCAATCCCTGAACGGCTGATTGCTCGGTGGTAAATCTCTGGCTGAGGCTTGAGATTGGGTACATGGTCGCCAAAGACATGGAAGTCAAACAGCTCATAAATCCCAAAATGATGCAGAACTTCAATCGCCAAAGCCTCAAAAGTCGAAGTAGCAAGACCTACTTTCAAGCCATTTTCCCGACAGAATTCAAGCGTTTGTTTTGCATAGGGTTTAAGTTTTAATAAGCCTTGCTCAAAGCATTCCGTGAAATACTGCTTACGCTCCATACGCATAATTTCAGATACATAGCGATGATTGGTGTATTTATCAATCTTTGCCAATGTAGATTCCGCACTTTTCCCAGTCCAGCTTTGGATTTCGCTAAGCTCAATGTCGATATTTCGACGCTCAAAAGCTCGTCTGTAACCTTCGACAAAGACATTTTCACTGTCAACCAGTGTGCCGTCCATATCGAAAATTACACATTTGATTTGCGGGGTCTTCATTAGATTTTCCCCCGTTTCCTCAAGGCAGTTAAGACGTTATCTACTGCCATCTGGCTCATGGTATTGACCGCACCGACAGTTGATGCCGCACAATGCGAGCCGACAATCACATTTTCCAGCTCCAGAAGTTTGGACTCGTGGGCTGGCTCATGCTCGAAGACATCAATGCCTGCGCCGTAAATTACTTCATTTTTCAGAGCTTGATACAAGTCTTCTTCATTGATAATCCCACCACGAGCAGTGTTGACGATAATCAAATTGTCTTTGGCTAATGCTAGATTATCCTTGTTTATCAAATGTTTGGTTTCAGGTAACAATGGCAAATGAATGCTGATAAAATCACACTCTTGAATGATTTCTTCCACACTCGCCTTTTTGACCTTATACTCATTCATAAATTCTTCATTGTAAGCCACATCATAGCCGTAGATATCCATGGCAAAACCAGTTGCACGCTCGACTACTCCGCGCCCAATGGCACCTAGTCCTAGAACACCCAGCTTTTTGCCGTAAACATCAACTGCTACTTTCTTAGACCAATCGCCACCTACACAGCCATTGTGTATCTCAGTTATTCGGCGAGCGACAGCTAGTAATAAACTGAATGAATAGTCAGCAACAGCATGACTGTTGGCATTTTGTGTGATGGTTACATCAATTCCTTGTTCATCAGCGGTCATCAGGCAGATATTATCTGTTCCGACACCGTATTTTGAGATGACCGACAAGTTTTGTGCTTGTGTGATTACTTCATTATCCATGGGGTCAACGCCCAAAATAACCGCATCCACATCTGACAAATGCTCTATCATCTGCTCTTTATTGAGAATATCGCCCACTGGATTGTCGATAATCTCAATACCCGCTTGTGCCAAACGCTCGTAAGGCTCCTTGTCATGTTTGGCAAAAGAGCGGGGTGTAATTAATACTTTTGGCATATAGTTACTTCCTTTCTCAGAAGTCATCGTCCTCATCCTCTTCAAAGGCTGAACTTGAGGTTGCGATACCGTTTGTTGCCTCGTTGACGATACTTTCTACTGTTGTGTAAAGGTCCGATAAAAGCATTTGATGGTTAATGGAGTCCATAATCATCGGTAGGTTTACTCCTGATAATACTTCAACCTCTTTGTCGGCAAGATTGGCTTTTGCCATTAAACTTCTATTAAATGGTGTCCCGCCGTTAAGGTCAGTCAGCACCAAAACACCCTTGCCTGTATCCACTTTTACCATCAATTCTTCCAAATTGTTTTGAAATTCATCTGGGTGGTCTTCCAGTTGTAGTCCGATTGTTTCTACATTTTGTGTTTCCCCAAAGAACATCTGCGTTGCGTGGTGGAAACCTTTGGCTAAATCTCCGTGTGTTGCAATGACAATCCCTATCATTATTTTCAACCTCTTTCATAATTATTCTTTTATTTTGGACGAAAACAGAAAAGGCTTTCAATTTTCGGTTAAAACAAAGTGCGCTTTGAAAAAGCACACGATATATTGGGTAAATATATTCTTATTTTACTTTCTTGATGACATCATCAAAGCTTGTTTTGGATGATGATGGAACAGTTTGTGCGTAGATTTCTTCTACACCATGCGCCTCTTTTAGCTCGATTAGTTTTTCTACTTCATCTTTTGTTAAATGAACAGACTTGCTAACCAATGTCGCTGATTTTTCTACGTTTTGTGGGATACCACCGAGATTTAACTCGCTAGCTGGAATACCGTGTGTGATAAGCTCGTGCATGGTATCAACTGTTGCTGTGATTAGAATGCAGTTGTAATCTTTGTACTGATTGTTTGTCCAATGCTCTTTGGCTTTATTCTTTGAAAAGATGATTGTCTTAATACCAGCACGTTTGCCTGATGCTTTAAAGACACTTTTCATCATTTCATTTTCAGCTACCGTGTCATCAACGATAAAAATAGAATTGACACCCGGACGTTTAACCAAATTCGTAGCCACTTGACCATGCAATAAACGCGAATCCACGCGTGCTAAGTTAATAATACCCATTTTAAAATCTCCTCTTTTTTACTCTTAATAGTTTTAGAGGCTGGGACAAACTTCTCTGCCGTAGCAAAAGACAAACGTTCTCGCAGCGTCTTAGGCGCGAAAGAATTACTTACTCTTATCGCTTTAGCGATTAGAGTAAGTTTGAGGCTCGCGAGGAATGGAACTCGGGTGGTTTTCCCGAGGTCGCTTCCGTCCTGCTGCTCTAACGTTTGTCTTTTGCGAAGGCAGAGAAGTTTGTCCCAGCCTCGTTTTATGCTAAACATTTAATCTTATAGAATACCTACCAACGCAAGCACACCGAGCAATACTGCCAAAAAGCCCATTGCTGTTGTAATCTTCATACCTTTTTTCGAGAAGTAGAAGTACAGACCCATAATTACCGCTAATGGCAAGAAGCCTGGCAAGATACGGTCAAGTGTTTGTTGCAAGTTGAAGTAGTTTTCGTTACCCAAGTTGATTTGTAGAGATGAAGATACGCGAACAAAGTTTCCGCCCAAGATACCCATCATGAACAAACCAAGAATTGATAGCAACTCGATAGCTTTTGTCATCATTGGACCTGAGATAACTGTTGCTGCCTTGTCACCCATTTCAAATCCAAGTTTAGTGAACCAGAAACCAACAGCAAACTGATAACCAGCAAATGCCAAGAATGGTCCAAGTGCACCGATTGCCATACCTTCCATTGTGAAAGGCAAGAAGATTGAGATTAAGATGAACTGGATTGTACCAGAGTCAATCGCATCCCCTACACCAGCCAAAGCGCCCATAAGACCTGCTTTAGAGTTGTAGATTAAGTCGTCTGTCATCGTGATTTCTTCGCCATTAACTTCTTGACGTGCACGCTCTTTTTCCATAGATGCCATCAAGCCAATGATGATACCACCGAATGAAAGCTGTGTATTGAAGAAAAGTAATTGGCGTTTTAATGCCGCTTTTAATTGGTCTTCATCCTTGTAAAGTTTGCGTAGAATTGGAACCAATGCCCAAGTCAATGCTGGTGCTAGGAAACGCTCTACTGATTGTGGGATAGTGTTACAGAACCACCAGCGAATCCATGCGATATAGACATCGCGTTTTGTAATTTCTTCAGGTTGAAGATTAGCTGCTACTTGTGTATTTACATTTGTTACTTCCATTTTTGTATTCCTCCTCTTCTTTCTTAGAAATCTTCGTCGTCGCCGTCTTCAAGAACTAGGTTTTCAGTTGCTGCAACATTTGCAGGTGCTGGATTGCCTTTGCTCATTACAAAGATAGCTGCCAAAAGTGTACCCATAATTGCCCAAGTAACCATTGTGATTCCCAAGCTAGAGAAGACAACACTCATGAAGTAAGACAATAGGAAGAAGATAATGTATTCTTTTTTACCGATAACATAAATTGTTACCGCAATACCAATCGCAGGAAGTCCGCGTGAGATAACCTCAAGTACATGGATTGCTGCAGTACCTTCAAGTGCTGCTACACCTTGAGCGATGATTGGCACACCAAGGTAAAGTGCTGCAAAGATTACTGGAACGTGTAAAATCCAAGCAATAATGACTGGTGTGATATTTGAGTGGAAAGTTAATTTCTTGAAGTGCAAGTTTTCCGCTGCTGCGTCTGTCATGTGAACAACAAATGTGTTCAAGACAAAACGAATTTGTTGTAGGTAAGAGCCTAAGATACCGATTGGCAATGCAATGGCAAAAGCTGCTGCTGGGTCAAGACCTGCACCCAATGCTGCTGGAACTGCAATCGCAGTAGCAATAGAAGGCTCAGACGGCATAGAACCACCCGGAGCGAATGTACCCATATAAATAACTTGAAGACCTGCTGTAATAATCATTGCTTGTGGTACATCACCCATGATAATCCCGCAGACCAAACCAGTCATAAGCGGTGAAAAACGAAGTGTAACGGTTGCCCCACCGAAAAATACGCGAGATTGCACTAACCATACCCATGTCGCAATCAAAAGGGCTTGAACTAAAGAAATTTCCATTTGTTTCTCCTTTCTTTGTAAAACGGTATCATTTTCTCGTTTTACTTAAACCTTTCCTCTTGAGAGTTGAAAAGGCTTGCATTTTTGAAAACTTTCTATTTACTTGGTGTTTCATTGTTATGTAATTGATAAGAAGAATTGCAGTACATAGTCATTTATCATTTACATGAGATTGGTAAACGTTTACAAAAACTATCATATATATATATATATAATGTCAATAGTTTTTTATCATTTTTTTGATGAATTTCACAAATTTCTTCCGTTATTTTTAAGTAAAGCCTTGTCCTTTCTCATTTTGCATTATTTTAAAAAATTTTGAAGAATAATGAAAAAATACAGTTGTTATTGGTGGATTTGAAGTTTCCATTCTATAATGGCACTGTAAAAATAAGTGAAATGGGGACGAAAAATATGATTATGACAACTGAAAGAATTGTTGATATGCTGGAAAACACAGGTTTTCCAATGGCGTTTGGTATGCAAAAAGAAATTGCTGCCTTGTCTGGTATCCTGCACAAGAACGAGGAAATCAAAAGCGCGACTATTTGCTTTAATCAGTCAAACAACAGCACAAATTTCCTAGTTTTGACCAATCAGCGTATTTTAAAAATGGATATGATGTTGGGTCAAGATAAGTTCTGCGAGGAATTTTCTTTGTTGAAAGTGGAAAGTATCAGCTATCAAAAAGGTATGCTGATGGGAATTATTGAGATACAGTGCGAGGATAAACAGTTGAAAATTAAGAAGATTGATAAGAAGACTGGTGAAGTTTTTGTGGAAAGAGCCAAAGCTGAAATGACAGGGATTGAGTTGGCGAACCCATTTATGCGGAATATTTGTTGAGTGTGGTTTGACGAAATACAATTATTTTGAAATTTCCTATCTAATCTGCTAGAATACAAATAGAAAAGGTTGCCCACTTAAAAGGCGGTAGCTGTGATTAATCTAAAAAACCGTTCAATCGCTCGCTAAAGTTTATGGACGGTTTTTTACTTTATATTACCGCTTGATTTTCTCAATCAGCTTAACAATCAGACTGAGCAATGAAATGATGAACATTCCAAAGGCTAACAACAAGGTCAGCGTTTCAGCTACTGTCATAAAGTGCTAATTCTCCTGTTTTAGTCTGCGTAAATGGAAATACTCCCATAGGCATCACCTCTTGCATTCAAACTAGCTACCGCTCATATTAAACTTGCAACCCTCTATCATTGTATCTTTTAATTGAAATTTAGACAAAAATTTGCTTTATTTTTTTCAAAGTCAAACACAAAAAGCAGGATAGTTCATGACTAACCTGCTTTTTTGAATTATACTTCTGTCGAAACATAAAGAACTTGTCGAACAATCTCTTCCACTTCCTGCAAATTATCAGCTTTCCCAAAAAGTTCCGGATAAGTAAATGTAGGCGATTCTTCCGCCTCAATCTGCACAGTCGCAATGCCCGCCGCAATCGCTGCACGAATGCCACTGTCCGAATCTTCCACAACCAGACATTCCTCTTTGCTCAATCCAGCCTTTTGCAAAGCCAAATAATATGCATCAGGTGCTGGCTTATTGTTCTCCACCTCATCGCCAAAAACAGTGAAATCAAAGCTCTCCAAAATTCCTAAATAGCTCAAAATTTTCTGCGCCCATTTAGTATTAGTCGAAGTCACAAGCCCAACTTTCAACCCATTTTCCTTGCAAAAAGCAATAAGCTCTTTGGTATGCTTATGCAGCTTAACCGTGCCATTTTCAAGTGACTGCTGGAAATAATCCAATCGCTCCTGACGGATTTTCAGGGAAAACTCTCTGTCGTTGGTATGTAAATCCACCCGCTTGAGCACCGTCATCATATCCTGCCCCGAATAGCTGAGGATTTCTTCTTCACTTACTTTCAGATTATGATTGGCATAAGCCCGACGATAGCCTTCTGCGTAAGTTTTCTCACTGTCTAAAATTGTGCCGTCCATATCGACAATCAGGCATTTTAGGTTTTTTATCATATTTTTTGTCCTTTTCTTTCATCGCTGTTCTTTCATTCTACAAAAGGAAATCTTTTAAGTAAAGTTTTTGAAAGCATCAAAAAAGAGTAATTCTCCTAAAACTAGGAAAATCACCCTTATTTTTGCTAATTTTTCAACCAACTCTAGCGTAATCCATCACTATTTTCGCTGATATTCCATCGCGATAAACTTCTCTGCTGGAAATTCCTTCATAATCGCCCCAATAGATATCCCCATTTTCGATAAAAAAGTTTGGAAAGTCTTTTTTACATAATTCAAACCATTTTTCACCTAAGAATTTCCCATAATTGTAGAAAACTTGATACCCATCATCAAATGTGACTAGCATAATATAGTCTTGAATGATTAGTGCTTTTTCAATATATGCAACTTTTACCATTTCTCAACCAGCTCCTTTCTATCTCTTTGGCTAAAGTAAGTGTTCCATTTGGAAAGTAATTCCTGTCGGTGCTCGAAGACATATTTAACCATTTTACGCTGTATCTTTGCACTTGTACCGCGCCCCACATCTTCAACTGCCAGCGTTCTTAGCACAATCTTCACATCTTGCGCACCCTTTTTAAAATGAACGTGTGCGGGTAGATGTTCATTTGAATAAAACAAAACCCGATATCCTTCCCATTCTTGCGTTCTCGGCATTTCTTTTCCTCGTTTCCTATATTATAGCACCATAAACCACTTCGTCCAGTTTTCTGGTGCTATAATAATAGATACGCAAAAAAACAAAAAAACTTGCACAAAATTTCTTTCTTGTGCAAGTTTTTTTTATTAGAAAGAGTTTATTTACTCTCCATATTCTCAACAGCAGCCCCAATAAACGCTTTATACAAACCTTCTGGACGGTTCGGTCTGCTTGACAACTCTGGGTGATACTGACAAGCAACAAAGAATTTATGGTCAGTCAACTCAACGATTTCAACCAAACGGTTGTCTGGGGAAACGCCAGAGAATGTTAGACCTTTTTCTTCTAATTGCTCGCGGAATTTGTTGTTGAATTCATAACGGTGACGGTGGCGTTTTTGCACCACCTCAGCGTTGTCATAAGCTTTGGCTGTTGCTGTATCTTTCTTGAGTTTGGCTGGATACAAGCCTAGACGAAGTGTTCCGCCCAAGTCTTCTACATCAACTTGGTCACGCATGAGGTCAATGATATTGTATGGTGTTTCAGGTGCAAGCTCGGCTGAGTTGGCACCTTTTAGACCAGCGACATTGCGGGCAAATTCGACACAGGCAAGCTGCATACCCAAACAAATACCTAAGAATGGCACATCATTTTCACGCGCATACTTGATTGCCTCAATCTTGCCTTCCGTTCCACGATGACCGAAACCGCCGGGAACGATGATACCGTCAGCGTCACCTAATAGTTCAGCAGCCGATTCTGGTGTCACATCATTAGATTGCACCCATTTCAAATCAATTTCTGCATCATAAGGATAGCCAGCATGTTTAAGAGCTTCAACTACTGAGATATAAGCATCTGGAAGTTCTACATATTTCCCAACAAGTGCGATTTTTGTTTTCTTCTTGAGGTTCATTACGCGGTCAACCATTGCTGTCCATTCAGTCATATCGGCTTGTGGGACATCTAGTTTCAAATGCTCGCAGACGATATCGTCCATTTTTTGTGCTTGTAAATTGAGTGGGATTTGATACAAATGTTCCACATCAAGTGATTCGATAACTGCTTCTGGTGCCACGTCACAAAATTGTGCTAGCTTGTCCTTCATGCCTTGTGTGCAAGGCTGCTCCGTACGAACGACTAGCATATTTGGCTGAATACCTAGACCACGCAACTCTTTTACAGAGTGCTGGGTTGGCTTCGTTTTCATTTCTCCTGCAGCTTTTAGGTAAGGGATAAGTGTGGTGTGGATATACATCACATTGTCGCTACCTACATCACTCTTCATCTGGCGAAGAGCTTCAAGGAATGGGAGAGATTCGATATCCCCAACGGTTCCGCCGACTTCTGTGATGATAACATCAGAATCTGTTGTTGCAGCTGCACGCGTGATTTTTTCTTTCAGGGCGTTTGTGATATGTGGGATAACCTGAACGGTCGCACCCAAATATTCGCCGTGGCGCTCTTTACGCAAGACTTCCTGATAGATTTTCCCAGTTGTTACGTTTGAATATTTGTTAAGGTTGATATCAATGAAACGCTCGTAGTGTCCTAGGTCAAGGTCAGTTTCTGCGCCGTCGTCGGTTACAAATACTTCGCCGTGTTGATACGGGCTCATAGTTCCCGGGTCAACGTTGATGTATGGGTCGAATTTTTGGATAGTTACTTTCAAGCCGCGATTTTTCAAAAGGCGACCTAAACTTGCTGCCACAATCCCTTTACCGATTGATGAAACCACACCGCCTGTTACGAAAATATACTTAGTCATACTGCTCCTCCATTGATTTGAATTTTTTCTTTGAATGCCGGGATACACTTCTTTCGCTTACACAAATGTCAAACATTAGGGCAGCAGGACACAAGCGACTTCGAGCAAAAACCGCTCGAATTCCATTGCTCGTGAGCCTCAAACTCACTGTAAGCGACAAGTCGCTAACACTGCGTAATTCTTTCACGCCTAAGCGCACTGCTAGAATGTTTGTCATTTGTTCCAGCGAAAGAAGTGTATCCCTAGTGTCTTTTTTAAAAGTTTGTTTAAGTAAAACGTAAAAAAAGTATTCCAGTATTTACAGGTAAAACAAGAAAACCCCCAGTGAATTGGGGGTTTTTACTGTTCGTTTGAACTCAAGTTACTTGAGTTGCCCGAAAGACACTATACTATGTTTTCGGACAAATTGCAAGGATAATTATTCCTCGTCTTCGATTTCTTCGTCTTCATCTACGAAATCATCGTCGTCTTCATCATCTGCAAACTCGTCGACTTCTTCGATTTCTTCATCTAAGTCGTCATCCAAGTCTTCGACTGCAATCTCTTGCAAGTCAGAGTCGTAAGCAACTGTTTCGTCCTCATCGTCGTCGTCATCGTCGTCATAAGTCAAATCGTCTTCGACTGGGTCAGAATCATCTTCAGGGTCATCATCGTTGTAGTCAATCATATCGTCGTCTTCGCTAGTAGCAAAGGCATTGATACGTTTTTTCTTCTTCTTCGGACGGTTTTCTTCTTCGTCGTCTTCGACATGAGCAATCTCTTCATCAACTTCATCAATGGCATACCAGCTGCGTAAGCCCCAGCGGTTATCGCCTAGAGAGATGAATTTACCGTCTGTATTTAAGTCTGTATAAAACTGAGATAAAGTTTCGCGAATTTCTAAATCGCTTTTTCCTAAGTAATTTTGAAGTTCATTGACTAATTCATTGAAATCCATGACATCTTTTTTATGGTCTAAAATAGCAAAAGCAACTTCAATCATGGATAATTCGTTGCGTTTTTGACCGTCAAATACTGAAAGTTCCACTGGTTTCACACTCCGTTTTCTAAAAAATGGACACAAGTTCTCAATACATTGTACTTATTTTACCCCTGATAGTCAATGAATAAAGAGCAAATCACAAGGATTGATAAAACTTGTTATCGTTATTCTGATTTGTCCTTTTCTGCTATACTGATTATTAGAGAGTTCTCATCGAAATGTGGAAAAGGAGAAACTATGCCAAACTTTATCAAAGGCGATTTTTTACTGGATAGCCCGAGAGCTAGAGAAATTTATCACGAATTTGCCAAAGATTTGCCGATTGTAGATTATCATACACGCTTATCGGCAAAGGATATCTATGAAAACAAATACTATAAAAATATTACAGAAATGATGTTAATTAAGGACCACTCAATCTGGCGACTGATGCGGGCAAATGGTGTGGATGAAAAATATATCTCAGGAGAGGCAAGTGACAAGGAGAAATTCTTTGCTTTTTGCTCCACTGTTGAGCGAGCGATTGGCAATCCTATCAGCCATTGGGCACATATGCAGCTCAGGATGATTTTTGATATTCATCTTGTGATAAATGAAGAAAACGCCCAAGAATTGTGGCATGAACTCAATAGCAAGCTTGGTCCTGAGGGCTTGAAAGTTCGAGATATTCTGCGAAAACTCAATGTCAAAATCATTGCGGTCAATGAAGAACCTTTTGCTGATTTGCGTTATCACCGTTATTTGAAGGAAGAGAAGAATGATTTCTTGGTTGTGCCGACCTTTCGGATTGATAATATTATCAATATCGAGTTTGAGCATTTGGGCAAGGATTTGCTGCAGCTTACTGGCAGACATATCCATAATCTCTATGAATTTGAAGTGCGCATCAAAGAGCGGATTGAATATTTTCATGAGCGTGGTTGTCGCTCCTTTGACCTTGGGGAAACAGAGATTTTCTTTGAGCCTTTGGAAACAGATGTCATTCATACCTTTGAGCAGTTGATTAATTACCAAGAAGTCACGGAAAAGGAATTGCTGGATTTAAAGACTTATCTGACTCATGAAGTCGTCACATTGGCGGTGCAAAAAGACTGGGTCTTTAAAATGCACTTTGGCAATCTACTCAATGTCAATCAATCAGCAGTTCGTGAGATTGGTCCTTACACAGGATTTGATGCTTTTGCTGAACAGGTGCATGATCGCGACAAGGGACTTTTGTTCATGTTCAACCAGCTCAAACTTCGCAAAATGCTTGGAAAAACAGTCCTTTACACGCTAAGTCCCGAGAAAAATATGTTTTCACACGTTGTCGCTGCCGCTTTCCAAGAAAGTAAAAATGGAGTGCGCGGAATCATTCAGCATGGCTCAGCATGGTGGTTTCAAAACACCTCTATTGGTCATCGAAAAGAACTGGAACTCCTGGCAGAACAAGGCGTTTTGCGGAATTCTATCGGTATGAACATCGATTCTCGCTCCTTTTTAGCCTTTGTTCAGCACGATTATTACCGAAGAATTCTTTGTAATATGCTGGGCAAATGGATTGACCGCGGACTAATGCCCGGAGATGATAAAACAGTACAGGGAACCATTGAGGATATCTGCTACAAAAACGCCATTGCTTTCTTTGATTTTGATACTCAAGGATTGGACATCTAGCACCTGAAGGGAGAATTATATGTATAGATTTACCTCGGAAAACTTTTTGCTAGGCAACGACAGAGCAAAAGAACTCTATAATACTGTCGCTAAGGATTTGCCTATTATCGACTATCACACGCGGATGAGTTCTAAGGATATTTATGACAATATTTATTTTGATAATGTGGCACAAATTACCATGAAAAGCGACCATGCTGCTTGGCGTTTGATGCGTGCCAATGGTGTGGAGGAGCGCTATGTATCCGGAGATGCCAGTGACAAGGAGAAGTTTTTTGCCTTCGCCAAAACAATGGGCTTTGCACTAGGCAATCCTTTGCATCACATCTATCACTTGATGTTGAGCAAGTTCTTTGGAATTGACCTCTTGCTCAATGAGGACAATGCTCAAGAGATTTGGGATACTGCCAATGCTCAGTTGGGTCCTGACGGCTTGCGGGCAAGAGATATTATCAAGCTGCTCAATGTTAAAGTCCTTTCCTGCAATGCAGAACCTTTTGCGTCCTTGCGCTATTACCGCCTTTTGCATGAGCAAAACAATGATTTTTCAGTCGTACCTACCTTTAAGATTGATAATCTGATTAATATTGAATTTGAAAGTCTGCAAAAAGATATCCTGCAATTTACTGGAAAACATATCGAAACACTATATGATTATGAGAAAAAAATCCGTGACCGAATTGAGTATTTCCATCAAAGAGGCTGTCGCTCGCTGGATTTTGCTGAAACAGAAGTCTTCTTTGAGCCAATCGGCACAGATGTGGTTGATACCTTCCAAAAAATCGTCAACTATATGGAAGTCAGTCCTAAGGAATTGCTAGACTTTAAGACCTATATCACGCATGAAATTATCGCACGCGCCACTGAAAAAGACTGGGTTTTCAAAATGCACTATGGTGTTTTGATGAACATCAACGAATACAAGACGCGACTCTTAGGGAAAAACACCGGATTTAACGGCTTTTCTGAGTCTGTCCATACAAGAAATAAGGGCTTGTACTTCATGTTCAACCAGCTGCAAAATCGTCAACTTTTGACGAAGATTATTCTTTATAATCTCAATCCCTCAAGAGATATTTTCGCACTTGTGACTTCTGGCTCCTTTCAAGAAGCTCGTCACGGAGTGCATGGGCTCATTCAAGCAGGGTCTGCTTGGTGGTACCAAAACAATATCAGCGGGCATAAACGCCAGCTGACCAATCTAGCCGAGCAAAGCGTTTTGGGTGATTTTATCGGGATGAATAGTGATACTAGAAATCTCTTTTTGCTTATCTTGCATGATTATTTCCGCAGAATCCTCTGCGATACGCTGGGTAGTTGGATGGAAGAAGGAATTTTGCCTGACTGCCCGAAGACCATTGGCAATTTAGTTGAAAATATCTGCTACAAGAATGCCGTGAATTACTTTAACTTCGATTTGAAGGATTTGGATATACCTATGTAATGAACTTGGGTTGTGACTGAAGTCCTCTACAAAAATTATGTGTTTATCCAAAAACAACTAAAAAGAACGAACTTCCGCAAAAGTCCGTTCTTTTTTGTTATTAAGCTAATTTTGCAACCAATGCTTTGATTTGCTCTTTGGTGTGCACGCCCATCACACGCTCCACCACTTCGCCGTCTTTTTTGAAGATAAGCGTTGGAATGCTCATCACGTTAAAGCTGCGTGCTGTTTCTGGGTTTTCATCTACGTCAAGCTTGACGATTTTTAGTTCGCTTTCGTCCATCTCTTCTGAAAGTTGCTCCAAAATTGGTCCTTGCATCAAGCAAGGTCCGCACCAAGTTGCCCAAAAGTCGATTAATACTAAGCCTTCACTTGTTTCTTCGTTGAATGTTTGGTCTGTTACTGCTAACATTTTTCTTCCTCCAATATTGTTTTTCTATTTAATATTCTAACCGCTATTGGATTTGTTTACTACTTATCTGCTCAGAACTATCTCAGTCTTCTTGTAAATCTACAAATGTCGCTCCGACAAAATCGGCTAATTGCTGGGCGTTTACCTTTATCGAGCGGTGCAATTCACCTGCTGAGACGATGATTTCGCCTTGCTCTATTGCCTCTTTATCAATGAATATAGGGAATTTCTTGGTCTGATGAATGCCGACTGGATTGTTGGTGCCGTGGATATAGCCAGTCGTTTTTTCCAGTTCCTTGAGCGGTATCATGCCGACTTTCTTGTTGCCACTTGCTTTCGAGAGTTTTTTGTAGTCCAAATGGGCATCCAAAGGAATGATACCGATGATTGCACCTGTGACATTTCCTGTTAAAGCCAACGTTTTGTATATGATGTGTTCATCGACTTCTCTATGATTGGCGTTGACTAATTCTTTGTCTTCATAGTCTTCAAAGACAAAAGATTGATAGGGTATTTTGGCTTTATCCAGAATTTGCTCGGGCAGGGTTTTCTTTAGTTTTGGTTTTTTTGCCATTTGGGTTCCTTTCTTAATCTTTGAGCTTGAGCGGGAATTTCTTCGTCTTCGCTCAATCCATGCAACACTGTAGCCAGACCGGCTCCCACCCTAGCGGGTTCCGCCTCGCAAGCCTCACACAAACTCTAGGTGCTAAAGCACCAAAGGTTTGTACGTTCGTATTGTCGTCTTTAAAGGCTGCGGTGTTGCATGGTTTGAGCTACGACTACGAAATTCCAACTCAAGCCCAAAGGTTTCTACTACATCATTTGCATTTTAGTCTTTCAAAAACTCAGTCAACTCTTTCATATAAGGCAGACTAACACTCTTCATCGCTCGTGAAATCATTGTATAAAGCAAATGGCGGTCGCGCTTGCTTGCGAAGTGTTCTTTGGAAACGTCATGAATGATTACATGGTCAAATTCCAACCCTTTAGCCAGTGATATTGGCAAGATATTCAAGCCTTTGCCGGGTACTTGCCTGGTGTCTTGTGTGAACAAATGCACCAAAAACTGCTTGTTTAACTTGCGGTAGAGCATTTCTGCTTCTTTTGTATCTTTGGTAATGAGAGCCGTCGCCTCATCTGGTGACGCATTTTTAAAAATTGCTGCCAAAGCGTCCAGATATTCTTCTTTATTTTTAGTTTCTATCCACTGCGGTTTACTGCCGTCTTCACGCACTAGGACAATCGTCATTTCCTCACGTTTGTTTGCTAAACGCTCAAAAAGTTGTGTAATCGGTCCATTTGAGCGATAGCTGGTCAACAGATTGCGGAGCGTTACTTGATAATCCTTTTGCTCAAAACTTTCCTTGATATTGGCAAAACTGTTGCTGGTTTGGAAAATCGCTTGATTTTCATCTCCTAGCAATGTAAATTTGGCTCTCGGGAAAATGAGCTGGATAAGTTCCATTTGTGCCTGCGAATAATCCTGCACTTCATCAATCAAGACATACTTGACCTCTCGGTTTTCCACTGTTTTTGAGTAGGTATGCTGGATAAGAACCAAGAGCAAAGCAACATCTAGGCTGACCTGTGCATCATTGATTGACAAGTCTTTACCAGTATATTCCCTGTAATTTCTAGTCAAAAAGCCCTCGAAATCCACCCAGCTAAAACGGCGGATTTGCTGATAAACCTTGCGATAATGTGAGCGTAAAAACTGCTCAGCCAAGCGAGTAATATTGCGTTTTGATGTATCTTCGATTAGTTTACCAAAGTATTTTTCCTGCTGTTCTTCAGTCAGCTGCAAAATTCTATCATGATATTCGCTAGTTCGTGCCTTGTTGAAAATCATGCGGTCATAGCGTTCTTCCAAATGATGCGCCACTGCCTGCACTCTTTGAGCTGGACTTGCAGTTTTTGGCGTTTGCTGGTAAATGTCAAAGATTTTTTCCTTAGACAAAACCCGCTTGCCTGCACGATTCAAATCACGGAAATCTTCTGCTGTAATTTCTGTTTCCTGTGCGTTTTTCAGGATAAAATCAAAGAATTCTTTTGAGCGCAGGATAACTTCTTCATCCGTTGCTTCTAGCAAAGTATTGCGCTCAAGCATCGTTTCTTCATTTTCCAGTGTAAATCTTTTATCCAACAATTTCTTGAGCAAATAGTGCATGGTCATATTGGTCGGATTTTTCTCGCCCAAATTTGGCAGCACTTGTGAAATGTAGTTCATAAAGACTGGATTTGGTGCAAACAAAACAACTTCTTCCGCACGCAAATTCACGCGTTCTTGATAGAGCAGATAAGCAATTCTTTGTAGGACTGCACTGGTTTTCCCAGAACCAGCAATCCCATTAACCAGAAGAACCTGACTTGTCATATCACGGATAATGGCATTTTGCTCCTTTTGAATGGTCGCCGTGATATCCTGCATATACTGCGTGCTGTCACCTTCTAGCGCATGAATAAGCAGCTCATCTTCAATGGCAACCGCTGAGTCAAAATAGTTGTTTAGTATATCTTTATCAATCTGAAATTGTCGGCGGCGTTTTAAATCTACTTCAATCGCCTTGCCGTTGGCTACATAGCTAGTTTCGCCCAGCTCCTGATTGTAGTAAAGCTCCGCAACAGGTGAGCGCCAGTCGTACACGCGGTACTCATCCTCTTGATTGATAAAGGAATTAACGCCCAGATAAAATTCTTCAATCTCGCCTTTTTCATCCGCATACTCCACATCAATTCGTCCAAAATAAGCCTTAGGCAAGAGACGTTCCACCTGTTCAAGCTTGCGGTTCCACGAATCATGTTTAAAGTTCATCTGGTCAATCTCACGATTGCGTATTTCAATCTGTGCAAAACTATCCAACTGGTCGCCATAATTACTCATATCTAAAGACATATCTCGGTCAAATTCATTCATGCGACTGACACCTTCGGTGTGATGAACGTGCAAGACATTCATCGCCTCCTCGCGTGCTTCTAGCAATTCTTCATAGACCGTTCTTAGTCTGGTTTGTTCGTTGTTAAAATCTTTCTTCATTCATCTTTCTCCCATTATCTCTGCGTCTGAGAAACATTTTCGACTATCTATTATAGGGAAGATTGCCCAAAAAAACAAGACCTACGCATTTTTAGCATAGGTCTTGCATTTATTCATTGATTAATTCAATCCACTTCTCATTCACTTCCAAATGATGCAAGTAAATCAACAAGCGTTCATATAGATGTGTGGCACTTTCTTCATTGTAGTCTGCCAGCAGTTGACCGATTTGCTCAACTGTTTTCACCCCATCAATCTGCTTAAAAACAAAACTGCCGAAATCGTCTAATTCCATATAAGTTTTTTCAGGAATTTTGATTTTGAGTTTGCGCATGATTTGTTGAGGTTTTCTATTTTGCTCTTTGATGATGCGAATGTGTCCGTCTTTTTCGTCAAAAAGGATTTCCTCTCGGACCTTGAAAATCATCGCCAAATTCGCAGCAACATCATATTCTTTTTTACTCATTAGTCATCAAATCCGTGATGTTCGTGACCTTTGCGGATGCTCAACAATGGAATTGCTGAAGATACCATTAAGACCACAAACAAAATCCAGCCCATTGTGTTTGAGCCTAGGAAGCCACTTGGGCTGCCCGGTGTGATAACGCCTGAAACTTGCAGGATAATACCTAGCAAGCCTAGAATTGACGCACCAGCAACTAAACCAGAAGAAAGAGATACACCTGCTGAAACACGTTCGTTTTTGATTGTTTCTTCTTTAGTGATTGTTTCGATAAGAACACGAAGCAAGGCACCCGCTAGAATGATTGAGGTTGTCGCAAGTGGCAAGTAGAAACCAATCGCTACAGTCATGATAGAAAGACCAAGCATTTGCAGAACTACACCCATCACAATACCTGCAATAATCATGTTCCATGGCAAATCACCAGTCAAGATACCGTCAGTCAAAGTCGCCATCAAGTTGGCTTGAGGAAGGGCGAAATCAACACCAGTGGCTAATTGGTCTTTAAGCAAGATGATAATACCAGTAACGGCAACTACACCTAAACCTGCAGCCAAAAGATAGTAACGGCGAACTTCGCTCATATTCCCACCTGTAACAAAGGTAACTTTTTGTGCTTGTGAATAGCCACCAGCAACAGAGATTGCCACAACGATGAAGGTACCAAATAATAGTAAAGATTGAAGATTTTCTTTAGACGTCCAGCCCATTGTCAAGAAGACCAAGGTCAAAATAACCAATGACGCAATAGTCATACCTGAAACTGGCAGGTTTGAAGTACCGATTGTACCAACCAAACGACCAGCTACGATAACAAATAGCATAGACAAGATAAGTGACAAAATACCAGCCAATAAAGCCATGCCAATATTGCCATTTGAAATGATAAAGCCTGCAACAAAGGCAAGAACAATCCCTAGCAGAATTGAGATAATGCCAACAGGGTCGCTTTCAGTCTTATCGGCAGACTTACGACCTGCAAGAGTTGCTTTTACAGAGGCAACAATCGTTGGAATTAGTTTGATAGCACCAATGATACCACCAGAAATCATCATCCCTGCACCGATATAACGCACGTAAGAGCCTGAAATATTGGCAAATTCCATTTGTGATATTTGTACGCTCGCATTGTTCCACACTGCATGATTGTTACCAGCCATTTCAGCAAAATAACCAATCAAAGGAACAACTGCTAGGTTTGCCAAGATAGAACCTGCAAACATCAGCATGGAAATTTCAAGACCAACGATAAAACCGATAGCTGAAAGCATTGGATTAACTTCCATGTCGAATTTCCATTTGTAGAATTTTTCGTTGACGTAACTGATGTTGTTGTTTACTAAACCAAAAACTGCTGAAGTTAATGTAGTAATCACACCACCGATAGCAAAACCAATGCCCATGTATTTAAGCGAATCGCCACCTGTATCAGATGCAACCAGCGTTTCAGAAATCGCCATTGCCTCAGGATAGATTAGTTTGCCGTGTTCTTCAACGAACAGATAGTCCTGAACAAAAGCCATGACACCAATCCCGAAAAGAACCGCAGCAATTCCTACAAATACGCCTTGGAAGAAACTCACTTGTCCGCCAATCAAGATGATAGATGGCAAAACAAAGATAATCCCTGAGGCGATAGATTCGCCACCAGTAGCCATTGCTTGAAGAATATTTTTCATCAAGAAATTGTTCTTACGGATGAAGATTGACAACATACCAGACCCTAAAATCGCTCCCGGAATACCAGCTGCAACAGTCAAACCTGACTTCATACCTGAATAGGCAGTAGATGATGCGAACAATACAGCTAAAATGATACCTAAAATAACAACAATAGCATTCCCTGCTTTTTTCTTACGACCGTCTTCATAAGGGATATAATCCTTACCAGCCACGCCGCCGTAAGCTGTTTTTGATAAATGTGTTTTGTTACTCAATGTAATCATCTTCCTTTCGTACTTCACAAAATAATTGTGTTTTTTCATTCACAACTATACTAAAAAAGATTTAAAAATGCTATCGAAAATCCAAAATTGCCCTTAAAAATGAATACTTATGCAATTTTGATGAAAACTTTCGTAGATTTTACTTGTAAGAAGATGAAATACTTTTTCTTTTATGAAGTAAAAATCCTATTGAAGACAAAAGAAATACTGGAATAAGTATAAGGAAAAACCCCCTGTTTGCTTTTGCTTTTTCCATGTTTATCTTGCCGTTTTGGTCAATAAACACGGTGGAGGTCTGCTGATAGATTTTCTGGTCTTGAGATTGAGCTTTTAATGTTATGAAATAGGTTTGATTTTTTTCTAGTTTCTTCTCATTTTTCAAGGTTAGATTGAACTTTGATTTTGGCAGAAGACTTCCTTCTTGAGTGGTGAGTTGAGCGTAGGTTTCTCCTTTTTTGCCTGTGATTTTTGCTTGTATGCTTACCTTTTGGAGCAAGGTATTTTGTGGGTTGCTTACTTGAATAGTTTGTTTTTCATCCGTCACTTTTGGGAGGATGTTGATTTGTGGATTGATTTGAAGTTCCTTACTTTCTATTACTAGGGCTGTGGCGTAGTTATAGATATTGAGTATGCCGTTTTTCCTTTCATTTTCCAGTGGTAATCGTCGGACATTTATGCCACCGATTGCTTGCCCTTGAAAGTTTTCTGGTAGAACTATCTTGATGGGGACAGTCACTGTCTCGTTTGCTTTTAAGCTGAGTTGCAATTTCCCCTTGCTTTCTTCCTCGCCGAAAAATACTTGCTCGTAGAAGTCCAACAAAGGTACTTCGGTCAGGTATTTTTGGGCATTTTCCTTTTCTTGTGAGTAATCAACTGTGAAATTATTATTGGTTATTGCTTGATTAGCGGTTAATTCAAATGTGTTCTCTTGCTCGCCATTGATGATTTGCAAATAGAGAAAAAGCGTTTGATTTTCGGGTGCTTTTACCCACCAGTAATTTAAACCCTCTTTCATTTGCTGATTGTCTAAGAGAGGTTTTACTGAAAATCCGATTTCGCTATTCTGTCCATAAACAGTTGTGCTTGAGAAATAAATAATTAGCAAACACAGAAATGCACTTGTAAGCAATTTGATTTTCTTCATTACTCTACCCCGGACCGTTATTGATAGAATAGTTAAAAATTGCCCCAACTGTGTTTTCCTGCAACATTAAGGAAACATTCGCCTTGATGCTAATTCCGGTATCAGCTGGGAAGTTCATGGCATAACTTCTACCTGCATTTGACATGGCAACAAAATTCGGAAGATTGTTGTCATCATCTATCCGAACAATCTGCATGGCTTGACCTTTTTCAAACAAGTTTGAATTTTTTGTTTGCGGGTCAATCCAATGATACTCAATTCCGTTTTCCAGCAAGTTTTCTTCCATCGTAATTGTGATAGTAAAATCAGGAGATTGCCCCCTGTCATCGCCAACTTCAAGTAAACTCGCTTCATTTGCTGCTATCAAATCAGAAAATTCTCCATCAAGCGACAGGTCAGCTAAATCCACATCGAAACTTCTGCTCATGTTTGAACTTGGATGAATCCAGTAACCGATAGGTTTAAACCATGACAAGTAGCGCATCCCACCAAGCGCACGAACATCTGCTTGTGTGTATGGAGTAGGCGACATGGCAGAGCTTGAACTGTTATTATCTAGTCTGTGAATAGTTCCAGTATTCTGACGATACCAAATGTCGTTTGTTCCTAGATTAATTTTATTTGGCGAAAGCAAGTCAAAAGTGCCATCGAAGGTTGCACTGCTCGAAGAAGCGTGCGTTCTCAATCCCTCTCCTGCGACTGCGATAGGAAAAGTGTTTGCAATGTTGGTATTCATTATTCGCCCGCCATTCGTGTTAAAAGTGACTGCCTGTGGATTATTCAAATTCATGGCACTCCCACTGCCAGCTCGACCGCCAATCAGTGCAGAAGAAGAACTAAGATTATTGAACAGGACACGTGAATCTTCTTCAAAATTCCATATTGTTTGAGCAAAAACATTGCCAGCACCACCGATACCAATCTGCCCGCCACCTGTTGAAACCAACAGTTCAGCATTTTTTCCTACATTTAAATCCCAGCGCGTAAAAGCTGTCGAATAAAACCATCCATCTGCAAATCTTGCTGCGGTATTTTGCGTTCCATTGATAATGAAAGACGCATTTTCCCCAATTTCCCACAACAAAGCACCTGTATTAAGATCATCATAATACATAGTATAAGAATCATTCATATTCCAAATCAGTTGAGCATTGTCATTGACTTTAAGTGTGGAACTGGTGCTGTTATAGGTGTAAAAGGGCTGGTCCCAACCCCAGTTATAGTTCACAGTCGTTTTCCCCTCTACAACTTCTGTATAGCGTCCTCCTTGTATCCATTCCCCTTGATTGTCTGCCCCGAATCTCGGAGCACCTAGACCTACACTTTCCATGTCCTGATTTTGTAGAATGTCAAAAATGTTTTCCCCAAAAAATAGAATTCTCCCCTCATCATTTCGAATGGGCTGCGCACCATAATTCGCTCCATTTCGCATTTGAATGTTTTTATAGATAAAAGTCGGCTTGGCATTTCTTCCTGCTGCTTGGAAAATCCCTCCTGTGATATTATTTACTATCTGAGCATTACTAACTTTTAAAACAGTATTTTCTGAAATATTGCTATTATTTGCTCGAAATCCACCTCGTGTAGAAGTTACAAGCTGACCATTTGCATCTAGTCCAGTTGAATAATTAGTGTCGTTATCCACATACAAGGTGAAACCATTTCCCAGAATATTCAGCGAAATATCGTTTCTGATATTTCTAGTAGTTCCACTGTTTGTCAAATCGCTTGAACCGTGAATATCTTGAACGATATTTAGAAAAACGGTGTGATTCTCTAATTGATTAGGCGAAACATTGGTATAGGTATCAAACATATCTCGCCAGCTGCCAATATTGTAGTATCTAGCTCCAGCAATTCCAGTAATGCTACCATCAGCGTCCATTGTCGGAGAAATAACTGCTGCCTGTGTTTTTATTGGAGTGACTAAAAGAAAAGGAAGAAAAGCTGTCCAAAGATAAAAGAAGAATTTTTGCTTGATTTGTTTCATCTTGCGCCTCCTTTCTTAAAAACCTGCGACCAAAGTATTGGTGATGGTTGCTTGATATTCCCCGATTTTTTGAAGATTTTTTCCTTTAATGGCAAATTCTGCTGAAACTTCTCCTGAATGTTTTCTTCCACTTGCTTGTCCTTGCCCCAACAAGACAGTTGCACTTTGTCCGTATATGTTGACCGAATTTGTGCCAATAATACTTGTGTCTGCATTATCTTGCACAGAAATATTGAAGTATTCTAGTGACAGAGCAAGAGCATTTCCTCCGCTATCCGTAAGAGTTAAGTCTGTTACTTGCTGTTGGAGCTCATAGCCTTTCCCAGTTCCACTTAAATCAACGATTGAAAACGGCAGGTTGCCTTTTGCATTGCCTTTAATAACTTCCGAAAAAATCGAATACTTTATCTGCGCAAAGTCAAAAGTGGGAGCATTTTCCAAATATAGCGGTGTGGTCGCACTTGTTCTCACATTGATAAACATCTGTGCTGTCGAATTTTGCTCGTCAATTTGTGTATCTGCTGCTGACACATTTTGGCAGTTCCAAAAGAGAAAAATTGCGATTAAGCCGAGTAGTTTTCGTTTTTTCATGCTTTTGCCTCTTTCCTTTTACGCCTTTTCCACAAGACAAAGACTAGCAAGATAAGCAAACAGCCCAAAATAGTAAGCAAAATTCCTGCTTGTTCTCCTGTATCGGGCAGATTTTTCCTGATTTCTTTTGCTCTACTGATGTCTTGTGCAGTTAGACTTACTCTTACTCTGGTGTCAGCAGATACAGTTACACTTGTGAATAATGCCAGCAGTGCAACAAAGATGTTTGCTATCCTTTTAATCACTCTCATTCTCCTTCTTATTTTCTCTCTAGTTCTGCCATCTCGTTGAAGAGTTTTATCGCCTCTTTGCGTATTTTTTCATTTTCATCTTCCTCGTCTTTTTTGCGTCGCTTGAACAAGAGAATGAAGAAGAAGATAAGCATACTGACGGCAATTCCGGCAATCCACCAATACTGCTTTAGATAATCCATCAAACTCGGTGTCGGTGGCATTCCATCATTGATAGAGCTGCTATTTACTTGTGCCGCCTCTTGAGGAAGAACAGTAAAATCCTGATTCCATTCCCATGATTGTCCAGTAAAACCCTCTTTGATATCCTGTGTTACAGCACGGATGCGGTAGGTGTATTCGCCTGCTTTTATCTGGTCTTCTCCTAGAAAGACTGGGAAATTAAAATTAGAGTTAGGTGCAAAGTCAGCTCTTTCAAAAGTGTGTTCATAAAGCGTGTCAAACTCTCCTTTTTTTGTCACTCGTCCTTCGATTTTCACTCTTGTTAATAAAGCTGGCGTTTCATTTTGGAGTTGCGCCAAAAATGCCTTGCGGTAATTGACCATGCCAGTAGTAATTCCTAACAGATTAAGAGTAGGTTTACTCGCTTCCTTGTCTATCGTTATCTTAATGGCTAATGAATAAGCATAGTGCGAATTTACCCTTACTCCTTGACTAGCACTTTCTTCTTCCTCAGCAGGCTTTTCTTCTTGAAAATGCCATGATCCTAAGATGACACCTGAGCTAACATCAGCTGGCACCTGTATATCTGCTGAAACCACTCTTTCTTGCCCGACTGGAATGACGGCTAAAATATCGCTTGCCTTTACCTGAGCAATGTCACTCATTTTTGTCTTTAACGAGCGGTCGAATTCTGGAGGATTTCTTGTGTAGTCAATTTCTCCATTTTCATTGGTAAAGGCGGTAAAAATTTGATTTTTGACCGTAATTTCTCTAGAACTGGTATTTCTGACGAGAACTTGAATGGTCTTTTTTTGATTGGCTTCTAGCAATAAATCAAAGAAAGAAGAAGTTTCGACAATCTCATTGCCTGACGGTATTTTTTGGATGGTATAAGCGGTACTGTCTTGCGCCTTCACGTTGACAGGAAAAATCCCGATGATTATACAGGCAACAACTACAATCAGTAGTGCGATTTTTTTCATTTTCTTTATTTCCTTTCCCATTGATAAGCAGTTTGCTTATGTATCAGGTTGACCAAAAAGTCTTCCGCACACTTTCGGGTCAACCTCTTCTTCAATAATCGGGAATTCCCGACAAGGTCCATGTCAAAGTCGCCTGATATTGACCAATCATGACTTCACTCACATCTACTATTTCTAAAGAAATTTCCCCCGAATTTCCCGAATAAAAAGATGATTGTCCTTTAGCTTTTGGAGCTGCTGACATTATTGTTACTGCACTATTGTTGGTCGGTAGGAATACATCACTTGAAAAGCTCAAGCTAGAGCGTCCAGCAAGGCTGTCATTGTTTTCTGTGGAAAACGAGTGAAAGCCAATTCTTGCTCCTGTCAGTGTTTTAGAAGGTTCATCCACATGAGTAAATGCAGAAGACGACACACTCAAAACCCAATCGTCGTTGGTCATTCGACCATCCCAAACGGAAACTACCTTGATGTCACTAGCAAGCTCTGGGACACGTAGGCTGCCTGTTGATAATCCTGAAACTTTTGTTTGCTCAAAAGATAATCGGTCAAAAACGCGTGTCAGCCCCAAAGTAGATACTTGAATTGGTGCTTGAATACCGGGTGTATTTGGTGGTAGCGGTGTTGCTGTTTCCGGCTGAGTTACTGGTGCAAGAGCATCGTCTAAGATGAATTCCACTGAAGCTTGCGATTTTATTTCTTGTGCAACAACAGGTTTCGCTACAAATACTCCTAACATTACTATGACTAAAGACACTAAAAGCTTTCTTTTATCCATATATCCTTTACGTTTTCGATTAAGCCTCTGGTGTCGCATTCAAAGTCCATGTAATTGTTCCTGAGTGAGCACCTGTACGGATATTTTGTCCAGAAACATTGAATTTCACATCACTTGCGCTGTTCCAGAATAAACTTGTATAACCTTTGGCTTTCGGGTCTGCTGCTACTAGAGATTTGGCTGTTCCATTGATTTCAAAGACATCATTTGAAAAACCACTTCCTTTTTTGGCTGAGCCATTTTGGATTTGAAGATTGGTATTTTCTAAAGTAATTGTCGCACCAGCCAAATTGGCAAAACCACTCAAATCAGCTGTTAAATGCCAGTCGTGGTTGTTCATACGTCCATCTTGCACCTGAACGCCTTGTGAATATTGGGAGAAATCCATGCTGCCAGCTTCTTGCTCAAAAGAATAAATGCTTGCATCAAAATTGATGGTTGCATCTACTGCATGGGAGCCAAAGTTGAAAGATTTTGGGTATTGTGTGAGTGCAAGCGCTCCTGCAGGTCCCGGAACGATTACATTGGGATATTCTGGACCAGTAGGAATTTCTACGCCCGGATTGGTAACACCCGGTTTTTGACCGCCCGGGAAAATTGTATCAGGCAGTTCTGTGCCCGGGTCAACGACACTAGGAGGTAAAACAACCGTAGTGTCTTCAGTAATTTCAATGTCGCCTCCAGACACTCCTACTTGTGCTGAAACTTGTGGTGCTGCGATTGTCATTGCTAGAGTTCCCATTGCTAATGCGGAAAATAATTTGATTTTGTTCATGTTTCTACACCTATTCCTGTATTTTTTTAATTTTCTGGTCCTTTTTCGATGTACCAGACCAGCTGCATACTATATATGCCTGCGTTATTTTGTTCTTGGACTGGAACGTGAAGCTCAATTTCTGAGGTGTTCCAGCTGAGTGTGGACATTCCTTTGCCTGTGCGGAGGATTTCTTCATTTGAATATCCTTCTTTTTCTAATTCTCCTCTTCCTTTTGTCTGCCAGATAAGTGCAGAATTTTCAGCATCAAAGATTGCTTCTTGGCTTGAGAATTTCTTGTCTTCAAGTTCTGGATTTTTGTTTAATTCATTTCGGGCAATTCCTCTTGGCAGACTGATATAGCTGCCAATTAGTTGACTGCCATCTTGAGCCCGTGGCCAATCTTTCATTTTTACTCGGACACTCCATGTGCTTTCTTGTGTAATATCCCGATTGTCCCAGATTTGTAAATGACTGATTTCTTCACTGTAATAAGCTGCTTCGCCAATGGCGCTTAAGATGATTTTATTGCCCTCTACCTCAGCTGTTCCAAAATCCCAGACGTGTGGAACATAGAGCAATCCAGTATGCTCTATGCCTGAGAATTGCCCCCATTGCGAGTTGTAGCCAGAAGTGGTATCCTCTGGAATATTCAAATATGCGCGTGAGCTGTAAAGTTTTGGTTTTTCATCGGTAGCCTGAATAAATTCTTCTTGATTTTGAGGGTCAAAGTCAAATTCGACCTGCCCCCAATAATTAACTCCATTAAAGATTACTGTGGAAAATTTATCAGAATTACTATTTCGGTAGATTGGATTAGCCGGAAAAGGCAATGCCGGATTTTGTGGATTTCTTGCGACAAAGGGAGTATTATTTTCTGTTTTAGGTAGGCCTTTTTCAAAGAAGATGCCTGTTTGGCTAGAATTGGCCAACACTTTAGAAGAATAACTTGTGGCAAAAGTGAGTAAAAACAGCACCAATAATCCAATCTTTTTCTTCATACTTCTTCACCTCCTTTCCTTCATTAACGCAAACAGCATTATAAAACAAAGAACATTCTCAGGAATGTCTAAAACTTTAAATAACATTTAAAAAAAGAATTTCGTTATTTAGTACAACAAGAGAAAACAGATACTATACATTTAAAAAATCTAATTCGTTATTAAAAAAACAAATATTTCTTGTTGCTCCAAGAACAGCTTGCAATCTCTTGAAATCTTCTTATAATATAAGTACATTTGCATGTCATAAAAATGAAAAGAGGGGTTGCCAATGGAAAATATAACAATAAAAATGCAGCGTGACCGTAAGTTCGTCAGGCATATTGATCTGCTAGAACTACTAATCAATGAGCCTTTTCCTATGAGAACGACTGATTTGGCTCAGAAATTGGGATGCTCCATTCCCACCTTGCTCAAAGAGGTTGAAATACTAAATGAGCATTTAATATATGGTTTTGGCAAGATTGAAACGGATAAACGGGGAAATATCCAGTTTCTTCATCACAAAAACGTCTCTATTGATACCATTTGTTCTTCCCTTCATCAAGAAACCTTGGTTTATAAGATTATGGATAGTATCATAGAAAATGAAAATCTCAGCTTACAGCGAGCAAGCATTGAACTTCAATGTTCTAAATCACTTTTGATGCGAACAATCAATCATATGAATGAGGCACTTAAAAAGTTCAATGTCCAGATTGCGACAAAAAATCTCGCCTTTAGGGGACGAGAAGAAGATATTCGGCTTGCTTTGTTTACCTTTTATTCAACTTTTGGCAACAGCACCATTCTTGATGAACAGAGTGAAGATGATGTGACTAGGCTTTTGAAAGTTTTTGATACAACGCCATCTTCTCATCTTCATATTAGCCATTTTCGTGCGGCAATTTGGGGTTCGATTATCAAGCAAAGATGGCGCTACAAAAAATACACTCGGCCCAATCCACAGCTTGAGTTTTTGATTACAGATAATAAGAATTTTAAGCGTTTTGACTATGTTATGAGAAAGTTTTACCTGCATTTCAATCCTGTTGAAAAAATCCCTGAGCACGAAATTCTCTGGCTATACTTTGCTTCCTTGCATACGATTTCCTACAGTGATTATGAGATGTATTTGGTCGAGAAAAAGGAGTTCAATTATAGACGTAAGGAAAAAGAGGAAATTGTCCTTTCTTTGCAGGAGATATTAAATAAGTTGGATGGGCAAATGTCACTTCAGGGACTTGTGCTAAAAAAAATCGAGGCTTTTCTTATCAATCAAAGGATTTTAGCAAAATTGGATGACAATTTTTGCTATGTTTCACCCAAACTAAAAAAGCATATTATTCAAAACTATCCACAAAGCTATAAAATGTGGCTTGAGTTTGTTAAAGAAATCAATAGATTGGCCAATTTTTCGTTTAAAAACTTCAGTGATTTAGCTGTCAGTTTGACGATTTTGCATAGTTCTGTAGCTAAGCAGGAGAAAAAGGAGGAGCTTCAAATTATTTTCGCCTTTCATGGAGAAGCTGGTTTTGACAATCACTTAATTCAGAATTCAAAATCGGTATTAACCAACTATACCAATCCCACTTATTTTATTGAAGAGGCAGTAAGCACTGAGGCGATAAAACGTATTGGGCCGCATTTGATTGTAGCCAACTATGATATGATGATTGATGATGAGCTGGATTGTCCAATCATTCGGATTGCCAATATTCCTTCGGCTAGAGATTGGGAAAAGGTAAACCGGGAAATTATGTCAATGACCGTCTGATTTCGAGATTAGCAAGTACAGATAAAAGGGACTTACACTTCAATCTGCTAACTAAGAGCAAATTGAAGGATAAGTCCCTATTCTCAATTTTTAAATTGCGAAAAAGAATAGTGGAATTGAAAACATGTGCGCCATTGCAATCAATAGGACGAAGTGCAAAGGGTAAACTGCATAAAAGAAATATTTCATTTTTGGTCCACGCTCATCATTGTATGTAGCAAGAAGGAAAAGCCCAATCAAATTTCCAATACCCATAGCAATAGTGTAGAAAAAGTGTGGGGTAAAGCCTGCAAAACTTCCACCAATTACTTCTAATAGAATAGGAACAATATTGCTGAAGAATAGGAAACCTACAATAATCGGCACTGTGCGACGCAATTTTTCATCCTTAATTACGTGGAATAGGAAAATCATCAGAACACCCATAAATGAGAACTGAACAAAGATACTAAGGGCAGCAAATACCAGAATCATCAACCAGAAAAACCAATTTTTCTTTTCTTTATGTTTTTCATAAAAATCAACAACTATCAAGCCAAGAGCAATCGTAAACAAAATATTCAAACTAAAAAGTGCAGAAGTGCTCAAAGCATAAGCAAATGGGATTTGGGCAAGCAGAGCAAAAATCAAAAGTCTTCCCATATATTTTCTGAGATTTGAAGTATATTTATAGCCCTCTGAAACAAAGTAAGCTAAGATTGGAAAAGTTAATCCGCCCAAGATATGCATTGGCACCTGCACATCATAAGGAAGTACATCCCTTAGCACCATTGCTGCGTGTTGGATTACCATTCCGATAATAGCAATCATTTTTAAAGTATAAGCATTCATTCCAAATTTTTTCATCGTTAGTTTCTCTCTTTCTTTTATTTGATAACCTAAGTATAAGGTAATTATTAGAGTTCAACCATTTAACTTAATGACATTTTTTCTTTTAATCTTACACTTTTGTCATTTTGAAAAAAAGTGGAAATATCTTTTGTTGTTGTCTAATATTTTAAAAGCAAGCTGGAGACATTTCCAACTTGCTTTTGCCTATCTGCTATATCTATCGTCATTTTTCAATATAGATAATTCTTCTTCCAGCTGACGAATGCGCTCCTTGCGAAAATCAGTAGTTTTCTCTAGTTCTGCCTGTTTTTGAAAAGCTCTATTGCCCAAAATCCCAATCGTAATCCCGACAGGTAAAGCCAAACTCATGAGCAAGAAAGCGGGCATAAACCTTCCGACTGTACGAGGACTTTCCGGATTGACACGCAAGGTTCGAGTTGCGCCAACACGCAAAGGCGGACTGCTTGAAACCCTAGAATGATAAAGAAGAGTTTCTCCATTAAAAGTATATTCAAAAGTCGGTCTGCCGCCATCTCGGTTCCAGTTCCTATCAACGGCTACAACTGTCGCTTGAACAGGCTGCCAATTCATTCGCCAAATTCCTGAAAAGCCGATACCAATAAGTGTCGGCATCAAGCCGAAGATGAGGACAAACATCCATAAAAAGACTCTGCCGGCGGTTTTGGCTGATAGATTAGAATTGTTGGTTACTCTCATTTTTACTGAATTCTCCTGTTGATTGGTTCTTTTATTGTAGCATAGAAAAACCGAGTTTAGAAATGAATCCAAACTCGGTTTTTAAGTTTTTCTATTCCCACTCTACCCGAAATAAAATTTTTATTAACTAACTGGAACAGTCCTTATCTTCATTATTTCAAGAAATTTCAAGAAAATCAGCAAATATATTGACACAAAGAAAGTTATTCAGTAGTATATCATTACAGGTACTTACATAGCTCCCTAACCTTTGGTTATAGCTTTGTAAGGCTTTTTTTATATTTATTTTGGGGAGGAAAATGAATGAAACCTTTTTTATCAGAAGAGGAACTAATTGAAAAAATGAAAACAGTCGGCTATCAACCACTGACTTTTACACTTGAAGAAGAAAAAGAGGCTCGGAATTTTTTGAGATTGGTCAACTACTACTCTTTCTCAATTTTCCGCAAAAAATTACCAGCCAATGATAAACCTAGTTACTCCTACTCAGAATGCATGGAGTTATACGATTTTAATACATTTTTAAGCCAAGCAATCAATAATTTTACTGGCGATATCGAAAAAATGCTGCGAGCAACTATCAACAAAGCTCTTTGTCAAAAGTATCAAGGAAAGCATGAAAAAGGGGAATGTTACTTAGACCTTGAACTCTATCAATGCCAAGAGGAATACGATATTTCGCAAACACTCTTTACCGAGCGTATTGAGCAGAACAAAGAAAAATCTCTACCTATCGCCCACCATTTGAAAGATAATCAAAATATACCTTTGTGGGTAATGGTCGATGAACTGACTTTTGGGGAACTAATGCTCTTCATTTCCCTGTTAAAAAGTGAATACCGTGAATACTGGGTGGAAACAGAATTTATCAACTATTCTTCCTACAATCCCAAAATTTTTCGTCAGGAATTTATCCGAAAAATTTACAGCTGGTTTAAAGCAGCGTGGTTGATGAGAAACGTAACTGCTCATTATACTAGACTTTATGGAGCAACTTTCCGAGTAGGACAAGCCGCATTCTTTTCACAAGACTACCGAAAAATCAAAAAATATGGCAAAAAGAAAGATGATAATAAAGATGTATTTGCCTATCTGATTGCGATGAAAAACCTGTTAGCCTTTCAATCGCCAGTTATTCAAGCGCAATGGAATAAGTTTTTAGAAGAGATTGACAACAAACTCCAAAAATCCGAAGTGCTTAGAGGCTATCGAATTGGTTTTACTGAGAATTGGAAAGAGGTATTGATGCTTTGTAATTCATCTTTCTAAAGCCCTCTTCCAAATAGACAGTAAAAAAAAAGAATATATACCCGATTGATTAGTTAGTAGAATTTATATCTACTTGCCTTTCTAAAGGGTATATATTCTATTTTTTGGCGGGGTGTTTGGTGGGGAACTATTTTATTTCCCCTTGTTTTTAGGCTTTTTTAGAGTTCCAAGACATCAGCAAATCCGCATAAACACTCAATTTTAGGTATCTACATTATTCCCACTCTACAGTCGCAGGAGGCTTAGAAGTAATATCATAAACAATTCGATTGACATGTGCGACTTCATTAACAATACGCACCGAAATCTTCTGCAAAACATCCCAAGGAATGCGGGCAAAGTCAGCTGTCATGCCGTCAATCGAGGTAATGGCACGAATGGCAACTGTATAATCATAGGTACGTCCATCACCCATAACGCCAACTGAGCGAACGCCAGTATTGACAGTGAAATATTGCCAAATGTCGCGCTCAAGTCCTGCTGCTTTAATTTCTTCACGCAAAATTGCATCAGACTCACGAACCACTTCAATCTTCTCAGGTGTAAGCTCGCCCATGACGCGAATACCTAAACCGGGACCCGGGAAAGGCTGGCGCCATACGATTTCGTCAGGCATGCCAAGCTGGGTGCCAAGTGCACGAACTTCATCTTTAAACAAAGTATTCAATGGTTCAATCAGTTCAAACTGCATATCCTCTGGAAGTCCGCCGACATTGTGGTGGCTCTTGATGGTTTGTGCTGTTTTTGTGCCGCTTTCGATAACGTCAGTGTAAAGCGTTCCTTGTGCAAGGAAATCTACGCCTTTTAGCTTGTTGGCTTCGTCATCAAAGAGATAAACGAATTCGTTGCCGATAATTTTGCGTTTTTGCTCTGGGTCGCTCACGCCTTTTAGCTTGTCTAGGAAACGCTCAGCTGCGTTTACTCGGATGATATTGAGACCGAATTTTCCGCCTAAAGTTTCCATAACTTGATCGCCTTCGCCTTTTCTAAGCAAACCGTGGTCAACAAAGATAGAGGTTAATTGGTCGCCGATAGCTTTTTGTAAAAGTACGCCAACAACAGACGAATCTACGCCGCCTGAAAGTCCAAGCAAAACTTTTTTGTCGCCGACTTTTTCGCGGATTTTTGCGATTTCGATGTCAATGAAGCTCTCCATTGACCAGTCGCCATTGGCTTTACAGATGTCAAAAGCAAAGCTGCGAAGTAAGTCATTGCCATATTCTGAATGGCGAACTTCTGGGTGGAATTGCACGCCGTAGAAGTTGCGAGAAAGGTCTTGCATAGCTGCGATTGGGCAGTCAGCGGATGTCGCTACTTGAGCAAATCCATCTGGCAATTTGGTTACCAAGTCGCCGTGGCTCATCCAAACTTGCTGCTCTTGTGGGGTTGAGGCAAATAATTTTGCGTCTTTTTCCACGCTGAGCATTGCTTTTCCATACTCTTTATTTTCAGCTGGCTCTACTTTTCCGCCAAGATTGTGCGCCAAAAGTTGCATGCCATAGCATATTCCCAAAATTGGAATACCCAATTCAAAGATACCCTTGTCAATGCCAAATGCACTGTCTTCATAAACTGAGTTAGGTCCGCCTGAAAAGACAATCCCGATTGGGTTCATTGCTTTTACTTCCTCAGCGGTTACATCGTGGCTCAAAAGCTCTGAAAACACGCCAAATTCACGAATGCGGCGAGTAATTAACTGATTGTACTGGCTACCATAATCGAGTACGATAATTTTTTGTAAATCTGTAAAGTCTTTAGACAAAATAAATTCCTCCATAGTTTGAAAAATTCACTGAAAATTTTCCTAATTTTACCACAATCTTGTGTGATTTGCACTAATACTTTCTCAAATAAATCTGGTCAATGGAATGGGCATCATCCTTGTGCAAAATCACATCTGCACGCGATTTGGTTGGCAAGATATACTGCTCCAAATTGGGTTTGTTGACACTATCCCAGACCTTTAAACCAACCTGTTTGGCATCATCTCTAGGCATTTGCGCAAGTGTGTAATAAAAATTGTCCTCATCCTGAAAGGCACTGTCTAACAATTTTTCAAACCTATCCAAATACCATTTCTTGATATTATCCTCATCTGCATCCACATAAATGGAAAAATCAAAGAAATCACTGACATAAATCTGCTCATTTTGTGGCAGTTGTAAGACATTAATCCCTTCAACAATCAGAATGTCCGGGCGTTTGAGAACATGAACTTCGTCTGGCACAATATTGTAAATTTCATGCGAATATACAGGAGAACTTACTTCTTCCTTGCCACTTTTTACCTCAGAAAGAAAATTAATCAGCTTTTTCATGTCATAACTTTCGGGAAAGCCTTTTTTGTTGAGCATATTGTGCTCCAGCAAATATTCAGTCGGGTATAAAAATCCGTCCGTTGTGATTAATTCGACATCCATGTACTTGAATGTTCGGCTCAAAACAATCTGCAAAACGCGGGCAATGGTTGATTTTCCAACCGCAACCGAGCCTGAAATCCCGATGATAAAGGGCGGTGTTCTCAGCAATTTGCGCAAGAAAAGACCTTTTCCTAGTATCAGATTTTCCTGATATTTGAGGTAAATGCGGATTAAATGCACCAATGGTACATAGATTTCCTGCACATCCTGCAAGGAAATCAAGTCATTGAAACTCTTAATGTGATTGAGTTCTGCTTGCGTGAGGGGCAAAATGCCGTTTTCGTACATTTGTTTCCATTCATCACGCGAGATTTTGTCAAAATTTACTAGTTCTGCCATGTTATTCGTCCTTTATTTCTACTGCATCGCCAAACATTTCAACGGCCATTTCGACTAGATTGTCTTTGGGTTCTTCTTCTGGTGTTTGACTTTCTGCAGAGTTTCCTCGAAACAGCTCCAAAACTTGTGCCCAGCCGTCACTTGTCATCGGGATAAGCTCTGGAGAATAGGGAGTTAGTCTAGCCAACCCCTTGCTAACAGCAAGCTTGAGGTTTTCATCTCCTGCTACTTTTCCTGCTAGAAATCCTACTTCTTTTTCATAAACAATGACCACTTCATTAGCTGTTGCAGCCCCAATCGAATATTTCATGAAGTTGGCACGCTGTGGCACGCTCAGAATACTCAGCAAATCTCCCCAGACATTCTTGAATTCTTCTTTGAATGTTTTGTTAGCAGTCGGCAAAATATTCAGCACACGCTCGACAGGTTCCTTGTATTTAGAGTTATTAGGCATTCCTGCAGGTTTTTCTTTTTTAACAGGCGTGCTTTGCTGAACTGGCGGGTTTTGCTTGAGAGTGTTGATTTCTTTTTGTAAGGTTAAAATGTCCTGTTTCAGCACATCGATTTCTTTTTGATGAACATTTGGGCTATTCGGTGTCGTTGCTGGTGCTTCATCCAAAATCTTTACTGTTGCTACTTCTAGCTGGATTTGAGCGTTAGATGAAAATCGCACTTCTTGAATGGTCGCGTTCATTATCTCAATCATAGCAAAAATCTTCTGCGAGGATAAACTCTGGCTAAGCTGTGCAAAAATCGGTCGGACTTGTGCATACTTTTCTTCTATTAACTTAGGCGCTTGCTGATAAAGCAGAATATCACGCAGATACAGCAAGATATCCTCTAAAAATCGCTTGGGCTCTTTTCCTTGCGCCAAAATATCTTCCAAAAGCTCCAGAGCCTGCTGAGGATTTTCCTCGTTGATGGCTTGCAGATAGCTTTCCATATTTTCATAAGTCAAGGAACCAGTCACCGAATTGGCGTCATCAATGGTCAGTCCGTCTTGCGAATAGCTGATTGCCATATCGGTAATCGACAAGGCATCACGCATTCCACCTTGAGCAGCTCTGGCAATGATGAACAAAGCCTCTTCTTCGTAAGCAATACTCAGCTCATCCAAAATCTTGCGCAGATGTTCCACAATATCCGCCACTTGAATTCGCTTGAAATCAAAACGCTGGCAACGCGACAAAATGGTCGCTGGAACCTTATGAACCTCAGTGGTCGCCAAGATAAAAATGACATTTGCCGGCGGTTCTTCAAGAGTTTTCAAGAGTGCATTAAAGGCACCAGACGAGAGCATGTGGACTTCATCAATGATATAGACTTTCTTGTCCGCAATGGTCGGCGGGAAAATCGCTGTATCACGGATTTTGCGGATTTCTTCGACCCCATTATTACTGGCCGCATCAATCTCGATAACATCATTGAGCGAGCCTTTGGTAATCTCCTGACAAATCTCACAAACATTGCAAGGCTCGCCGTCTTTCAGGTCATGACAGTTTAGCGCTTTAGCAAAAATTCGTGCTAAAGAAGTCTTCCCTGTCCCGCGAGGTCCCGTAAACAAGTAAGCATGGCTAGTCTTTTCCTGAATAATCGCATTTTTCAGCGTCTGCGTAATCGCCTTTTGCCCCACTACACTATCAAAAGTCTGCGAGCGGAAGGTTCTGTATAATGCTTGGTAGCTCATAATTTCCCTCAGTTCTTTTTTAACTTCTACTATTATAACACAGAAAAAGAGGACGGTTTTATTCACTCGCCCCCTTTTTCAAAAAACTTTACATTAGATTTCTTCGTGGAAAATACGATTAGAAACTTCTCGACGCTGTTCCGGCGTGAGTTTACGAGCTTCAACTGCATATCCTGAAACGCGGATGGTCAGCTCCTCGTTTGGCGAGCCCTTGCTTTCAAATTCGAGTTCTTGCCCGACATTTACTTGCAAATCACCGATTTTGAGCATTCTAGCGTTGCCGTTTTGGTCGATTACTTCTGCGTAGCCTTTGTTGTCTAGCCATTTTACTGTGCCTTTTTCCATTTTTGTTTTTCCTCCTTTTATAGTTGTTATTCTATTTTATCATGTTTATGACTATAAAAGGGAATTTTATTGTAAAATAATGCACGCTCATTCGGACTGTTTCTACATTTCACTTTTTAAGGATTAGCAGATACAAGAGCTTGTACTTGCTGTGCCGCTTGACGTATCAAGCTGAAATTCCCTTGACCATTGGTCATTAGGACAAGAATATAAGGGTTGTTCTCATCATACACAATTCCCGTGTCGTTTCTGATAGCCCAAATAAATCCTACCTTATCTGCTACTAGCTTACCTGTTCCTTGCGGAATACCATCGCGATAGCGTTGCGTTTTCATGAGGTTGAGCAGGTCATCTATTAGTGGGTCTTGGGCATTGTCGTAACAATACTTGAGTGCTTTTCCCAAGTCCTCTGCACTGGTAGAAGAGCTACCTGAGCTATCCATTCGTGAACCAATTCCTTGATAGTCTCTAGCTCTTAGGTAATGGTCAATATTGGCAATCCCATATCTTGCCACCACCCATTCAGAAAAGCTATTGCCAGAGTTGACAATCATATCGACAAATCCCGCACGCACATTGCCACATGGTGCCGGTGTTGCCCAAGTCAGTTGAGCGGTATTGAGTAGTTCAAAGACATAAAAAGCGATAAAAAGTTTATAGGTCGAGGCTGAAGTATAGAGTGCACCTTGATTTTTCCCGGAGGTTTGACCCGTTTTGATATCATAATAATAGGCACCATTGATATCGGGGTAGCTGTTAAATATATTGGCTATCTGTGTTTGCCTGCTACTGGTTTTACCAAGCGCTTGCGCCTGCCAGGCGACATGAACCACTACCTTTCCCCCAGATTTCCAAAAACTGCCATCGTAGTGCCAGCCAGCTTGGATTAATTGTTCTTTTTCATAAGTATTAGTCGTATAATGATGGTCGCCACCTTTGGCATTTGGATTGTAAAGCCTATAAACGGGCGCTCCAGTTGTGTTGGCATACCAGCCAATCCCCTCATCAAACCAACCGATAGAGAGCAAATTGTCCTTTTCAGCTGGATTGCTTGTGTAAAAATGCTCTCCACTATTAGGATTATAAAGTCGGTAAATTTCTTGAGTTTTTGCATGAGCGGACAAGGAAAATAGGAGGAAAATCAAACAAAATCCAAGAAAGCATCCTATCTTTCTATTAACTGAGCATCTCATAATCACACCTATACCTTTCCGAAAAAAATACATAACTTTCGCAAGGATATTATACATCCAATAACAGTTGTTGTCATTTTTATGGGAAATACATGACTATACCAATTAACATTCTTGGTAATCCACATAGAAAGAAATCGAGAACTGGATGTCCTCGATTTCTCTTTGATTAATTTCCACGCCAAGCAATGCCTTCATCACGCCAGCCGTTGCGGATAAGTGTATTTCTTTCATAACCACTTACCGTATAAAGATGTCTATCTGTTCTCGTATTGTAGAGGCGGAAAACAGGAACCGTGCCATTTGGATTAACCCTAAATGCTATTCCCTCATCACGCCAGCCTCTTCGTATGAGTGTATTTCTTTCATAGTTACTCATGGTAAACAAATGCCTGTGAGTAGCTGGGTTCAAAACACGGAAGACTGGTTGCCCACCGCTTGCCAATACTCGGAAGGCTACTCCTTCGTCACGTCCCCAACCGCGGCTAGCAATATTGTTTCTTTCATGCGTATTCAAGGTAAAGAAATGAATATCTTCTGCAAATCGATACAACCTAAATACTGGCACAGTTGGAGGTGGTGCTGGTGTCGCTGGTCTATTCGGTTGATTTGTTGTTGGCAATGCAACACGATTGCCCGGCATATTGTTAAAGACTGGAATTCTAAAGACGTGGCTACTATTGATTGCACCAATCGCTTGATAGCCATTTCTTACTTGTCGTCCTTCGTTACGCGGAGCCAAGAGATTTTGCATGAACTGACGCCACATATCGCCGTAAGTTCCTGTGACATTAAACTTTTGCGAATAAAGCGTATTTTGTCCACGTTGAATCCAGTTGGCTGACAGCATATTGGCACCACCAGTTAAGGCAGCGTCACGACTTGTCCAGCCATTGTTTCGAGCAAAGGTTAAACCTGCTGTAATAATTTGATTGTGATTGGCACCTGCGCCTGCAGTTGCTCCAAAGTTAAAGTAGTTAAAAATTCCATTAAATCCTGCAAAAGTCCCTGAGATTAAACCTGAAGTTCCTGCTGCTCCTTGCTCATGTCGAACACGGCTAGCCAAATGGAAGGGGCTAGTATTTCTAGCACGCCCAATATCAACAAAGGCTTGCGCATAACTTCTACCATTTGCTAGACGACGACCAGTTGGTCTTGAGCTGTGCATAAATGAGCCGTTCAAAATCGCATCTGTACCAGCAACTGTGTGAGCTCCCGCATTAAATCCTAAAAGTTCAAATTGAAAAATATCTTGGTCATTAATAAAGTTTCTAGGGTCCATAAAGTGACGAACAATCCCATCACTTGCCTGCACCCAACCCGGCTCAATATGTCTAGGATTGGCAATCCATGATGCAGGACTATTAGAAGGTACTAAGTTACGATTGGCAACCATTTGTGCCGAAATTGTTCTATTCCAGTCCAAACCAGTGTTGTGAGGAACAAAGACCCAATTCGGTCTTAAATTTCTCAAGGCTTGGATCAACGGACGGTAGCTCGCTGGAAAAGCATTAAGGTTTGTCGCATTGCGTTGCAGTTGCCTCGCACGAGGATTGTTTCTACCAATCTGTCCCAAACTATTAATCGAGTTTTCACTTAACCAATTCAATAAGGCTTCATTAGTAGTAACTAAGTTACTAGAAGGAATATATCCTCTAACTACAGCTCCATTGATTTCAGCCGATATTAAAAACCAAAGATGATTTTCTTCCACTGCGATATTTTCAACAACTACCCATTCACCAAAATTAAGATGAGCAACAAGATCAGATGTACTGGTTGGTCGAGACCAAACAGCAATCAATTCTTCATCGCCAACAGGATTTACCAATCCATCAATCATACCGCTGTTTTGCACTTCATTAAAACTACTTGTCAGCTCGGACAACAAGGTCTGACTTTCTATTTCTACCTGCTCAATTTCTTCTGTTGTTTCGACAACTTCTATTGTAGGAACAGCTTCCTCTTCATCTATTGTTTCTTCCTCTGGGGAATAAGTATCTAAAGTCTTCTCTTCTTCAAGGGTGTCTTCAATTTCTTGATAGTCTTCCTCATATTCGATTTCGTTTTTTTCTTCTGCCGTTTCCACATATCCGTCTTCAAGATATTCTTCTTCCAAATATTCTTCGTCAAAGTACTCTTCTAGCTCTTGTGCATGGACACGCACACTTATCTGATTAAAGAAATCTGAGAAAGAAAAAAAGCTCGTCTGCCCCAAGACTAAAGAAAGCAACAGCAATATTGTTAATAATTTATATCTATAATTAATTTTCATACCCTACTCCTAATTTTTTGTTCATCCTATTCTAACACAAAGAATAGGGAATATATATTTTGAATTGCTTATTCTTGAGCAGTCCTTTACTATAAGTACAGTAAAATAAATAAGTGAGGCGGTTACAATGAAAGAAAAAATTTTAAATCGAGAAATTCTTATGTACTTAATATTTGGTGTTCTAACGACACTGGTTTACTTTGTTATTCGATTTACAGCACTTAATCTTGGAGCGGGTAATATCCCTGCCATGATTTTAGCCAATATTGTTTCTATTATTTTCGCATTTTTCACAAATAAATTATTTGTTTTTTTGGATAAAAATTCCGAAAAGAGCATTTGGGTGCAATTCGTGCAATTTGCCAGTGCTAGATTGTCTGGTTTGGCCATTGATTTTTTGATTACTCTTTTATGTATTCAGATTGGTGCTTCCTTTTTTATTCGTATCTTTGGGTTCTATAGGATTGATTTTTCGCATGGAATTTTTGCCATGACACCTTTTAATGCTTTTATTGGTTCAGCAGAATTGCTCAATACGTTTGTTTGGACCATGTTCATTCAAGTGATTGTCATTGTGCTCAATTATTTAATCTCTAAATTTATCGTATTCAAAAAGGTCTAAACCTTTAATGAAGAACTGAGCAATATAAAATAACCTGTGTTAGAATACACCTAAAGAACAAACAAATTTGAAGGGGTGAATTCAATGAAAAAAATGCAATTTCTTGGATTATTCGCATTCGTATCCTTGCTTCTTTCAGGCTGTTCCACTAAAAATGCAGCTGACTATTTGGACAAACCAGCCACAGGTACTCATTTTTTAACGGGCGACTATGTCACTTTATCTATCTATGACAAAGGAAAGGAAGATTTAATCGAACCTGCTTTTGATAAAATCTACGCTCATGTAAAAAAACTGGAAGCCCATGAACAAGGAATCAGCGAAATTGATGAGATAAACAATGCTGCAGGTCAAAAAGCAGTCAGCGTTTCTCCAGAGATTTTCAACCTAATCCAAACAAGCGTGGACTTTTCAAGAGAAACTAATGGCATCTTTGAGCCAACTATCGGTGCCGTTTCCAATCTCTGGCACATCGGATTTCCTGATGCCCGTATCCCAACAGACGAAGAGATTGAGACGAGCCTTCCTCTAGTCAACTTTAACAACGTGACACTAGATGAGAAAAATCATACAGTCAAGCTGAATAAAGAAGGAATGATGTTAGAGCTAGGCGGTGTTGGCAAAGCTTCGGTTGCTACTCAGGCATTGAACTTCCTCAAAGAAAACAATGTGACTTCTGCTTTCATTGATATGGGTGCACACATTTTCATCATTGGGGATAGCCCTCACTCTGAGGACGGATTATGGACCATTCAGCTTGAAAATCCAAGAGCTTATGAACTGGATACAACGGATGACGAAAAGCTATCCATCGGAAAAGTACGAACCAATGCCAATTCTTTGATTACCACAAGTATTTTCAGTCGCTTTATTGAAAAAGACGGAAACATTTATTCTCACTTGCTTGATTCAACTACTGGTCGTCCGATTAACAATGGCTTGCTCTCTGTTACTATTATCGGCGATGACCCAATTCGAGCTGACCTTTTGAGCAATGCAGTATTCAATATGGGGCTAGAAGATGGTATGAAATTTATCAATAAAGAAAAAGGAATGGAAGCAATTTTTGCCACTGACTCCAATGAAATCCATCTATCTGATGGGCTAAAAGACAAATTCACACCGAATGAGAACTCTCAATTTACTACGGTTGAATAAAAAAGCATAAAAATAATCCGCATCCTTATCGGGTGCGGATTTTGAGTTTTATTTAGCTTTCCAAGCAACTGCACCATAAGTCCAGCCGTTTTTCAATAGATTTTCGTGTTCGTATTTATTGACTGTATAGTTGTGTGAACCTCCCGCTGTTGCATTTGGGTTGAATTCTACATAGACATTGGTATTTCCACCTGCATAAAAGGCAGGTTGACCGTTATTATCCCATTTCCAACCAGCTTTGACTGTTTGTTCAACTTCCCATTTGCTAGTAGTATAGTAGTGATCACCACCTTTAGCATTTGGGTTATAAATACGATAAACAGGAGTTCCACTTGTTGGCGCGTTCCAACCAACACCTTCATAAGTCCATCCTGATTTGACTAGGCTATCTCTTTCAAAGGAAGATACAGTGTAAAAATGTTCTCCAGTGTTCTTGTTATACATGCGGTAGATAGATACATAGTTCAATGGAGCGGCAAAGAAGTTTCCTTGGTATTCAATACTCGCATCTACTCCAGAAGAAGTGCTCATACTGTTAAATTGCATATTGTCCGTATACTGCCATGCACCAAAGTTTGTGTATTGTAAACTGTTTTTATCAGGAGATGTCGGATAACCTGGTATCCAGAAGTTTTTTGCTCCACCTAGTTTGCTAGGTTCCATTTGAGCACCATCTTTTGCCCAAGCAGCAGGAGTGTAGTAACGCACGGCAGTAAAGCCAGCAGCATTTAATTCATTGGTAAATACTTGAGCTGCTTGTGTCCAGTCGAATGCTGGATATTTGCCGTTGTCTGATTTTTTAGGTTCTGCATCGAAAATCATTACTGTATTACTTGGCAAACCATATTCTTTGGCTTTAGATGCAAAGTATCTTGCCTCAGTTGCTGCATTGGTCTTTGCAGTAGCTGTAGAAATGTTATAGGCACCAAGAGTTGCAAAATGATAAACAGCAATATTAAGTCCAGCAGCTTTCGCCATAGCGATTTGATTTTTTGCACTAGGGTTGGTATAGTTTGAGCCTTCAGTCAGCTTGATAACTACAGTTTTTACACCTTGCGCTTTTAGCTGGTTAAAATCAGATTGATTCATCCATTTTTGATAGTCAGAAATATCTACCGCATCTTTTCTAGGAAGATTGCCATTGGATGCATCCAATTTTGGACTAAGTTGAATTTCTTGGGCTTGTGTAGCGATGCCGTCTTCTTTCATGAAGGAGCCCATTTGTGTATCTTGTACTTCTTGAGCTGATACTTGTACAGTAAAAGCAATCGAAGATAATGTCGTAACCAATAAGATTGTATTCTTTAGTTTCATTTGATACCATCCATTTTTTCTTTTAAATTTAGTTTCATACAGAATGGAATTATACACCCATTTCTTTTGAATTGTATTTCAAACTTATATAAATAGCATTAAATAAACATAACAAAACCGAGACTTTGAGGTCTCGGCTATATTTTATTGAGCTTTCCAAGCAACTGAACCGTATTTCCAACCGTTTTTCAGTAGGTTTTCGTGTTCGTACTTATTGACAGTATAGTTGTGCGAGCCTGATTCAGCATTAGGATTGTATTGGACGTAAACGTTGATATTACCACCTGCATAAAAGGCTGGTTCGCCACCGTTGTCCCATTTCCACCCAAGACTAACATTATGGTCTGCCTCGTATTTGCTGATTGTGTAATAATGGTCGCCGCCTTTGGCATTTGGATTGTATATCCGATAGACTGGTGTGCCACTTTTCGGTGCATTCCAGCCAATTCCTTCATAAGTCCAGCCTGATTTGACTAGACTATCCTTTTCATAGCCTGAAATGGTATAGAAATGCTCTCCAGTATTCTTGTTGTACATACGAAAAACTGGCGTGCTGCCTCCGCTAGTAGGAGAAAAGAAATTAGAAATATAAGCAATGGATGTGTCAATCGGCGAGCGTTGTGAAATGTCACGATAGTACATCTGACTTGAATACTGCCATGCCCCAAATTCCGTATTTCTCAGATTGTTTGCACTTGGCTTGCCATAAAGATACTGAGCAACCCACATATTCTTGTGCCCTAAAGCATTTGGATTTAATTTATTGGCAGCTGTGGTCCAGTTTAGGCTGGTATAGTGTTTCACATTTGAAAAACCTAGCACTTTTAATTGATTGGCAAACTGCAAGGAAGCATTGGTCCAGTTTATCTCAGGGCGGACATTGCCATCTTCTGCATCATTAATCATGGCTGTACCTGTATCAAGTCCAAGGCTTCGAGCCGTATCTGCAAAGAATTTGGCTTCCCTTCTTGCCCAATCTTCTGCTTGAGCTTGCGTAGTTGTATCCCAGCCACCCAATGTTGTATAGTGATAAACCGCAATCGTCAGCCCTGCCTGTCTGGCATAACTAATCTGCTGTTTAGCATAAGGATTGACATAATCCACACCTTGGGTCAGCTTGACAACAACACTCTTGACCCCTTGCGCTTTGATTTTTTGGAAGTCTGACAAGGTCATCCACTTTTGATAACTAGCAATGTCAATGACATCTTTTCTAGGTAGGCTAGTGTCTCCTGCATCCAAGTCATCCGGTGCCAAGACTGGCGTTGCTCCTCGGTAAGCTGGCACTTCTTGGTCTTCCATTTTAGCAAAGGTTCCCATCGGTGTGTTGTTTGGTTCTATGATTTCATCTGCTTTGACACTTTGTGTAGAGGCAAATGCTAACGTAAGCATCCCGATAAATAATAGTTTTCTTCCATAATTCATTAGAAATTCTTCCCCTTTCACAATCTATTCTTATTGTTTCTTTCAACTGACACTATACATGGATTTTCCTTTTTTAGCAAGCCAATTCTGACTTTCTAAGACCTTTATAAGAAACTTTCAATATCGGTATAAACCAATAATTATAAACTGAGCATGAATAAATATCATGTGTTATACTGACCTTGAAAATTTATATGTAGCAAATTTCACTATAATCAATTACTCAATTTACAAAAAGAAAGGGAGAGAGTCAAATGTCAAAAAAGAAATCATCTATTCTAATAGGTTCATTCTTGTTCCTAGCAACTTGCGTCTTCTTCGTACTTAGTGGATGTGCTCATAATGAGCCAACAGCCACTATCGAAGACAACATTTTCCTTAAAGTTCCTCGCTCACAATCTGATGATGTTGAGGAAAACTCTCATGAGCTATGGGGTGCTGATGGTCCTCAACTGGTCAATCCAGGTGTTCATGAAGCAACGAACCAAAGCAGTGATGAATAAGCGCGTGAGTTAGGAGAAAGGAGACGCTTATGAAAAAGAAATTATTGAGAACCTTATCAATTATCCTATTTATAGCTGCGATTATCCTGCCTATCCACGCTCAAGCGGCGAATAGTGTGGATATGTATCGAATGTATAATCCCAATAGTGGCGAGCATTTTTATACCAGCAAGGCTAGTGAAAGAGATAGTCTTGTGTCCTCTGGTTGGAAATACGAAGGAACTGGCTGGAGTGCACCCGCAAGTGGCAATGCCGTGTATCGCTTGTATGATGCAAATTCTGGCGACCATTTTTATACGGTTAATGCGGATGAAAAGAACGCACTGACAGCCGGCGGTTGGAGTTACGAAGGAATTGGCTGGTATTCTGGCGGAAGCGTCCCTGTGTATCGTGCCTACAATCCAAATGCCAAAGCTGGCTCGCATAACTACACGACCAATAAAGGTGAAAACAACGCCTTAGTTGCCAATGGCTGGAAAGACGAAGGAATTGCTTGGTACGCTTTAGGACAAGGAAAAGCCCTTAGTGCACCTGCAACACCATCCACTACACCGCCAACAAGTCCTCCTCCTGCTTCTAAACCTTCAGGCTATGCACCTGAAACCATCTATGTATCTGGAAAAGTCATTCCTTTTAAAGAAGGAGGTATGGCAAATGGTCAAGCAATCATTGATTCTGATCCAGATGGCATCGCTTCTACTTGGGGAGGGAAGACACCATTTTCCGGTACTGATGGACTAAATACGCACTTTATCGGACATCACTGGGGAGCATTTGACCCATTTATTAATTTGCAAGTCGGACAGACGGTTACTATTACTGATTCTTCTGGAAAACCTTTTGTCTATGCTGTAAAAACAGTGGCTGTCGTTGATACGCGTGCTGTTGATACAACTACTGGACGAAGCCTTTACGGGGAAATCACTTCGACTGGTGGTGGCGAGCGGGTGGTTTTCCAAACCTGTATGAGCGAAACACTTCGCAGAATTTTGTTCTGCCAACCTGCTTAAATATTTCAAAGGAGAAAGAAGGGGCAATCATTGAACGATAAAAACTATTTGAAACCAAGCCTTTTGATGATTTTTCTAATCGCGGTCTTTGACCTAGGAACTTCTCAAAAAACATTGGCGGCTCAAAATCAAATTCCGATGTACCGCGTGTATAATCTGCATAGCGGAGAACATTTTTATACGAAAGATACAAATGAAAAGAAATCACTTATTGACCTTGGCTGGCAAGATGAAGGGATTGGCTGGTATTCACCTTCTCAAGGTGCACCAGTTTATCGACTATACAGTCCTAGTGAAGGGCGACATTTCTATACATTAGATAGTTATGAACGTGACAATGCTACAACTATCGGTTGGGTATATGAAGGGATTGGCTGGAACTCTGGTGGCAATATTCCCTTGCATCGCAACTGGAGTAGCGGAAATGGTCACAATTACACTACCAACAAGAATGAATCTGATATGTTGAATGATAAAGGTTGGCGTTATGAAGGAGTTGCTTGGTATGGCAATGGCGTTGGGGTAAATACTCTGCCTTACACTAGTTCTAATTCGATCATTGAAAAAGCAATTTCTATTGGCGAGGCTCTCATTCCTGGTTCTCGATTTGTCTATGGTGCGGGACGGGCTGCTTACGATGCACAATTAAAACAATTTGATTGCTCTGCATTTGTCACTTACTGCTTTATTCAGGCAGGCTATGATTTTGGTTATCCACAAAGTCTTGCAAATACAAGTAGATTAGTCTATGCTGGCCGACCTGTTAGCTGGTCTGAAAAAAAACGTGGAGACATTCTTCTTCTGAGCTATCCTCCAGCTGACGATGGTCATGCTGCAATTTACCTAGGAGACAATAAAATTCTTCACTGCGCGCAATCAACGCCAAATGGCGGAATTGACATCAATGATTTGTCACAAGTCTGCCCTACCTTTGGTGTAACTTGGAATGAATTGTTCTATCGCGGTCCTGTCCGCAGATTATTCGATTGAAAACTCACGGATTATCAGCTCTTTCGAGAAGATAGTCCGTCTTTTCTATGAAAGGAAGTGACGGAATGAAAAAGAAAACAATCCTCTTATTTTTCATTCTCTGGGCTTCCTTGGCAAGTCCTGTTAGAGCAGATGTCGTTATGCACCGAATGTATAACCCCAATTCTGGGGAACACTTTTATACCGCAAGCGGCTTTGAGCGTGACAGCTTGGTTGCTTCTGGTTGGAACTATGAAGGCGTTGGCTGGAATGCACCTAACAGCGGTGTGCCTGTCCATCGCTTCTACAATCCTAATGAAGGCGACCATTTTTATACCTTGAGTAATGAAGAAAAAACAAATCTGCTTGCTGCAGGTTGGATATACGAAGGTGTTGGCTGGTATTCAGGTGGCAACACGCCCGTCTTGCGGCAGTACAGTCCTAGTACCAAAACAGGTAGCCACAATTACACTACCGACAAATACGAAGCACAAAACCTCATAAAAAACCAATGGCTGGACGAAAAAGTTGCCTGGTTTGCACTTGATACTGGAGCATCCAAGCCGATGGACTTTTCTCTTGCTCCTACCTATTATTCGCAAAAGAACCCTATTTGGGCAGACTTGACCTTTAACGGACATACTATTGGTAAGACGGGATGTGTCCCAATGAGCCTTGCTATGATATTAAACGGCTGCTTCCAGATGAATATCCCACCGTTAAAAGTCGTCAAAAGAGTGGATGACCTGAGCAACTACACTTACGGTGCAACGGGTGCCGACCTAGTTCATGCCGTCCAATCCTATGGTCTTCACATCGAGGTGGTCTATGATATTAACCGAGCCAAGTATCTTTTGTTTAAGGGTTATCCATTTATTTTCTTTATTGACGTTAATTCAGTTGGACATAGTATTGTTACTTACGGTTATTCTGCGGGCAATACCTATGCTTATGACCCAATCGACAATCGATGGGTTTCTGGCTGGGTATCAATAGACAGTCTTTGGGATCGCCCTGCAAAAGGCGAGGATGCATGGGATGCAGGTAGGCCTGTGTTTGCTATTAGTAGATAAACTTTTGTTTATCACACATGTTTTAACGAATGTTTTTTAAGATTTATAAGGATAAATCAGATAATTTACTTGATACATTTACTAAAGGGCTTATTTAAGTCCTTTTTCTTTTAACTATAAATCAAACGGATTGTAAAATAATGCGGAGTATTGAAATAAGTTGTATAATTAATTCACAAAGAAAGGACGTAAGCGAGTAATAACATGACGCCAAATAGGACGTTCCCTGCATCAGGGTCGTCCTATTTATTTACACTCAGTGCCAGTTTGGTTTTTGAACCCCAAGGCAAATAATCCTCAAGCAGTTCAGGATTTTCCCGAAAAGGAAGATTGGGTAACTGCTCAAATAAATAATGCAGATAAGCGATAGTATCTAAGCCATTGGCTTTGGCAGTCTGGATTATACTATAAACGATTGCATTGGATTCTCCGCCTTCTTCACTCACAGAAAAATTCCAATTCTTTCTGCCAACAGTTGTTGGGCGAATCATCCGTTCCGCAAAATTATTGGATAGGACCAATCGTCCATCTTCTAAAAAGCGGTTCAGATGTTCGCGAAGATTGTTGGCATAGTTGACTGCCTTTTGGAGATTGCCTTTCATTGTTTCCAATGAATCAAGCCAAGACCAGAACTTTTCAACGAGCGGTGCGACGATTTTTCTTCGTTGTGTCTGGCGTTCTTGCGGTTTCAACTCTTTCAAGGCACGTTCGGCTAAAAAGAGTTCATTACAAAAAGCCACACCAGTAGCTGCTTGACCTACACCGGTAGCTGCTTCCCAAAACTTTCTTCTCAAATGCGCCCAACAAGCAACGACCATCACATCTGGCAAGTTTTGATAGACTTGATAACCGTCACAATGAAGATAGCCACTGAAACCATCAAGGAAATTTTTGGCAACAGCGTAGCCCCTAGAAAGCGAAGAATGATAAAGTACAATAGGCTTATCCGAATATTCCGCAGTCGTGAACAGCCAAATCCTTGATTGGCTGGTCGCAGGTTTTCCGTCGGAGCGTCTCAATATCTGATAGACCGTCTCATCTGCATGAATGACTTCTTGGTCTTTTAGATGCTTATGTAGGAGCTGATAGATTGGTTTCAACCAATCTTGCGCCCCACGAATGAGCCAGTTGGCTAGCGTTCTTCGGGACACACTCAAGCCCCAACGCTGCCATTCTTTTTCTTGACGATAAAAAGGAAGAGACAATTCAAACTTTTGATGAGCCAACTGAGCCAAAAGGGATGGACTAGCTAAACTTCTGGCGATAACAGGTTTTGGTGCTTTTTCTGTCTTAATCTGTGCTTTGTCCGCTTGCGTTTTACAAGAGCGACATTCATAGGCCTGTTCCAGATATTTATGCTTTACTAACTTGGCAGGAATGAATTCCACTTCCACTCGCACTTCGCGTTTGGCAAAGGGATGTAAATCCTCTCCACAACAATCGCAAACTTGGTCTTCCACAGGCAATTCATAGACATGTTCCACTTCGGATAAGTCTTTGATTAAGTTGGCTTTATGTCCTTTTTGTTTCTTGCGTTTGTATTTTATCTCTTCATATTCATCGGATTTGTTCGGAGCAGTTATCTCTGCTTGGTTAAAAGAGTTGGTTTCGTCCTCAAATAAAGACAGCTGATTGGCAGGTGTCTGTTCCGAAGAAGTACCAAACATACGACGGTTCATCGCTTGAAGAAGGTCGTTTAGCCGTTTAATTTCATTGGCTTGCATTTGAATGGTTCGATTGGCTTTTTCCAGTTCCGCAAGAAATCGCTCGTTTTGGTCAATCAATTTTTCCATTGCTTTTGACAAAGTGCTCACCTCTTTTCTTTGTATCTTACTCTTTTATTGTGCCATTTCTAAGCAGTGAAAAACGGTTAGAAATACGATAACTATCGCATTCTTAACCGTTTCTTAGCTAGACAATTTGAGCAATTTGTGCCTTTTCTACTCGTTTCTTTTGATAGATAGAAAGACCCTCAAATAACCACTGAATTTGGCTTTGGGTTAGCTCTTGAACCTCTTCTGATTTTCTGGGCCAGTTTAATTTTCCCCTATCGTAGCGTTTATAAAGAAGAATAAATCCTTCGCCATCAAAGTAGAGTGCTTTGAAACGATCGGTTCGCCGACCACAAAAGAGAAAAACTGAATCACTAAACAGGTCTAGCTGATGTTCTAAAACAATTCCTGAAAGTCCGTCAATCCCCTTTCGTAAGTCTGTATAGCCACAGACCAAGTAAACATTTTTGACCTCAAGATAGTTTACCAACATGAGAATTCAACTCCTTTAGGACAGTGCGAATCATTGCTTCTTCTGCACATTGAAAGATAGAGATTTCCTGTCCTTCTTTCAAACGGATTTTACACACGATTGGGTTACGGTTGTTTGAATCGTAAGCTTTGGGCGTGGGGTTCGGTACACGCATTTTATTTTTTGAACTAGCAGCTAGTTCTACTGGGACGATATCCATAGAAAAACCTCCATTCTTTTACTCTTTGGGCAAAGAGTAAAAGAATGGAGATTTGAATGGTAGCCGTCATTTTATTACTCGCTTACAAACAAATGTCTTGGATTCTTATAATAATGCTTTTATGTCTGGCTGGGTAGATATTGAATCTATCTGGAATTGACCTTCGCAAGACCCAATGGATTGGGATGCTGGTAGGCCTGTGTTTGCTATTAGCAAGTAGAGATTGTTCTCTCCATTCAAAAATAAATAACCCATCGCCAACTTAAAGGCAATGGGTTATTTGGTTGATTATTCCGCTGTTTTAAACTCCTCAGCAACAGCTTTCAAAGCCGCGTTGAAGACTTGGTCCATATCGTAATACTGATAATTCCCCAAACGTCCTCCAAAGACAACTTTGTCTTGCTTGTTAGCCTCTTTACGATACTGCTTGAACAAATCAGAGTTACGCTTATCATTAACTGGGTAATAAGCTTCTTTGGTTCTATCCCAATCCTGCGGATATTCAGTAGTTACAACTGTTTTACTCTCATCACCCTTGCCGTCAAAATGACGCCATTCCATGATACGCGTGTAAGGCGTTTCGCTGTCTGTATAGTTGATAACCGCGTTGCCTTGTGCGTTGTCCGTATCCAAGACTTCATGCTCAAAACGCACGGAGCGATATTCCAACTCGCCAAACTGATAATCAAAGAATGCATCAATCATTCCTGTATAAACAATTCTCGGGAATTCTTCAATAAACAAGTCTTTTTCTTCCAAAAAGTCAGTATTGAGCTGCACATCAATCAATTCGCTATCTAACATATTGTCAAAAATCGCTGTATAACCATCCACTGGCACACCTTGATAACGGTGGTTGAAATAGTTGTTGTCAAAAGTGTAACGAACCGGCAAACGACGGATGATGAATGAAGGTAGCTCAGTTGCTGCTCTGCCCCACTGTTTTTCCGTGTAACCCTTGATAAGTTTCTCGTAAATATCTGTTCCAATCAAGCTGATAGCTTGTTCTTCCAAGTTCTTCGGAAGACCAGTTAGACCCGCTTGTTCTTTTTGCTCCTCAATTTTCGCAGCAGCCTCCTGCGGTGTTTTCACGCCCCACATTTGGTAGAAAGTGTTCATGTTAAATGGCAGATTGTAAAGCTCGCCTTTATAATTAGCAACTACTTGATTGATATAACCGTTAAACTCGGTAAACTGGTTGACATAATCCCAGACTTCCTTGTTGTCCGTGTGGAAAATATGCGCGCCGTAATCGTGAACATTGATTCCGTGTTCTTTGTGGGTGTACATATTGCCACCAATCGTTGCACGTTTTTCAACGATGAGTGAACGTTTGCCGCGTTTTGCTGCCTCGTGTGCCCAGATAGCACCGAATGGGCCCGCACCGACGATTAGGTAGTCGTAGTCTTTTGTGTTGTATTTCATGATTTCCTCCGAAGTTTTTCTAGTTGTTACTTTTATTTTACCATTCTTTTTATTGATAAATATATTATAGTAAATCACTCAAGTTTTGCAAAATCGGAATATTCCCCATTTTCGCCACTCGACTGAGATTTTCTAACTCTGAAGTTTGATAATAAACAATCGCTTTGGCGTGCTCGCCAGAACTGATATGAAAAGCAGATTTCTCAATAGCCTTCACTTGCTCACCTGCTGCTTGCAATTTATCTATTTCCTCTTGCAGTTGAGGGGTCATCTGCTCATAAATCACTAAAACAAATTCCTGATAGACTTTTTTACTCAAATCATCCATAATCTTTTGGATAATCTCAAATGGATAGTCCGTTTCTTCTTGGATAAATTCCAGTAAAGCAGGAATTTCTGTATGTGAGGTATAGCCATGCCACTCAAACTTGATGTCCGTTGTATTCTCAAAAGCTGTATATTTAACCAAAGGAACATCATCTTCCTGAATCAAAGTCAGCGGATGGAAGTAAACCGTTCCGGGAAGAGTGGAGTGGCTCAAGGCACCACTGGCAAAGCCCAAGTCTTCGAAATACTTGGTAAAGACCGTTTCATGTCGGCCAATCGCCATATCGCGAGAACTGGTATCACCCAATTCCTCCCAATACTGGCGGAAACTCGCATCTTGAAACATACTTTTTTCAATGACTAAAAAATAGCTCTGCAAATGTCTTGGAATATAGCCATATCTGTTGAAACCTGTCACATCAGGAGACTGACCTCCGTAGGAAATTCCCCAAAAGTCCAAATGTTGCTTCGCCATTTTTGCAAAGACTTGATTTAAATCTTTGAAAGGCCCAACACTTGTGTCATTAACCAAAAGCAGCTCGTCAAAATCATCCAAGCTCTCATCTAGTAATTGCAAAGAACCGGCACGAAAGGCAGCTGCATCATAGCCATTATTTTCTCTTTGCATGACTTGACCATAAGTTGAAAGCTCCGCAATATCCTTTTCTGGTAAGCTGCCATTGACCACAATCAGCACTTTTTGACAGAGTTTTACCAATTCTTTTAGGAAGATAAGTTTGTACTCTTGTAGAAATTCTTGGTTTTCATAAATGACATAAACCAGAGCTCTCTTTGGACTTTCGTAGTTGTTTAGCTCTCTGGCTTTTTGGCGCATTTTTTTCATAGACCGAGTACGATGATAGTCAGGCGAGAGGAGGTTCTTTCCTTTTTTCATTGCTTGATAGGGCTTGCGTAGGATATTTTTTACTTTTTCGGACATTGTAAACTCCTTTCATATGACATTTCAAAATACTATTCCAAGATACGTAGCGGTATTAGAGCATACATCGCCACTCCGATCATGAGGATATTTAAGAAAAACAATGAATGTTGAAGAAAAGAAATTCTAGCTTCAGCAGAAAGCTCATTTTTTTCATCAAAAGACAGCAGTTTTTTCACTCTTTCATTTATCAACAATGGTAGGAATGCAACCATAAAATAGAAATATCTTCCTTGAACTCCCTGTACCCATAAATCTCCACTAGTGAATACTCTTGGATCACTTGAAATAGCAACTATCATCCCAATAGTAATGATAAACATTACCACAGTAGTTAGAACTTTCATCTTCTTTGGTAGCGAAAAGCGAATAGAGAGGCTAACTAGAAGAATTAGAAAAACTAGTAAAATAAGTGTAACGGTTGGCAAAACGTTCGATTGATGACTCATATACCAAGAACGATTGCTAAACTGATGTGGAATTTCATATAACAAATCGAAAAGATTTCTCAAGATCAATGTTGGATGTTGAAATAGATAAAAATAGGATAAACTATGCGCACCTATTGAAACATCTTTGTCCGAACCGGGAACTGATTGTATCACCTGCAAAATATTACTACTAAAGTAAAACACTGTCGCAAGAATGAGACTTCCTATAAACGCTAGAACACCATAAAGCTTGGTTCTAGCCTTCTCATAATAGCTTTTCGGGAAGAATAAGATGAAGCTACCTAAAACAACAAACGGAAACCGTGGAAAAGTAAATAAAAAGTTCAATCCGACAAACTTAAATACATCTGCATTTTTAATTTTTCGTCCTTCTGTAAAAAAGGTAGAAAAATAAGCAATCACTATTAAGGACAATCCATAATAAATAGCATCGTAGTTATAAGTTGCTAAAAACCAGATAGTCAATGGAAAATTAGACATAAGGAACAAAAGTTGTTGAATACCTTTTCCTACTTTGAAGGCTATCGCAACAAGCGCTGCAAAAGATAGTATATTGAAAAATCGTCCAAGATAATAAGCAACAGCAACTCTTCCAGTCAAAGCTCTTCCTATAGCCCAACCAACTGCATTTGGAATGTATGAAAGATTGTTTATTCCTGTGAAAAGTCCGCTGTAAGTTGATGGCTGATGTCTTTCCTGTAACCAAGATAATTGCATTCCTTCTGGTGCACCTGGATAGCGAACTAAATCATAGGCAAATATTCTACCTATATCTGGAATATCTTCATTTTCCCTTGTAAATACTTGACCATCAGCTAGACGAATAGTTGTATTCAAATGAGCTAACTCATCAATTTCCATCAAAACTGGTTTGTTAATAGTGGCTAAAGCACCAAAAATGATAATAGCCAACACTGCATTCTTAGCTAATGCTTTCTTATTTTTTAGTTCTGAAAGTATTATATATAAACCTATAGCTACAACTGATGTAACTAGACGAAAAGCATTTGGTATTTCAAATGGAGTTGGAATCAAAATAAATTGACTAAGCAAAACAACACCGACTGCTATAGGAAAAAAGTACCATTGATTTTTTATATTAGCTAAAACTAGCTTCATTTCTTTTTTTAGAAATTTCATTAATATTCTCCAGTTAATATCTAAAGTTTCTTTTATGTAGGAGTAAAGGAGCTTTTGAAACGAAAACTCCCTTAACATCTATTTGTTTTTGTACTCTTCTAAAGCCTTCATGATAAAATCATACTCCGCTGTTTGATTTTGAGCAAAATACTCCACCAACTCAGGGACTTCACTACGAGCACCCTGCCAACGAATTGCCTCCATCAAATCATTATTGTAATACTGCAAAGCAGCTTTTTTGACAATCGGAAAATCAAAATCACGAACCAAAGTCAGCGGATATTGGTAAGGATCATTGTATTTGTCCGTTTCAACATAAACACTTGAGCGGAAGCCTCTGTCTTCAAAATACTTGGTCAGATAAGTTTCATAACGGGCGATTGCCATATTTCTTGAATTGGTATCAGGCATTTTTTCGTAAAAACCATAGAAGTCTGAGCTATGCAACAGTCCGCTTTCCACCACTAAGAAATAGGTTTGTATATGTTTTGGGAAGTAACCAAAAGGATTAAGTCCAGTCGAATCTACTGGATCTTCTTTTCCATAAAGCAGACCCCAGAAATCGTGCGCTTTGGGATTCATTTTTTCAAATACTTGTTCAAAATCATGGAGTGGACCGATGTTGGTATCATTTATCAACATCAAGCGGCCATATTCTTTTAGCTCATCCTTGCTAAAAGAAAGAACGCCTGCTCTAAATCCTGCTGCATCATAACCTGTATTTTCACGAATAAGGATGTCTGCATTTTGACTTAGTGTTTGGTAATCATCATCTTCCAACATTCCATTTACAACAATGCGAATTCTTTGAGCGTATTTTTCTATCGCATGATAAAAGGCTAACTTATAAGGTTCTACTGGCCCGTTTTCGTTGTAGATGACATAGATTAATAAGGTATTATCAAAACGATTTTGTCTTTCCTTGTCACGTCGTTTTCTTAGACTGACACTTTTTAATTGATAGTACCGATTTCGTGTGATGCTTTTTGCTTTTCTCAATGCTCGTTTCCCAAGAGAACCTACTCTGCGATAAATCGGTCTTTCATGGGCAAATGGATTGGGATTTGGTAACTCAAAAAAGGCATTTTCTCGTGTGAAGTTTGGATTATAAGCTGGGTCTTTAATGAGGTATCTTCCCCAACTTTTTTCCATTTTATCTACTTCAGTGTTGAACCTAGCTTGCTTTTCTGGCGTGTTTTCTAAACCACGGCTCTTTGATTCATAATGGTAGAGCAATGCTTTATGAGCTAAAAGATTGTCCTTGCCCAATTCTTTAATACGAAGGCAAAAATCAATGTCATTGTAAGCTACTTCAAATTCCTCTGCCAAGCCACCAACTTTATCATAATCTTCTTTTTTGACCATTAAGCAAGCAGCTGTCACTGCTGAATAATTATAGTCAGTATTTAGAAAATTGTGATAACCATTGTCATTTCTGTCTTTGAATAAGAAGGCATGTCCGGCTGTTCCACCATGTCCTAGCACCACACCAGCGTGTTGAATGGTATTGTCAGGATAGAGGAGTTTGGCACCTACACAACCAATACGTTCAAACTGGCAGAAAGATACCATATTCGTCAGCCATTCAGGCTCAATAACCGAAGTATCGTTGTTTAGCAAAAGGATATATTTCCCTTTTGCCTCTTGAACAGCTAGATTATTGATTTTTGAATAGTTAAATGGGATATTAATCGACAGCTTGGTAAATCTTTGACCTAGCTTTTCTTCATATTCCTGATAGAGTTCAGACATTTTCGGATCATCACTCTCGTTATCTGCAACGATAATTTCGTAGTTTGGGTAAGTGGTCTTTTCAATGATTGAATCAATACAGTTCTTCAAATCAGCATAGCCGTTTCTTGTTGGGATAACGATACTTACCAAATCTTCTGAAACAATATCATAGGAAATTTCCGCAAAACCAGCTATTTTTCCTTGAGTAACTTGAGCTTTTAGAGCACGTCTTTCAAGAGCTTTTTCTACAATCGGACAAATGTCTTGAGCAGTAGCGTCTGCTGGCAAATGTGATAAGACTTTAGCAATGTGATGAATTGTATTTTCTTCTACTTGTTCTACAAATTTTAGAATGAAATCATACATGTTTACATCATTATCAGGTGTTGGTAAAATTCCTTTTCTGAAGACAACAAATGAGCCAAAATAATTGGTATTCAGCGCTAAATCTGGAGAATAATCCGGCTTGAAGTAAGGATTTACTCTTTTTCCATTTATCACTTCATCCGAATCAAAATACAGCAGATTGGTATTTGCTGATAAATGCTCCTGAATGATTGTTAGAGCGTTGTCAGCCATCATGGCAGCTTTATCAAGGATATAAAAGAAATCATCGTTTATATCTTTGATTTCAAGCGACCCGTTTGGCGTGAAGCTGATCGTATCTGCTCGTCCTTCGTTCTTCAAAATCCATTCGGTGTAAGGAACCTTTTTAGCTGCCTTGTATTTCTGAACTGCTCGCTTGCCTTGTCTTAGAGGTAGGGTAACAATTCTTCCAGCTTTCCAGATATTTGAGCGATACATGGTGTCGATTTGAGTTTCTAATTCCTGGATTTTCTTTTGCTGGAGATTGTTCTGAGTAGAAGTATTTTCAAGTAATTTTTTTACAAGTGGATAATCCATCAATGGTTCTTTCAAGAAAGGAAAGAGGTTTTCAAAATGACCTAGTTCTTTTCTTGGAGAGCTGTCATAACTTTCAATCGCTTTTACTAAATTTGCAGTGATAGCTTCTAATGACTGCTCCTTCAGGACTTGCTCTTGAAGCCTTTGTATTTCATTTTTTACTGCTTGGATATCTTCTAGCTTAACTTGGATTTTTTGAACAGCTTCGTCAATATTTCCCAGCGAATACATCGTGTCCTCTGAAAAATAACCGAGTTCATTTAGGGCTAAGACAGCTGTATCAGCTGCGATACAAACTAAACCTAGCTTTAGAGCCTCAACCGTTGTTAATCCAAATGTTTCCATACTTGAAGTATTCACAAAGATATCATTTGCTTGAATATCTTCAAAGTTTGCCTCAGGCTTTTCTGAGAAAACAACCCTATCAATCGCATTTTCTTTTATATAAGCTAGAATTTCTTGGTGATACGCTTCATCAAGAATTCCACCCGTAATGATTAACTGTAAATCAGAATTTCTTTCTTTAAGTTTCTCAAATATCCTTACTAACTCAAAAGTATTCTTTCTTTTACTCACATGATTTACTGAAACAATCCTACTAGGCTCAACTTCTTCCTTTAATTGTTTTCCTGAGACATCAGCGTATGGGTTAAAGAAACTCACTGGCGTAGTTCCAGAGATTTTTTCAATTCTATTTGCCAATACTTTACTGGAAGCTAGTATTTCATTTGAGAAAGAAGCAATAAAATCATATTTATCCAGCGTATAAGAAAACTCCCCTTCTGGAAATTCATGAACCAGCCACAAATGCGGAATTTCTCCTAAAGCTGCTGCTAACGCTAGTTGGGGAATATTGGCTGTATTACTGATAGCCATATCAATCTCTTGCGTCCGAATAATATCGACTAGCTTACCAATAGCTACTGCATCCTGAATATTTGCCTCTTTTCTATTCAGTTCACTGTCAAACCACCATGAGTAGTCGAAATAATAGGCAGTGATATTATTCTTGGCTAGAAAAGATTCGTATTCAGGAGTCAGCGGACTTCTGGTTACTAGATAGATTTTATAGCCGAGACTGGACAGGTATTTCATTTGAAAGTTCATCGAAATATCTGCACCGTTTCCTGCACCACCAACTGGGGACAATATCAATAACTTTTTCATATAATCCTCTCTCATCTAATCCAAGAAGCGTCCCTTTTCTTTGAGTAATGGACCTAATACACCATTTCCACGTACAGAAAACCGTAGCCCGCGGTCACTGCCCGCAAAGCCGATTGGAGTGAAATCCCCTTTAGTTCCGCTCGTTCCTGTAAATACAGTTCCAACAATCATGAAATCTCTATCGTTAAATCCGATAAGTGGCAATTCATAAGTACGTTCAACCACTCCTGAACTCATAGTCCAAGGTGTAAATAATTCTTCTGTAATACAACCATCATCAATCAACGAATAAGCACCACCACTAGTTACATCAATCATGGAAAAACCAACACCTGATGGAATATCTTTCGTAATTTCATATTTAATCTTGAACTTCAGCGTATCACTAGATGTCAACAACTCTTTTGACAAAAGCTCTAACTCAAACACTGGAACCGTCGCATTACAGCCATTTTTATAACTATCGTCATCATCTGTCGAAATCACACCAGTTGCCTCAAAGTTGGCGCTTGTGTACATATTTGCTACTTCTTCTGGATTGCCGATAGACACAATATTACCATCTTTAATCATAACCGCACGATTACAATACTTACGCACTGCACCCATATCATGAGTAACCAAAATCGTTGTCTGACCTGATTTTTTGCGCTCCATAAAGTAGTCATTACACTTACGCTGGAAGGCTTCATCACCTACCGCCAATACTTCATCAAGGACAAGAATATCGCCCTTTGCCTTAATGGCAACTGAGAATGCCAAACGAACCTGCATCCCACTCGAATAGTTCTTGAGCTTTTGGTTCATAAATTCATGCAACTCAGCAAAATCGACAATTTCATCATACATGGCATCAATTTCTTCCGTAGTAAATCCAAGCAAGGCACCATTCAGATAGACATTTTCCATCCCTGTCAACTCTGGATTGAACCCAACACCTAGTTCGATAAAAGAAACCAATTTCCCATCAATCTCAATCGTTCCGTATTCTGGCGTATAGATTTGAGAGATAATCTTTAGCAATGTTGATTTACCTGAACCGTTTCTACCGACAATACCAAAGAAATCGCCCTTTTCTACATTAAAGGAAATATCTTCTAAAACCAACTGCTCCTTATAGCCTTTAATACCACGCATATAGTTGGTCAAAGTTCTTCTCAAGCTGTTAGTCGCTTCAGTAGGCAGACGGAAGATTTTTTTAACGTCTTTTATTTCAATCGCATTTTTCTTATCCATCATATCCTCCTAGATAATTTCCGCAAACTTCTTGGCATTTTTCTTAAACACATTGTAACCAAAAGCAAAAATAACAAATGGCAACAAGTAAGGAATCAAAGCAGCCCATGTTGGCAACATTTGGAAAGCTGTCTGGTAGTGCGGATCAATAAACATGTGGCGCATATCTTGAATCATTTGCGCAAATGGATTGAGCAGCATAAGTCTTGGAATAATCCCAGGTGCACGCTCAATAATCAAGTCGAGTGGATAGATAATCGGTGCAGCATACATACCCACTTGGCAAGCAACTTCCCAAATAGGACTGATATCTCTAAAACGAACATACCAAGTAGATAAGAGGAAGGCTATTCCCAAAGCAAACACATACATCTGAACCAAGATAAGTGGCGCAAAAATGGCCGTCCATGACAAATGAACTTCAGTAACTAAGGCAAACAAGAACACCACGCAAAGATTGATAACCAAGTTAATCAAGGCATTCATGGAAACTGAAATAATCAAAATCTCGCTAGGAAAAGAAAGCTTTCTAAGCAAATCTCCGCGATCCACAATGGCACGCAAGCCCATGCTGGTCGTTTCCATAAAGAAGTTCCACATAACCACCCCTAAAAGAAGGGCAACCGCAAAGTTCGGTACCCCATCGCCAAAGCGTAAAAAGCGGATGAAGACCAAGAACATCACACCAAAAAGCATGAGGGGTTTTAAAATCGACCATAAATGCCCCACCACACTGCCTTGATAGCGTAGTTTAAAGTCTGTTTTTACCAACTCACGCAGCAAAATTCTGTTTTTCTTATTGAATAGATTCATTGTTTAGCTCCTATATTCAAGCGATTTTTTCGTAAAATATCATTGTTTATGATATAGCAAAAGCCCTACTTTTTCAAGGAAGGGCTTGTGTTCGTAATGATAACTTAATAAAGGGACTAGGTTTGGCAGTTTCCGTTTATTTCGAAAAAATTTAATACTTATCCGTTTCCTCAAACCATGATTTCCTTATAGGCTAGTTCACAATTCTTCTTATTATGTGCTATTCCAACACAGAGGACTTCTCCCGAAAGTTTTGCGAAATAATTTTTATCAAAAATCTGCTCTAAGGCTTCTGATTTCAGTTTTTCTAAATTCTCTCCTTGCTTAAACTCAATGATGATATGCGGTCTTACCTCTGGCTGCAAAGATTTCAAAACAATATCAGGTCTGCCGTCACCAGATTCAATATTACTGCTAATATCATAAAATCCCGACACTGAAATAGCCATTCCTAAAAAGAGCATGTGATAGCCATTTTCTTTAATGTCATAGACACTTACATAATCATAAACTAATTTTTGATAAACCTTCAAAAACTTGTCCATTTTCGCATTAAATAAGCAATTAAACATTTCGTTCAGTCTATTTTCATTGAGTCGAGTATAAGAGGCGACTATTTGGCGAAACTCTTCTTTTACTTCCATATTTGGAATTCTTAAACGAATATAATTACCAAGGTATTCTTTTGTTACTGTTAAATAACCTGAATTTACCAACAATCCCCAGAGGGAGTTTTTATCAGCCAATTCTATAAAGGATGTCTCGAGATTTGCAGAAACTTCTACTTCCCCATCTAGTATCAGCTCTTCAAAGTCTTCTAAAAAATCCTTATCAGCTTTGGCAATAGAATCTTTTATTAAAGCGTTTGTCGAGGTATTTATCCAATAAGCTCTTAGATGTTTCTTCATAATGTAATTCAAGATTGACCATGGATTGTATATTTCAAGTCCTGAAAATAAATATCCATTATAATATTTTTTCACATCTTCTGTGAGTTCTAAGTCGTAATACTCTAATACTTCACTGGTTTCTTGGGTTGTCAAACCAAAATATGATGCATACATTTCATCCATAACAGTATAAACGATGAAATTGTTTAATCCTGAGAAGATGCTTTCTTTTACTACTCTTTGAATTCCCGTTAGGAGTGCTTGTTCTAGATATGGATTTCCTTTTAAAGATTGAGAAAGAAAATTCCCATAAAGAGAAGAGAAACTATCCCGAAATCCCTTTTCGTGCGCTTTAATTAGCGGTTGGTCGTACTCATCTATTAAGAGCAAAACTTTTTTATTATAAAAACTACTCACAGCTCTTGTTAAGATCATGAGTGAACTTTCCAAAAGATTATCTGGCAATTCCCCTTTTTTTAATAAAGTTAATATTTTAAAAAAGTGGAAGTAATCATTATGTTCCTTATCAACAAAAGGAGATAACAAGTCATCATATCTCATATATTCCATTATTAAGGAGTCAGCTAATGAATGCTTCATACCTTCTGCCGTAGATGCCGAACAATTTTTAAAAGTCAGAGATATTACAGGAACGGAGTTTAGTCTGTTCGCATATTCAGAATTCATGATCTCTAATCCAGCAAACAATTCGTTGCTATTTTTTGTAATATCAAAGAATTCAGACAACATACTCATGTTTAAGGTCTTTCCAAACCTTCTTGGACGAGTGATTAAGGAGACTTTGTTTTGTAATGAAATAAAATCTACTATCATCTTCGTTTTATCTACATAACAGAAACCATTACTTCGAATATCTTCAAAACTATCCATTCCTACTGGAATTTTCTTTTTCATTTCTTCCTCCTTTCTTTGACTAGTCAAGTAAGATGTATTTAAATATTAATTGAATTATACCATTGATTAGGAAAAAATGACGATATTTGTCAGTGGTGCTTATAAAAAAGATAAACGCTTAATATATTCGAAAATATGCCATAACCTATTTACAAATAAACTATTTGTTACATAATTATCAATAATGAAAACATGAATAAATAGCAACGATAGAGAATGATACAAAATTATTCTCATACACTTTTTTTGAAACCAATAAAATTTAGGGAAATTCTATAATATCTTGCGCATATTTTTCTCTTATAGGTCACCTAACAACAGTCTTTCTAATCGTCTAATGGTATTAGAGTTATAGATCCTAATATCATCTCGTACAAATACTTCAATTGGACTCAATACAGAATCTAATACTTCTATCTTATCATTCCTATATGCTCCAATAATTTCTTTTAGGTAATCCGCTAGAAAATAGGAATTAAATTTCCAATTTTTCATTTAAAAATTCAATTCACAATCAATTTCATAAAGACATTTTCATTTAGCATCACTTCGATACTTATGGTAGTCTTTATTTAGAAGAATTATTCCGAATTATGGACTAGAAATGGAGCTAATACAAAAAAGGAGCCCAATGAGAAAATTCAAAACAAGCAAGAAAAAGCGTAACTCCTATATTTATTATTATTTGGATGGTACACATAATGAAATCGTACTAGGTATGGATGCTATAACAGAAGAACATATTTCTCTACTACACGAATGGGATGATTATGAAGTAGATGCCTACCGTAAAAGCAATTATAAGATTAGTTACAGCTTAAATGAAAACAATGAATTCTCTGATGGACAAGTTACAGAACTTGGTAATTTATTTCCGGACAACAATCCAATACCCATAGAAAAACTCCTACAAAATATTTGCCACCTAGAGAAAATTGAACAAATAGAAAGGTTGAAAGTCGCTATCGAAAGCTTAACTCAACTTCAAAAACAAACATTAGAGAAAAAATATTTACTAAATAAAAAGAATGTGGAAATCGCTACTGAAGAAGGCGTGTCTAAAATGGCTATTACCAATCGACTCAAAAAGATTTATGCTAAATTACAGAAAGAAATTAAAGCAAGGTGAGGATAAATTCATAACCTTTTGATTCACGATTCTGATTCTTCGAGTTTTCTCAAGATTATTTTAAATCTTTCAATCAATTCATCATAGGAGACGATTTCAGTATCCTTTGAAAAAGATTGCTTAATAACCTCGTAATCTCGCATTTGCTGGTCATTGAAGTTTCGAGTTCTTCCCATTATTATCAAAGCTTTTGGTTTGATATTTTTCAAAGAGTTGATATCAAGCCCGGTCTTTTTCGCTATCTTTTCGAATAATTTTCCCTCTTTATGATACCCTAATTTACTTAGATGATAGAGATATTTCTCTGTTTGCATCACTACTTTTGATAAGTAGCTATGGGGATAATAATTATCATGATCTGGCCTCTCAGCTAATAAGGGAATCCCATGAGGTCTCTTTAGTTCTATTATTTCAATATTTCCATACGCTGTAATCGCCAAGAAGTCGAACCTAACACTTTTTTGTTTCTGAAATCCAATAGGAATAGCAATTTCTGGAACAAGTGAAATGTACTGCGGAAATATAATTTGCAACACCTTAAATAACTCTAGCTGCCAATGCTTTTCTAAAAAGAAATCTTCTTTTTCAAGCATAGTCTCCAATTTATCCAACCCTTTTTGAAATAGTTCAGGGCGAATAATATTAGGAATAGTGTGAGAAACCACGTCTTTACGTTCATGTTTATCAAGCCACTTGTCAAATTCTAACACGCTTTCTGCAGCTTTGGGAAAATATGATTGCATAGCCAAAGCCTCTCGAGATTCTTTGTACTTAGTCATTTCTGTTCTTTTGGGAAATTTGCCTATAATACTTAGAAATTGTTCAACTGTCAGGTCTGCCTTATTTCCTCCAATATACAAACTATCTTCTTCAATATAGTCTTCAAATTTCTGAAAAATGTTTATTGGATAGCTAAGATTAAGTGTGCCATCAACAAAATGTTTGGTTTTAAAGTTGAACTCATAAGACATATACAAATCATATTGTATTTCCAATATTTTCCGATTGAATTGGTAGTATTCACCTTTCTTTTCCGCAATTTTAAACTGAAGTTCTTCCTCATCTTCTAGTAAGATTAAATCCTTAGCCTCAACAAGAAATACTCGATTAACTTTTGCAAACCCCTGAGTTTCTATCTTGTCATATATCCAGTCAAATCCCCGATGTTCTGAAAAATATCTAAAATACAATCCATCTTCTTTCTTATCAAAATGGTTCATTATTCTCCTCTCAATTATTTGTTAATAACTCAAAATAAAAAAGGCAAGGCACTTAAAATTTGGGGTTATTACTCGCCTACCTCATTCCCACAACATTTGAAAGAACCGAGTGATATCCTGACACCAAATAAGGCGACACTTTCCGTTGGTGTCGCTTTATTTGATGTCAGGACTCTACTCACCTACACATAGCAACTATCTATAAAATAGGTTTTCAATTTTTTTCCTTTGTTTCCTTTATAGGGAGCATATTAGGGTTAGTAGCCGTCTTTATATTACTCTCTTATTATTAAACAGCAAAAAGTCCTCACTCCTTGTTTTTCTTTGTTTTCAAGGAAGTAGTTTTTTAGTCCTGGGCTGATTAATGAATCAGCCTTTGTAGGTCTTTGAAAACGGTTTAGATATTCATACCCACAGAATTTGATCAAAGTACTCGTATTTTTCTTTCCAATAATTTACTCGTTTACGATAGGGGCACAAGTTCTATCAACAAAACCTTGTATGCCGTCATAATGAAACGTTATTTCTTCATTACCAAAAAATGCACGATATCTTGCCTCAGGAAGATAGTTTTTAACCCAATCATATTCCTTAATCAATTCAGGATTATCATTTTCTCCTAATACTACCTCAATACTTATATTTGAGGGAATAAATTTTTTCATCAAATAGCGAAATTCAAAGTCGGCTTGAGGAAGTGAATAGCCGATAAATATTAGTTTATCAGCTTCTGATAAATCAAGTGCTGCATTTTCCCAGATATTCCTCAAAACAACATTATTTAAATCCTTAATCATTGTTGGCGTAATCAAATCAGCTTGCACTCTTGTTATCGACTTTTTATCAAAAGGATATCGCACGTGACACTTGGAGCAAACAGGAAAATTAGTAGACATAAAGCTGTTTAATGATATATAAGATTTAAAAGAATAATACATCCTTTGACATTTTCTACAAACAACCCAGTTAACCGCTCCATGCAGCTTCATTAGCTTAATATTTTTAAACCCTTTTACTTTCAAAAAAATTGATGGAGTTAAGTGTATTTCATCCTTATTTTGATTTTCAAACACTACCTCATAGTCATTATCATACAAACAATAGTCAATTCTGACACTCTGATAATTCTCATCAGAATTGTTTTCAAGCAATTGACTTATATTTTTTTCAATAACCATGTCCCAATTCAAAGTAATTATTGAAACTTTATCTCTATCTACTATCCTCGTTTCTACCAAGTACTCCACAAATCTTTCATAAGTAGAATTAACGCATTTATCGTGATGCTTAAACAATAGGATTATACAAAAAATGAAATCTTCTCTCAGACTAATCAGTTTAGACGAATCATAATGTTCGAAATGCTCCTTTGCAACAATTGCCTTATCCAAAATCGTGAAAACATCTTCTAAGGTTATATCTTCTTTGTTTTCTTCAATATAGCGAAAAATTTTTTGATTAAATATTCCGTTATCTTCATCTTTGGCTTTTGAAATCATCTCGATTATATCGTGTTTCTCTTGAGTATCCTTTTCCTTAATATCTTCAATTAATTTATTATAATCAAAGAACATTTCGAAATTTTCATCTATCTTTTCAGTTGTCCCATACCGAATAATTTTTTTTATCTTTTCGCTCATGGTTCACCTCCTAAATCTCCGTTCGCTATAAAAGCAAAAAGTCTCTCCTTTTCCACTTCCCAGACTCTATTACATTTTGGTGATATTATTATTTTTTCTATACTGCTATCAGCAGAGTAATATAAACCAATCCTCTCTTGCTTACAGAAACGTTCTATTTGTTGTTGTGTTTCTTTTAATTTAGGTTTAAGTATACAAATAGACATCTGATCTACTGCTATACTATGCTTTTTTACTTGCTGAATTGCTTTTTTCCAATTATTTAACTTAAATTCAATGACTTCAATATTATTATCATCATCTATAATAACCATATCAGCAGAGGCGCTGAAAATTGGAACTTCTGTGTAAATCTTGAAGCCCATTTTTTTAAAGAATTCCATTCCAATTTGAACTTGTTCAAATTCAGTAAAAACTATATCAGAATTTCTTATTTGCATTCCTTAATACCTTCTCTTTAATTTTTGATTTTTCGGCATATTCAGGATATTTACTATAAACGTAACTTAATATGTTTGAGAGAGAAGTTGAGTTAACTTGTCTTTTCAATTCAGATAAAGAAGTCAATACACTTTCTTTATATCCACCTAATTCTGGAATAATTTTCTCTTCTACATACTCTCCGCCTAATTTAGATAAAGAATATTGAGTAATCTCATACTCCCTGTCAGACAAAATCCAATCACTTCCGACTACCTCCTCGCTATCATTATCCAGCTGCAATGCATAATCGTAATCAAACTCAGAATTATGTGTCATCCTCATCTTTTTCACTTCTAGAAAACCAACACTAATAAATAGTTCTAATTGTTCATGTACATCCGTAGAAAAAGGACCATAATCATAAGGATTAAAAAGTTGCAATTGCTCCATTTCAGATATATCTGATAAGTGCAATCTATCAAACCATTCCTTTTGAAATAAAAACATCATTTTAGTGATTCGGGTTCGTCCTTCGATTGGCTCTAGTTTCTCCTGATTTTTTCCTGGTAAATAAAAAAGGAGGAGAAGATAGTCAGCGCCAGTTAGAGTTTCTTTTTTCATTAGTATATGCATCCCTTTCTTGATTACTGATTCTTTCCTAATAAAACTCGATAAATATTTTAATATCTGCTGTCATTCATATAAAACATACATCGTTCTTGTATCTATAGTTTTAACTGCAGAATGCAGATAGTATCCTTTTCCTCCTGCTAATTATACCACTGATATTTTAAGTTCCAACATATACTAACCAAAAAAGACGTGAATGCACACATCCATAGAAAAATCCGATAAATATCTTTCCATCAATGGCTTGATTTGCGTTTGCCAATCTAAACCTCCATTGCAGCCTCCTAATTGAGGAAAAGGGAGGGAGTATATCCCTTTATCTTCATAGCTCGAAACAAATTTTTTGCAAGCCTGCTTCTATGTAAGCTAGTTCTGATGTTTTTCCAATTTTTTGTAGGGAAATTTGATTTACATTTAGTATTCCTCCTGTATAAGATAGATGTTCAATATCTAGCAAAGCATTCCCTCCATGTCTGTTTTACATATTATATCATAAAACCTCAAAAATACTTTTTAAAATGTATTTATTTATGCCAAAAAAACTAGTAAGAGCCTCCATTATGGAATTGCGATTGTACAATCTATGTCATTGATACCTAACCTCATCAATATCTTATTTGTTTCAGCTTTTCTTTTGAAAGTCAACGGAACACCCGACACAACTGTAATTTGCTTCAACTATGATAATTTCAAACCCGTACTTTTCGCAAAAAAATTATTGGTTTTTTTCATTCGTTTTCTTCTCACAAATCTATTGACTTGAATTTATTAACTTTACCTTTAATCTTTTCAAAGACGGTACCAATACTAACGGTAACCGCATTCAAAACAACAAGTTCTTCCCATCCCCAAATGTTGCTATTCAATCTACAATAGGGTTATATCAGCTGAATCTTTTAGTTCTAATTGTAACTATATCAATTTATTCTGGTACCTGCGAATCAGTTTAGTTGACAGTATAAATATTATCCGTATTTAAAAGGTTATTCCATTACTCTTTTTTGTGCGATACAAAGATGCAGATTTATTAACCCGTTCTGCACTCTTTTCCTTTTGTTTTAAACTTAATTCATTTCCAGCTTGAGAAAAAGAGACATCTAATTTCGAAAAAATTTCATGTATAAACTCAGGGAGTTTACTGTCTCTTGCCTTTACTTTTTCACCGACTTCAAATGGTTTCATAGATTTTGTATGTCCCCATAGCGTGGTTAGAAAAATTATATGTGGAACCTTCAGAAAAAAACGTACCATACTTAAGCTCATCTCTGTTATCTCTTGTCCAAAAGTAGGGAGATACACTGTTGAATAGATTAGTTGGATGTTCATTTAATTCTTTTATTTTATCAGATAAAATAAAAAACCTCTGAACTTCTCTGGTATCTTCCAAATTTTCTTGGTATAATATTAACCGCCATTTTTCAAGATTTCTAGATATCTCGTCAATTTCTTTTTCTGTAATAATATTGTTCCCTGGTTCATTATCAAACTCCCATCTCATGAACCTCCAAGCGACAGATAAGATGAAATATCGTAACTTATCATCTCTAGTATCCACTGCACCTGATTCAATATTTTTGATAGAAAGAATCTGCAAATTTTGTTTCATATTTCCCGAACTTTTGCTCACAGTCTAAACATAAGAACTTTGTTTTAAGTCCATCTTGCACAGACCTGCTTACTTCTCTAGTTAATCTCATTTTTTTAGTCAAGAGTTATTAAGAACATTACGATAAAACATTTTAGGAATGATGTGACTAACCTGTAACTCTTTTCCCTCAAGACATAATTTGCACTTCCCCATAGGAATAACCTCTCTTTGTAGTCTTAGTTTAAATACAAATAAAAATACGTAACTTAATTCCTTCTCTCAAAACCGAATTAACAATCTTAATATAGCTTCATCTTTCAAGCGATTCGAAACAAGTACACCCAAGATATTATTGAAATGTTTAATATCACGTTAAGTATTTGTATATCTGAAATTATCCGATTTTGAATTTGCATTCAAATCTTTACCCCTTCTATCGATCTCACCATTGTTGAAACCATTTTCAATAAGCGAATTAAAACAAAGAAACCTGACTATCACTTATTGTAAATTTCGTCGTTTCAATTAATATCTTTCTTTCATTTTTCAAAAGTTCTCTATATTTTTTTTGAGTTGTATCATTCATATCAGCAATTATATGCTCTAAATCATCAATAGATTTCAAGTTAGAACAAGCAAATTGATTTTCCTTGGTGCCATAATAAAATTTAACTACTTTCCCATTCAATAATAGCTGTATCACGTTTCTCAAAGTACCTGAGCTGACGCTATATTTCCCAAATCTATTTTTTCTAAGTTGTGTATCAAAGAGTGCTAAACCATAATCTGAATTCAATACAAGCTCACGATCTTTAATCATTTGTTTCTTTTGTTCATTTTTTTCAAAAGATGGAACATCAACCTTCCTAAAAGACCAATTTTCCAAGATTTGAAAACGCGCTTCTTTTTTTATTCCGTAGACTTCTACATTTTTATAAACAGATATCTTTAAATAATCTGCAACACTATTATCAACACCTTTGTTTGAGTCTCCTAACAATATAACCATATTTTTAGCTATCATATTGTCTATGTTTCTTATAAAATCTTTTGGTAATAACTCTTGGGTTCTTGAACCACTAATAAATACTTTATTCATATTAGTTTATTCCTCCAAATTTGTTATAAGTCAGCGAAATGAAAATAATTTTATTTCGCTTGTTATTTTTCCTAATAGCCTTTATAACAGCACGTGCAGTGTTACCTTGTCCATATAAGTCATCAATGATAACGATTGGATACACCGTTGGGAATTCCTTTGCTCCAAAATCCTCATCACTAAATTCTTTTCCATCTTTTGCCATTGTTTTAGCAAAAACATTACTTACCTTTTGAACAGACTTCTGATCCAAAATTGCACCAGGTAGAATGTTACTTTCCGATAAGTAAGTTGTTACACGATAGGGAACTTTTTTTGATAATGACTCATCATCTAACTTAAAGGAAGGTGCGGGAATTAAGTAAAATGATCCAGATACTACAGATAGAATAGCTTGGATAGTAGCACTAATCAATTCACAAAGTTGTGACAACTTAGCATTAATTTCTTCGTCTGTCAGATTTTTAGAATATTTTAATTCATTGATAATCAATCCTATTTTAGAGTAAGAATTATTACCATCACCACCATTTACTCTATAGGGGTAAAGAGCATAACAATCTGTAGATTCTAATAAAAATTCCTTAGGTGTATAATAATTAATGGGATTCCCTTTATTTGAATGAATTCTGAATAAAAAACTATTGTCAGCTATACTCAAAGTTTTATCTGAAAACAAAATTTCTCTTTGGCGTAAGACAGCATTCTTAACATGATTATAGTCACTGTATTCTTTATAATAGTCGTTAATCGTGATACCACAGATTTCATTTTTATCATTTTCCATAACAAAATATCCTCCTTAAAAATTCCTATCCGTTCCACTCTTGACCTTATAATAACATGAAAATTTTTTTAGAACTGCAGGGTTCTTTCCAATAAATTCTTTTCGATCTGATTTTTAGCTATTTCAAAAACAGGTGAAAAATTAGAAATCTTCTTTCATTAGAAAAAAAAGGATAAAAACTCATAAATTCTACTCCCTTATACAAGACTTTAAGTGACAACCCTCCCTTATCAATCCCTACCAAAAATATCCCTCGTATAAACCTTCTCCTCAACATCGCTCAATTCTTCTTCCAAACGATTTGAAACAATCACATCAGAAATATTCTTAAAATCTGCAAGATTTTTGATTACTTTAGATCCGTAAAACTCATCTGCATCAAGTGTCGGCTCAAAAACAACTACCACTACTCCCTTAGCTTTCAAGCGCTTCATAACTCCTTGAATACTTGAGTATCTGAAATTATCGGAATTGGCTTTCATTGTTAAGCGATAAACACCAACGATTGACGGTTGCTTTTTCAAAATATCATTGGCAATAAAATCTTTACGTGTTCTATTGGCTTCAACAATAGCAGAAATGATGTTTTCTGGAACGTTTTTGTAGTTAGCTTTTAACTGTTTGGTATCCTTAGGTAGGCAGTATCCACCGTATCCGAAAGAAGGATTGTTGTAGTATGATCCAATCCTTGGATCTAGTCCTACTCCTTCTATAATCTGGCGAGAATTAAGACCATTAATCGCTGCGTAAGTGTCCAATTCGTTAAAATAAGCCACACGTAAAGCCAAATAGGTATTAGAAAACAACTTAATAGACTCTGCTTCGGTGTTTTCTGTAAGAAGGACTGGAATATCTTCTTTATGGGCTGCATCGGATAGCATTTTTGCAATCCGAGCACCCCGTTCACTGTTTTCACCTACTACAATTCTTGATGGATACAAATTATCGTAAAGCGCCTTGCCTTCTCGCAGAAATTCAGGAGAGAAAATGATGTTTTCTGTACCATATTTCTTTCGTGCATCTCTGGTAAATCCTACTGGAATAGTAGACTTAATAACAAAGACGGCATCAGGATTAATCTCAAGTGCTCGTTCAATTACATTTTCGACTGTTGACGTATCAAAAAAGTCATCTTTTGTGTTGTAATCTGTTGGCGTTGCAATAAACAGATAATCCGCATGTCGCACTGCCTTTTCAAAATCATCTGTGAACTCTATATTCAAAAAGTCATCTGCTAAAAAATCTTCGATTTCCTTATCTAGAATTGGTGAGCGTCTTTGATTTAACAGTACGATTTTTTCTTTTACAATGTCATAAGCGACTACTTGTTCTTTTTGTGCGAGCAATAAAGCATTGGATAAACCTACATATCCTAAGCCAAATACAGATATATTCATTTTATTTTCTCCTTGTTTTGAAAACTCACAAACTATTCTTTAAATACCTCAATGAAAGGTTTTTCTATGGATATCTCTCAACGGAACTAGGTGCTAGTTCAAAAAAAATTCGTTTGCAGAGCGCCATTCCTACAACCTATGATTTAAGCAACCAAAAACAAATCGTGTGTAAGGTGTCGCACTGTCTGTATAATTGATAACCGCAACATCATTTCCCCTCATAATATTCCTTATACCACGTAACAAATTTACTAAGCCCTTCTTCAATACTAGTGTTTGGCTTAAATCCGAAATCCTTCTCCAATTGAGTTACATCTGCATAAGTCTTATAGACATCTCCTGCCTGCATAGGAAGAAATTCTTTCACAGCATCTTTTCCAATGAATTTTTCCAAAGTTTCGATAAAATACATCAATTTCACTGGACTGTTATTTCCAATGTTATACACTTTATAAGGCGCTTCTCCATCGGGGCTAACTGGCGAATTGAATAACAAGTTTTCAATGCCTATTATTATATCGTCAATATATGTAAAATCACGATATAAATCTCCATCATTAAAAATTTTGATTGGTTTACCATCTAAAATTTTCTTAGTAAAACTAAAATATGCCATATCAGGACGACCATAGGGACCATAAACTGTAAAAAAACGAAGTCCAGTGCTAGGGATATCGTATAAATGACTATATGTATGCGCCATCAATTCATTACTCTTCTTCGTAGCTGCATACAAACTAATAGGTTTATCAACATTATCTTCGGTTGAAAATGGGATCTTCTCTTGATTTCCATAAACAGAACTGGAAGAAGCATAAACTAAATGATCCACGGGATATTTTCTGCAAGATTCAAGTATATTAAAAAAACTAATGATATTACTATCCATGTAAGCTTTAGGGTTTTCAATAGAATAACGAACACCCGCTTGAGCCGCTAAATTTACAACAATCTCTGGTTTATAATCTTCAAATGTATTCATTAACTTGCTTTCATCTATCAAATCTCCTCTGATGAAGACAAAATTCTCGAATTTATTTAAAATATCTAAGCGGGACTCCTTTAAAGAAATATCATAATAATCATTTAAATTATCATAACCCACGATTATATGTCCTATTTCGAGTAATCTCTTAGACAAATAAAATCCGATGAAACCAGCTGCTCCCGTAATTAGAATCCTTTTGCTTTCCATCTTGTATCCTCCATTTTCATCTTTCTCTTAAAAAGAAGATTGGACATGTTTTAAACAACAATGTCAGAAATAAATATAATAATCCACCTAATCCAACTTGTATCAATGTTGTAAGAGGAGTCGGGGATAGTGATGTAGTTATTTTGTTGACTAAAATAAACATAACAAAGCCAATAAGAAAATTCGTTAGTATATATTTTAAGTCAAATTTAAAAGCAGTCTGTTTCAACAAATCGTATATTCTTGTGCTTGTTACGAAGACTTCAGAAACCAGAGATGATACTATTGCGCCATAAATCCCTATACGAGGGATAAGAACCAAGTTAAGAAATATATTGATTCCCGCTGAGTACAAAGCAATAATATTAAATCTTTTCATTTGATTTTTAGGAAGCATAAATTGTCTAAATATTGCTGTTCCTAATGGCATAATGAGAAGCAGAGGAGCAAATAAAGGAACATAATTTACAATAGGTAAAAATTCAATCCCAAAAAACCAATCTATCAGGCTTCTATTTGTCAATAAAATCCCCCAAAAAGCAGGAATCGTAAAGTACATCTGAACTTTAAGAGAAGGAGCTAAAAATTTAATAAGCCCTTCCTCTCCTGAACTTGAAAAATTCTCAGTCATTCTCGGAATCATTACTGTGTCAAAAACACCTATTAACACAATAATCATTTGTACCAATTGAATTGACATAGAAAAAAATCCCACTACCGCACCAGTTGTAATGATACCCAACAGAGTTTTATTTAAATTGGTGTATAGTGTTATAGATAGACTTCCTAAAAAATAGGTCAACGCTGGCTTAAAGTGGTTCAATGCGGCGGAAAACTTCACCGGCACATAATCAACATATTTTTTTAGGAAAAGCCATAATACAGACTGAGAAATAAATAGTGAACTAGATTGGATTATTATATATAGTAATAAATCTTCCTCAGTTCTTATTAATCCTACTATCAAGATAAAGCTAATTAACTTAATAAGCATGTTTGCTAATGTAATTCTTTTGAAATCCTCTACCGCTATGAATAACCAAGAAATATCCATTAACGCTGCGAGAATAACGAATGATTGGGCATATAAAAAAATACGATATTCAAAAAAAGAAACCATTAGAATATATAGAAATAACGATAAAAAAGCAAAAATTGCATTGAAAATTTGAAGTTCCCAAAATTTATTTGATAAATTTTCACGTTGTTTTCGAACTAATGAAATCTCTCTGACACCATAATTTGCTAAACCAATTCCAGCAATCAAAACAAAATAGCTAGCAATTGAAAGGGTGAAATTATAGATTCCAATTCCTTTAGGGTTCAATGCTCTTGAGACGATTGGGAGAGTAATAATTGGAAGTATAATAAGTAAAAGCTGATACCCACCTTGATAAACTAAATTCCTAAAAATTTTCTTCATTTATTTCACACCTTCAAAACTATTATATTCAATTTGTTTTCTGCACTAAAATAATTATTATAACCTACCTCACTAGGAACTCCATTTGCAATACTAATGGCACGACAAAGATTGGTAAACTAAGAAGTAGTGCTTGGAGTGAAGATTTATAAACTATATTTTTAAGAATATAGTTTATAAATCTCCAAATAAATTTTTACTAATTTAGTATATTCAAACAGATGAGACTCTATCTTGAAAATCAATGATTCTTTGATCTAGAATATGACCATTTTCAATAATTAAAGCTTCTTCAAGAACTGGTTCAAAGTTGCCTTCTATTATCTGATCAATTAAGGTTGAAACAATTTCAGATAGACTGTGACTGACCGTTTTGTAGAAAAGGGATGGTGTATGATCAACAACATAATGAATTACTCCTTTTTCAATATAAATCGGATTTTCAATCGTTGTGGGAATGCTTGTTTCGATACCACCATTTTTATCGCAACTTATATCAATAATCATAGACCCGTTTTTCATTTTGTCTAAGTCTTCTTTAAATATAATATGATCTATCCTCTCAGTATCCCATAAAATTGCATTGACAACTATGTCGTACTTCGCTAATTCTTTTCTCAACAATTTTTCGGTTTTTCTATCATAGACAGTAATATCTGCACCTAGGTTTGATAATATTTTATAGGCACCTCGACCAATATTACCTCTTCCTATGATTGCCACCTTAGTTTCATAAGGCATTATTCCCAAAAATGATATTGCGTGAAGTATCGCAGCTTCTCCTGCTATTTCATTATTTCTCCAAAAAAGATGCCTTCCATTTTCAAACATATCTTCCCAGGCAATCGCACTTAGTTTCTTTTTTACTAAAATGTCCGTTATCTCTCTATTTTGAACCGCATGAATCCAACCGAATAGAGTTGTTCCGTTATTCAGTAAATGAATATAATCCCCATCTCCAATTTTAGGGTCACAAACAACATCTTGTTTCATTGCAATTTCCCTAGTTACAACTTTACATCCATACTTAATAAAATCTTCATCTCGAAATCCTAAAGCATCACCATAACCTTCTTCAAAATAGAGATTTTGGCAGTTTTTTACTTTATTTAGATGTTCTGGAAGAAGTGCTCTTCGGAACTCATTTTCTTTGTGACTAATAGTGAATCCAATTTTTTTCATGTTCATCCTCCGACTATTTTTTGGGGGGTAAGGTTATCCAATCTCCCATCGTCCTTTCCCCTTCCTCAAGAATGTTACTGTCCATACCAGCCTGAGGTGTAAAAGTTAATTCTCCAAAAACTACATTACCATCAATATCATAAAAATCTGCTCTTACAAACGTAAAATCTTTTGCTAATTTTCTTGCAATTCTATCCATTTCTCCTATAGATGATGGTAATTTGATATAAGTTTCTCCCATCTCAATAGCTTTTTTACCAGTCGGATTGTATGGCAAAATTTTTCCGTTCAAATCCGTCATGTAAAACTTTGGATTTCCAGTTTCTCTTTCTGTACAAACCATTACTACTTTTGTTATTCCATGAAAACAGAAGAGCTTAAAATCATCAGGCAATAGACCCTTTTTAGGTTTTAAATATTTTTCACAAATAATTTTCGGTTCTATATTTTTGTAGTGCATCTCAGAATAATTTTTATAAAATTTTTCTTGCAACCATTTATCAAGTTTATATGATGTCAAGGCAATATCAAGATTTTCTTTATTAGGGCATATTATATTGGCACCAGACGTATTATTCACTTTTAAAACAAAAGAATTCGGAAGTTCTTCCCATCTTATTTCATTTGAGCTATTGTAAAAATTATATAGTTCATTTAAACACTGACTCTCACCTTTGTCAGAGACAAACTTCCTAACTTCAAGTTTATCTGCACAAATAGCCTTCAGATGGTTATCTTCATATAGTTTAAGCCACATTAACTTCTCGTTGAAAGTTGTTGGCGAACTTAGATTTAGTCTTTTATTCATCTCTTTATAATACAAAAGCTCACTATGCTTTTTGGGTCCTAAGAGATAAGCAAATGAACGTAGTTGGTTTTTTAACGTTATTTTGAAATTATTTATTATTTTTTTCATCCTTTTCCTCTACCATGTCCTATAATCTTAAAAATATTAAAGTATCTCCTAAACCAACTCATTTAGTTTTACCTTACTGAACACTTGTAACTGACATTTTCACTCTTAATCCCCAAGTAATAAGCGTTCTTAAAAAATTAGTGATTTACCACTCTAAATTTTAAACTCCTATAAACATTTTTACCCAATGAATTTACCTTATTTACGGAAATTCCATTTTTCCACAGAATGTATGGCAAAGAAACTTGATCTCTCATACTTCCAGAACGTAAAAATTCTTCCCACCACTCAAGCAAAATCTTTTTTGCCACTTGATTTTTATTATCAGTTACTATAACAGTAGCTTCAAGCAACCCATAATTTGTAGGAAAACCTTCGTTTTTATAATATTTTACCTGCTCTAACAACTTCTCTTCGATACCTTTTTTTGCAGTGATTAAAGCTTCTATTTCGGAATAAAGACAAACTCTATTTGCATGTGAGTGGAATGAAATTCCATTTTCATTAAGATTATTAAGCAAACCTGATAAATCAGATGTTACAGTAACATTGCCATCAATATAAATTACATAATCATAGTCAGGAAACAATTCAAATGGGTGAAATTTTAAATACCTATTTTTTAGAGTGTAATCCTGTTTATTGAAACTGCTAGGCATTTCTTTTTTAATCCATACTTGACTATTGACCGGCCCTTCGGTAAATATATAGTAATCTATATTGCTCTTAATAAAGATTGGTTCCTTTACAGCATCATAATTTCCAAATATGCCAGTATATACAGCAATTTTAATATCTTTATTTCCAGAGAACGTTCTCTCTGACAAACGTTCTTCTTCTGTTTTATTATAATCGTATAAAAAACGATCATGTTCTTTCATTTTCATCGTTTTCAAACGTTTTGTAATATTTTCTTTTATTGTTCTCTCTTTCAAGAGAAGTATTTTTTCACCTATTTTCATTTTAGGAGAATTTACTAATTTATACATCTCATTATTCAAATACTCGACAGTATCTATTGCGTTTAAATAATCTTTTTTCACAAAATTTTTCTCCTTTAGCGAAAATAAGTCTACTTCAAGTTTAAAGCAACATTTAATAAATTTTACCTTTGAATTCTTTATTTTATACTACGACAATTAAGTTTTTCAAGTAGTTAGGCTATAAATTTTCAAGTCTAGCTAGCTTTAGAATTAACAAAAAAACATACTATCAAAATGAAATAGATATTCTTGATTAATCCATTCTTTTTAAAATCATTTTTTTTCATCAAAGAATACTTATTTAAAATAGAAGTATTTTGCAACAAGAGATACTCTTCAAGTATTCTTAATTTATCTGTAGGCATTTCTTTGCTGTAAAGAGAATAAAGATGTTCAGCTTGCTTAAAACTTTTGTTTACGCGATTGAGGTTGTTTTTTAATTGAAAAAATCTCCTGATTTTATTTCCGATCGAAAGTGCGCCTACCGCATTATTTCCATGTTGTCGATATAAAATGGTAGGTTCATCCATAGAAACAACTGTTCCAAACGCTGAAGCAATTAATCCAAGCCACCAATCATGCATGATAAGTTTATCAATTTCTGAATCTTTTTTTAATACTTTGCTCTTCAAACTTTGATTTATTAGCACTGTGCAGCCAGTAATCGTATTTTCAACCAATAAATTATTAAACTTATCAAAAGCTTTCCCATTAAGCATTGAACACGAAATTTGGTTCAGTTCATTATCAACAACCTCTAGATCAGTATATATTAATAATGGTTCCTCTTTTTCACAATTCAATGCTTCATTAACGACAGTTTCAATTTTATGGTTCTTCCAAAAATCATCCTGGTCGCAGAACATATAAAAATCACTATTTTTATAATGCAATAATTCGATGAAAGAACTCACAACACCTATATTTTGAATATTATTTTCATTAATAAAAGTAATTTTGGGATTATCATCCGCATAATATTTAATAATAGAAATAGTGTTATCTGTTGAACCATCATCCCGTATTAAAAGTTCCCAATCATCATAAGTTTGATTTAGTAAAGAATCAATTTGTTCATCTAGAAAGAGCTCTCCGTTATATGTGGAAAGTAAAATTGTAACATGTTTGCACATTTAATCACGCCCTTCGTATTTTTTATGATAATATAGCCCAAAAAAGACAACGGTTCCAACTACTGATGCTGAATGTGTTGATAGTATTGCTGGATTAAAAAATGGACGCATTAACCAAATCAACAAATTAAAAACAATAACAATTATTTCTCTAGAATAAAGATGCTTCCATGGAATCATTTTTATTATTTTAAAGAGCATTAATCCCATAAATATGCTGAATCCAACAATTCCAAACTGAAAAATTAAAGCCAGGTATTCAAGCTCATATTGAAACCTAGAAGTTGGATTTCTTAAAAAATCGGAAATATAGGAGGCGAATCCATGCCCAAAAAATAGTCTATTTTGTACATTATACCATAAAACTTCCCCTTGATTTAAACGTATTTGATCCGAAATCTCTGCTGCTCCTGCAGCTCCTCCTGTCTCTTGCCCTGCAAAACGAGTCCCAAAAAAATAATCATAAACTATTTTAGTAACTGTTCTTCCAACTGTCAACATGCTCACAACCAAGCCAAGCCCTGCAATATAATACTTATATAGCCTGTTGCGATTCGGACTATAGAAAAACCAAACTCCTAGAGTAACCAATGCCATCAAGGCATATTGAAAAAGATAAACTCTTGAGTACACTAACAAGAAGTAAAAAGCACTTAATGGTATGACTATTACCTTATATACATTTTTAACTTGTCTATCAATCAAAAAGAAAGAAACCATTGTAAGTACAAAGGGGTCATTAGGCGTCTGAATCCTAACTAAAGGAGATAGACCTATCCTCATGGTCATCACAGACGAATGAAATACATTTCGATAGAATATAACAATTTCTGAAAACCTATATTCGTTAAAAAGGAAATAAAATTGGAAAAAAATTTTAGAAAAAAGACCGAGGAACATCGCTATATACAAAGCTTTTTTCAAAACATCTAAATCAATCACTTCATACCTAGAAACTCCCCATAAAATATTAATAACCAAAAATAATGCAACAACTTGGCTAAACATATTTACAATGGATAACAAATCCGAATATTGCAAAATTAGCGACTTAATTATATATACAGAAATCAAAATCAGCAAAGAGACATCAATAAGTAACTGAAGTTTAATCTCGCTATCAAGCGTATTTATCTTGAATGGGTGGTTTTTATTTTTTATACTGTTTATTAGTAATATCGCCGCTGTTGGTATTGCTACAAACAACCCAAACCTACCACTCGGTAATACAAATGTGAAAATTAATAAATAAATAAATAATTTGTTTAACATACTTGCTCTATTAGCCATGCCTTCTATACCTCTGCTTTCCTACATGAAACCCTATGAATTTTGCCCCATTTCTGACTAAACATTCTGGTATCAAATAAAACTTCCCTCTTTTCAGTAAATTTACGATTTCTCCGAAAACCAAATTAATTCCTTTATTCCCAACTTTTCCATACGTTTCTATCCATACCTGGTTTTCTCCATGGAAGTAACCTGTAGTTAAGTAACGAGAATACTCTTCCTTGATGGTATAGTTATGAGTATGGAATACTTTTGCATCAGAGGCATAACCCACTTTAAACCCTGCTTGGATTAACTTATGAGCCGCATACATGTCTTCCGCATACTCCACCTCTTCTCCAAAATACCCTACACTCGCTAGTGGTTCTAATCTATAGATAGAGAATGCATCTGAAGTGTAGATTGTATCAATCCCTTTTTCTGCAATATCTTGCTTAGAATAAATATAATTAGATTCTCCATAGTTATGCTTTCTAGAAAAATACTCGAAGTAATTTCCTTTCTCCATATCTACTACCTGCTTACCTCTGACGACAGCTAACATAGGATCTTTTGTTAAAAAATTTACTAGATTTTTAATGGCATCTTCTTGTAGATATACATCTTGAGTCATAAAGATAATATTATCAAAGCCAGATTCGTAAGCTTTCCTAGCTATCATTGTCCTTGTAGCAGAATGAGAAAATTCAGCTGTTGGAATAACTTGAACCTCAAAGCCAGCTGAACGAGCTATCGAAGCAGTGTCGTCTTGTGAGGAACTATCAACTATATAAACACTGTTAATCCATTGTTTTTGCTCTACTATTCTATTAGTTACTTCTTGAAAATCTTTCCCTGCATTATAGCATGGAATAGCTAGCATCGTTTTAAGATGAGTCATATCTAACTCGCTTTCTAAATTAATACTCTATATCAATTCTAAAAATTTATGATAATATTTACTAATAAGCTCCTTCACGCCGTATAACCTGCGTAAAAGTCTTCCACAAAACATAAAAATCAAACCCAATACTACGCTTATTCAAATAGGACAACTCCACATCCGCGCGCTCTGGATAATCCAAGTTACTACGTCCAGAAATCCCCCAAACGCCCGTAATTCCCGGTTTCATTGCTAGAAAATATTCTTTTCGCTCGCCATATTCATCCAGCTCCTCGCTGATAATCGGACGTGGTCCAATCAGGCTCATCTCCCCTTTTACCACGTTGATAAACTGTGGAAATTCATCCAAGCTAGTTTTTCGAATAAAGCGCCCTAACTTAGTAATACGCGGATCTTCTTCTTGTGGCAGCTTATAGCCATTATCGACATATTTTTGCCACAGTGCTGGATCAGCTTTCAGAATCTCTTCTGCACCTACCCGCATGGAGCGGAATTTATATATGTGGAAGTATTCGCCATTCAAACCATATCTTTTCTGCTTAAAGAGCATAGGCCCTTTATTTTCCCCGAAGGAATAAGGGATGTAAAGAATACAATAACTAACTGCAAATGGGATAAGACCAAGCGAACCTACCACAATATCCATCGCACGTTTAAGGATAAAGTAAACAGGTGTAACTTTTTTTACTTCCATTTTAGCAGTTGTGATTTTCATCGTCGTTTCTTGAGTAAAACGATAATTAAAATCTTTTCTAGCAACTACAAATCCGCAGGCAAAGAAGAAACTGATGAAAGTTCCTAATACAGCTAAGCGCCGAACAGGTGGTGCTTTTTCAATGACTTCAGAGCTTGAAACAATTTGCCAATGATTTTTTTCTGCTAGTAAGCGACTAGTCACTTCTGATACTTTTTGAACTTTCTCAGGACTGTTAAGGGTCTGAATTAAATCAATTCGATTATCTACTGGTTGGGACAAAATCGTAAATTTCCTGAAATTACTTGTTTCAAGAGCTATATTTTCACCTACTAATTGCACTACTTCGTCACCTGTTATATCTGTTCCGATAAGGTCAAATCGCACTCGGTTGACATGATCGATGTTGAGATTGGCTTGCTCAAAAGTTACCCTTTTTTCATAAGTATTGCCAAGTAAAAATCCAGCTGCAACAGAAAGAGCAGCACCTAAGAGAGTGAGTATGAATAGGATTTTGATGTTTTCTCTAAGTAATCTATACAAAGAGAGCAGTGTAAATTCTTTCATTAATTCATCTCCTCACTTTCACCAATTGGGGCGATTTGGTTGAGGTACTCTTTTAGATAAGATTTGGAAACAACGAAATATAAAAGAACCAAAAGATAAGACATACCAGACCAATCAAATAACAGAAAACTTGTTGGTATGAAGTAAATGATAAACAAAAAGTAAGCATCATTGATTGTGCCAAAAAAACTCTTTTGCCAAGGTGTACACTGTGTTTCGTTCAAACGTTCAACAAGCATGGTAAAGTCTAGCTTTAGGCGGACAAAATAAGCAAAAAATGGTAAAACAATAATCAAACCAAACTGGGCTAACCAAACAAACAAAACACTCAAAGGCGGCAAAGCATTGTGTGGTAAGTAATTATTAATATTAATCGGATTATTAGCCCACTCAAGTGGTGCATTCATAATATTCCAAGGGTCTGAAAAATGATAACCAACTCCAATGATTGGATGTTGTAGGAAAGTCCTTAGAGTAGCAATTATACTTGCTCTTCTATTTCCACCTCTAGTATCGAACAAGATTTCTGTAATTTCTTCACTTGCATTGCTGAAAGTAAATATGAGAAAAACAAGGCAAATCAAAACAAAAAGTGTAATACTCACTCTTTTGACAAGGGCATCATGGGTTTGTCTTTCGGTAAATAAATAAAGCAAGAATAGAACAATCGTCAAAACAGCTAAAATAAATCCTGTCCTTGTCGCTATTAGGAAAAGCACTAAACAAGCAAGAGCAATCGTGCTGATTTGGATTGTTTTTCCTAACAGAAGAGAACCTTTAAAAGGCAGACGGTTCCGGAAAGCAGCTAGCATAAATGGTAAGCAAGTCAAAATAATCCGAATAGCCACATCACGGCTTTCTGGGTCCAATCCATTAGGCATTCTTTCTGAAGTCAAATAGTTTATTCCTTGTGCGAACAGTCCAAAATCGGAGTAAGGCTGCTGAGAAAAATTAGCCATTATCCAGCTAAGAGGTTGTTCAAAAAGACCAGAATGAATAAAAGCAAGTTGCATGAATAAAAGAACCAGCAGCACGCCAAATGTTATGTACACTCCTTTAAAAAAATTGACAATCTTTTGTTCGGTGTCTAGGGCATTTTTCATGAATAAGTAGCCAACAATTACATAAGCTACAAGCAGCAAAAAGTGCCCGTATCTTTCATAGATAGATACACCTGTAATAGGGAAGTTGATAATCGTGTCAATAATGGCAAGTGCCTGTGTAATGAAGATAAGAACAATAAAATAAATCATCCCTGAGCTAAACTTCAAATCAAATTTTTTGCCTTTTCTTCCAATGGCAAAGCACACATAGAAAATCATTAGAATGGCTGGGATGGTTTGGAAAAAGGTAGGGAGACCCGTGGCTACTCTTCTTGACAGGAAGCTTAAGGGGTGGATAAGTATTTGCATGAGCTACTCCTTTTCTTATAAGGAAATTTTCTTCTTGATTCTGCTCCGTTCAACTCTTGTTAACATTGATTTAGACATATGTAATGAGCCCAAAACTTGTTCCTGAGCTAAAACTCTTATTCGTCTGGTAGTCGCCAAAAAAAATATCATCATTAATAGATACATTGTTCTAACCTCAATTCTAGGGATAAAAATACTATTCACTAGCAAAAAGATACTATATAACAAGAAACTATCTTTGAAAGTCCTCAAAAGATTATCTTCCTCAGCCACTACATTTTTTCCGTAAAATCCTCTGATTATCTCACAAGTTTTCCTATACTGAACCAATACGAAAATGAAAATAGGCAATACAACCACTAGGCCATATCTAGCTAAAACATCAAAAATAGTTGATAGCCTAAGTATTCCCCTATTTTGTAAAAAATGCTGAATAAATTCCTCATTTAACGTAGTTTCAATTGGGACATATTCCAGTGCAAAAACATTAGCTACGGTAACGCCGATAAAAGGATGACTTAAAATAACTCTAAGATAGGCAACTGTTGACCCCAATCTATTTGGTGATTCTTTGTTTAGGAGCCAAAAATTTAAAAAGTCATAGAATTCAGGAATCATAAAAAAGGAAATAACTACACCTATCAATCCCAGTCCCACTGAAACTATGAATATCATTATTATCCGCTTGCTCTGTGTTCGAATTATATCAATAAAAATCACTAGAATACTTAGCCCTACTAATAAAATTCCAGAAGTACTTTGAGCAATTAAATTAAGAACAAACGAGAAAATTAATAAACTTAGGTAAAGCACTCTATTTAGAGAAAACCTTCTTCCAAACAAGGACAATTTGTTTCTATAACAAGAGTAAATAATTGGAAGACTAAAAACCCCTAACTGTGCTGCATATTCACTAGCTTCTGGCATTAAACCATTGATGCGATTCATAGATTGCACATAACTCCCAGCAGCATACCAATTCGCTCTATCTGCCCATCTAAACTCAAATCTCCCTAAAAAGGAAACAACTGATTCCAGTTGTCCAAAATACAAATAAATAGCCTGCAGTCCACCTATAACGACCAATAAGAAAAGCAAAACAATGCTGCCTCTGAAAAAATTTTTGATATCTTCTGTTGAACGAACTGTTTCTTTAACTAGGATATACAATGCTAAAATATGAAGTAATATATAGAAAAAATGTTCAAATAGAACTAAAGGATTAATCCAATTAACTTCTCGAGATGCCAAAATCGCAGACAACCCTACTGAACCCAGGCTGATTAAAATATATCCTATGGCGAATTTGCTAATTCCATCCTTAAAAGTATTCCTTTTCCAAATCAACATCACCAATCCCAACAAACTCAACACTAAGGCCGGAAAATTTGCAAAAGCTTCTGGAAGATCTGGAAAAACAACTCTCATAAATAAAGTTAATGGCATGAATAATATAGGCATTATTATAAACTCCTAAATAAATATGATAGAAAACCTGATACAAAAATGGAAACTCCTAAGCTAAATAAGATAACAAAAATTTTTCCATATCTACTCAGCTCAACAACATTAAATAGTTGTCTATTGACTATTTGAGAATTATTAGCAATCGAAAGTTCAGGTGTCTGGTCTATTATTTCAGAAGCAAATGCTAGCGTTGCAGCGTTTGCTTTATCAGAATTCGAATCTGTAAAAAAAATATTCATCCACCCCTCTGGCGAAGAATTAACAGAAAGGTCGAACAGTATATCATTATGATCAAAGTTGAAAGATTGCTGTCTCATATTTAATATTATATTATCTGTGATTCTTTCATTGAACATAAATAAATAACGAAATTCATTGATAACCCTAATGTCTATCATTTCTTTACCATGAGCTATTTGAATTCTTGATGTATAAATACCTTTTGGAAAATTGCTGATTAAATCATCTATTGGTTGCCATGAAAAATACGCAGATAGAAAGAAGGAAACAACAAAGGAAATAACGATTAGTATTTTTTTTGTTTTTCGTGAAGTTTTCAAAATTTTGACTGTTCCTCCTTTTTGTTGAATTAGGAAATTAGCATTTTTCACTTTTCTCCTGAATGATGAACAACGGTCTTTTTTTTGTTTCAAGAAATATCCTTGCAATGTATTCTCCAATTACCCCAATTCCAAGCAATTGGATACTTCCAAGAAAAAGGATTATGACGGTGACTGAGGTCCATCCACTAGTTGGGTTGCCAATAAATAACGTTCTTAAAAAGAAAAAAATCATTAAGAAAAAAGAAAGAAAAAATGTAAACAATCCAAAAAAAGTTGCTAGTTTCAGTGGAAAATCTGAAAAATTAATTATTCCTTCAATCGAATATTTAAACAAAGAAAAGAAGTTCCATGAAGTACTACCATGTTGGCGTTCAACATTCTCAAAGGTTAGATATTTCGTTTTGAAACCTACCCAAGAAAAGAGACCTTTTGAAAAACGGTTATACTCTGATAATTCTAGAATCGCATCTGTCATTTGCCTAGTCATCATTCGAAAATCTCTAGCTCCATTTACCATTGGCGTATCGCTCATTTTATTAATTAACCAATAAAAAAGCTGAGCAAAGATAGAACGTATTCGCGGCTCTCCTTTCCTATCCGCACGACTTGTTGCTACACAATCAAATCCTTCGTTTTCGATACTATCAATCATTTCTATTAACAATCCTGGTGGATCTTGAAGATCCACATCCATAGTAGTGACTAGCTGACCACTGGCTTGTTTTAGACCAGCGTAAATTGCCGCTTCTTTTCCGAAATTCCTTGAAAACGAAAGATAAAACACTCTTTCTATATTATTGCTATGAAGTTCTTTAATAACATTTAAAGTATTATCACTTGAGCCATCATCAATAAAAATATATTCCATTTGATAGTCAATTATCTTTTGTATTTTTTCCATTTCTTCGAAGAAAAAGGGGATACTCTCCTCTTCGTTATAGCAAGGAACAATAATAGAAAGTTTATTCATTATTTTCTCCAATCCTAGAATCAGCAGTAGTTAAATCAGAATTTTTCTCGAATACTAATATCCAATCGTTCCTAAATTCATCTAGTAATGTATATTGGGACTTGATGATATTTATTATACTATAATCCAGTCGGGTATTGTTCGGATGCTCATTATAAAATGCTTCGGCATCTATTGCTATAAATTTAGGAGGATTCATAGCAAACGAATTTTCAAATTCCTCGATGAAATTAGGAAAATTTTCAAAATTAATCGCCACAACATCAAAGAATCTTGTATTTGAAAATCTATTAGAAAAATTATATATATTAGCATCAAGATTATGCACATATATTAAATCGTCTTCATTGCTATTTTCACTAATGAATTCAGCAATCCTACCCATGGCAGAATACTCACGAGCCTGATTGCCTGAATTTAATGCCTTAATATCACTAAAGGTAGTCCAAGCTGGAATGAGACTTAAGGCAACGAAAGTTAAAAGAATGATGCTACTGTTATTGAACTTAACCCCCTTTTCTTTGAATACATTCATAATAGAGTCAAAGCCAATTATTATACAAATAAATAACATTGGTAAAAATGTAGTCGTATAGTGAAGAAAGTTAAAACCAGACATAATTATTGTATAGAAATTTAGTGCCGTTAATATTATCAACAGGAATGATAAGATTTTAGTCTTTTTAGATTTTATCACTGGGATACTCAATAAAAAAACAGCCATAAATCCTGATATTCCAAAGTTATTATAAAACGTCATAAAGAACCTAGTTGCAGCTAGCTTTCTCTCAAAGGTCGCTTGCCCTGCGTACTTAAAGTTAAAAATTAATGACTGATAAAGCATCTCATAGGTATTGTTTTGTATAATACTCCAAAGCAGAATTAGACCTACAACTGTAATTCCACCCAAAAAAACATAACAGACTTGTTTCAAAATATCGACATTTTCTTTCCGAACCGCTTTAAATATCAAATAACTTGGAAATACAACCCAAACAGCAACCATATTAGCACGAGTGAAAAAAACAAGCCCAGCCATCACACCAATTATGTATAAGTCTAATTTATTGCTGACATCGGTAAACAAAATTTTGATGAAATACAGTAACGCCAAAGAAATAAAAACTAAGGCATAATCTTCAGAGAGATTTCCGCCTTCAAATGTGTTAGCAGCAATAATTGATGAGTATATTAATCCCATGGAAATCAATAATTTGTTCGATGTTAACATCTTTCCAATTTTGTACCATATAATGATTGTGATCAAGTAGAATATTGTTTGTAGTAACCATATTCCAAATTCATCATGTCCAAAACCTAACAGATTTCCTAATTGGTTGATAATAAACAAAACAGGACCCTTATGGTCGAACATATCAACATAAGGAATCAATCCGTTATTCATACCTCTTCCAAAGTAAATGAACATTGACGAATCATTTTGAGGCATTGTGGTTGAAAATGGATTTGATCTAAGTGACAAAGCGACAATAATTGTAGATACTGCTATAGAAAAATAAACAAACCCATCTGATAATCTTTTGCTTTTGTTCATGTCCTAACCTCCTATATTAATCTCTAGATTTTTAAATAAAAAACACTAATTAAGAATCCTCTTCACAAAGGCACGAAACTTTTCATTATAATAAACCGTACTAATAAAAAGAAGAAAAAGTCGATATATTCTATCAGATTTGTACATAAACCTTCTTAATCTACTTGATTTAGAATATAACCTGTTTGCTTCAAGCAAAGAGTTAAATAGTTCTTCTGATATATCGCTCCTCTCAGATACACACCGCATAGCAACAAAATCATTATCATTTAAACATTTTCTATAAATATATGGCAGGGCTTCTGGGTGCCTTTCTTGGCATACCTCTACTCTCATTTGACACGCTTTTAAAATATCAAAATTCTTTCTAGAAATATTTTGCGTCGTAATACTGCTTTCATTAGGTCTATAGTAATACCCATATAAATCACAAAGCACAATCTTATCTAGTTGTTCGACAATATAAAGATAACTCGCTGCATCTTCATAAATCATACCTTCAGGAAACCTAAATTTTTCAAATATAGAAACATGAAATAATTTATTACAAGCAGCAACAGAAACAAATTCCGGTTTATTGCTTTCAATTAGCAAAGTTAAAAAGTCCCCATGAATTACTTTGGCAACGGAATTCGTAATACTTTGAACTTTCTCCAACTCATGTGTCATCATGGACATGACCATTTTTGCCTTATTCTCCACACAATGCTTTACCAATTGTTCAATATTAGTAGTAGATATCAGATCATCAGAATCTATGAAATAAAGAAATTCCCCTATTGATTGGTCAATTCCAAAATTCCTTGCACTCGACAACCCACCATTCTCTTTTTGATGGACTTTAATTCGGCTATCTTTTTTTGCAAAATCCCTTGCAATCTCTATTGAATTATCTGGCGAGCCATCATCTACAACAATTATTTCTAAGTTGGAATAACTCTGCTCAACTATTGATTGCAAACAATCGTTCAGGTATTTCTCCACATTATACACGGGTACTATAATTGATACTAAAGGTAAAGACATAGGAAACCACCTCCTGGCATAGTAATAGTTAAATGGCTAAAAATAAAGAATCCTAAACAAAGTGTTGAAGAGTAATAATAAATTAGCACCCACAATCAACAGGAATGAAAGAACTGAGATCGTCCTAAAGGAAGAAACTTTCAGTTTGAATTTTTTATCTGCTAAAAACAAAAGCAACAACGGAATAAACGCAGTAAAGTATCTACCTTGAAGTCCCCAGATAAAGCCTAATTCCCGATTTCTCCCACCACCTATTTCCACCATGAATGTAATGTAAATACCCAAAAAATTCAGGATAAACACAGACAGAGACCCCCAACTAACTAGCGGGTGTTTTACAAATTTTTCTTCTTCTAAAGCAGCTAAGATTAGCATCAGTAACCATGCTGCAGAAAGCCAAATTGGCATAGGCGTCATTTCAAACAAAGGATTGGTTAGAGCTGAGGTAAAGACTGATTGTGCGCTAAAAGAAAAGTTATAGAAAACATTTATTAATAACCTGTAAATGACCGTTCCTATACCACCAAATCTTGTTAAGAAAACTACTGACAAACCTATTAAAATTACGGATAAAATCGCAATAAATCCCAGTTTTATCCAAAATGGTTTAGAGATGAAGTAGTTCTCCACTCTTCCTTTACTTAGATAAACAAAAAGCAATAATGGTAATAACAAAATAATTAGCATAAAATTTGTTTTAGCAGCAAATATTATTATCACTGATAAAAGTACCATTGCTAAAATTTTCTTATTAGTCAATTCATTATCAACAATTGTATTAATAGCAAAAGCTATCATCAGCGAAACCAATACTACAGAAAGCCCATCATTAGATAAACTAGCAAAAAGATTCATCACAACAGGGTTCATAGTTGTTAGAATGAAAAATAATTTCCCTCTTTTTACATATTTAATAATGAAAAACATCGCTATACTTAAGCAAAACATATTAATTAAACGAGCTGATACAATCATGACGCCCATAGATGGATAAATATGATATCCTACCCACACTCCTAGACTTGGAATGGCTGCACTCCAATAACGAAAAGAAGTCATTGATGGTACTTCCTGTAATCGAGGTAACTCTTCTATAGACATTAGTTGAACTTCATTCTTAAAATATTTCTCAAAATGAGTACCCTCCTGCATACTAGGTCTTTGTGTTGCAAACTGATCTCCCCACCAATAAGCGGTTTCACCATAGGCACTTACATCAACCGTTAATCCTGCAATGTTACTTGCATTTACAAAATGAAAAACTCCGTCCGGCTCACTAAAAAGAGGCATCCCTATAGCTAGAATGGAACCTAGAAGTAATGCTAGAGTAAGGTAAATTTTATGAATATTATTATTTAAAGACTCTTCACTTGAAAAAATATGATTTTTCATTTTCTTTGTGTTTTTCCTAGATATCATTTGCACCAACTCCATGTTACACCTTCTTTATCAATAAACCACCAATAATAAAAATAGCAACAACTATCAACCCAAGAGGAAGAATGATTTTATTTATAGCGTTAAAAGGAACATCTTTTACAGGAGTTACTGGCAAAATATTATATTCATTCACTCCAGCAACATGATCTGGTATTAAGCTATTTATCTTAAAAGATTGATTAACTGCTCTATTTATGCTTGTTATTGTAATTTGTGTATTATTTCTTCTAAAACCATAGTTCCTAAATACAGAAAAATCTATTGGATCTGTCGTTGCCGCATATCCATCCGCTGGTCGAACTTGATAAAGAAAAAAGTCATCCCTATTAGCTAGACCAAAAATACGAATCAAAGACTGATTGACTTTAGAATTTGTCTCTAAATCAAAATTAAAGCGATTTTGGCTAAGCGGGAAAGGCATCGGCTCATTCATGCCAATAATATAGCTATATCCCCCTTCTAACATCAGAAAATTCGATAGATCTATCTGAGATAAATTGGAGATACTTTTCCAATTATTCTGATTTGTATAGAGTAATAAATTATCTCCATCTCTTCTTCCAAGAACATATCTCGCCCCAGTTGCTAATACTTGTGTTTCGGCATTCATTTGGACGAAATTAATACCTGAAGTATTAACTACTGGTGCTAAAATCGTTAAATTTTTGGAGTTGTTACGTAAATTTACTGATACTCCGAAATTCGAGTTAGGAAAGGTAAAAGCATTAATGGGTATATCTAAACTAACACTATCGTAAGGATTAGAATTATCTGCAATTTCTCGATGGATCCTTACTTGTGGTAGCAAGCGCGCACGAATACCAATCGTAATATCGTTTTCTGATGGCGGCAGCGTAATTTCATAAATGTAAATGCTGGAATTTACAAAAGAATTTCCAATAGATGTAGCTGATTGATTTAAAGCACCCGCACTTGCATGAGGATCAAAGCTAAAATTTGGAAGAATAAGTTCTTCTACCAATTCCTGACGCTCAAAAGGAATAGATGAATCCTCAATAACAATATTACTATTTGGGCGTAGAGTTACTACTGTTGTTTCCGATGGACTTAATAAATCAGCCTTTATCTCAAGATTATACTGTATTTCTTGTCCATAATCTATTGTGAATTGATTTTCTTCTGTCCTATACTGGTCAAGATTGGTGATATTGATTGTAAAGCCTTTAGTCGCATCTAGATCAATTTGTATAATTCCAGATTCACCAGCTACTACTATCAAATCAACTACTCTTCTTCCTTCCAAAATAGCAACTAAGCCAGACTCAATCTCTACGTCGGCTCTACCGTCTAAGTCTGTAACTAGTTGTTCAGGTGAACCAGGCGAATGGAACCTTTGCATATTTTCCGGCAATACTTCATTTCCACCAGGAGCTGGTGAAGTCCCCCATTGAGTAGCATTTGATTCATTTATTATTTGCAATAAATCAAAATTTCGTACAAAAAGTTCTCGAATTATAGTTTGTGCTTCTTCAGAAGAATGTGGAATCCCATTACCGATTGAATAACCCGCAGTTGTTACCGTATTGTCATCATTACTGATATTTATCCATTCAATCGAATTAGTGATATCGTCCGAGAATGTGCCAGATTTTATGTTAACAAAAGCTGTTTGATAATTGGCCGCTATCAGACTTCGCCCCTGAGCGGGAACACCCGAATATGTAAACTCTGCTAAAAGAGTTACTTTGGGTAATTCTTGTTCATTAGATAAGACAGAAGTTGGCGAGAGTATGATTACTGGCAGAAACAAAAGGATAGCTACCAATATTTTCGTTAAGGAGTTTTTCTTCAGCATCTCTTTTTCCTTTTAAATTAGTTTTTTAAGTTTAAAAATAGGATTTTTACTTCTTTATACATCGCTGAGTTCAAAATAATATTAAACAATAAATATAGTATCGTTCCTACACCGATTTGAAAAATCAAAGTCGGAATCGTCATTGTTTGATGAGTATTTAAATATAATAAAACAAGGAACATCATGAAACCTGAGAGAAAATATTTCCAAGTCCCTTTAAACATATTTCTTAGTTGAATTTCATCTTTTATTGAGTGCATCTGGTATAAAGTTACTGATAGCTCTGCAATAATAGTAGCTGTCATCGCACCAAAAAGTCCAAATAATGGAATTAATAATAGGTTAATTAGAATGTTTAATACCGCACCGATTGAAACAGAGGTGGTGAATTGTCTCATCTTGTTTAATGGCAATAAATATTGCATCCCAATAACATTACTCCATGCAATAAATATGATAATTGGTGCTTGTATAAACATCAGTCTTCCAACAATTCCGAAATCTGTTCCGAAAAAGAAAGGCGCGAATCGGATGGATACCCCCATAATACCGAACATTATTGGAATAGATAATCCTGTCATAATATCAAATGATTTACTTAGCATTTTCTTAATACCTTCCATATCACCTTTTGAATGCATGTTCGAAATATGTGGAAGCATAACAGTTCCTAGAGAGGTAACCAATGCTAAAGTCACTTTGATGATACTATCTGATTGTCCAAAAAAACCAACCGAGTCGATACTATCAAATATTCCTAGCATATTTTTATTTACAACTAAATATATTTGAGTAGCTATTTGAGGTAAAAAAAGCATCAACGTTGGTTTTAGATGTCTTTTTATTCTTAGCTTTTGCTTTCGAGGAGAAAAAACTTCCCTTTTTAAGAAGGGCCATAAAGAGATATTCCCTATTAAAGCACTCCCAGTAACAATTGCGATATATATTGGAAGATCAGAAGATTCTGTAACAAAAACAAAGATACAAATAACAGAAAGGATTGATACCAGAAAGTTTCTTCCCACAGTTCTTTTAAAATTTTCCATCCCCATGAAATACCACGTAATATCAAAAGCACTAGCCAGTATTGCTATTCCTTGGATAAGATAGATAGTCATATTTACCCTTTGGAAATAGAGAAAAACAAAAAAGAATAACAAGGATAGACTGACAGTAATAAATCTTAAACTAGTGATTTCCCAGAAAATTTGACTTCTTCGAACTTTGTCTCTTTGGTTATATGCTATTTCTCTATTTCCATAGGTTGATATCCCAACACTTCCTATCATAACAAAATATTGAATGATTGACGCAGTGAAAGCATTCAAACCTATGCCAGAAGGACCTAGAACCCTGGAAATATAAGGCATAGTAATAAGTGGAATAATGATCATCAATAGCTGATAGGAGCTATTGAGTAAGTAGTTCTTAAATACTTTCAATCTGCACTTCTCTTTCTTTAACAAGTAATTAGTGAATTATTTTTGAACAACAATTTCAGCTTGTTGTATAGCATGCGACAAGAAATATCCATTTCTAATTTTCTCTGCCATTTCGACTACATTTTTTTGCATGACTTTATAATCTTCTTCTGAAATAGAAGAAAATTTCTCTGTCAATTCTTTTAAATCTCCAACGACAAAGCCGAGTTGATTATTGACGATAAAAGGCGCAATAGCAGATTCAGACCATGTAATCACAGGAAATCCTGTCGCTAAATAAAGTGATGTTTTGTGTGGATTATTATATCTTTGATAATTCCCAAGAATTCCTTTTCCACCAACAGAGGATCTACTGTCCCAAACGAGACCATAGGCTCCTTCCAACTTATCTACCAATTCATGTGGAGGGAATGACCCAAAATATTTTATCACTGGGTTCTTTATTTTACTGAATTCTTCAGGATAGTTTGGCCCATATAGATTGAAAGAGACGCTATCTAGTGAAGATAATTCCGTAAGGAATGATGTTTTCCCTTTTTCAAGATTACCAGCAATAAAAATAGAATTCCTATCTTCAACCTTAGCTTCTTCTAGATTTCCATCTAACAGGTAATCAAATATCTCGAGATTTACAATTTTTTCAGGAGAAATCCCTTGGTCAACCAAATATTTTGTCATTTCTTTATTGTGAGAAATAATGGCACTGTAATCCTCAAGTAATTCCACCTTTTCTAATTCGTTTTGTGCTGGTCTCCCAGTGAATAACGGGTAGATATCATGGATAATTGCGATAAGTTTAAAATCCTTTGATTTTTTTAGTTGATTCGCAAACTTAAATACAAGCGAGTCTCGATAGCGATTAATTTGCGGGTAGTTAATAGCAATAATACTACTTTTTTCCAAAAATAATACCGAAAAAAAGATTATAGGTATGGTAAGAAGGCTCAAGCATTTTTGTGAAAAATAGCTAATTTTTTTATTATTGAGGATTTTACCTATAATCCTATTTATTAATGTTGCTCTTGAATTAGAAGAAGTTTCTCCATCTGTTGATATCGCTGTAGAGCTTACTGAATTATTTTCTGTAAGTTCCACTACCTTTATCAAAAATTTAGGTGCTTTATTTACATAACCTTCTTGTTCAAGAATCTTTCCTACATCACTTCGAGCCTTATTAGAGCCTTGTGTACTTAATGAGCTATCAAATATATAAAAATATTTATTCATTATATCACCTAATCATTTTCCTTATATAATTTTCCAATTTCCTCTTTGATTTGAGAAGAAGAAGTCTTCCCTCTTGGGAAGTACATTATCTTTAAGTCAGGAAAGTTCTCTTTTAAAGAGTCAAATTTCCCTCTCCAATCATCTCCCATTGCGAAAATATCTACTTCAAACATGTCAATATACAATTCCTTATCATCCCATGATTGTTCCGGAACAACTAAATCAACATAGCGTAAAGATTCCAATACGTATTTTCTAGTATCGTAACTTTGATAGGCCTTCTTTTGTTTCTCATTCCAATTAAACTCATCCGTAGAAAGCATAACGATTAGACGATCACCAAGATTACGGGCATTCCTGAGCATATTAATGTGGCTTTCATGCAATATATCAAAGGTCCCTGCAACAAGAACAATCTTTTCTCTTTCTTTCATTATCACTCACAAATTCCTTTCACTATTAAGATTTACTTCCAAAACCATTGGTAATAACTATGATCCACTCTTTTATCTTCTGGAGGTAATACCATATAATCTCCGTACTGCTGTTTCAAATAAGAGTCGTGATCTACTATTTTTCTAACGGTAATATCTTCAAATGAAACATCTTCATATTCTGAAAACACAGAGACTGGGAAGAAAGCCTGCTGATAATGTGAATCAGGAAAGCCTACAACTCCGGTTTCTTTTTTATTATATTTTTGCATCAATGAATCTGCTGCATACGCTATTTGATTGTTTTTCCCCTTGTTTTTCAAGTGTGCAGGAAAATAAACAATTGTTTTTCCAAAGAAATAAATTTTCTTTGTCGAACATGCATAATCAATTCCACGAGGGTTGGAAGTGCGTAACCTTATCTGATTTTTTCTTACCTGTGATTTAAATTGTTTTCTTTCTTGTTCATCGCTTGGGAGGTTATCAATTGGGAATATATCCAAAAACACGCCCATCTCAGGCTGAAGATAAGCTACATCACTTCGGTAAGTAGTTCTATTATCATATAACTTAGCAAACTGTGTATAGATTTCTCCAGTTTTATAATGAATTAATGACAGATTTTCAGGGAGTTCTTCAATAAATAGAGAAATTAACCTTTCGTAATTTGGTCGTGTCATTTCAACATCAATATCGTCATCCCATGGGATATAACCTCCATGTCTGATCGCTCCTAAAAGAGTGCCTCCTGCTAATGTGTATTCAATATTGTTTTGTCTACAAACTTTATCAATATACACAAGCTGTTCCATTTGTAATGTTCTTAATTCTTCTGTAGTAACACTTTTCATTGATTATCTCCTAATTTACCCAACATAATGAAGATATAATAGCCTTGACTGAATGAAACATTTGTTTCCTTATGCCCATTGCTTTTATACTAATTATTTGTATCTTGCGATTTTATATAAAAACGCATCAAAAAATTTGCAACCCAACTTGGCCAAAATTTCTCAAACATTTCTTTATCTTCTTTGGTTCGAGTGTTATCCGAAATAGTATTCGTAGTTTCACTCTCTTCATGAATCCGATGATACATGAGTGTCTCAGAAACATAATGAAATCGTCCATCCAAATTAGCGATACGATACCATGCTTCCCAATCAAGATTGGTCCTCATTCCCTCATCAAATTGGAAACCTGGAAGCAACTCCATATTATAACTAACTGCAGGACAACAAATGATATTCCCTAATGACAAAGAAAACAGTCGTGCTCTTTTCGATTTTGGAAATGATCCTATGATTTTAAGTAAAGTACTTTTGATTTTTAGATTTCTACCATGGGGAAGAACTTCATTATTTTTCCACTCTTGATAATTTGAAAACGAAATCAACGTGTCTTTATGATTGATGAAACCATCCATTATTTTTTGTGAATAGTCTGGAAGATAAATATCATCTTGATGTGCAATCGTAGCATATTTTGTCCGAACACATGACAGCGATTTATTCCAATCATGTCCTATACCTGGTTCTTCATCAGATGTAAAAATCTCAACATCGTATTTTTTACAAATTGCGTCAATATAATCATTTAGAGTAGAAGTATAAAGAACCACTTCTGACTTATAGTTTTGCTTTATGAGTGATTGGATGCACTCTTCTAAAAAAGCAGATTCTTTATAAGCACATACAACAAAAGTATGACCATCTAATAACATATTCCTACTCCTATTTTCCAAACTCATAGTCAAGATATTTTTTCATTCCTTGTTTTAAGTCGTATTTTGACTGATAGCCAATCGACTTGATTTTTTCTATATCGCTAACAGAGATTTTGATATCTCCTTCGCGCGGATTTTCATATTTAATAGGGAAGTCTTTTCCAGTAAGTTCTTTAGACATTTCAACCAAATCATTCAAGGTCGTTTTATTGCCTGTTCCGACATTGAATGCCTGTCCTAAAGATTGCTCTGAAGTAGCTACTAATAGCAATGCCTGCACAACATCTTCTACAAAAACAAAATCCCGAGATTGCTGACCGTCGCCAAAAATCTTTAGTTCAGTGTTATTCTTCAATCTATCTACTAAAATAGAGATAAAGCCCGAATAAGGTGAATTTGGATTTTGTTTTGGTCCATATACATTGAAAAATCTTGTTGCACTGGTTGGAATATCATACAAATCATGATAAATCATCGCCATTTTCTCAGAGGCAAACTTGTCAATCGCATAAGGGGAGAGCGGACGAATTACACTTTCCTCTTTTTTAGGCAAGGTTGGCTCATCGCCATAAACAGCTGCACTTGAGGCAAAAACCAAACGTTTCAATGAAGTAGGATTTTTTCTCAAGAATTCAAGAATAAGCATGGTACTGTCAAAGTTGACCTGATGTGTTTCATAAGGTCGCTCTACAGAATCAGCGACAGAAGCAACTGCTGCTAGGTGGAAAATATAGTCAAAATCATTGTCAGAAAATAGACCTTCTAATAAGGAACTATCCGTAACAGAGCCGTGGATGGTTGTAAGATTAGCTGATTGGTCTAAATTTCCAAAATCTCCCATTGATAAATCATCCAGAACAACTATTTGGTTGCCTGCTAAGAGTGTATTGGCTAGTGTTGACCCAATAAATCCTGCACCGCCTGTGATTAGTATTTTGCTATTTTTTATCATCAATTCTACCATCTTTCCGGACTTGCCTATAAAGTAACGTGCTTATGATACAGTATTCATAGACAAACTTCAATATTTTGCAAGCAAAGGTAAATAAAATGTAATATCTTTGCAGAAAAACAGTCTGAAAGTGAATGATACTTCATCACTTCCAAACTGTTTTTTTATTTTTTCTTTTGTTCTTCTTCTAATTCTTTTAAGGCACTTTCTTGTACAATATTTTCGATTTTTCTTTCTAAATCACTCAAAACGATGGAGTTCAGGAAAAGTTTAATCATCAGCACAAAAATAATGAGTAAAAATACCATATTGCTGATTGAATAAACACCCATAATCCTCGCAATTAGTGCTAAATAATCTGGAAAAATACTTGTCAGCAACAAGAACAAGGAAAAAAGAACCCAAAAAAGAGAATGGTTGATCTCAATTTGTCCTTTGCGCACTCTTCTTGCTACATAATAAGTAGTAAAAAACGAACCCAATACTAAAATAATTCTCAAAGTTGTTGTCATTTGTCATCACTTCCTAAATGGTTGAAGAATAAGAATGGAAATTGCTACGCGTGTCATGTAATGAATACTTCGTCTAAGATTGAGATAGCTTTCGCCAGCCATTCTATCTTGCATTTGCACTTGTACTTCTTGAACTTCAAATCCTTTTTTTATAAAATAGCTAACCGTTTCCGGCTCGGGTGTCATATTTGGGTTTGTCGTGAAAAATTCAATAGCTTTTCTGTCAAATAAACGCATTCCGCTTGTAGGGTCATTGATTGTTTTTCCTGTGGTAATTTTAATAGCAAAGGAAATCATTGTGTTCCCAGCCATCCTTAAGGAATTTGGACGCTTTTCTGTCACAAATCGACTGCCGACAACCACGTTGGCACCATTTTGTGCAGCTTGAACCATTGCTGGGATATAGTCTGGAAGATGTTGACCATCTGCATCGAATTGAATAGCATAATCATACTCATTTCGAGCTGCATACTTCATCCCTGCCATAAATCCACCTGTTAGACCTAGGTTGGTGCGTAAATCAATCAAATCTACACCTAAACCACGTACAATCTGCTCGGTTTTATCTTTTGAGCCATCGTTCACTACGATATAGTCTAATTGAAAAGGCAGCTGCGTTGTTTGTGCAAAATTCTCTACACTGGCTAATGTATTTTCAATACTTTCTTCTTCGTTATAAGCTGGAATAATAAGCAATACTTTTTTCATTTTCTTACTTCACAATTTCCTTTCAAGTATTCTTCATTCTTTTGATAAGAACACTATTGCAATAATACAGTATAAACGTTTTCTTTTCAACGTTTTGTACAATGGTGTAAACATATTTTAATATTAATTTTTGGTGTTTTTATAGGCGATAACCAGTGAAACAAGATACAAAACCAAAGTTAAAACACTTATTATGATACCAGTCTGAAGTCCTGTTGGTATATATACCATCTCTACTTTCGCATTCTCCTTGGCTAACGGAATAAGCATCATCCCATCCGCATCTTTTAAGGATGTAACTTTCTCGCCGTTCACCCGGGTAGTCCACACTTTAGAAAAAGGCAAAGTTACCTTTAAGTAAGGAGTATTTATATTCTCAATCATGAACTGAAAACGGTTTTTACCAAGTTGTTTGATTTGGATATTTTGTTCATGAATATCCTCAAACGCACTTTGTAGGAGTTCCTTGTTTTCTTTGTATAAAATTGCTGAACCAGTAAACGGTCTTTGCGATTGCCTTACTACCATGACTTCATTTTTTCCTTGATTTGCACCAAGATTAACAATGCTGTTTTCATTTAATATAGCATATTCACTCCAGAATTCGCCGTTTTGATAGATATTTAGTGGATATCTTTGCCTGCTTAGCCATAGATAGACATGGTCTGTCGCACTTCCTTGATAGGTAAGGGTGAAATCGTCTTTGTCCTCCAGTTTTTGCACAGGGACATTTGTCAGTAGTTCCTCTTCTTTTCCAGTCATGGCACTAAATATAAGATTTTGCCTTTGGAAAATGTTGGCATCTGTGAATGCTTTCTTATCTATTCTTCCTGCAACACCAAAGGCAAGAGGTGCCGCCAGTTCATTTGAAAACAGGGAGATGTCACCTAAGCTATCGACAAACGTATAACCATAAACCTCTGGTGAATTTGTCACGCTGGCTCGCGTATTTTCTGCTACATACCGTATCCCTAAAAAACTATCCATGAAAATAGTCGAGCCTGAGTTATAGTTGGTCCACCTTCCGCCATATCGATAGCCTAATCGCTCCATTTGCTCCAATCTCGCCAAATCTTCGCTAGAGCTGTAGTGCGCCACTCCTGGTAGTGAATAAAACATAGGCGAGGTATGCAGACCCTTAGGCGGGGTTGAATCCGCTACTCGGAAAAAATCCGTATCTTCTTTTGCTTGTAAGCGAAACAGTTCTCTATGGTTTAATAAATCAGTGAAACTTTCCATTGGAATGGTGAATTCTTTTAAGTTTTCCAGCGTTTGATTGGTAGCTGCTCCAACTTCAAACAAGGTAAAAATCAACAAAAATAACTGCGTGGCTTTTAGGTATTTTTTCTTTATCCTAGCAAGGCTTATCAACATGAGGAAGACTACCCCAAGCTTAAGTGCTGTAGAAACCAGCCAGTCCTCTGATTGGTTGGCGCTTGAATAAGCGAAACTCAAGAGTAAACTGATTAACATAAGGATAAATATGACGCTTTTGATTTTGTATATTTCCGTATTTTTATATGTTGCAATCGTTTTGAAAGCCAAAACAATAATGAAAAATACCGTCACAAAAACAAAGCGTTGAGGAAAACCAATAGTTCCTGAAAACCCATGCCATACTTCATAAATCGGCTGAAAATAACTAGAAAGCAAGAGTACGGAAAACAAAACACCCGAAGTAACTTTTGTCCTTAATGCTATTTGCTTATTAATAATGAAGAAAAACATCAAGATAAGCGAAATAGCTCCTGCATATAAATGCGGAATCATTGAGCGCCAATTGGTGAATGAATCAATAAAAAAACCTTGGAAAAGATTGACAAAAGGAAACGACTGGTTAGTCGTAAAATCACTCAGCATTCCCAATCTGCTTTCAAGCAATGAAAAGAAAGTCGGCAGTAATAGAAAAGCCGCCAGTAAAGCTGCTAATACGCCTGATTTTACAAACAAGAATAGTTTATGAAAAAATTCCTTCCAATTAAACGGCTGAATAAGCGAATATTCGCCCACATAAAAATAAAAGAAATATAATACACCAAATAAAATTGCCATATAGGCAATATAGTAATTGACCACAAGCATATAGAAAACGACAAGGCTAAACCATCGCCATTTTCCAGTGTTTATCAATCTTTCTAAAAGCAGAACAAATATCGGGAAGATAAGGTAAATATCTATCCAGAAAGTGTTTCCAATGAATGACACTGCATAAGTGCTTAAGGCATAAAGAATACTAAAAAGAATTCGGGAAATCTTTATTTCCTCACTTCTATCTTTATGATAGAGATAGATATTCATAAAAAAGGAAGAAAACGCTGCTTTTATCAGGCTCATCAAGACAATGGTCAATGGCAGCATACTTGTGGGAAAGAGCAAAAACAAAAGATTAAAAGGGCTCATCAAATAATAGGCACTCAAGCCTACCATATTGCCACCCAAAGTCATGGATGGTGAATAGAGGAAAGCTGAGATATCGCCAAAATTATCTTTAAAATATGTAAAATATTGAATATATTGAAAGTGCATATCTTCTATAAAGAAAGGTCTTGTACCAAATGGATAAAAACCATTCTGAGATAAGGCAATACTCAAAATAATCATCGGAAGGATGAATATGATTATTTTTTCTAATGTTCTATTTAACTTCACTCAATCTTTCCTCCTTGCTTTTGATATTTTATCATGTTCTAGCAAGAAATTGGGTTTTTTATCTAAAAAAAATGAGCGATTACTCAAAAGTAGTCGCTCGATTTCTATTTTATTCAGCTACAGCTTTCAACATCAACTGCAAAGCATCTTGCCAAGTCGGAATTACAAACCCAGTAGCCTTCGCCTTTTCCAAGCTCATCACCGAATACTGCGGACGTTTAGCTTTTTGCGGAAATTCAGCAGATGTTACTGGCGCTACTTCCACATCGGTATCTTTCAAGATTTCCTTAGCAAAGTCATACCAAGTACAAGCATTGTCGTTAGACAAGTGGTAAGTACCGTATTCTGCATTTGTAGTAAGCAAGTGAACCATGAACTCAGCCAAAGTGCGTGTCCAAGTTGGTCTGCCGTATTGGTCGTTTACCACGGTTAGTCTTGGGTGAGTTTTTGCTAGGTTTTGCATCGTGAATACGAAGTTGTGTCCGTATTTACCAAATACCCAGCTGGTGCGGATGATGTAGTAGTCGTTCAAGCCGTTTCTTACAGCCTCTTCGCCCATAAGTTTTGTACGACCATATTCGCTTTGTGGATTTGTCACGTCTTCTGGTGCGTATTCGCCGTCTTTTCTTGTGCCGTCAAATACGTAGTCTGTTGAAATGTAGAATACTTTTGCACCAATCTCTTTTGCTGCTGCGACGATGTTTTGCGTACCCTCAACGTTAATCTTGTAGTCCAGTTCCTTGCCTTCGTCTTCAGCTTTGTCAACAGCGGTGTAGGCTGCCATGTGGAAAACAACGGTTGGTTTTACTTCTGCAAATTTCGCATTGACTGACTCGGGATTAGTAATATCCATATCCGCAACGTCTGTTCCTACATAGTCAATGCCTTTTTCATCTAGTAAATGACGAATTTCTGTTCCAAGTTGTCCGTTTGCACCTGTTAATAAAATCATTTTATTTGTCCTTTCAAGATAAGTTCTCTTTTTTCTCAAACTTCTTGAACTATTTTAGCATGGAATGGGTAATCATTCAAACTTGAAAAATACTAACTTCGATAAATCACTTGATTTTTATAGTAACGTTTGTTTTTTATGTGATGTGAGTATAATGAAAGTATCAAAAACAGTTCAAAATAACTAAAAAAGGAAGGTGTTTTAAATGAAGAAAATTTCTATCAGTTCTTTGGCAATTATGCTCTTGTTTAGTGCCATGTTGTTCCTCGTACCGCATAAAGCCAACGCTACTCTAGCAACTCCTGATGACTTTGGTGGGTTCAATATCATTTTTAGACTTTACAACCCAAACAGTGGTGAACATTTTTATACGGGCGTAGAGGACGAAGGACAAAACTTAGAGGACGCTGGTTGGACGGTCGAAGGATTTGGTTGGATCGCTCCTGTTACTGGCGTTCCAGTCTTCCGCTTATACAACCCCAACGCAGGAGACCACCACTACACAGTTGATACAAATGAGCGTGATTTCTTAAAAACAAAAGGTTGGAATTATGAAGGGATTGCCTTTTATTCAGACGGAGATATCCCTGTCTATCGTGCCTATAACCCAAATGCTACGGGTGCTGGCGCACACAACTATACCACCGACAAGAACGAGCAGGCCAATTTAGTTTCTAAGGGTTGGAAAGACGAGGGCATTTCTTTCTATGGTCTGATGGCTGGAATGAGTATTCAAGAAATGCAAGCAAAATATCCTGATGCATGGAACGATTAAAATTTCTCAAAAACAGCCACATCCAAGTAATCAGGGATGTGGCTGTTTTTATATGGTTAGATTATTGCCCTTGCTTAGCATAAAAAGCCTCAACAGCCTCTTTCTCCGCTTTCCACCAGTTTTCATTTTCAGTGTACCATTTGATAGTTTCAGCTAATCCTGAACGGAAATCTGTAAACTCAGGTGTCCATCCTAACTCTTCGCGAAGTTTGCGTGAATCAATGGCATAACGCAAATCATGTCCTGCACGATCGTTTACGTGGTCGTAAGCATCTTTTTCTTTGCCCATCAATTCCAAAATCAACTCAACAACAGTCTTATTGTCTTCTTCGCCGTCTGCACCAATCAGGTAAGTTTCGCCGATTTTTCCTTTTTCAAGGATAGTCCAAACTGCGGATGAATGGTCGTTGGTGTGAATCCAGTCGCGGACGTTTTTTCCAGCGCCATAAAGTTTTGGACGAATGCCTGAGAGTACGTTGGTAATTTGGCGCGGGATGAATTTTTCGATATGCTGATATGGTCCGTAGTTGTTTGAGCAGTTAGAAATCGTTGCCTGCAAACCAAATGAGCGAACCCATGCGCGAACGAGCAAGTCAGAGCCAGCTTTTGTTGATGAGTATGGGCTTGATGGGTTGTAAGGCGTTTCTGCTGTAAATTTTTCGCCTTCTCCATCGCCATGCCCTGGCAAATCTTCACGCAATGGAAGGTCGCCGTAAACTTCATCAGTCGATACATGGTGGAAACGTACATTGTGCTTGCGTGCTGCTTCTAGCAATGTGAACGTACCAATCAAGTTTGTATGCACAAAGGGTGTTGGGTCGTTGAGTGAGTTATCGTTGTGGCTTTCTGCTGCGTAGTGAACGATTGCGTCTGTGTCTTTTGCCAATTCGTCAACCAATTGAGCATCAGCAATATCGCCAACAACTAGTTTTACGCGGTCTGCTGGAAGTCCTGCAAGGTTCTCCTTGTTTCCGGCATAAGTTAGTTTGTCCAATACAGTCACATGGACTTCTGGGTGGTTATTTACAACATAATGAACAAAGTTTGAGCCGATAAATCCAGCTCCGCCTGTTACGATGATTTTTTTAAATTCAGTCATTTTATTCTCCTTGAAGTAGCTCTTTAGTCAAAGGTTTTACATCTTTCAATAATGGGTGATTTTCATCTGCCTCACTGACTTCGGCATTTTCAACATCCTGCCATTTGATACCAAGCGTTGGGTCGGCATAGTTGACGAAAGCGTATTTGGGTTTCAGCTCTAATGCCCAGTAGTCATTTACTAGGTAAGAGTACGAAACGAAGTCGCTTAGGACTTGAAAACCATTTGCCACACCACGAGGAACGAAGATGCCCTTGCTAGCGTCGATTTCTGTCTGATAGACATTGCCAAAGCTTTCGCCTTCGCGCAAATCTACCCACGAGCCGAGTACCTTTCCGCCATCTGCAACTGAGATGTATTTATCCCATGGTTCTGCATGAAGTCCGCGCAAGACATTTTTTCTTGAGAAAGAAACGTTGTTTTGCAGCTTGCCTTCTTTAAAGAAGCTTTCAGGAAAGCCTAGTGGGACCATTTTTTCCTTTTGGAAGTTTTCCTTAAACCAGCCACGATTGTCACCATGCACTGGAATATCAAACTCCAACATTCCCGGAATTGCCTCGATTTTTCTTGCAGCTAACTGTTTTCCAAAGAAGTTTTCGCTCATTTTATGCTCCTACAATTCGTAATAGATATTGTCCGTATTCATTTTTCTTGAGGGGTTGTGCCAACTCAATGACTTGCTCGCGTGTGATGTAACCCATGCGCCATGCGATTTCTTCCAAGTTTGATACTTGCAAGTTTTGCATACGTTGAACGGTTTCGATGAATTGTGCTGCTTCTAGCAGGCTTTCATGTGTACCTGTATCTAACCAAGCAAACCCGCGACCCATGATTTCTACGTCTAATGTGTTACGTTCTAAATAAACCTTGTTTACATCCGTAATTTCTAGCTCGCCACGAGGAGATGGAGCGATATTTTTGGCTATTTCTACTACGTCATTGTCATAGAAATAAAGTCCTGTAACCGCAAAGTCTGATTTCGGATTTTCTGGTTTTTCTTCAATAGAAAGAGCGTGCATATTTTCGTCAAACTCAACTACACCAAAGCGTTCTGGGTCTTTTACTTGATAACCGAAAACAGTTGCGCCTTTGGGCTTTGCAGCTGCACGTTGTAACATGGTTGACATACCCGGTCCGTAGTAAATGTTGTCGCCAAGAATTAAGGCAACTGAATCATCGCCAATAAACTCTTCGCCAATAATAAAGGCTTGTGCCAAGCCATCTGGAGATGGCTGAACCTTGTAGCTTAGGCTTAGTCCTAGTTCGCTACCGTCACCCAACAACTCTTCAAAACGTGGAAGGTCTTGCGGTGTTGAGATAATCAAGATTTCCTTAATTCCCGCCAACATCAGAGTTGATAGGGGATAATAAATCATCGGCTTGTCATAAACCGGCATTAATTGCTTACTTGTTGCTCTAGTTACTGGATAAAGGCGTGTGCCGCTGCCGCCTGCTAGGATAATTCCTTTCATTTTAAAACGCTCCTTTTAGTTTTCTATATAAACTGTCCTTATCATTATAGTAGAGTTGCGTAATAAGAACAACTTTTGTAACATTAAACCCAATTAAATAAAAATTGGATTTTAAACCAAGTGTTTTTAAGAAAAGTCTGCTTTCTCACATAAGGATGGAAAAGATAGACTATCCTTTTAGATAAATGTTGTTTAGCCTCGATATATCGTTGATTTTCAGCAAAGTCTTTTTGTGTAAGTTCCTCTCCACAAACTCTTTGAAATTCCGTCAATTCGCGGAAATAATGCCCTTTCCGTCCATCATCAATAGACTGCATTATCCTTCCTATAAAAGTGCTTGATAAACCTATTGCATTATTTTCGTGCTGACGATATAAAATTCTAGATTCATCGTCAAAAAACACCTCTCCAAAGAAAATCCCTAGTTTATAAAACCATGAATCATGCATCCGAATAACCTTGTAATCCGGGACTTTTTCCACAACTAGCTTGTGTAATTCCTTATTCATCACGCTAGTACAGCCAATAACTATATTTTGTATCATTGCACCTTTTTTTTCTGGAATCCCAAAATGTGATAGCTTTATTGGGTTCAACTCCGAATCTACCAACTGTGCCCGTGAACAATAAAGCTGCGGTATCTCCGGCTTTTGCAAAAAACTAGCCGCCCGAGAAAGCTTATCCTCAAGCCAAACATCATCCTGATCGCAATAAGCATAATAATCAAAATCATCGCCAGCTTTTAAACTCAACTCATAAAACGAAGCAATCACTCCGATATTTTCGCCTTTAAGCAACTGAATATTACTATGCTCCTGCATCATTTCCTCAATAATCGCTACCGAATTGTCTTTTGAGCCGTCATCTCGGATAAAAAGCTGAACATCCACATCTTTTTGTGCCAAAACTGAATCAATTTGCTCCTTGAGGAACTTTTCGCCGTTATAAACCGACATCAATACTTGAAATTTCATTGGTTTACCTCTATTCATCATCCCTTGTATTCTACATAGAAAGTAGGAGAATTACAAGAAATCACAGCTTTCTTAATGAGAATGTAAAAAAGAGCGGGATTTCCGCTCTTTTATATCAGTCTCTATCTGTATTGCCGATACCAAAAATTGCGATACAGCCACTGCCTGTATGCGTGACAATCGTTGGACCTAGTGGATTAAGAGCTACTTCTTTAACCGGTGCTTTCTCCATTATCATCTCTTTCACTTTCAACGCATCGCTGTCATCGCCAGAATAGTTGATAAAAATCGTCTGTTCTTCTGGTTTATCCAAATCACTGGTCAATTTTTCAACCAACTCTTTAAGAGCTTTTTTGCGACCGCGGATTTTTTCGATTGGGCGTAATCGACCTTCTTTATCTACATCCATGATTGGCTTGATATTAACCAAACCGCCGATTGTTGCGGCTGTTTTGCTGATACGTCCGCCTTTTGCTAGGTGGTTGAGGTCATCTACTGTGAAATAGGCGTGAATTTTTGGGATTAACCCGATAATTGCTGTTTGAATTTCGTCAATGGATTTGCCGTCGTCGCGCATTTTCCTCGCATAATCTACTAGCAAACCTTGCCCGTTGGCTGCCTGTAAGGTATCAACCAAACGAATATCTGCCTGCGGATAATCTTCTAAAACAAGCTCTCGAGCTTGTGTTGCTGATTGGAAAGTTCCTGAAAGCCCTGATGAGAAACCTAAGTACAAAACGCTGGTATTTTCCTGAGCAAATTTCGTGAAAAACTCTGTAAATTGCCCCATGTTAATCTGCGAAGTTGTTGCTGGAACATCCTTATTGAGCTGCTCTAAAAACCAATCTGGTTCAATAGAGCCGGGCGTTGCGGTCTGATACTCCTTGCCGTCAACGGTTACTGTAAATCCTAGATAAGCGATTTTATGCTCATCCAAATAAGAAAAGCTCAGATCACTTGCTGTATCGGTTGCTAATTGAAAAGTCATGAATAAATACCTCCTAATTTCAGGTTGAATAAGTCCTTATGGCATTCTAACATACAATAAAAATTTTTTATCCCTTTTTACTATTTTTTTGCAGAAAAAAGCGTTTTTATTTGGTAAAATAGGAAAGACTTTTAAATTTTGTGAGGTGGAAAATGGAAGATGTGCTTAGACCCTTTCTTCTGGTTATTCTAGCGACGGTTTTTGCGGCTGTTTGTCTGTATTTGCTGATTGTCTGGCTTTATGAAACACGCATGAAAAAAAGACACGCTATTGCTGAAGAAATTTTCGCCAAAACAGCTGATTTGAATTTGAGAGTGGAAGTGGCGAAGAACGAGGATTTGTTTAAGAGAGAAAAAAATAACTGACCGAAAAGCAGGATTTGCTAATTGGGCAGTTATTTTTTGTATTAAGCTGAAATTGCGTGTGGAATTTCGATATATGCTTCTTCCTTGATAGCAGCCACTTCTTTTTCGACCACTTTTTCCACAGGTTCTGGGCGAACGATTTCCACGAAGTCGTAGTTTTCCACCTGAATGGTTTCCACTGGTGCGTGCATTTTGTAAAGGTCTTTGTTGCGGTTCTTGTATTTTTCAATCATTACTGCAACAAATACGAAGCTTGCAAAAGCCAAAACGTAGCCAATAGCGATAGATAAAATCGTCAATACTGCGCCCAGCAAAACATTTTCGTAAACGTTCAGCTGATGGCTGACAAATAAACCTAAAATCGAGAATACTGCGCCTAAAGCGAAAAATCCGTAAAAACGAATGTCTGATTTGGTTGCGTGTAGGTTTTGAGTTTCCTCACTTGTCAAAATGCTCATTTTTTGTTGATGGAACAAATCTTCTAGTGTGTTTTTATATGAAATTTGATTGTCTTCTGTCGAAAAGTAAAAATCTTCTTGTCTAGCTTCCAATGATAAACGCTCCTAAAATATAGACTAGCACCTTAAAAAGAGGGTGCAAATAATTTACAAGGTACATCATACCACTCTTATTTGTGAAAAGTGTTTGAAATTTAATTACTTTTTGTTACATTTGCATAACAAATTAAAATCGTATTAGAATTCCCTTTATGGTATAAATTTCAATTTTATGCTATGATACTGACAATATTTTATGAGATAGGAGTTTTCCATGATACACATTACAGCAACTGCCGACAGTGTTTTGCAGGCAAGACAACTGCTTGAGGCGGGAATTGACAGCATTTATATTGGCGAAGAGGTCTTCAGCTTGCGCCTACCGCACAATTTTTCGCGAAGTGAAATCAAGGAAATTACGGATTATGCACATTTAGCCAACAAGGAAGTTTCTATTGCGGTAAATGCCATTATGCATCCGGACAAAATGAAACTTATTCCTGAATATCTGACTTTTTTGGAAAGCATTTATGCGGATAAACTGGTCGTTGGCGACCCCGGTGTTATTCATGTTTTGACAAGAGATGAACAATTTCATCTTCCATATATATACGACGGAGCGACTTTGGTGACAAGTAGTCGTCAGATTAATTTTTGGGCACATCATGGAGCAATCGGTGCGGTTTTAGCGCGCGAAGTTCCTTTTGAAGAAATGAAAATCATGAGCGAAAATCTGGAAGTTCCTGCGGAAATTTTGGTTTATGGAGCAACAGCAATCCACCATTCTAAACGCCCGCTTTTACAAAATTATTTCAATTTTATCGTGACAGATGATAAGAAAACGCGCGAGCGTGATTTGTTCTTGTCTGAGCCTAAGAAAGAAGATACGCATTATTCAATCTATGAAGATGCACACGGCACGCATATTTTTGCGGATAATGACATTAATCTGATGATGAAACTCGACCAGTTGCATGAATACAAATTCAACCATTGGAAACTGGACGGTATTTATTGCCCTAGTGACAATTTTGTGGAGATTGCTAAATTATTTGTTCAAGCCAAAGAAGAAATTCTAGCTGGCACTTGGGATATCAGTAAAGCAAGTTTGTTTGATGAAAAACTGAGAAAACTTCATCCTGAAAAACGCGGATTAGATACAGGGTTCTTTGATTATGACCCTGAGAAAGTGAAGTAATATGACAAAACTACAAAGACCCGAAGTTCTAGCACCTGCTGGAACTCTTGAAAAACTAAAAACAGCCATCCACTACGGTGCAGACGCGGTTTATATCGGCGGAAATGCCTATGGACTACGCTCACGAGCTGGTAATTTTAGCCTAGAAGAAATGGCTGAGGGTGTTGCTTATGCCAAAGCTCACAACGCCAAAGTTTATGTGGCAGCCAATATGGTTACACATGAGGGCAATGAAATCGGTGCTGGTGAGTTTTTCCGCGAATTACGAGATGTCGGTATCTCTGCGGTTATCGTGTCCGACCCAGCTTTGATTGAGATTTGCGCACTTGAAGCGCCGGGCTTGCCTATCCATTTGTCCACCCAGCAATCTGCGACCAACTACGAAACGCTGGAATTCTGGAAAGCTCTAGGATTGGAGCGTGTGGTTTTAGGACGCGAAGTTTCTATGAAAGAAGTGGCGGAAATTCGCGCCAATACCGACATTGAGATTGAGGCCTTCATTCATGGTGCTATGTGTATTTCCTATTCCGGTCGTTGCACTTTATCCAATCACATGAGCAATCGTGATGCCAATCGTGGCGGTTGCTCGCAGTCTTGTCGCTGGAAATATGATTTGTTTGATATGCCATTTGGCACTGAACACCGTAGTCTCAAAGGACAGGTTGCCGAAGAATTCTCTATGAGTGCAGTTGATTTGAGCATGATTGAATATATTCCTGATTTGATTAAAAACGGCGTAAACTCTCTGAAAATCGAGGGGCGTATGAAGTCTATCCACTACGTTTCGACTGTTTCCAATGTCTATAAGGCAGCGGTTGACAGCTATATGGAAGACCCAGAAAATTGGGTTTGCAAGCAGGAATGGATTGACGAGCTTTGGAAAGTAGCGCAAAGAGAACTTGCAACTGGCTTTTATTACAGCACACCAAGCGAAAACGAACAGCTTTTCGGCGCTCGCAGAAAAATCCCGCAATACAAGTTTATCGCTGAAGTGGTTTCTTATGACGAAGAAAGCAAACTGGCAACCATTCGCCAGAGAAATGTCATCACTAAAGGCGACCAAATCGAGTTTTATGGACCGAATTTCCATCATTTTGAGGCGACTGTTGAGGAGCTTTGGAATGAAGAGGGCGAAGTCCTTGACCGCGCGCCAAATCCTATGGAACTCTTGAGAATGCCTGTTCCTAAGCCTGTCCAATCGGGTGATATGGTTCGTAAAAAGGCTGATGGTTTGATTAATCTTTACAAAGACGACAAGGTTACTGTCAAACGCGTATAAAATCCCAACACGGACTTAATCGTTCGTGTTTTTTGCACTTCTACCATAATCTTCTCCTAAATCTTTCGCATTCACTTTGCTTTTAAGCCTGTCAAACTGTATAATATTAAGCGTTAGAGTTACTAGATTTGAAAATAAATTATAGAGGTGAATGTAATGTCATCAGTAGTAGTAGTAGGTACACAATGGGGCGACGAGGGAAAGGGTAAGATTACTGACTTTCTGAGTGAAAACGCCGAAGTTATTGCCCGTTATCAAGGTGGCGACAACGCTGGACACACGGTAATTATCGAGGACAAAAAATACAAGCTCCACCTAATTCCATCAGGGATTTTCTATCCTGAAAAGATTTCAGTTATCGGAAATGGTGTTGTTGTCAATCCAAAATCTTTGGTTAAAGAGCTTGCTTACCTAAAAGAAGAGGGAATTTCAACTGAAAATCTGCGTATTTCTGACCGCGCGCACGTTATTTTGCCTTATCATATTCAGCTAGACCAGCTGCAAGAAGATGCTAAAGGCGACAACAAAATCGGGACAACTATCAAGGGAATTGGTCCTGCTTACATGGATAAAGCCGCTCGTGTTGGAATTCGTGTAGCTGACCTTTTGGATAAGGAAATCTTTGAAGAACGCCTTCGTATCAACCTAGAAGAAAAGAACCGTCTATTTGTCAAGATGTACGAAGCTTCTCCACTTGCTTTTGAGGACATTTTCGAAGAATACTACGAGTACGGTCAACAGCTTAAAAAATATGTGACGGATACTTCTGTTATCTTAAACGATGCTTTGGATGCTGGCAAACGTGTACTTTTCGAGGGTGCGCAAGGGGTTATGCTTGATATTGATCAAGGAACTTATCCATTTGTTACTTCTTCTAATCCTGTTGCTGGTGGGGTAACTATTGGCTCAGGCGTTGGTCCATCCAAAATCAACAAGGTTGTTGGTGTTTGTAAGGCTTATACTTCTCGTGTGGGTGATGGACCGTTTCCTACTGAGTTATTTGACGAAGTTGGTAGCACAATCCGTGAAGTTGGTAAAGAATACGGTACAACGACTGGTCGTCCACGTCGTGTGGGCTGGTTTGACAGCGTGGTTATGCGCCATTCTCGCCGTGTTTCTGGGATTACCAATCTTTCGCTGAACTCGATTGATGTCTTGTCTGGCTTAGACAAAGTGAAAATCTGCGTAGCTTATGATTTAGATGGCGAGCGTATTGATTACTACCCAGCAAGCCTTGAGCAGCTCAAACGTTGCAAACCTATCTACGAAGAACTTCCGGGCTGGTCAGAAGACATCACTGGCTGCCGTGATTTAGCGGAACTTCCTGCTAATGCTCGTGATTATGTTCACCGCATTTCTGAATTGGTTGGTGTAAGAATTTCGACCTTCTCAGTTGGACCTGCTCGTGAGCAGACCAATATTTTGGAGTCTGTTTGGGCACAAGCTTAATATCTACAATATGAGGATGGCTGTGATGTCATCCTCTTTAGCTGACGAAAATCTAAAAAGACTGAAAATAGCTGTTTGTTGAGCTATTCTCAGTCTTTTAATCTTTAATGTTTCAAATTCTAAATTTCAGCTAACTCAATATGTTCATCATACTTATACTTAGTATCAGCAACCGCCCGATGCGTGATATAAACAACTGTCTTCTCCTGCTGGCTAACCAACCGCTCTACCTGCTCGGCGTTTTCTTTGTCTAAGTTTGCAGTGATTTCGTCCAGTAACAAGACTTGTGTGTCACTCAATAAGGCACGAGCAATATTTATTCTCTGCTTTTGCCCACCTGATAAACCACTGCCTTTTTTGTCAATTTGCATATCTAAGGATAAATCGCTCAATCCTAATTGGTGTAAAACTTCCGCTACTTTTTTCCGAGAAATTTCTTTTCCGAGTGTGATATTTTCGTAAACTGTGCCGGAAAAAAGGTAGCTGTCCTGCGTGACATGGTGGATAAATGGATTGATTTCCTGCTTTTCCAAGCCCGAATAAGTCTGTGCACCAATCTTTATCTTCCCCTTGCAAACAGGCAAGGCTCCGCTCAAAATCTTGAATAAGGTCGTTTTTCCGCTGCCACTTGTTCCTGTCAGCAGGTACTTTTTCTTGTGGGCGAATTTGTAGTTAAACCTGTTGAAAATCTCTTTGTAATGCAGATTTTCTACTTGCAAATCATAGTTTTCGCCTTGATAATCAACCGAATTTCCTTGTGCTTGTGTGCTGAATTCTTCAAATTTCTCAAAAATCCCTTGCGTTGATTGCATGGCGACTTTCAAGGCAGTAAATTGTGATAGATGATAAATCACCATGCCTGAAAGTTGACCTGAGCTGAACAAGGCACCAAAAGTTACGCGACCGATTATTCCTAAGAAACCTGTCAAAATGCCAACTGCCACTTGCAAAGCCATACTCAATCCATTGATACTATTGCCGATTTTCGCATTGACTTTCGCAAATTTCACGCTCTCATCTGCCAGCTCATCACTTGCTTTGCTGGTTCTTCCCAGCAAAAAGTTCAGTCGATTTGCGAAAAATAGGGTTTCATATCCTTTGAAACTATCCTCCAATACAGAAGTAAATCGTCCGTTTTCTTGTGCCAGTTTTTCCACTGCTTGCCCCAAGCGACCGTTGAAAAGTTTCGGCACTTGCGTGACTATCACCGCTGATGACAAAGTCGCTAGTAAAATAAACACATCCAAACTGAACAAACCAATCAGCGCAAACATGGTGTAGAATACCGTCGAAAGCATGGTATAAAAGCTCTTAAAGCCTTGCTGCTCAATCAGTTTCACATCATTACTCAGCCATGATATGTAAGTCCCTGCGTCGTTTTGATGGTATTGCTCAAAGGAACTTTCCACCAAACCTCTCGCCACATCTTCACGGATAGCCAGTATCATCTTTTGCGTGACCTTTTCCTGATAAACGGTGTTCCAATAATTGAGTATTAAAAGTAAGGCAACCAAGCCTAAAGCAATCAAATTTCAACGAACAAATCCTTGCAGGTCTCTTGCGATTGCTAGGTCAAATGTTACCATCAAAATCATGGAATTCCCCACTGAAATCACTGAAACTATTAAGGTCAGCAGGAAAATAAATAAGTTTTCTTTCTTGTATTTCCATAAATATTTTTTCATCTAAACATCCTCCATAGTCCATCTCTTTTGTCTCGAAAATTAAAAAATAAGCCAAACCTTTCGTTTCTTCCCCAATAAATGCTTAATAGAGAAAACTGCTCAAAGTTCAAAATCCGCAATCGTCCTTTATCTAATTTCCACAAAAACTTCATAAAAACCTCCTTGTGCTTTTCTACCTTTATCATAAGGCATGAAAAGCGCAAGGAGGCTTTTGTGTCGTATTTGTCTCTGTTTTTGTTAAGCGTTTCATATATGACACAACTACATTGTTTCCAACATTTCCTCAAACCCATTTGCGAAATAGTCTAAATCTAACAAATCAGCTACTTCAATATACTTGCGGCATTTTTCCAGATTTTCAGGTGATTTATCCCTGTGGTAATCAATCAATGACTGGAGAAACTTCACGCATAAGCGGTGGGAGCCGTGCCAACGATTTGGACCAAAATCCTCAAATTCCTTAATAAAATACTCCGCTAAGGTATATTCCTTGTGGCGAATACAATTGTCCAAAATATTCAGCAAGGTAGCAATATACAAGGTAGATTTGTACTCGTATTTTTTGAAATGGTCTTTTTTCTTAATCATCATCCGCGCATAAGTAATCAGCACATCAAAGTCCAAAGCAATAGCTGCCATATTAAAGAGCTCAAACTCAGCATCGCCCCATTCTTCTACAGTAAATAGTTTGTTTGATATTTCTTCTTCGTATTCCTTAGGCAGTGGGACTTTCTTAGCTGCACAGAGAAAGGCAAATATCGTAACTCGAACCTGAAGTGAGACATTTTCTTCCTCAGCACTGGCAAACAATGCTTCTAGCTCCACTAGATTATATTCAGTTTTGTCATCAACTAAGGGCTGTAATTTCCCCATCATGATATGATCCTTACTGAGCTCTCCCTGCCTTAAAACTTGCAGAAATTCATTCAAGCCTACCTCTAACCTCTGCAAAAGCAAAATAAACTTATCCGCAGAAATACGCGACTGTCCACGCTCAACCTTTGACAAAAAAGACCGGGTCATGTCATTTTGACAAAGATATTCCAGCGAATAACCCTTATTCTCCCGCAAAAATCGCAGGGTTTTACCCATTTGCTCATCTGAATACATCAGCTACTCCTTCACGCCCATTGTGCTTTCCGCTAGCAAATCCGGACGGTGTTTGACGCATTCGTAAATGGAATTATCAATCCCCTTGTTAATCCCCGGAGCCTCAGCAGGTGGAAAAAGTTCGCCAGTTTCTACATCTTCGTCATATAAATGCGTCGCCATAAAGCGAATGCCATTGATTTCAACTAATTCACGCTTGCTGATACGGCGGGTTTTTCTTGTGTCTTCTTGCTTTTTCTTCTTAAAAAACATAGTTTCCCCTCTTTTCACAATCTCACTACCTATTTTCCCATATCTGAGCGTGAATTGAAAGATGTTGAATGGAATTACTATTTTATTTGAACTTATTTCTATGTTGTGCTACAATTCAAATACGATTTTGTGCTACAAAACAAATACAGGAGGATTTAGGGATGACTACAAAAAACACATCTATTCGCTTTGACGAAAGCTTGCATGAACGATTGGTGGACTATTCAACGATAACACATCGCTCAGTTTCAAGTGTGGTTGAGGAGGCAGTAGCTACTTATTTGGCGGAAAAGCATATTTCCAATGAAGAAGTTGACCAAATGCATCAATTCATGGATAGATTTCAACCGTTGATGGATAAACTAAAGGATAGATAATATGATAAAATATCTGAGCAAAGCGCAACTAATCGCCATCAATGAATATGCTGTGAAAATGGTTGGTGGAAAAACTTACGGTGTTTTATCCGAAGTTAGCCTAGAAATGATTATTGAACAACCTCAACAAATCGTTTTCGGACAAGAACTTTACCCTAGCATTTGGCTAAAAGCGGCATTTATCCTACAAAAAATCGCTAAAAAGCACGCTTTTAAAGACGGTAACAAACGAACCGCCATTCAAGCATCACTTTTTTTCTTAAATATAAATGGCTATGAGATTATCAACGACGACCTCATCAACAACTCAGAAGAATTCGTGGTTACCGTAACCAACTCCCCAGACAGCGAAGAAGTCATGCTGGAAATCGCTAAGTGGCTAGAAATGGTTCACAAAAAAATCTAAGTTTTCAGTTTCATTTAAACTTTCAGATTTATACTATCTTCCATGCAAGAGATAACTTCTTTTCATAAAAACTCCTTTAGATAAAAAAGCGGTTGGAAACCTATTCCGACCGCTTTTTCATATTGTAGAGCTTATTCCTTTTTGCTATACTGGTGTGCAAAAGGATGTGTTTGTTTTGACTATTTTTATCATCGCCAGTTTTCTCTTTTACAGCTTGAATATCACTGGATTTAAAATCGGCAAGTTTCATCTGGCGACTTCATGTCTGAAAGATGAACCCATTGACCTTGTTTTTTATATTCCTTATGCAATCGGTGTGGTTCTTTTTCTGATAAAGCCCGACATTGCTGCGTGGATATTGCTTTTTCTCTTTGTTTTTATTCAGATTATTTTCTACACCAGCACTTACAAATACTGGCTAAAGCCTAATTTAGACAAAATCCGTAGCTATAATGCATATTTTGCAGAAACTCACCACATTATCAAAGCTCAGGAAAATCGACTGGTGCCTGATACCTTTCATCTATCTATCTTTTTAATGTTTTGGGTAAATTTGTTTCTGATTATTTTTTATTTGATTAGTTAAAGGAAAAAGAGCGAACAATTTTAGGAAGTTCACTCTTTTTATTATTGAAGATTATTCTTCAATCTCAACATCCATTTCAAAGGCAGACACATCCGTCATCGCTTTAAACCAATGTGCCGACTTCTTCAAGGTCTTAACCTGCGTATGAATATTGTTAGAAATCAAGCCATAACGATTGCGGTAGGCATTCATCCAACTCCAGCAATCTAGCGGTGTCCACAAGTGATAACCCAGACAGTTGCTGCCCTCATCCATTGCCTTGTGCAGCCAGTATAGATGCTCCTTGATAAACTGAATACGGTAATCATCCTCAATCACGCCGTCCGCATTCATGTAACGCTCTTCATTTGACACACCCATCCCATTTTCCGAAATAAACCAATCAATGTTGCCATAGTTATTTTGCACGTCTTTTGCAATCTCATAAACAGCTTTTGGATAAATCTCCCAGCCCTTATCCACATTCATGCGGACACTTGGTTTTTCATATTCACGCCAGAACTTGTCAGGTAGGAAGTCAACCGCCAAAGAATTAGACGAATATTTTGGACGCTGCACACGGTTTGGATGGTAGAAATTAATCCCCAAAAGGTCAACGGTATTTTCACGAATAATCGCCAATTCTTCTTCCGTCGATTGCCATAAAGCTTTTTCCTTAGACAAAATCTCAACCAACTCAGCAGGAAATTCGCCTTTGACAGATGCGTCCATATACAAACGGTTCAACCACAAGTCCGCAATATGAGCTGCACGCAAATCTTCAGGCTCATCAGTAGCAGGATATGGAGGTGTCAGATTGAGAATAATCCCGATACGCCCATCTAAATTCAGTGCCTTATATTTTGCAATCGCCTTACTTGATGCCAACTGCAAGTTGTATGCCACCTGAACTGCAGCCAATCCATCTACTTTTCTAGGATAGTGGAACTGCAAGAAATAGCCACCTTCAACAACAACCAAAGGCTCATTGTGGGTAAACCAAAACTTCACGCGGTCACCAAAAAGTTTAAACGCTTGCTCAGCAAAACCAGCATAAAGGTCAACCACCTTTTTACTTTCCCAACCGCCATACTTGTCATACAACTCAACTGGCAAGTCAAAATGATGCAAGTTCATCATAGGTGTAATCCCTTGTGCCAAAAACTCATCAATCACTTCATTATAAAAACGCACCGCATCCGCATTTACTGTATTTGTCTCCAAATCATCAATCAAACGCGACCACTGAATAGAAGTACGCACCGTTTTCAGACCCGCTTGTTTCATCAAAGCAATGTCATTTTTAAAGTCATTATAAAAGTTACTAGCAGTATCCGGCCCTTGCCACTTGTAGAAAGCCTCAGGCTCTACTTCATAAAAATGGTCAAACATATTGGCGTGCTTTTTGTTAAAACGCCCCTCTGATTGCGTACCACTCGTAGCAGCACCCCACCAAAAATCCTTTGGAAATTGTAGTAACATGAATAAATTACCTCACTTTATTTTTATTTATTATTTTATATAGAAGAAACCTCTCAGGTTGATCCTATTTCTTACCTTTATCCAACTTCTGATGAATATGCATCGCCAATATCTCATTAAAAATATGAAAAGCAAAGCGATTATCCAATTGTTGCACCTGATTTTCCGAAAAATCAGTCAGCACAATCGGCAAAACAATCAGCTCATCACATTTCCTCTTAAGCTTGGGCGAGCCATTCATAGTAATAATCACCACTTTCGTACCAGCCTCCTTGCAATGCACAAGAAACTTGTCATACTGCTCAGGAGTAACAGACACACTATAAATGATAACCAAATCATCCTTAACCAAATCCTGCGTCAGATAAAATATCTTCGTCTGAGACGTAACTGCCTCAAAATATCTGTGCTGATAATAAAGCAGATAAACCAACTGCTCTGCGTACAAGCCTGAAGAACCAATCCCAAGCATCTTAGTCGTTCTAGCATTGTTCATCAGCTCAATCACTCGGTCAATCTGCTCATCCGAAATACTTCTAGCAATTGTGTCCAAACGCTCATGATAGCTGTTGACAATAGTGGCCGATAAGGACAAATCCTCATGAACAGCACTTTCCTCCAGATAGGTCTTCTCGTACTCCGCTAAAGCCTTTTTGAAGTCTTTGAGCCCCACATAACCCACTGTTTTTGCCATGCGGGTAATAGCAGCAGGCGACACATCCATTTTTGCCGCTGCCTCATGAATAGAATACTCCAGTAGTAATTTTGGGTTTTTCATCAGCTCTGCCGTTATTTTTCGGTCCGTTTTGGTCATTTCAGTAAAATAGATCGAAAGATTTTCTTTTAAGTTCATAATCGCACCTTACTTGCTTTCGCTTTATCGCTCAATTATACACTTTTTTACAAAAAGAAGACAAGCCAGCTTACCTCACTGGCCTGCCATCATATAGAAAGAAAGAAAACCCTTATCTATCTGCTTTGCTTACACCGACGGTTGACCATACGTCGTAAGCTGAAGCAGTGTTACCCATATCAAGATTTGTTACACGTTCACTAACTGGGTAAATGGCTGTTCTAAACAAGGTAGGAATAACAAAGGCTTGCTCAGACGCATATTTTTGCCAAGCTAGGAAGGCTTCTTTTCTATGAGCATCATCAAATGATTTGTCAGAAGCAATATCTTTGATGAGTTTGGTATTTTCATCAGACACATAGCGTGTCATGTTGAAGGCTGCACTTTCTGAGTAAAGAGATGTTGGGTCTGGGTTCCAGTCAAGGCTCCATGCACCTTGGAAGACATCAATACCCGGGTCATCATCTTGTACTCTTTGATAGAAGGTTTGGAAATCAAGCAAGCGACCATCTACCAATTTGACATTGAGGCCGATTTCTTGCCATTGTTGAATGTAGTATTGAGATAGAGGTTCAGCAATATCAGTACCACTCATTGAGGCAAAATTGATAACTAAATCTTTGCCGTCTGGGTCTGTACGCATACCGTCGTCGCCTTTCTTGTAGCCAGCTTCATCCAAGAGTTTGTTGGCTTTATCAAGGTCTGCTTCATGACCATATCCCGGAATCATTGAACGAGGAGCAGACAAGTCGCCAAAGGCTGGTACAATCAAGGTATTGGCTTGAGTACGAAGACCAAAGTAGAATTTTTCGCCTACTTTTGTTTGGTCAAGGGCATAACCCATTGCTTGACGAAGGCTGACATTGTTCATCTTCGCATGCTCGTCCATGATGTTTTTATTGGTTGCGCTGTCAAACTTACCAAGCTTAAAGCCGATATAAGAATAAGACATTTCAGGAGTACCAAGCATTTCATAGCCTGCAGTGTCTTTATATTTGTCAAAGCTGTCAGTTGGCATAGAGAACACGAGGTCAAACTGTTTGGCTTGCAAGCTTTGAGTAACGGCATCTGATGAAGTGTTCTTCAAAACAATCTTATCTACTTTTGGTTTATCGCCATAGAAGTGTTCATTGACTTTGAGCTCTACAGATTCCCCGGGAACAATCGCATTTACCACGAATGGACCAAAGGAAAGAGGATGTTTACGAATAGGGTCACTTGATTCTAAATCTTTGACAGGTATGTCTTTGAGTTGAGCATAAGGCACGACATAGTTGAGCGTACCACCTGAACCCATTAGCTCAGTACCCGGAGAAACGTCTGTATAGGTTACTTCGATAGTATGGTCATCGACTTTCTTCAGACCAGAGATATCATCTGCCTTGCCTGCGTGGAAATCTTCGACACCGACAACGTCTGTGATGTCAGAATAACGCACACCAGTATAGTCCTTGTCAGCAATGATTTTCATGGTTCCGATATAGTCATCCGCTGTTACAGGAGTGCCGTCTGACCACATAAGGTCATCACGTAGAGTAACAGTGCCTGTCTTAGAGTCGCGGTCAAGTTTGAAGTTGGCAGGTCCGCCGTCTTTAATCTTGCCGTTTTCGTCCATATCATAAATAGTGCCAAAGCCAGTAGGTGCCATAAAATAGGTATCATAGGCGTCTTTTGATAGAATTGGCGAGAATAAGCCTGCAAATGGTGAATCGTTGACTACAGCAATTTCTAAGGTTTGTCCTTCGATTGCGGCATCTTTGTTGCTAGTCATTACGCTAAATTTGCTAGTATCGACCTTGTCATCTCCGCCGCCGCTAGTTCCACCGCCGCCGCAAGCTGCCAAAGCCAAAACCGAAACGCAACTAAGTCCGATGAGACATACAATTTTTCTTCTCTTATTCATAGCATTCGCTCCTTTTTATTAAACAAATAAAGACCTTACAGTGCAGTAATTATTCCCTTCTTCCATAGGCAGTTCCCCCTAAGTAGTTTGTGATAAGTCATATTTGCCACTATAATAACAAGGGTTATATATATTTTGCAAGTGATAACTGAAATTGCTTTCAAGTTTATGTTAGGAAAATAAGATAGGGAGGCTAAATTCAGGTTGACCCAATAATCTTCCGGGCACTTCAAAACCCGCACGTTAAGACAGCAGGACGGAAGCGACTTCGGCAAAGACCGCCGAATTCCATTCCTCGTGAGCCTCAAACTTAGAGTAAACGGCAAAGCCGTCAACTCTAAGTAATTCATTCACGCCTAATCGGCTGTTTCAACGTGCGGGTTTTGAAGTGCCCTCCAGATTATTGGGTCAACCTGTGGTTATTTTAAAAATTTTTCTACAGAAATCAACTCAAAATCCCGTTGATTTAAGGTCAAATCAACGGGATTTTTTCTCTTATTTAATAAATCAAGTGTCCTAATAGATAACTTACTAAAAGGAAGTAAGTAATCAAGCCTGAAATATCTTTTATAGATGTAATAATCGGTCCTGAGCCTGCTGCTTGGTCGGCGCCTATTTTGATGAGGAAAAATGGTACTAGGTAACCAAAGAATGCTGCGATAAAGCAGTTGGCAACCAGTGCCAAACTTACTGCAAGGGCAATCATTGGCTCGCCTACCCAAAACCAAACCACAAAAAAGGAGAAGAAACCTATCACAGAACCAATACTTAAGCCAACTCCGCCTTCTTTCATGAGTTGCTTGATGAACTGTCCTTCTTTGATTTGACCTAGCGCATAGCCACGAGCGAAAATGGTCGTCGATTGTCCGCCGACACTGCCGCCCATGTTCATAATCAAGGGAACGAAAAAGCCAATAACTGTTACACTAGCTAGTATCTCCTCAAAGTTTTCCATAATCATGCCTGAAAGAAAACCAAAAACCAAAACAATAATCAAAATCGGCAAACGCACTCGCCAAATCTGCATGATATTGCCTGAGATTAAAGTCTTAGAGCGTGTACTTTCTTTGTTGTTTTCATCACTTAAACCAGCGTGGATATACAAGTCTTCCGCCATTTCTTCTTGCAGGACATCCATGGCATCGTCAACGGTAATAATCCCGACCAAACGATTTTCCCTATCGACCACTGGTAAGGCGAGTAGTGCGTAGTCTTGCAACATTTTCGCTGCTTCTTCTTGGTCGGTGTCGGTCGTTGCTTTGTAGGGATTTTGGTGCATGAGGGTTTCGACTTTTTCCTCTTGCGTGGTTGCCATGAACAAATCACGCAGGCTGACAACGCCTTCTAATTTTCTTTCATTATCTGTGACAAACAAGGTGTAAATGGTTTCCTTGTCGTGTCCGTTTTCTCGCACTTTGTCCAATGCCTGTGAAATTTTCATATCTTTGCTAATGCGGATATACTCTGGTGTCATCATGCGCCCGGCAGTTTCTTCCTCATAGCCTAGCAAGAGATTGGTTAGCTGGCGTTCTTCCGCAGATAGCCCAGAAATTAAGCGTTTGGTAACTGCTGCTGGCAATTCATCTAGCAAACGAACGCGGTCATCTGGCTCAAGCTCGGTAATCATTTCAACCGCCTTTTCATGCGTTACTGAGGCTAAAAGCTCCTGCTGATTGTCGGTGTCTAGTTGCTCAAAGATGAAAAGCGCGTTGTCCTTGGAAAGCAAGCGGTATGCTGCGCCGACTTCTTCCATAGACAGCTCCTCGAACACTTCAATCAAGTCTTCTTTTTCCGTCTGGTTGAGCAGTTCTTTAAGTGCGCCAACTTCTTTGTTTTTGAGATGAAGTTGAATAGTTGTGCGTAATTCTTCGTATGTCATTCGTATTCCTCCTAGAAAATTCCTTATTATGTGTAACAATCATCGTCTTACTCGCATCCTCGTCCATTCAACTTCACCACCTTTTTATTCTTAAAACTTGTTTTTTTCATAAAAAAGCAGCCCTCTAGTCAAAAGGCTGCCTTGTTTATTTATAGTTTTTCACTCTCTTAAAAACATTTTTACGAAAAGCACGCAAAAAGATTAAGAAATATCATCAAAAACAATAAACCTACCAACCCCTCGTTTGAGTTTAAGCACTAGAAGACGTAGATTGTTCACACAATCAGCTACCTTATGCAAAGCCTTAATCCGACCCTGCCTGTTCTACCCATTGGCGTCTCTCGACATTTTTGAGCAGCAGCCTATGTTCGACTAGGAACCGCACCTAACAAGTTATTTAAGTTTTCTTTATGTACTATGTAAGTATAAGTTAGTGTAGGTTAAAAATCAATAAGGGGTTTGTTATTTTTATGAGAAAAAGACACTCTCCAAAAGGAAAGTGCCTGAAATATCGGGGTCTATTTTCATGTTGTCTTGGATACAATGAAACGGCTTGAATTTCAGAGTATAGGCAATCGTTTCAGAGTATAAAAAAAGCTCTAACCACGAGGGTTAGAGCTTTCGGTTCTATTTCTTATGTTGATTCCGAATTCGTTTGTGCCAGTTTGTTCAAAGCATCCATCGCCATTTCCCATGAAATTTCGGTGGCATAAGCGTACTTCTTTTGATATCTTGCCCACAGGTCCGTCATGATAGGACTGCCAGCAATCATTTGAATAACGCCGTTGACATCCATCATTTGATTGGCTGTATCTCGTTTCTCCACAGTCTTTCTTAACGCTGCTTTGAATATATCTGGGTCAAAAGTCTGGGTAGTCGTTAGGATGTAGATATCGTAAAAATCTCTCATGCGTGTAGTTGTAACACTTCGAGTGATAATGGTTTCAAATTTCTCAGCCAACACCGTCTCCAAATTATAGGCCAGTATACCGATTGACCTGTCTTCAAACATCAAGGGGAAGCTGTATTCAATTTCTCTCGGCGTGACAAAATCGCCTGTCGTTATATCCACCTTGAGAATTTGACGGGTCTTGTCGAGAACGGCCTCGATTGAAATGCGGAAACCAGGGTAGTCCGCCTCTTCGCGTATTTCTTCTATGCCTCGCAAAGCAAAGTGCGCTCCATCATCGATTGGAATACGCAGGATATCTTCGATGATTACGGTTAACTCTGATTCTGAAAGCGCCAGCCCCTTAATGGTCGCGTCCATATCCATCGTTGTCCGGCTGTCTATACCGACCATTGCCGCAATGAGCATACCGCCTTTTAGGATGACACTGTTCTTATACTCCGATATTGAAATTCGTTCCAAGAAACGCTCCAGCATAAAATTACGTAGGATTATTTCGGCTTCCACTTTTTTGGCTTTTGAAAGATTGCGGATGAGTGCCTTGAGTTGGGTTGATGTTTTCAAAGGAGTACCTCCATATAGTTTCTAAGCGGTTTTGCCACGCTGAACATCTCCGCCATCTGCATGAGCGTGTTCAGGTTTTTATCTTTTCTTCTGACGTAACGCTTGATTGCATCGGTCACTACTGCGATGTCCATTTGATTTCGGCTGCGTAGGCAATCACAGATTGTCCGTTCCAAACCATAGGCATTGACACTATGTCCGAACACCGTCGAAAGCTGTGTGACGCCAACTTCATGAAGTTCGCGTTTAACAGTAAAGACCTTAAGACCCTCCTCCCTTAGCCGCGTGGCATTATATCCTGTCGGTACGGTCACCGTGTAATCTAACGGGTCACGGTCTGTCAGTTCATGCAGAAACAGAGCAGTTTCATGAGAGTAAATAGTTTTTGGCCGGCGCAACTGAAGGACATATAATTTATCAACAAACTCATCAGGCGAAATATAAACGCCAAAAGAGGCCCGCTCCAACTCGCCTGCTTTCACGAGTAGCCGTAGGCGTTCGTTTGAAACGCCAGCGTCATTCGCTTGGGCAGTAGTGATTGTCCCATTGTTTTGTGTTAAGATAGACAACAGTTCATTAGGCAATTCCAACTTTCCCACATCCTTTGTTTGATTTTTACGCTCTCATCATACAACAAACTTGCACAAAAATCAAATATCGGATGAATAAGTTCCCATTTGATTTTTGCAGGAACTCCACGCACACGTTTATGATTTTTGCATATAAATGGGGTCAAATAGGCACCCCTGTAACCCCCTCAAGCATCCATTGAGTCATCGCTTGATGCTCTTCCTTTGTAAGCAATTCTTTTTGATGCAGGTAATCAATAACTATTTTTGAAAGTCGATAACTCATCTCGTCTTGTTTGAGCTTCACAAATTCATTCGTTTGATAGGGAATGCACCTCGCTTTTGGGGATGTTCTAGCGAGGCGTTTCTCGTTCCGATACTCGGCAGTCTTGTCTCTGGCGCTTTCATTGTTTGCTTTTTCATTCATCATATTCATCTTCCCAAACCGAGTAAAGATATAGCAGGAATGAGAGCAAAACTTTCTATGCTCATGTTCGTAGGCAAGAAATTCTTTCCCACAGCCTAGGCTTACAATCAACTGTGCGGTTTTCTTATTAACCTTGTGTCGATTCTTACTCCACCAGATCTCTCGGCAGACTGAACTGCAAAACTTGATGGTTTTCTTCTTCTCAGGCTGCACGAGACCTTGTCCGCATTCTCGACAGGTCATGGGTTTAGCTATTGCTCCCCTTACTCCCGCCAGTTTATTGTTTCGGCAGAATGATTTTACCGTGTCTAGCGGTATATCCAAAGCTTTAGCGATGCGTTTATAGCCAAATGAATTGTGCCGCATTTCTTTGATTTTCTCTTTTTGCTCCAGGTTCATGGCGCACCTCCTAAGTTTCTGATGGTGCTATCTATGCCTCTGAAGCCATGTAAAGTCAAGAAAACAAGCTTTGACACCCCTTAACCCCCCAAACCCTGAAAAATAACCCTCCCCCTAATATTTTTGAGCTTTTTCGGCAGAGCATCTGACGATTTTATTGCAAAATAAAAAGAGCTTTGAGGCTCTTGTGTTCTGAATCCATATATTTCAAGCCTTTTGTGTGCTCATTTCTCGTATCATAGTCATAGTCGTCATTTCCGAATAAACTCCAGCAAACTCCCAATCTGGATTCTTTTGTATCAAGGTATTGTAATAACTGACTTGGGCTGAGAGTGAGTGCATGGTTCTGTTCTTTTCAACAGACACCCGACAATAAGCAGCGACTTTTAATCGTTTTTGTATTTTAGGCTTAATAGGCTCAATTTTTTGTATCATTTTCACGATATTAATACCTCCTTTTTCTTACCTATATATCACTCTTTTTGCCCGTTATATCAAGTCATGTGGACAATAAGGACGGGAGAATTGGCTGGTATTTCTCAATCAAGACGGGTCCACTACCTTTCCAGAAACCTCATTCTTAATCGCCAGCTATAACAGCTTATAGTCAGATGGGAAGTAGAAAATTGCTTGCGGTTTCTCTTTTTGGTTTTATTTGACAAGAAATAGAAAGCTAACTATAATGTGTATATCGAGTATACACAGAATGGAAGTGAGTCAAATGACTACTGTAAAAACAAGAAAAGTTGGAAATTCCACTACTATCACACTACCAAAGGAGCTTGATGTCAAAATCGGCATTGAATTTACTGCTTATCGAGGTGTGGATGGGGTGATTGTCCTAGCACCAAAAATTGAGAATCCTTTGGATAAATTGGAACCTTTCAGAATGGAAGATGAATTTGAAGATGTGGAGTGGTTAGATAGTGAAATCAGCTAATAAATACATTCCCAACAAGCAAGACATTGTCATCATTGATTTTTCTCCCAGCTCTGGCAAAGAAATCAATAAGCGCCGCCCTGCTGTTGTTGTCAGCAGCCAAAAATACAGTACCATCACAGGTTTCGTTGCTGTATGCCCAATTACACATGGCGCCAATCACTTAAAAGAAAAAGGATTACTGGTCGAAGTCCAAAGCCAATCTGTTGACGGTTTCGTCAATCCCTTCCAGCTGCATACCTTCGACTACATCAGCCGAAATACTCAAAAAGTTGGTGTGATGGATACCGCTATTTTCCAGAAAGTTGTGCAATTGAATCAGTTTATTTTTAACTAAAAAGGTAAAGTCCGAATGAAAATTTTGTCGGACTTTACCTTTTTTGGCCTCTTATATCAAGTTATATGGACAATAAGGATGGTAGAATCGGCTGGTATTTCTCAATCAGGAATTTCTTGATTTGATGGAACTCACCTTTGCTAATCAAGCCAGTTTCTAACATACTTTGAGCAGGTTTAATACTCAAAGCATAGAGCATTTCATTATGCTGATTCACGCCCATCACCCCCAAACCTATCTTTGATGTAACATTCATGACTGCAATATTTTCGTTTCTCATTTTGATAAGCCATAAAAGGTATACAACAATAAGTGCATTTCACTTCAACGCCTTGTTTTCGATTCAGTTGATGACGATTCTTGTTCCACCATGATTGACGGCAGTTGCTAGTACAAAACTTCTTTTCTTTCGTCTCACGAATCTGCATGATTGCTTGACTACATTCTTTGCAATGGCTGGTGTAAACGTGGCTTGAGATATCCTTTGTGCTTGTCAAACCATTTTTGCGACAAAAATACTTGACGGCATCAATGCTGATTTCAAGTTCTGATGCTATTCGTTTATAGCCTAACCCTTGGTTTCTTAATCTTCTGATTTCCTCTTGTTTCATCGGTTTTACCTCCTATATGTATTCACCCAAAAGATGTGCACAAAAGGCAATCATTGCTTGTTCACATAAGATTCTGAGAATTGTTTACAAGGTTCTTGATGAAAAAATTGATTTTGTAGAAAAATAAAAATTCTCTCAGTTGAACCCGGCAACCAAGAGAACCCTTTTTAAAAAAATTTCCACCTTTATTATAAACGGAGAGACGATTTTTTGCGCCTTTTTGCACTTATTTATTACATGAAAAAAAATAGGAAGATTTCGTGAAAAAGTAAAATGATTTTGCTATTCTTTACGTATCTATTAGTAGGGGAATAATACATCAAAGGAGAGTTGTTTATGAAAGAAAAATTCAAGGATTTTTACAAGAAAAACTTAGTCGTTATTGTCATGAGTTTCTCGGTTCTTCTTGTTATCGCTTTGGTTGCACTAGTTGTTCAGGTAAATAAAGCGAAAGCAGAAGTAGAAAATACAAAAATTGTTCTTCAAGGGATGAAGAAACAAAACATTGAGTTAGAAAAGCAAGTACTGGCTTTGTTTGATGACAAGCAGGAATTTCTTGCGAAAGATGTGACGAAAGAGCAAGTGAATATGGAAAATTCTACTCCTCTATTTACAAATGTTCCAGAAGGAAAATTGTATGAGGAAGTAGAGGCTGCACTTGCGGATAGATACAAAATCAATGAGTTAATAGTCAAAGCTCAATCTTATTTCGACTATCAGGACAAAACGAATGCTTTGTTTACTCAAAGAGTGTTGAATGGTTCTGAGGTTGCGAAAGACCCTGTGATAAAAAAGGATTTGAATAGTAAAGATTTGGTTTTTGTTGATGATTTGTCTGATGAAACTGCTTTTAATGAAAAAGTGAAAGGGTTAGTCAATATAGCCAAAACTCAGCTGGATGATTTGGATAATGCTAGAAAAGCAGTTCAAGAAAGCGAAAAAGACAAGGAAAATCGCGAGAAAAACGACAAGGCTTTTGGTGCAGTTGAGAAAATCAAAAATCCTGAGTTGAAAAAGGAGTTGACTGATACACTCAATGGTATCAAGGCTGGGTTGGATGCGAAAGATAAGGAAAAAGCGGAGCAGGAAAGATTGGCTCAGGAGCAGGTGTCACAACAAGCTCCAAATCCCAATCAACAAGTAAACTGGACGGCACCTAATACAAATCCGACCAACCCAGATGCGCCTCAAGGAGTTACCAGTGATGAAGTGGAAACTACTCCACCTAGTCAACCAACAAATGAAGGACAAGCTGCTCCTCCTGCTGTTGTTACGCCACCTGTTGAAAAGGTTCGCTATCATGCTTGGGTTATTGATAAAAATGGAAATGTTGTCAAATTAGGTGTTTACGATACTGAAAGCGAGGCTGATAGAGCTGGATTTGAATGGAGTTTAGCTAATGATGGTGGTGCTTGGGGATGGTTAGCTCTCTAATGCTTGATTAAAAGTGATTTAACTGAAATGTAAAGGAATACTTTCTTGGCTAAATTCGCTAACTAAGCTAGGAGCAAAAACTAGACAAAACAAATTGAGTGTGTATAATATGTGTATAAGGATTGGAGAAAAAGATGCCAATAAGACCTGAAAAAATGGAAAAAGAAGTGATAAAGGCTGGATTTGTTTATCAAAAAAGCAAAGGAAAAGGCGGACACCGAAGATACAAACATCCTGATGGTCGAACTACTGAAATCCCTTTTCATTCTGGGGAGTTGAGAAAAGGAACACAGGATAAGATAAGAAAACAGATTGGAGCGGTCAAAAATGATTAGAGATAGACTTATATATCCAATTATTGTGGGAGAATACTTTGATGATGGACATTATTTTGTAGCGGATAGTCCAAACATTGACGGTATGGTAACGCAGGGAAATACGTTTAATGAAGTTGTCTTTTGGGCTGAGGATGCAATCGCAACAATGTTGGAAGATATGACTGATTACCCTGAAGCTGTTGACCCTAGCAAATGGGAGCTAAAAGACAATGAAAAGATTGTTTACATTTCTGTTAATATGCGTGAGTGGTTAAGCAGAAATGGAAAGACAATCAGAAAAAACGTAACTGTACCCGAATATTTAGTCCGAGCAGCAAAAGAAAGAGGGTTGAACACAAGCCAAATTTTCACAAACGCTTTACATGAAGAATTAGGAATATAATACTACAAGCACTAGAAATATTGTTCTAGTGCTTTTTCTATTGGAGAAATGAGGTAATAATGAATATTCGAGAACCACCTAAATAAAATGAGTTGGATTGTAACTAATTCAAGTGCTGGATATGTTTGCTAACCTAAAATCAACTAAAGGTAATAAAAAGACTGAATTCACGATGCCAAATAAATTAAAAAGTATACTGCTTCTTTGGAAAATTGAACAGGAGAAAGAGCTTGCTTGTATTGACATTAAACAAGACGACAATCAATATTTGTTTACCTATGAGGATAGAAAGGGGAATCTAAATCGACCTGTGCATATTAATTATTTGAACTATCGTATGAATAGCATTAGGAAAAGACATCCTGAATTGGTAAAATGTTCCCCACATAAGTTACGACATACTTCAGCAACTATTGCAAAACAACGAGGTAGGTCGTTAGAAAAAATATCAGAGGCATTAACCCATTCAGATATTGTAACAACAAAAACTTATGTTAATTCAGACAACGTTGTTATTTTAACTCCTGCTGATTTTGTGTATAACCAACTTGTAAAAAAAGGAGTGGGGAATAGGTGGGGA